>Ga0310696_10008026_pt1 | contig 12337 bp, 1 predicted proteins | sample AusTroGonzalo_MG_4_FD_203885 | JGI IMG/M metagenome (GOLD analysis project Ga0310696, IMG submission 203885) | Bovine rumen microbial communities from tropical cattle in Woodstock, Queensland, Australia - Gonzalo_02 (v2) (version 2) | ecosystem: Host-associated > Mammals > Digestive system >... | reverse complement strand
CCGGGACAACTTCAACCACGGCGACACCCGCCGCCGCATCGTGCGGTATCTCCACCACAAAGGCTTCGACACGGTCGTCTTCCTCTCCCAGGACGCCGTTTTCTCCGAGCCCGGTACGCTCGAAAAGCTCACGCAGTTCCTCTGGGACAATCCGGTCGCCGGGTGTTACGGCAAGCAGATCAGCCTCCACGAGCACACGCTGAACGCCTGGCAGCGCGAACGCTGCTACCCCGACGCCTCGCGCATCAAGACGCGGGCCGACATCCCCCGGGACGGCCTCATGGCCTCGTTCTGCTCAAACGCATTTTCCGCGTGGAAGGTCCCGGAGCTCATCCGCCTCGGCAACTTCCCCCGCACCAACTTCGGCGAAGACATGCTCATGGCCGCGTCCGTGCTCGAGCAGGACGGCGCGATCGGCTACTGCTGCGACGCCATCGTGATCCACGAACACTCCAACGCTCCCAGCGAACTCCTCAAACGGGGCTGGCAGATCGGCCTGTTCCATCACGATCACCCCGAACTGCTCCGACGGTTCACCCGGACCTCCGCGCGGATCGCCGTCCGCAGGCTCACGCCGTCCCTGATGCTGCCCCTCGCGATCAAGGCGTCCGGCTACTTCGCGGCGCGTTTCCGCGACAGGATCCTGCCCTGGTGCGTCTTCCTGCTGATCTGGCTCCTGCTGCTGCCCGCGCTGATCCTGGAGGATTACCCGCAAGGCGACCTCGCGGGGCGCTACGCGCCGATGGCCGAGGCCTTCGCGAACGGCGACTGGCAGTTTGCGTTCCATCCGCGCATCACCCCGCTCCTGCCGGTCTGCGCGGGACTGTTCGTGAAGCTCTTCTCCTGCGGCGGATTTCTGGCGTGCCAGCTGGCGGCCAGTCTGCTGCTCTCGCTCTGCGTCTTCCCGCTCTACTCGGCGTGCCGGCGGCTCTACGGCGTCAGGACCGCGATCTGGACCTGTTTCCTCTTCGCCGGATGCCCCTACATCCTCCGGCTCGGCTACTACGGCATGCGCGAATCCGGCAGCATGCTCGGGATCCTCCTCTGCGGCTACGCGGCCGTCCTGATCGCGCAGGCAGGGAGCAAGCTCAAAGGATGGCTCTGGTTCGCGGTCGGCGAGGCCGTGCTGCTCCTCAGTCGCGGCGACATGGCGCTTTTCGCGGCCGTAATGGGCGCGACGCTCTTCGTGTACGACTGCGTCCATAACCGCATCCCGTACCGAAGCGTGCTCACCGCACTCCTGGTCTTCTTCCTCGTCCTGCCCCAGCTCATCTACTGCCGGCACATGATCGGCTATCCTGTCCTGGAGGTCCGCCATGCGCCCCTGATGCGCTCGGCCCTGAATCACGTCCCCGCGCTGGCGAACCTGTCTTCGTCCACTCCGGTCATGGCGCTTGACATCGGCGTCCCCGGGACAGGAGCGGTCGCACCGGCATCCTCCGCCGGGAAAGCCCCGGATCAGCCTCCCTCGTCCGGGCAGGCGTCTGCCCCGACGCACCCTTCCCGGAACACGGCCGAATCCGCCCCGACGCGCCCTTCCCGGAACACGGCCGAATCCGCCACGTTCAATCGGATCGACGCCGCGGTACGCGTCGCCGGTCGCGCCGGATCGATCCCGGTTTTTCTATTCTGCGTATGGAAAGGCCTTTTCCCGCGGCTGCTGCCGTTCTTCCTCCTCGGCGTCGTGTTCCGCATCGGCCGCAGACAATGGACCCGCGCCGACTCCGTCCTGCTGACGCTGTTCGCGATATTCGACCTGCTCGCGGCGTTCCAGGTCCCGATGTTCTACCGGCAGCTGGTCACCTCCTCCCGCTATCTGCTGATCGGCGTGGTGCTGTATTTCCCGTTCGCCGCCCTCGGGATGTACGATGCGTGGCGGATCCTGCGCCAGTGGTTCCTTGGCAGGATCCTGACCGCCGCGCTCTTCTTCCTCCTCGTGGCCTCCACGCTCTACGATCTCTACTCCCCGCTCATCATCGAATACTCCGAGAACTCCAAAAAAGGCATCGAACGCCGCATCTCCCTGGCAGCGGCCGACTGGATCAGCGCCGACTGGGCCATCATCTCCGACCGCGACGACACGCTGACCCGCCCCGTGCCGAACCTGAAATGCGATCAATACCAGTCCGGCAGACGGCCCCTCGTCCTGTGCGTCGATTGGGACCGCATCGGATGGCTCGCGGGAGGGCAGATGTATCCCGATTTCCTGCGTACCGACCGCGTCATGCCGGATTACGTCGTGACGCAGACCCCCGCCGATCTCCCGTCCATGCGGCTCCTTCGCAAGGATACCATCCTCGACACGGACTATTACATCTACAAGTCCTCGGCTCTCAGCTCCGACCGGTGACCGGGCGGCGTCCGGACTGATCCTGTGCCCGGCTTTCCTCGGACACGAAACACAACTGACACCTCCCCCCGCCCAGGGCGACAATGCTCCGGGCGGGGTGTTTTTTTCGTTTATTGCGGAGCGTTTCCGAATCCGAGACTCAGGAGCGACAGGGCATCGAGCCATTCCGCTTCGGCGTTCAGGAACTTCCCTTCGGCTCCGTTGAAACGCGAACTGAAGATTCGTTCGCCGTCCTCGGAACACCGCAGGATCGTGTCGTATACGGTCTTTCCGCGGATACTGTAATGAAGCGTCGAGCCGATCAAGTTCAACGCTTCGTTCGCAGAGAACAGGCAGGTTTCGGGAGGGACCGCGCATTTCCGGCGGATCCGGTCGGCCAGAACGCGGTACCGGGCGCAACGACGTTTCAGGCGGGCGATCTCCGGCTTGCACCATTCCTCGCGGTAACGGGCCCGTCCCAGCGCCCGGATCAGGGCGAAGGTGCGGAAATCGACGGGCTCGCCGGCTTCCAGGAGGCGGACGGCGCGTTCGTGGCGGCGGATTGACACCTGGCAGGCGGCCCAGGTGCGGACGGGGGCGGGAACATTCTGTTCGAGGATCATTTTGCGTCTTCCTTTCATGCGGGAAAAGACGCATCAAGAGGCGTGTGACGGCGAACATCCGTCCGAGTAGTTTTTTTGATCTTTCGATCCGCATCCGCCAGGCAAACCTATGCCGGGCGATTCACCGTGGGTACTCGACCTCGGTTGACAGGCGTCGTTTGGACGCCACTCCTGATGCAAACAATACAATATACCATTCGCGGGCCCGGTTTGCAAGCCGGATTTTGTTTTTTAAACGAGAAATGCCCCCGCACCCGTTTCCGAGTGCGGGGGCCGTGGTTCGTAGAACCATCCGGTTTTAGCGGACTGTTCCGAACTGTGGCTGCATAACTTATGCAATCACGGTCCAGTTCATGTCAACGCCGCGGCCGAGTTCGACCCACTGATCCATGTCGCCACTGACGTAGTAGCCGAGCATACCGGTCGAATACTGACGAACCAGGAGGTCATCCTTCTGGTCTTTGTTGTAATCGCCGGCGCCGACCACGAACCAGTCTTCGGCATCGAGCTGGCCGAGCTTGCTCCAGTTGGCGGAGTTGCCATCGCCCCACATGGCCACGAGGCCAGTTTCGGCGTGGAACACCACGATGTCGTCCTTGCCATCGCCGGAGAAGTCGCCGATTGCACGGACTTCCCAGCCGGAGTCGGACGAAGCAAGCTGGTAAGCATCAATGCCGATACCGTAGGCGAAATACGACTCGCCATTGTTGTAGGACATCACGACCTGGTCCTTACCATCGCCGTTGAAGTCGCCGCAACCGATGAGCTTCCAGTTCGCGTCGAATCCGCCTGCGAGGGAGACCCAGTCTTTGGTTCCATCGGTCCAGGCACCCAGCGAGCCGAGTTCGTACGTGTACCAGACGATGGAGTTGGTGCCCTGCTCGTTTCCGGTCAGGTTACCGACTTTGTTCTTCCAGTCGATGTCGTCCTCGTTCGTGAGGTAACCGATGGTGTTCCAGTTGGCATCCGCGTCGTTGGCATCGGTGTAGTAACCGATGTAGGCGCCCTTGACGCCAGCTTCGGACGTCACGTTGCCGAACAGGACCGAGTCGGCCTTGCCGTTACCGGTCATGTCGTAGGCACCGAGGACATCCCACTCAGCGGGCTTCGCGATACCAGTACCCTGCCAATTGTTGGTACCATCCAGCCAGTAGCCGAGCTGGTAATCGCCACCGGTATACTGGAACATCACGTCGGAGATGCCGTTGCCGTTGATATCGGACTTCGCGATGTAATCGGACGGAGTCGGAGGTTCGGGCTTGGCGGCGATCGTCAGAGCGAGGTCGTTGTTGCCGGTGATGCCGAGCTGATAGGTGAAGTCGCCAATCGTGATGGCTTCAGCGCCGACCTTCAGGGTCTCGTTGCCGAACGTGACGTCGGAGTTGAATCCGGCGGCGTCGGAGGCGAGGAGGTAGGTGCCGACAGCAGCGGTCTTGGCGGTCAGCGTGTACTTCGTATCGCCAGTGACCTTGGAGAAGCCAGCGAACTGAGCTTCCGTAGAGGTCGCATTGGCGATGTCGAAGGCAACCGTGCCGTCAATCGTGATGGCGGTGCCGAACGTGGCCTTGCCGAACAGGGTCGCGTCAGCGGAGATCGTCACGGTCTTGGCGATGGCGTCGGTGAAGGACACCGTGCCGCCGAGGACCTGGACAGTGCCGTCATCGGCAACCGCCGCGATGGCTTCGTCGCCGGTCGCGAACGCGTCGTACTTGTAGGTGACCTGCGTGCCGTCGTCGAGCGTGAACTTGTCGCCATCCTGCTTGGTGATCCAGGCGGAGTTGACGTAAGTGATGCCCGGGATGACCACCGGCGGGACGTATTCGGCGATGTTCAGGGCCAGCGTGCCTTCGGTCAGGCTCAGCGAGTAGGTGAATGCATCATCGACGATGATGGACTCACCGGCCGCGAGCGTCTGGGCGCCGACCGTCAGGTTCGTGAAGGCGGTGACGCCGGTGGCGAGCGTGTAGTCGCCTACCACGGAGTTGCCGACCAGCGTGTAGGTGGCATCGCCGGCAACCGAGAAGCCAGTGAACTGAGCTTCATCAGCGAGGGCGAGGTCGAACACAACCGTGCCGTTGATCGTGACGTTGGCGCCTTCAACGAACGCAGCCTTGCCGGACAGCGTAGCGCCGGCGTCGACCGTCAGCACGCTGGAGACGTTGGTGTTCGTCAGTTCAGCGCCGCTGAGGATCTCGGTCTGCTTCGTGATGCCGTTGGCGAACGTGACCGTGCCGCCGACGACCTTGACGATACCGGTGCTGATGACCTTTTCGGTCGCCAGATCGGCGTCCGCGAAGGCGTCCTTGCCGACGATGGCAGTGCCGGCGGTGACCGGGACGACGGTGCCGTCGGCGAGGTTCGCCCAGGCAGGATCGACGTAGGTCACGGCGATCGGTTCTTCAAACACCTTCTTCGTCAGCGTCAGGACGTTGTCATTGGTCAGGCCGAGCGTGTACTCAATACCTTCGACCAGCTTGGTGGTGCCAAGCGTGAGGTCGTCGGCAATGGTGGCGGCGACGGTCTTGAGGGTGACTGCCTGGGCTCCGAAGGAAGCCGCGTCGGTGGCGATGGCATAGGTGCCGTCGGCCTGGTCGGCTGCGATCGTGATGGAGATGGCCGGGCTGCCGGTCATGATCGAGTAACCGGTCATGACAGCATCGTCGGAGGTCGACATCGAGGAGATGTTGAGATCGAGCACGGTGTTCTCGCCGAAGGAGACGATAGCGCCGTCGCTGATCATGAGGCCGCCGAGGACCGCGGAGCCGGCATCGACCGTCAGGGTGCTGCCGGTACGGACCTGAGCGTTCGTGGCGGTGGAGCCGCTGAGGAGCGTCAGGGAGCCGGTGCCGGAGGAGGAACCGATGTTGGCGTTCTGGATCGTGGATCCGGCGGTAGCCGTCACGGTGCGGACGATGGAGCTGGAGAACGTCACATCGCTGGCGAGGACCGTGATGGTGCCGTTGGCGGAGACCTTCGAGGCCGCCAGGTCAGCGGTCGCGAACGCGTCGGTGCCGAGGATGGCGGTGCCGCCGGGGATCTCGACGACCGAGCCGTCTTCGAGTTCCGCCCATGCGGTGTTCACGAACACGTCGACCTTCTTCAGGACCAGGTACACGGCGTTGTCACGGACTTCCGTGGTGTAAGCCGCGTTGTCGGTCGTGAACTTGCCGGTGCCGGTGATGGAGGTGGCGGTCAGGATCATGACATCGCTGTTGGTGCCGTCCACGAAGCCCTTGGAGGACAGCTTGAACGTACCATCGTTGATGAGATCGTTGCTGATCGTGAGGACCTGGCCTTCCGGACCCTCGTAGGCGAGGTTGCCGGTGACGTACAGGCTGGCGCCTTCGACCGTCAGAGCTTCGAGAGCGGCTTCCACGGTGTCGAACGCGTTGAAGTTGCAGAACAGCGCCTCACCGTTGTAGGTGGTGCCGATCGTCAGATCATCAAGCGTGTAGTCTTCGTTCGCGTAGATGTCCTTCAGATCGCCCTTGATGGCGATCGTGGTCATGGTCTTCGCGATTTCGTTGTAGTCCGTGACGACCTCGTACGTGGATTCCGCGGCGAACTTGCCGGTGACATCGTCGCCAGTGATGTTGGCGATGCCTTCGGCGGCGCTCACGATGACGCGGCTCTTGCCGGAGAACTTCGTGCCATCGACGACGACCTTCGCGGAAGCGGTGGACATGTTGATGACATTGGCGTCCAGGGTGGCGGTCGCATCAATGTTGATTTCCTTGAACCAGAGCACCTGTCCGATGGCGTTGGAGCCGCCGGTGATGTTCAGGACCTTCGCTCCGGAGTAACCGGTCAGCTCTTCACGGCCGATGCAGTCGGCGGAGATGGAGCCGCCAATGGTCGCGTCGGACACATTGAAGGTCACCTTGTTGGAGCTGTTGCGGTCGCCGTAGTTCCAGTCGCTCTGGGTCGCGATCTGCATGTCGCCGAAGTTGACCCTGGACAGGTTCACGACGATCGTGCCGGCGTTGTTCTGGTTGCCGTCGGTGATCCAGATGTTGCGGCCGGAGACCGGTGCGGACACGTTCGTGAAGTTCGCGGTAACGACTTCATCATTGGCAATCGGGGAGTCGCCGAGGACTTCCAGGTTGGCGTAGATGAGGGAGTCGGACACGTTGAACGTGAAGTTGCCGTTGGTGACGCGCAGGTAGTCGGAGCCGTTGACGGTACGGGCGGCAGTCTCAGAACCGAACGTGGATCCGGAGATGTCGACCATGACGTTGCCGGTGACGGTGGTCAGGTGGTTCCAGGGATCGCCGACCATGGTCTTCGCAACGATCGTGCTGTTGCCGCCAGCACTGATCGTGCTGTCCATGATGGTGATGTTGATGTCGCCGGTGTATTCAATGTCGCCATTGGTGAAGCCATTGATCAGAACCGGGATATCGCTGTTCGTCAGGTACAGATCGGTCGAGACATTGTTGGTGTTGACCGAACCGGTGTAACCGTTGACGTACAGGCCCATGCCGTCGGCGAGTTTCGCCACGGCGTCGTCAATCGCGTAGAACGCGTTCGCGCCGAACACGAGAGGTTCGGACGTGACCGGATGAACCGCGCCTTCCGGAATGCCTTCGCCCGCGGTGCCGAACCCAAGATCGACGTACATGTTGTCGATGCGGAGCATGTGGATGTCGCCATCCTTTTCATCGTAGTACGCGTAGTAGTGGTTCGCGTCGTTGCCGGTGACCGTGATGTCCTTGGCGAGGCCGGTGATGCCGCCGTCGGTGGTCAGGACGACCACGTCGTTCTCATCCTGGCTGTGGCCGGTCACGTCGATCGTGAGCTTGCCGTCGCCGGTCATGGCGATCGCGCCGCTGATCGCGACTGCGTCGGCCTTGACGGAGAGTTCGGAGATGCCGCTGAGGGAGGCTGCGGTGAACTGCGTGCTCTGGACCGTCAGGGCAGTGCCCGTGGCGGTGACAGCGCCGAGTCCGACCGTGGCGCCCTGGAGGACCACACTGGCGTTGGAGAGCGCGAGAGCATCGGCGGACTGGAAGTCGCCGGACACGTACAGCGTGCTGTCCGCGCCAACGGCCTGAGCGCCGCCCGCGATGGTGTTGAACGCGTTCTTGTTCCAGACGAGGAGCATGTCGCCCACGAACTTGCCGGTCACGTCGGCTTCGGTCCACGCGGTGTTCACGTAGACGTCGGTCACGACATCGCTGACGAGGACGAGGTTCTTGCCTTCGTTGACCCACTGGGTGCTGTAGGAACCGGAGTTGATCACGAGATCCTCAGGATTGACCACCTCGCCGTTCACGGTCATCACGCGCTTGGAAGCGCCGGTGAAGCCCGTCACGTCGATCGTCAGGGACTTGCCGGTGAAGGTCGAGGTGAGAACGACTTCGGAGGCGGCCTGGATCGTGACGTCGTCGAACGCGGTGATGCTGAACGCGGTGGCGTTGCCTTCGAAGACCAGCTTGCTGGTGCCGCCCACGAATTCTTCCGCACCGTTCAGGGTGCCGGCGGCTGCTCCGTCGACGACCGTGACCAGAGCGTTGCCCGTGACATTGGAGGTCTCGGTGGCGATGATCACGTTGGGGACGTTGGCGCCGTTGCTCAGGGTGATGTCGGCGAATTCGACATCGGGCGTCGGAACGGGATCTTCGCCTTCCGGAGTCACCGGAGTGATGGCGGAGCCGTAGAGGGTACCGATGTAGCCGCCGTTCACAACCAGCTTGTAGCCGTTCGCGTACAGGGCACTGTCGTTGGCGCCTTCGACCACGATCAGCTTGTTGTCGCGGAGATCGGCGGAAGAGTAGGCCTCGGTCATATCGGCAACCGCGTTGTCATTGAACACGAGGAAGTTCTTCTTGCCGGTAACCGCGTCGGATTCGACCGCCGTGCCGGTGGTGGCAGCGGTGTAGCCCTTATTGTAGTAGATCGCGCCGTCCTGCTTGTAGATGAACACGTTGGTGGAGCCGACCACTGCGGTGTAACCGGCAATCGCGTTGCCTTCGGCATCGAGGAACTCGGCGTTGCCGGAGATATCCACGTTGTCGCCGCCGGTGATCGTGGAACCGAACACCGCGTATTCCTTCACGTCGCCGGTGTAACCGGTTTCGCCGCGGAGGATGAATCCGGCGGTGCTGTAGGTACCGGTGGGCAGCGAGATCGTATAGCCGGTCAGCTTGACGCCGTCGGCGATATCGATCGTGGTGAACTGCATCAGATAGTCGATGTTGCTGTCGCCGACGACCTTCAGGGTACGTTCGCCATTAACGCCGTTGCCCTGACCGGAGCCGCTGGAACCGATGCCGCGGCCGCCGCTCAAGATAGCGGTATGGCCGTCGCCGCCAGTGACGGTAACGCCGCTGATGGTGACAGTGGCTTTGCCGTTCCAGTCGGTGGTGTGGTCGCCGAAGAGACCGACGCCCATCGTACCGCCGGAGAACACGGAGTCGGTGATGGTCAGGTTGACCGTCGTGGAGTTGGCTTCACGCGGATCCCAGATCCACAACCACTTGTCCTGCGGGCAGGTGCTGCCGGTGATCGTGACGTTGACTTCATCCAGCTCCTGCTTGTCTTCGCCAACGTTCCAGACGCTTTCGAAGAGCTTCAGGTCGCCGCGGAAGTAGTAATCCTCGAACAGGACGTTCACGGTACCGCCGGCGATGTTCGCATACTGGGCGATGCGGAAGCCGTTGTCATTGTGGCGGCTTCTGGCAACGATTTCGCCAGCTTCGTCCTTGAGGGCCTTGAAGGTCAGGTTGTAGACGCCGTCGACGATCTCGGCACCCTCAGTGGCCTGCGTGCCGACGATGAGGGTCGTACGGGCGCTGCTGCCTTCGCCGCGGCCGGCGAACGCCGTAGCCGCATTGAACGTGCCGCCTTCGACTTCGAGGGTGAAGTCGCCCTGACGGACGTGCGCATTGGCGGTCGTGCCGGTGACGCCGAACTGGGTCGAGCCGAGAGCACTGTTCTTGATCACGGCGTTGACGTCGTTGTCGGCCATCACGGCAGTGCCGGTCAGCGTGTCGGTGATGTACACGGTGCCGCCCTTGGCATAGGATGCCGCGGTGCCGTCGGTCGTGACGTTGAAGCCGTAGACCAGCTTGGTGCCATCAACGATGGTGCCGGTCATGCTGCTGTTCGCATCAGGACGGATGTAGGCGTCGGCGCCCATCGCGACGGAGACGATGTTCTTCGACTCTGCGTCGTAGTAGAAGCCGTAGTCGTGCGTGGCGTCGTTCGTGGCCTCGACGTGAGCCAGCGTGTAGGTCTCGCCTTCCACAGGGATCAGGAAGTTGTTGAGGCCGCCAGCGATGGACAGCACGTTGCCGGAACGAGCGTTGAACTTGGACAGATCGAGAACGAATCTGCCGCCTTCGGCGATGTAGTTGGCTTCGTAGATGCCGGTGCTCTGATCGAGACCGATGCGGATGTACTGGACGTTGTTGGCCGTGGTGACCTTGGCGTCCTTATCCAGGATCAGGCGGAAGCCGGCTTCGTCGCCGGTGATCGTGCCGATCGCGGACTTCGCAGTCGCGCCGGTGAGCTCGATGCGGGTCAGGGACGCGCCTTCGGTGTTGCCCACCGTCAGGCTGCCGATCGTGCCGCCGTCGACGTAGACGCTGGAGCCGCCGATGCCGGCGAGGCTGTAGTCGCCGGCGAAGGTTCCGCCGGTCACGAACAGCTTGTACTCGCTGGTCGTCTTGGCAATGGCATCTTCCATGTTGTCCACGGCGTTGATGCCGAAGTACATCAGGTCGCCGGTCTGCTCGAAGGTCTTGCCGGTGACGTTGGCGGCCGTGTAGGTGTCGTTCAGGAACACGTTGCTCGGGTCGCCGGAAACCAGCCACAGGTTCTTGCTGTTGGCATCGAAGAACCAGCCATCGTACGGATCTTCCGTATCGGGATCATGGCCGTCGTCGACGACGATGTCGATGGCGTTGATGATATCCTCGGTCAGGTTGTCGGAGTGCAGGACGATCTTGCTCGGGCCTTCATAATCCTTGGAGGACAGGACGATCGAGCCGATGGAGTCGGCGTCGAGGGTGCCGTCGACCGTCAGGCTGCCGTTGCAGTCGATGGTCAGGGCGTCGACCAGGGAGATGTTGCCGCGGACCCGGATGGTGCCCTGGACCGACATGTAGTCGAAGTCGGACAGGTTGGCATACAGGTTGTTCGAGCTGAAGGTCACGAGCAGTCCGCTGGTGCCGCCGGCGACTTCGCGGGTACCGACGATGTCGGCGAAGACCGCTTCGCTGGTGGTGTTGCCGTCCGCGTCGACGACCGCGGCCTTACCGTAGGTGCCGCCGGCGATCTCGATCGTGGAGTTGCCAGTGAAGATGTGCTCGTATTCCGGATCCCAGATGTTGGCTGCCGCGATGATGGAGCCGACCGTTTCGCCCCAGGCGTCGGTGCGGGTCTTGGTGAAATCGCCGTCGGCCACGACCATGTTGATGTCGCCTTCGGTGATTTCCTCGGTATCGAGCGTACCGTACAGTTCGCCGTTGAAGTCCGTGCCGGTGCCGGTCACGTACAGCTTGTCGCCGGCCTTGAGGGCCTTCTTGGCGGTTTCGAGATCCTGGAACGCGTTCGCGAGGTCCTGATAACCTTCCGTGATGATGGTGTCGGAGAGGACCAGCATATCGCCCTGCTGGGACATCGTGCCGGTGACGGCCTTAGTATAGGACGGATTCCAGTAGATGTTGTCCAGGGAGCCTGCATAGAGGATCAGGGCGCTGTGATTGCTGCCGGTGTCGGCTTGGATCAGCGCGTAGGTGTCGCCGTCCTGCTCCAGGGTGAATTCCTTCACATTGGCGAAGCCCTGATCGCCATCGACGCGGATCAGCCCCTTGGTTCCGCCGGTGTAGCCGGTGGCGTCGATGTTGACCAGGCCGGGATCGTCAGCGGCGTTGTCCAGGGTGAACCGGTAGGTGGTCAGATAGGCGTCAGCCTTCATGTTGACGACATCGAACCAGCCGAGGCGGTACACGTAGTTGGAACCGCCGAGGATGTTCACCTCGCTGGCGCCAGTATAGGCGGCGACGTTGTTGTTGTCCCACTGCTTGGCGCAAATGTTGCCGTACACGGTCGCGCCTTCGAGGTTGAAGACCACGGTGCCTTGGCCATTCTGGTTCCAGTTGCCATCCGACAGACCGAAGCGCATGTCGGTGCCGCCGGTCTGACCGAGGCAGGAATCCTTGATGTTCACAATGAAATCGCCGGTGTTGGAGGGATTGACACCGTTGTTGTTCCAGGTCAGACACCACCACTTCTGTTCGGAACGGCAGTTCTCGAGCGTCAGGGTGTAGGTCTGAGCGTAGTCGCCGCCGAGCGGAGAGGTACCCCAGAAACGAACGTCGTTATTGATCGTCGATCCTCTGATCACGACGTTGATGCTGTTCGTGTTGCCATTGACGAG
>Ga0310696_10008022_pt1 | contig 12338 bp, 11 predicted proteins | sample AusTroGonzalo_MG_4_FD_203885 | JGI IMG/M metagenome (GOLD analysis project Ga0310696, IMG submission 203885) | Bovine rumen microbial communities from tropical cattle in Woodstock, Queensland, Australia - Gonzalo_02 (v2) (version 2) | ecosystem: Host-associated > Mammals > Digestive system >... | reverse complement strand
CGGCGTACATGTCCAAGCGTCTCCCCAAGATCGGAGGAACATACCTTCAGGGAGAGTCCGAGGTCGCATCCATCAACATGGTCCTCGGAGCATGCGCGACAGGTGCAAGGGCTATGACTTCAACATCATCACCCGGTATCAGCCTGATGGCTGAGGGAATCTCATACATCGCTGGTTCGGATGTTCCCGCACTCATCATCAACGTTCAGCGCGGAGGCCCCGGTCTCGGAGGCATCCAGCCCTCACAGGGAGACTACTGGCAGGCAACGAAAGCTGCAGGTCACGGAGACTTCCACCTGATCGTCTTCGCTCCTTCAACAGTACAGGAGATGGTCGACTACGTGTCATTGGCATTCGACCTCGGAGAGAAGTACAGGATGCCTTCCATGGTCCTGTCCGACGGTATGCTCGGACAGATGATGGAGCCCGTCATGCTCCCTGAGGCTAAGGAGCCCTCCAACGAGGAGAAGCCCTGGGCAGCGTGCGGTCACAGGAACAAGAGACCTCACAACATCATCAACTCGCTCAACACCAACCCTGCAGAGCTGGAGAAGCTCGTGGTTGACAGGTTCAAGAGATACGAGCAGGTCATCAAGAACGAGCAGCGCGCAGAGGAGTACAAGACCGACGATGCCGACATAATCATCGTGGCATACGGTTCATGCTCTCGTGTCTCACGCTCAGCGATAGACAAGGCCAGGAAGGAAGGCATCAAGGTCGGTATGATCAGACCCATCACCCTCTGGCCGTTCCCCGTCGATGTCATCAAGAAGTACGCTTCGAAGGCCAAGGTGTTCCTCTCTGTCGAGATGAGCATGGGCCAGATGGTGGACGATGTCCGCCTGGCGATCGAATGCAAGAAGCCTGTGAAGTTCTACGGCCGCACCGGAGGTGTCATCCCCACACCCAACGAGGTCTACGACTGCATAGTTAAACTCAACAAAGGAGGTGACCTCTGATGGCAGAGATCGTATTCAAGAAACCCCACGCGCTCACTGATGTCCCGTTCCACTACTGTCCCGGATGCACGCACGGTATCGTGCACAGGCTTGTAGCGGAAGTCATCGATGAGCTGGGAGTGGAAGGCAACACCACAGGTGTCGCATCCGTCGGATGTTCAGTCTATTCATACAACTACTTCAACTGCGACATGGTGCAGGCCCCCCACGGACGTGCTCCCGCAGTCGCAACAGGAATCAAGAGGGCGCAGCCCAAGAATGTGGTGTTCACCTACCAGGGTGACGGAGATCTCGCCGCTATCGGTACAGCGGAGACAGTTCACGCAGCCACACGCGGCGAGAACATTACCGTGATCTTCATCAACAACACCATCTACGGAATGACAGGCGGACAGATGGCACCCACCACCCTCCCCGGACAGGTTACGCAGACCACACCTTACGGAAGGGACGTGAAGACCGCAGGTTACCCGCTCCGTATCTGTGAGATGCTCTCCAACGTCGACGGTGTCGCGCTGGCACAGCGTGTAACTGTTGACAGTGTGAAGAACGTCAGGGCCGCAAAGAAGGCAATCAAGAAGGCGTTCGAGTACCAGATGGAAGGACTGGGCTACACTATCATCGAAGTCCTTTCCACATGCCCCACCAACTGGGGAATGTCGCCTCAGGCAGCCATCAAGCGTCTCCAGGACGAGATGATCCCCTACTACCCGCTGGGTGTCTACAAGGATGTCAAGGAGGGTAAGGAATGACCACTACCAACATCCTCTTCGCAGGATTCGGCGGACAGGGTATCCTGTTCTCCGGTAAGGTCATCGCCTACGCTGGACTGATGGAAGGAAAGGAGATCTCATGGCTCCCTTCATACGGACCCGAGATGCGCGGAGGAACTGCAAACTGTTCCGTCTGTATCTCTGATGAACCCATCGGTTCACCTCTCGTCGTCAACCCCGACATCCTCATCGCGATGAACCTTCCTTCATTGGACAAGTTCGTCAACGATGTGGTGCCTGGAGGAACCATCATCATCGACTCATCGCTCATCGACAAGAAGGTGGAGAGGAAGGACGTCAACGTCATCTACCTCCCCGCATCCAAGCTCGCTGAGGATGCAGGCGTCAAGGGTGCTGCCAACATGATCATCGTCGGCAGACTGTTCAAGGAACTGAACTTCTGCACCAAGGAGAATCTGGACAAGGGTCTTCAGAAGAGCATCCCTCCGAAGAAGATCGACCTTCTGGATAAGAACAGGAAGATGATCCAGATCGGGATCGACAGCTGAAACCGTAACGGGGGGCAACCCCCCATAACACATTTTCAAGGAGGAGGGGCATGTACACAGTATCTGAGAAGCATACGGTACTTGCCGCCTCATGCTTAGCGATCTTCGTCAACCCCCTTGCGGGAACGATGCTCAATCTCGCACTCAGTGCGATCCAAGAGGACTTCCTGTGCAGCGAGCACCAGCTGGGGTGGGTTGCGAGCATCTACTTCATCGTCTCGGTGATGTTCCTGTTGCCTTCAGCCAAGATGGCCGACATCTTCGGGAAGAAGTTGGTCTTTCTCTCCGGTGCGGTGATCGCTCTCATCGGAATCATACTCTCGATATTTTCGCAGAACATCGTGATGCTGTATGTGTTCAGAGGGATCACCGGCATCGGTATGGCCGCCATCTCCAGTACCAGCGTCTCGATGATCTCCGATGTCTACGAACCTTTCGAACGCGGTCCCGCATTGGCACTGAACACCGCATGCGTCTATATCGGTGCCGCCATAGGCCCCACTCTCGGAGGTGTAGTGACGGAGTTCCTCGGATGGAGGGCGATATTCACGATCCTCGTACCGTTCCTGCTCGGTTCGTTCTTCTTCATGTACAGGTTCGGATACAACATCAAGAGCACACCCGGCGAGCACTTCGATACGGTCGGTTCAGTGGTCTACGGTCTCGGCATACTGGTGTTCATGTTCGGAATGATATCGCTGCCCAAGGACTATGCCTTTATCCTGATGGGCATCGGTGCGGTGATATTCGCAGGATTCATCTTCTACGAACTGCACGACGACAGCCCCTTGGTGAGGCTCGTCATATTCAAGAACACAAGGTTCTACAGATCGATGCTGGCACTGTTGCTGAACTACTCCGCATCATACTGTGTCGCATTCTTCATGAGCAGATACCTGCAGGAGATCGGAGCACTCACGCCCACTCAGGCCGGATTGATCATGATGACCCAATCCGTCGTGCAGGTATTCTTCACCCTGTGGGCGGGTAAGGTCGCCACCAGATTGGACATGCGCATATTGCCTACATTGGGTATGATGGTGACATGCTGTTCGCTCATCATGTTGCTCTTCGTAACCGAGACACTGAACATCCCACTGCTCCTTGCGGCATTGGCTGTCCTGGGAATGGGCCTTGGTCTGTTCTCCGCACCCAACACCATCGCCGTCATGTCCTATGTGAAGAAGGAGCAGTACAACAGCGCCTCGGGATTGATAGCTACCGTGAGGCAGTTCGGAATGATGCTCTCGATGGGTATCGCCACCTGCCTGATATCCGTGTTCCTAGGAGCGGACACGGCATTGGATCCTTCCAATTACGGCACGTTCATGCTGATCCTCAGGTACGCCTGGTCGATATGCATCATATTCTGTGCCGTAGGGGCGGTGTTCTCATGGTTCAGAGGCCCGTCATATTCAGGCGATAACGAGTGAAGACAATTGAGGATCCACCGTTACCGTTTTATCGCACCCGATAGATTGGGGGCGCATGTTCAGGAAGGACGGCAAGGTGCCCGCAGAGGTAAAGAAGGCCAAGGTCGACGATTGGTATTCAGGATTGGACGATCAGAGCAGGATAAAGGCCAACAGATATATCGAGGGTATCAGCGCATCATCGTCATACGACTTCTTCACCAAGATGATCGAGAAGGCTATCGCAGATGAGAATTACGCATTCGCCGTCACCCTGTGCGAGGATACCTACGCGAATGTGGAGATGACCGACATCCAGAGGTTCGATGTGAATGAACTTCTAATAGTTGCATACTGCGGATGCGAGAGGCACGAGGATGCAAAGGCCGCATGCGAGACCAATTTCGAACTGTTCTCATCAGTCAAGGATGTTATCAAATCCAGGAACGGCGGGGAATACCCGGAGACGTTCCAGTTCAGGAATCAATACATCAACGTGATAATCGGTGTCGAGTGCAACTACGAACTCGGTTTCCAGATGCTCGACAAGTACAACGAGATGGGCATCCTGAGCGACGAGGATCTCGTGTACAGAAGGAACAGCCTCACCACACACAGATTGCAGAAGCTGTTCGACGGTGTGTACACATACAGGCCGAAGGACGAAGAACTCTGATCAGAGCATCGATTTCCACGCATAAGTAGGGGAGACATCGATCATCGGTTCTTCGTAGGGATGTACTTCTCTTATCTTTAGAAGGACACGCTTCAGATCGTTCTCCTTAACGATGAACTCTATCTTGTGCTCCTGGGCTGTCTCGATCTTTCCGGGTCTGCCCTTGTAGGGATGCGAACCCTTCAGGGGCTTCCACGTTCCTGTTACCTCAGTGATGCTGAAAGCCCTCCTGTATCCTGGATACAAGGGTTCTATCACCGCATCGATGGCATCCATCATCTTATCAGAATACTCGACTGGCACATATACGCAGATCTTGAATACCTGCTCCCTGTCCATCTGGAACTTGGTGTCCAATTCGTTGAGCAGTGCATGGGATTTCCTGCTCAGCCATTTTGTCGCAGCGAATTCCGCGAGGAAAGGCATCGGCGGCAGGAGATAGAAGAATCCTCCGATCAGCCCACCGATCTTCTTCACGTCGCTGATGCTGATCATCTTGGTGATCAAAGGATTGTCCTCATCTGGTTCCAGTGTACCCGCCAGTGCCTTCAGGAGCATCTTCTGAGCACCCATGACGACCTCGATACTCCACTGGACCTGAGCGAATGCAGGAGCGGGCTGTCCGCAAGCTATTGTCTTCTTGTTCTCGATCGCTGTCCTGAAATCTTCCGCACCGGAACCTTCGAACTCCGTCCAGTTGTATCCTGTGGTGTAGACAGAGTGGGCATCGCTTCCGGAGAACGGGGCCCATCTTCCTGGGTGTTCCTTGAACACCTGCTGCGCTTTCGTATTGGTGAAATGATCGACGTGTCCGCCGTTGATGACCTCTATCCCGTCAAGATTGAGATCGAATATGCGGTCGCGGAGACACGGAACGTAGAAACTGAACGGGTGCGGAGCAACTGCCAATCCGCCCTGTTCGTGGATGATGTCTATGGTCTCTTCGATAGGGAGACCGGGAGGAACAAGCTCGTTCAGCCAGTATGCCAATACTTCACCGTCTGCACTTGTGACCTCTTCGCCGACGACGATCTCTATGTCATCGTACTTCTTTGCATATTTCTGAGCTTCGAAGGCACCCTTCACTGCATCGTGGTCGGTTATGCAGAGAACGTTCATCCCGTTCTTTCTGGCACGTTCCACCTGGACCTCGGGTTTGATGATAGATTCCGGAAAACGTAGAACCTTGTAGTTGGATACCCCCGAATAATATGTGTGGACGTGGGTGTCCGCCTTCGAATTCATGCTCAGAAATATACCATCATTATAATAACGTTTACCGATTGTTCATCGATTTTTTGCGGAATCATACTCAAATTGCTGTTAGTAATAATATTAAGGCATGAACCTATGTCGGTATCATGTTCTGGCTGATCGGGATAGTTTTGGGCGTCGTCATGCTCTATTTCGGTTCCGATTGGCTTGTCGACGGAGCGAAGAAGCTCGCGATCCGCCTGGGGATAGCACCCTTCGTCATAGGGATCACCGTTCTGGCGTTCGGTTCATCCGCGCCCGAGTGCGTGACTTCAATCGTAAGTACTTCCAATCCCGACATCATCATCGGCAACGTCATCGGAAGCAACATCGCCAACATCGGACTGTGCATAGGGCTGGCGGCGATACTGAATCCCATAGTCGCGAAGTACGCATCCATGCGTTTCGAGATCATCACGATGGTGTTCTCCGCCCTCCTGATAACGGTGATGGGCATCGCGGGATTCATCGGATTCATCGACGGCATAATCCTGATGGCGCTGCTGATAACGTTCGTTCTATCCGTTTATTTCATGAAGAGAGGGGATGCCGCAGCACAGGAGAGCTACACATCGGAAGTCGATACCGAGATAGACCGCAGCACGAAGAAACTGTTGCTGTGGATATGCATGTGCATCGTCGGTCTTGTCCTGCTGTATTTCGGAGCAAGGTTCTTCATAGAGGGCGCCACCGAATTGGCCAGGATCATGGGCATATCCGAGCTGATGATAGGGCTGATAGTCGTTGCCATAGGCACATCACTGCCGGAATTGTGCATATCGCTGATAGCATCATATCGCGGCGAGAATGAACTGGCCGTGAGCAACATCGTCGGAAGCAACATCTTCAACGCGTTCTTCGTCCTCGGTGTCGGAGCATCCCTGGTGGATGTGCCTGTTGTGAACAACACCCTGATCTTCCACATGCCCGTGATGATCCTTCTTTCGGTGCTGATGTTCCTGATGGTCTATCGCAACAACGGCATATCCAAGAGATCGGGAGCCCTTCTTCTGTCTGTATATGTGGCATACATCGCGATAATGGCGATCAATCCGTCCCTGACGATGTGAACATGCCTTCTCTCAGGACCTTCGAGATATCATTGAGTGCTTCTTCAGATGAGCACATTATCAGCAGTCTGTACATATCGTACAGTTCGTGATCGTATATCCCTCCAGCTTCCTTCGAGATGAGCAGTCCGGGCATGAAATCCCAGATGTTGCGGACGAAACGTATGTGGCAATCCGTCCTTCCTGAAGCGAAGTATGCGAAGTCGCAGCAGGCGGAACCGAACATCTTGAACCTGGCGACCTTGTCGTGGAGGAGTTCCATGAACAGTATCTGCCCCTCCCTGAATGTCTTCGCTCCTCTGCTGTAATCGCTTGTGGAAACTATGGAATCGTGCATGGAGACATGGCTTCTGACATCGAGCTTCCTGCCGTTGAGGAATGCTCCGGAACCCTTCTCCGCGGTGTAGAGCTCATCGAACTCCGGAAGATAAATAACGGACATCACGGCATCGTCATTTATCATAAGTGCCAGCTGTATGCCGTAGAGGGGAATGTTGTGGGTGTAATTCACGGTGCCGTCTATGGGGTCGATGACCCAAACGCGGTCCGATCTGACATTGGATCCGCTCTCCTCGCAGATGAACGAATCGTCGGGGAACTCCTTCGTTATGGCCTGTTTGATGTAGTCCTCTATGAGAACATCGTTCTCGCTGACAACATCGTAACTGTCGGTATCCTTTCCCTTCCTCTTAACTTCCGATTTCGTGAAGATGTACTTGTCTGAGGCTTCCTTGATTGCCTTGCAGGCGACGTCTATCTCCCTGCGGTAATTCATGGTATCAGTGCTTCTTCCCGCTGGCGGCGGGATCTGCATAATAATATTCGCCCTTGGATTTCTGTTCCCTGTCGAGTCTCGAATCGGGCTTGTTGATCCTAGGTCTGTGGGATTCCGCATCCCTTCTGAATGTTATGTCCACGGCACTGAGGAACTTGTTCATTCCCTCCCTCATGTCGAAAGGTCCGTCAGCGATACCCTGGTGTCCCGGGACTCCTCCGAAGACCATCATGGAATCCGACACCATGTCGAGGAAGTACATGTCGTGGTCGATGATCATTCCGCTCTTACCTGACTTCTCCATCATCCTTCTGATGGTCTTTGCGGCGTTCATTCTCTGGTTCGAATCCAGATATGCAGAAGGTTCATCGATGAGGTAGATGTCCGCTTCCTTTGCAAGACAGATTGTTATCGCGACACGCTGCAGTTCTCCTCCGGAGAGATTCTTGACCTTCTTCTCCATCAGGTGCTTGATGTTGAGAGGTTCAAGGACTTCGCTCTGGAAGAATCCCGTTTCCATGACATCGAATGCTTCGGTGTACAGAAGGTCCTTGACGGTACCCTCGTAGTCGGCGGTGATGTACTGGGGCTTGTATGAGATCTTGAGTTTGGTATCCAGTTTTCCGGAATCCGCCTCGAGTTCTCCTGCGAGGATCTTAACGAACGTGGTCTTACCGGTAGCGTTGGGTCCGACTATTCCAACGCTCTCACCGATCTTGACCGCACCGGGTTTGACCGTGAGCTTGAACTCTCCGAAGTCCTTTGTGATCTCGTCGAACTCGACAAGGTTTGCTGTGTTCCACTCTCCTCTCGGAGGTGTGGCGAAGAACTCCACGGGCCTGTCACGGAACCTGATGTTCTCCTCGGGCAGGTAACCGTCCAGATAGACGTTTATGGCGGTCCTGACCTGACGTGCGAGGGTGAACACACCGTATGCTCCCTCGGTACCGTAGACGACGTTCACGCTGTCTGCAAGGAAGTCAAGGATGGCCAGGTCGTGTTCGATGACTACGACCTGCTTGGTCTCGCTGAGCTTCTTGATCTGTCTGGCCATCTTAACTCTCTGGTAGATATCGAGGTATGACGAAGGCTCATCGAAGAAGTACACGTCCACGTCCTTCATCATCGTAGCCGCAAGTGCCAGACGCTGCAATTCTCCACCGGAGAGCTTGGATAGTTCCCTGTCCAATACCTCTTCCAATTCGAATTCCTTGGCTGCCTCTTCGGTGGTCATCCTTTCCTGGATCTTGTCCAGAAGGTCCCTGACCACACCTTTCACCTGCGTGGGCAGTTTGTCGACATACTGCGGTTTTATCGCTGTCTTGATCCTTCCCTCGTAGACAGCCCTCAGATACTCCGCCATCTCGGTTCCTGCGTAGTACTGCAGCACCTCTTCCTTCGTGGCGGGGTTGTCGTATCTTCCAAGGTTGGGGATCTCGATTCCTGAAAGCATCTTGATGGCTGTGGATTTACCGATACCATTGGGTCCGAGAATACCTGTTACAACTCCTTTCTTGGGGACGGGAAGACGGTAAAGACGGAACGCGTTCTCGCCGTACTGGTGGACCATCTCCGTCTTCAGTTCATCGGCGAGACCGATGATCTTGATGGCATCGAAATTGCATTTGTTGACGCAGATACCGCATCCAGCACAGAGTGTCTCGGAGATGATGGGTTTGCCTCTCTCGCCCTGGGTGATGCACTCGACACCCGTTCTCATGAGCGGGCAGAATTTGATGCATTCCTGGTTGCACTTCCTGTTCTGACATCTGTCTTTGATGACGGCGGCTATGCGCATGTTTCGGCTTATCAGACCTTACCTTATAACATTTATTCTTAGAGCTAGGATAATTGTTTAGGAATCTCAAATTAGAATTAGGTAACACTAAATTTATATATAATTTTGGAACTCCTAAAATTATGCAATCTACTACTGCAGCGCCCGCAGGCCTCGGTTTGCCCATCTCAATGGCAAAGGTCGGGGAGAAGGGCACGATCGTGAGGATAACCGGCGACTCCGGAACGAGGAAGTTCCTGAACGACCTGGGTTTCACGATTGGTGTCCCCATCCAGACCGTCTCGGACGTCAAAGGAAACAAGATCTTGTGTGTCAGAGGCTCCAAGATCGCAGTGGACAGCAGATTGGCCTCGAAGATTTTGTTCAGGCCGGAGTGATTAGATGAAGACTTTAAGAGAGGTAGGTATTGGCGAGACCGTTTCGGTCTTGAAGATACACGGAGACGGTCCTCTCAGAAGACACCTTATGGACATGGGCATCACCAAAGGATGCTCCATCTTCGTTCGCAAGGTCGCTCCTCTGGGGGATCCAGTAGAGATTACGATCAGGGGCTACGAGCTCTCGCTCCGCAAGTCGGAAGCGGAGATCATCGAGGTGCAGTGACATGTCGATGAAAGTAGCATTGGCAGGAAACCCGAACTGCGGAAAGACCACGCTTTTCAATAAGCTGACAGGTGCTTCGCAGCGCGTAGGCAACTGGCCCGGAGTGACCATCGACAAGAAGGTCGGAAGGATCAGAGGCACCGACGGTGCTGAACTTGTTGACACCCCGGGAATCTATTCCCTTTCACCTTATTCTCCTGAGGAGATCGTGACAAGGAACTTCCTTCTGGAAGAGAACCCTGATGTGATCATAAACATCGTAGATGCGACGAACATCGAAAGGAACCTTTTCCTTACTTTGCAGATTCTGGACATCGGAATCCCGACGGTAGTTGCACTGAACATGATGGATGCTGTCGCAAAGAACGGCGGTTCCGTCGATGCCAAGGCATTGTCCGAAAGGCTCGGATGTCCCGTGGTGCCGATTTCGGCACTGAAGAACGACGGTGTCAAGGAACTCATCGAGACCGTTATTGCAACGGGAGAGAGCAAGAAGGCACCCGGATTCGTGAAGATGTCTGACGGTATCGAAGGATTGGTCGCACAGGCCGCTTCGGAACTGTCAGGCAAGGTGCCCGAGAAATCGGCAAGATGGTATGCAGTAAAACTCATCGAGAACGACAGCATGGTCTGCGAGAAGTTCTCCGCAGAGAGGCAGAATCTCACAGGCCCCATAACGACCATCGAGAACGATTGCGATGACGACATCGACGCAATCATCTCGGATGCACGCTACAATGCCATCGGAGACATCGTCGACGGTATCGTTGTAAGACCCGATATCTCGACATCGGAAGGAACCTTTTCGGATAAGGTAGACAGAATAGTCACCCACAGGATATGGGGAATACCGATCTTCATAGGAGTTCTTGCCATCGTGTTCCTCGGAATCATCGGATTCGGAGACATTGTCGGTATTGGTACATATCTGACGGATCTTCTGAACGATTACATCGAGGATCCCATTGGAACCTCGCTTGTACAATGGTGCATCGACAACAACGTCAGTGAGCCGTTGACAGGTCTGATCACTAGTGCATTGATAGGCGGAGTCGGAGCCGTAATCGGGTTCCTTCCGCAGATGTTGGTTCTCTTCCTGGCACTTTGCATTTTGGAAGATATCGGTTACATGGCGAGGATCGCATTTGTCATGGACCGTGTGTTCAGGTTCTTCGGTCTTTCCGGTAAGTCATTCATCCCGATCCTCGTCGGAACCGGATGCGGTGTACCCGGAATTATGGCCACAAGGACGATCGAGAGCGACAGGGACAGAAGGATCACTGCCATGTCCGTCACATTCATCCCCTGCGGAGCGAAGCTCCCAATCATCGCTCTCATCGCCGGCGCTCTGTTCGATAACAACGGTTTCGTAGCTCTGTTCGCTTACCTGCTGGGAATCGTTGTCATCCTCATGTCCGGAATCATCCTGAAGAAGTGGAAGAGCCTTTCCGGAGAGCCCGCACCCTTCATCATGGAGCTTCCGCCCTACCACCTCCCCAGTATCTTCGGTGTCATCAAGGGAACATTGGACAGAGGCTGGGCATTCGTGAAGAAGGCGGGAACGATCATCCTGCTCGCAGCCATCGTCATCTGGTTCCTGGCAAGCTTCGACTGGTCGTTCAACTATCTCGGAGCTGACGCAACCACAGAATCAATACTCCAGTCCATCGGACAGGGTATCTGTGTGATATTCCAACCCCTCGGATGGGGAGACCACTGGGAACTCACGGTGGGTTCGATCACCGGACTCATTGCCAAGGAGAACCTGGTCGGAACCCTCGGAACACTGTTCGCAATAGACGACCCCGGAGATGCAGGAGAGGAATACTGGGAAATTCTCGCATCGATTGTCACCCCCGCAGCAGGCCTGGCATTCCTCGTCTTCAACCTCCTCTGTGCTCCCTGTTTCGCAGCCATCGGTGCTATGCACAGGGAACTCGGATCGTGGAAGGCAACCGGTCTCGCCGTACTGTACCAGTGCGTACTGGCATATGCTGTCGCAGCCATAATCTATGTGCTCGGCAGCTTCATCGACGGCAAGTCGCCTGAAGTATCGGGAATAGTGATGGCGGTCATCGCTGTCATCTGTCTCGGATACCTGCTCATCGCGAAGGATCCGTTCCTTCAGAACAGGTCATCTGCTGACAAGTCCGAGGGGGCGGAATCGGCATGAGCACAGGGGACATCATCGTCCTTGCTGTCGTGCTGGTGCTCGTCGCCGGTGCGATCTATTCGCTGGTGCGCTCCCACCGTTCTGGGAAGTGCTCCTGCGGATGCGAGGATTGCTGCAACAACTGCTGTAGCAGTGTCCTCAAGATAGAGGATGGGAAAAACTGATTACTTGGAGGGCCGGACTATCTCCCCCGTGTCCGGCCCTTGTTCTTTCTTTCTTTCTGAAAACGCGTATAGGTGGGCTCTCACTGATATCGTTAAATAGGATGTCCTTATCGAAGTTCTGAGGATTATGGAGAATCAGACCAAGGGTGTAGATACGCTTCTGGGCAACCCC
>Ga0310696_10008021_pt1 | contig 12339 bp, 9 predicted proteins | sample AusTroGonzalo_MG_4_FD_203885 | JGI IMG/M metagenome (GOLD analysis project Ga0310696, IMG submission 203885) | Bovine rumen microbial communities from tropical cattle in Woodstock, Queensland, Australia - Gonzalo_02 (v2) (version 2) | ecosystem: Host-associated > Mammals > Digestive system >... | reverse complement strand
CCGTGTTATTGTAGTCGAAGGGGTCGTAGGATTCCCCACTGAGATTTCCGTCTTCCAGGGCGATGGCGATACCCTTTTTGATGCAGCCGACCCAGTTTTCGTACCAACTATTATCCTTCCCTTTGGGGTCGCCAACGATTTCGTAGTTGGTGTTGTAGGTATCGACAATCATGGCCACGACCTTCGTGTTAGCCCTTTCGGCATCCGCCTTGCTGGCGTAGATCATACCGTCCTGACCGACGAACTTGCCGCGGTCCTCGGCGCTCACGTCGTCGAGGGACTTGGACTTCGGCTTGAAACTGTTCGCGTCGAGAACCTCGGGCTTGGTGTTCAAGTCGTATCCCCCGTTATACCAATACTGGTTATAGACATAGACCGGGTCGCAGCCGGAGATGGCGGTCTGGTAGCTATAGCCGGAACCGGCCAGCTTGCACAGCGCCTCGCCCGTGGCATAGCGGACGACATAGGCGTAGCGCGGATCCCAACTGCTGGTGCCTTCACCGGTAAGTCCCCAGTAGTGGATGTTGAAGGGAACCTTGCTCGTGTCCTTGAAGTCGTAGGTGCGCTTGGTCCAGGTGGCTGTCTTCCAGTTGGAACCGCTATAGGTATAGGTATAGACGGTGCCCGTCTTGCCCATCACCCAGCTGTAGCCCTTGCAGAAGACATTGAGCTCGGTGCTCTTACGCAGCTCGATGCTGTCGCGATAGAGCACGACGTCGAAAAGGTTCAGGTTCTGCCAGGCTCGCTGGACACGCTGGAAGTAATAGGGGTTGATGTAGCCGAAATTAGAGGTCTTGAATCCCGAGAAGGTGCCCAGCTTCGAGTTGTGACCGATGTTGGAGAAGTACTTCTGGGGATTCAGGATGGCATAGAGCATCTCGGCGAAGTCGTGGATGTAGGTGTACTGGGTGCAGATGGCCGTGGGCAACACGACATCCTCGCCGTCGGAGCGCGTCCAGGTATAGACGTTCTTGTCGGGCAGGTCGCTGACGCTGATCCAGTGGCTCACGGTCTTGCCGGTGAGGTGGCTGGCGGGGTTGACGCAGATCCAGTACTCCTTCACGCCGTCCTCGGGGCGCACACGGCTGATGACGTCGCCGAAGTGGTAGTAGGCGCTGCCCGTTATGGAGGCGTTCTCGCCGGCCTGCTCGGGGGTCTGATAGACAATCTTCTTCAGTTTCGGCATCTGCTTGATTTTCACCTCGACGGTGGCTACGGACTGCCCGTCGCGCGAGAGGGCGTAGTTGAGTTTGCCCACGCGGTTGTCCGAGAAGTTGTTGCCCGTTGTATAGTCGGGCAGACTCTCCGACAGGCCGATGAGGCTGGAATAGGCAGCCACGGCCTCGGCGGCATCAGCGACCACGACGACGCGGGTGTAGGGGTCGGCTTCGGAGGCCTTGCCGATGGTGGGCTCGAAGGTGGCCGTCTTCCAGTCGTCGGGCAGGGTCTGCAGGTCCGTCAGCTGGGAGATGACGGTCCAGAAGTCGAGGGCTTCCTCTGAGCCTTTCTCATAGGGGTCGGCCTCGTGCCATGCTTTCTCTTCTTCACTCATCTCCTCCTTGCAGGAGACGAAATTCATGCCGAGCCCCATCGTCAGCAGGGCCAGCAGCATAAGGTTGATTGTTTTTTTCATTTTTTCTTAACTCTTAACTCTTAATTCTTAACTAAATATGAATTATGAACTAATCATCGAATTCCTGTTTCTCGTCATTCCAGAACACATATTCTTTGATGATGTTGTTGAAGTCGAACCAGAACTGGAAGTTAAGGTCCTTGTATTCGGGAGACATCGGGTCGGCCATGAGGGTGTATTTCTTGCCGCCATAAGTGCCTTTGAAGTAGGGCGAGTCGTCGTCTTCAATCTCCAGGAAGGCGGCGAAGGTGACAGGCTCGAAGTAGGTGGAGTAGCGGCGGGGATGGGCATCGGGACAGAACGAATGCCAGTCGTACCCTTCGTTATAGCAGTTCTTGAGGGTGAAGTCGCCGTCGCGGTAGTTGGTGCCCTTGCGCTTGCAGCGGCTCCAACGGTCGGCAGGAACGTAGAAATCCTCGACCGTCTCGTTTTCGTATGTCCGTCCCTTCCAATAGAAGCTATGGGTGGCATCGATGAACTTGCCTTTCATGGGGTCGTCGAAGAGGTCGTCGTTGCAAACATATTCGCTATATAAATAATGGTAAGAGTAGTTGTCGGTGACGCCTGTGCGATTGCCCGCCACGCGGGTACCGTCGGTGATGTAGCGCAGGATAATCTGCTTCTTGGTTTCGCTAACGGGATATAAGCGCGTGTAGGTGGCCAGATTGACGGCAGTGATGAGGGCCGTAGCGGTACGACCGCCGTAGGTGACGACGGAATCGCGGTCGAGAACGAGGTCGGCGGGATTGACGCCCAGATTGTCGCGCAGGGAGGCGGCAAACACGCGTTCGATCTCATTGGAGGGATGGGCGGCACTACGCAAGGCGATGCCCATGAAGAATGCCTCGTCGTCGGGCACCACGTTGGTGGCAAAGACGCCGTCCTTGACAGCGGGGTCGGTAGAGGTGACGGACAGGGTGGCACTCTCCACGGCATCGAAGCTGAGGAAGCGGCTCTTACGGTCCATGGACTTGATGCCCGTGCTGGGGTCGTCCACCCACGAGGAGTAGCACAACCAGTGCTTGCCCTTGGCATCGCAGATGACCGTGCCGGGGGCAAAGAAGCCGTGAATGGTGGACGGGGCCGGTGTCACCTCGGGTGCGCTGTTGAGGTCGTAGATCTTGTTGGGAAGGTGCTGATAGTAATAGCGGTTATAGACATAGACGTCCTCGCAGTTGGAGAGGGCGTTCTTGACGGAGTAGTTCCCCTTTCCGCTGGCATCCTTGCTCAGGGTCTCGCCGGTGGCATAGCGCAGGATGAAGCGGAGATTGTCGTCGCCGAAGAAATTCCGGCAATATTCCTTCTGATCGAGGTTGAAGATGTTGGCCTTGAACTCTACGTTCCGCATGTCGTTCTTCTTGGTGGTGTAGGTGGCCGTCTTCAGGTTGGCGCCCTTGTAGTTGGCTTCCCAGAGCGAGCAGTTCCAGCCCCACGTCCACGAGTAGCCCTTGTAGATGAAGCTCAGGCCCTGCGACTCGACCATGGCCTCGACCTGATCCTTCGTCATCTGGTTGAACACATCCTCAAAGAGGCCCTTGGCCTCCCAGGCCTTGCACACGCGCTCCCAGAAATACTCGTTGTGATACTTGCCGAGCTGATCACGGCTGAAGTCGTGGAATACCTTCATCTTCGGGTTCGCACCCAGATTGGCATAGTATTTGTTGGGGTTGACCATGGCATAGATCATCTCGGCGAAGTTCTGCATGTGCTCCTTGCTCTCGCCCAGCTTGGTGGGCAGCACCCATGTGGTGCCGTCATTTTCCCATGTATAGAGGTTCTCGTCCGGCAGGTCGCTCAGGCAAACCCAATGGCTGTCGCCCTTGAATTCGAGGCTGAATGCCGGACGGACGCACACCCAGTAGTCATAGTATCCCTTGCTGTTTACCTTCCTCACCACGTCGCCGAAGCGGTAGTAGGCGGTGCCCGAGAAGGAGCCGGACGCGTTCTCACCCATCTGCTCGGGGGTCTGGTAGAGAATCTTCTTCAGCTTGGGCATCTGCTTGAGGCTGACATCGACCTGCGCCAGGTAGGTGCCAGTCGACGTGCCGGCCTGGTAGGTGAGCGAGCCCGCCTGCTTGTGGCTCCAGGTGTAGTCCGCGGTGCTCTCTGTGACGGGGCAGCCCGTCAGGTAGGCAAAGCGCTGGGCTGCCGTGGCGAGGTCGTTGGTGGCGACGATGCGGGTGTAGGGGTCGGTCTCGGAGGCGGTGCCGATGGTGGGCTCGAAGGTGGCCGTCTGCCAGTCGTCGGGCAGGATCTGCTCGTCGGTGAGCTGGCTCACGACATCCCACCACTCCTGGGCTTCCTCCAGCGCCTTCCCAGCCTGCTGTTGCTTCTCCTCTTCGGTTAACTCGTCTTCCTTGCAGGAAGTAAGACCGACGCTGAGCCCCGCCATCAGCAAGGCCATCAGCATCCAATTCATTGTTTTTTTCATTGTCTTGCTCATTGTTTTGATACTTATTATAGAATTATTTTTTCCATTGTCAACTTTTTCACTGGCAAAATTATACTCTTCTTACAATATTATATATAAGATTAAGGAAAACTTGCTGAACTTGTTGCGCAGGAAACGCCATTATGCGCGGACGGGCCGATTTTCGTCTCTTCCCCCGTCTTTTCAAGGGACGCCGATGGGGACTTTTATTCAAAAAAGTTGTACCTTTGCGCCATCAATATAAATAAGGAATAAGATGGAACAGGACAGGACCGACATCGAACTGGCGGAAAGCATCGAGAGCAGGAATCGGGTGGATCATGTGGATAGCGGATTGCCCCGCTGGCTGATTGAGGCGGCGTTTGTGTGCTACCTGCTGCAGGCAGCCTGCAACTGGACGCCGCTGCTGCATTGGATGGAGGGACATGCCCCTGCAGCCCTGGCCATCATCCAGACGTTCGGAGCATTAGTGATGTACGTCGCCCTGCTGCGGGGCATGAGGACACTCTACCGTCCGTATCAAATCGGGTGGTGGCTGGTGATTGCACTCAATATTGCAGGATTCTTCACAACCCTCATTCCAGCTATCTCGTATTCCATCGGATTACCGGTAGCCGTGTCGCTGATGCTGGTCTATCTGCCGTTCGGATGCCTGATCGCCTTCAGCTATCGTGGACGTTTACGCCACGTGGGTATCTGGATGGCGCTCTATATCCTAATTTCAAGCATTGTCCCCGTACTCTCGTTTCTGATATCCGGCCCCGACTCGGGCCTGGCCGATCTGCCGACGGAAATAGCCACCATCGGCGTCATCATCGTCTATGCCTGGGTACAGCGAAAGGTACTCGTCAAGTGAAGAACCGTCATTCTTCACCTTTTCCCGACACCGCCTGCGACTGCCTGTATTGGAGCGGGGTGATGCCGAGCCGGCGCTTGACCTCCGTCTGAAAGGTGCGCCGTCCGCCGAAGCCGGCCTCTGCGCCCACGGCCTCGATTGTCCAGTGGGGCTCTTCGCGCAACAGCCGACAGGCCAACAGGAAGCGCTTCTCATTAAGATAATCGCCCAAGCTGTCGTACTTCGCATTATTCTTGAACAGCGCGCTAAGCCGCTTCTGCGTAATCCCTAGCGCCTTGGCCGTAGTCTTCAGCGTCAGGCTGGAGTCGGTAAACAGACGGGTTTCGTCCATCTTCTGGTCTATCCACATCATCAGTTCCTCGTCAGTCATATCGGCATTTTGCTCAATATATTCACGATACTGATGGGTTTGTTTACGCAACACCATCACCTCATCCATCGTGCTATGTTTCAGCTGCTCGACCAGCTCTTCCTGTTGCCGCTGGAGCGCCTCTATCATCCCCTTCTGCTCCTCCAGCTCACTCTTCTGCTCCTCCAGCTCACTCTTCTGCTCCTCCAGTTCACTCATCCGCTTCTGCAGCTCATCACCCTGTTTCTTATTCCTTTCCAGCAACGCATTGTGGTTCTCCACCAACTTCGAATTAGTGGAAATAATCTTCTTAGCATTAGCATTCAGCACCAACATTGTGATAATGAAGGCTATTACAAAGACGATGAAGACGGCCAAAATCAATAAATGCGTACCTGTCATGGATAAATGCTGTTTTTTTCGTATTTGTGGCCGCGAAATTACACAATTCCCGACAAAATACCGCCGCGACAGCCATAAATCCGCAACACAGCTTGCGCGAGAAAGTAAATTTTGCGCAGGAACCCGCTTTTCGCTCCCACCCTCTCCCCGATTTACCGCGGTCGCAAAACAATAGGGAGCCGCATCATGCCGCTCCCTATAATTCACATACAATACCCCATCTTCTTCGATGCCAGGTCGTAGCCTTCGGCAACGGCTTCGTACAGGGGCAGCCAGTCGATGTCCGTGCCGCACTCGACGGCAGTCATGCCGATGGCCAGGAGCATCATCTGGAAGCGGTCTTCGAACGAAAGCAGCTCCATCGGGTCCAAGCCGGTCAGGCGGCCGACGGTCTCGGCATAGTGGTCGGGGTTGTTCCTGCCGTCGCCGTAGGGGCACCACTGACGGATGATCGTCTTCATCGTTCGCAGCTTGTACACGTTCATGTACCGGTGCAGGATGACGAACGCGGCGCGGTAGCCGTACTTGAAGTGCGTGAACTCACAGAACTGTGCGTCCCGCTGCTCGTCGCACATGCCGACCCAATGGTCGGCAGTGCGTCTGATATTCAGCGGATTGTTGTTACGTATTCCTCTTGGTGCTTTCATTTTCTTTACTTCGTGATAATAGTTAAATAATAAATTTCCAAATGGTACGCCGGTACGTTGGTACGCCGGTACGCCCTACAACATGGTGATACCTGTCTTTCGGAATCGTGACTTATACACATTGCCCTCTTTCGTTTTGCCCGTCTTTTCAATCAGATGGTCGTCGATGAGACGTTTTACCCTTGATCTGGCAGCAGCGTCGTTGGCAAGCACGAAGCAGCGCATGACGTCCTCCGTCGTGAATTCGTCGGGCAGGCGTTTGAAAGCCTCGATGGTCTTCTGACGACGGCGGTCGTTGACAGAGGCCTCCTGCGTCTGCAATTCGAAATACCTTTCGGCCATCGCGCCGAAGTAGTGGCGCTGGCAGGCATATTGGATGTTGGTCAGCAGTTCGGCCAGTCGCCAGTCCACCTCGTCCGTCTCGAACGTGCCGCACCAGTAGTTGCCGTCCTGCCGTATGCTGTCCCAATGACGCATGACGATGAATGGCGCTGAGAAGTTCAGTCCGTGGTAGGCACAGCGTTTCAGCAGCATTTCGTCGGCCTTCGAGTCGTTCTCCTTCGCGTCCGCCATGCGTCGTGCCGTCCAGTCGTACAGCTCGTCGACGATCTTCTGCAACGGCAGCTCGCCCTTCATCTTGTCCAGCTTATAGGCCCACTCCCTGAGCCGCTCATCGCTCGCCGTGTCCACGCTGCTCTCGCGCTCCATCATCTCGAAGTTGGTGGCAGGCAGGGGGATGCAGGTGAGGCGTGTGGCCAGGCCCGAGCCGAAGTTCTGCTCGCTCACCTTCCTCTTCAGGGCGATGGGCGTGCCCGTGTAGATGAAGTTCCAGGTGACGATGAAGTTCTGCACCACGCTATCGACGTTCGAATAGGCCTGGCCGTCCTCCTCGTTATGGAACGCCTTCAGTTCCAGCGACTGCTTGTCAATCCACGATCCGCCTTTCTGCACGCTGACGGTGTTGTCGAGCTCTGTGTCGAAGGTCAGCATGTGGAGTTGCATGTCCTTGCCATCGACCGTCTCCACGGCGTTCACCATGTCCTGGATGAACTGGGCGTTCGAGGTACGGGCGGGATGGAGGCGCACCACCACCTTCGGCTTCCTGGGCTTATCCTTGTTCGCGCCCTTGGTCTTCATCAGCTCGCGATAGGCGTTGATGGCGTCCTTGCCCGCCTTGTCGGCCTCGACGATGGGCTCCGCCAGCAGGGTGTAGAGCCTCGTGGCGAACGACTTGCCGCTGGCAGGGTCGCCGATGATGAACGTCGAGTTGTTCAGCCGTCGCAGCTCCTCGGGACGGTGGTAGAAGCGGTAGGTGCAGCGTGTCATCAAAGTCATCAGCAGTCCTCCGCCTACGAACAGCGCCGCAGGATACTGGTTGCGCTTCAAGCCCTTGCAGATGTCGCGCAGCAGGGGGAAATCGTCAAAGAGCGCCTCGATCTGCTCGCCCCATGTCCACAGCATCGGGCTGATGTCCGAGGGCCTGCAGACGGCATCTCCCGTCTTTTCCTCCTTCGCGCCTGCCTTCTGCAGCGCCTCCTGCATCCGCTTGGGGATGCCCTTCAGGAACTCGTAGCCCTGCGCGCTCTTCACGGTCTGCGCCACATCCTCGTCGCGTTCCTTCACTATCTCGGCCACGAAAGGCGTCTCGCGCAGAATCCGTTCTATCAGCACAGGATCGTTGTCCGTGATGTAGCGCAGGTGGTCGGCCAGCACCAGCGACGTCCTGTGCCGGTCGCCCGGCTCCACCTTGCCGTCGCCCAGCCACGCCTCCACAATCCGGGCGTACGGAATGCCGTGATAAGCCTTTTCGACCCGTTGACTCGTAGCCTCGTTGACTTGTTGACTCGTAGACTCGTAGACTCGTAGACCTCCCGAAGAGGCTCCACTTCGGCCACTGCGATACTCCGCGTTGTACTTCTCGCCAAAAGCAGGGTTCTCGTAGGTGAACAGCTCGTTGTCGAGATAGAGGATGTCGCTCTCCTTGCAGATAAAGCTCATGCGGCTGGCATCCTTGCAGCTCTCATCGACCTCCACGCCCAGCACCTTCGCCATCGCGTGCTGGTTGTCAATGAGGTTGCCTTTTGCAGGGTCGGCCTTGAACACCACCTTCAACCCCTTGCCTGATGGTGTGATGTAGATCAGCAAGATGCCGAGTTCTTTCAGGTCACCATGAACCTTTAACCATTCACCATGAACCTCGCGTGGGTTCTCCACGTGGTCGATGTCCATGACTACCAGTCCCGTCAGCCGTGTGGCAGCCTGCTTGCGCCAGCGGCCCGTCCTACCCGACTTCGAAGGCGTCTCGTCGAACGTCGCCTGGAAGATGAACGCAGGCAGCTTGCGTTTCAGCGACGCCTCGCCCGTCGCGCGATACTTGTCGATGTTCTCGTTCCACTGCGTGGCCCTGACGAGGGCCCAGAACCGGGCCTCGTCAACGGGTGACGTAGGATGTACAAAATTCTTCTGATAGCAAAACATACTGTGTCAATTTACGATTTAACGATTTACTATTGACGATTTGCCTGTTTCAGTCGGACAATACCTCTTCAAGGTAGAGCTCGCTGGTGACGCGTTCCAGGTCGCGTCTCATGGCCTGCGTCACACGCACGGCGCCCAGCGACTTCTTCACCGAAGTGAAGACTTTATAGCGTTGCGGACTCTCCCTGAGCCACCCGTGCTCCAGCTCGCAGATCAGCCGGTCCTTGGGGCGACGATTCGCCGGGAGGCGGTTATACGCCTTGAAGGTTAACTTACCCGTGTTCTTGTCAATGAACAGAACACCTTCCACTCTCTTGCTGTTCCACAGCTTCTCCATCAGTTCGATGGCGTTTTCGATGTTGATAAACTTTTTCATTTTTTTGAGTTGTTTTGCGAGAAGAAGTTTTCGGAAATCCGCTGGCCAGCTTTCATCACGTGAAGACTTCCTCCGCTTCAACTCAGGTTTCTTTTTAAATTTCCCAGATACTGCCGTGTTCTTTCTCAAACTCCGAACGGAGCTGTTCACGGCTCTTGCATTTACGTTCTGTCATGAGCCCCAGCTGGATGGCTTCGTTCTCTTCATCCCTGACAGTAGCCACATAGAGCAGATAGGCTTTCCGCTTCACACGTCCCATGCTCATGCCCGCTCTCTCACACGCACGGTTCATCTTCCATCGTGGGCAGCAGTCGCAGGGTTTCAACACCAGCGGCATTACCTTGCACAACCGCCGTCCCTCCTCGTCGATGGTCTTGCGCATGCATGAGGCGCAGCAGCGCCTGACATGATGCCCGAAGGCGTTCTTTACCTGAGTCACTTCCTGACTCGAAACATTTACCTGTGTCATTCTTTTCCGTTTTTTTCAGTTGTTATTATTTCCGTCCCCTTCCGTGTGAGGGGCTTCCATAATACTGCTGTATGCCGACTCAGCGAAAACGGAATAAACGCTGAGCGGGAGACGTTACACCATTAAACGACAAATCGCAAACAGCTCACTCAAAACCATTTGCGATTGCAAAAATGTGTCAGAAAGTTTTTTTCGCTTTCCTCGGAGAGGCAGTCTGCGTTTATTTAACGCCGAGCCTGCATGAGCTCTCTCAGTGTGTCAAGCGGAAGGTCGGGATCCATCACCTTCACCAGCAGGTCAAGGGTCTCTTTGTTTCCTGCAGGAATGGCCGTCGAACGCAGACGGTTGTTGCCGAACTCGCGATTCCCCTCCTTTTCCCAGAAACGGGCATTCACCATAATCCAGATACTTTCACCATCGGGCAGCGTCACAAACCGCTTTCTGCTGACCAGCTCCCTGAACAGCTCGGCAAGCGTGCTGATTTCTCCTGTCCACACCACCCGGCACGTCGTCTCCTCGCCTGAGAAGATATTCAGGAAAGTCATTTTCCTAGTGTCTCCGGCTATCCATCCCAGCTGGAGCAGGGCATTGTAGAGAGCCTGCAGCCTCAGGTTCGTCTCCTCGTCCGTATGCGCTTTATAAATGAACGATTTCAATATCTTCTTGCCTGCCTTCCTGGGCCGGCCGGTACGAACGGGAGGCGCTGCCGCCTCCTCGACCTTGGCCTCGGCTGCGTCAATCTTCCAGAGACCGTCCTTGCGCTGGTTCAGATTCACCACGCCGCCCTCGTTCACCTCGATGTTAGGGCCGTAGTTTGTCTTGATAGTAAATCCCATTGACTGTTCCTTATTATAAATTACAGCCCGTCGGGCAGAGTCAGCGTGCCGCCGTGCTGCTCGATATTGGGGCCGTAGTTCTTGTCGATGTTCGTCTCCTTGACCAGCACCAGGTCGCCTGAAAAAGAGGGCTTGCTGGCCGCACGTTCCATCGATTCCAGCATCTGGTTCTGCTTGTCTTCCTGCTTCTCCTGCTTGGCCAGTATCTGACGCTGAATCTCAGGAGCACATTTCTGCCAGGTGGGACTGGACGCCAGCAGGGTGGCCATATTGCTGTAGAGTCCGAGTGCCAGCTGCGCAGGAAACTGCTGGAAGGCCGTCTTCAGCTCTTCCTCCGTGAGGCCTGCGCGCTCCGTCGGGTCAATGCCATACTCGTTTGTCGTCATCGGATGCATCGTGATTCCCAGTTCGCGGCAGGTCCGTTCGCGCAACACCAGTAGCGTCAGTATGGTCTGCAGGGCACGACGGGGTATGCGCAGGTAATAGAGTCGCGACAACATCACCTCCAGGTGCCCTATGTCCATATACAACTGGCCGGGCAACTGGCGTAGCATCGTGTCGATACGCAGCAGACCCGTCAGCGGATGGCCCTCCGTCTCCTGACGCCAGCGGTCCCACAGTCTGCCGGCACCCTCCGATGCCACCAGGCCGGGCCACCATTGGCCCGTGCGCTCCATCAGCATCTTCCGGCTGCACATGGCCGTACGCTGATGCTTCAATTCCGCTGCCAGCTGACGAATCTCCGTACGCTCGGCCATTTCCAGCCGTTCAATCAGCGACGATCGCCGCTGACGGGCCTCGCGGCTCAGGTCGTGACGGCTGCCGTCCATCCAGATTCGCAGGTAGGTCTCCAGCATCGGAACATCGGCCTCGTCCAGTCGGGGCAGGAGCACCTCGTCCAGCACAAAGGCGGCTTCATCCTCGGCCAGCTGATCCTCGCCGGGAGGAAGCAAGGGCTGCTCTGTCTGCCACATCGCCCAGTCAGACTCCGATTCCTGCTGCACGCTGACAGACTCCTGTCCGCTCCAGGAGACAAACAGATAGCCGTGAGCCCTGACCTCTACCCTGTCGATTCTCACCGCCAGCATACCCCTCTCCGACTGCAGGAGCCAGGGGCGCACCAGCGGCAGCTCGTCATCGCTCACATAGCCGATCTTCCTGCCCAGGGCACGGGCCATCACGGCTTGCGGGTTACGGCTGTTCGTCGGTTCGGCCAGCAGCACCACCAGCGGACGGCTGGCGTTTATCTCGTTGAGCATCGCTATCGTATTGGTGCGCACCGTATCCGTCTCCTGATCACCATACTTGTAATCAGGATTGGCCGCATATTGCGCCCCCACAATCTTAATGCGATACTCCCTCATCTTTATAAGAAATCAGGCCACAAAGATACACAATTCTCTTCAAATCCCAAACGGATGGTCCTTATTTTTTTCATCATGGTTGAAAGAATCACGGCGTACCGACGTACCGACGTACCGACGTACCATTGAGAAAATCGAAAAATGCAGGAAGAATAGGGAAAAGTATATTTATATTATATATATTAATAATATATTATTAATATATATAATATAAAACTTGGTACGTCCCAGTAGGAACGAAAAACAAAAATGAAAAATGCAAACGGTACGTCGGTACGTTGGTACGTCGCCAGTACAGGTGAGGTCCGGCAATTTTAACATTTCAAGGAAAATCCGAAATAAAATCGCAAAACCCTTGACAAGCCCCCCTTCGATTTTGTATCTTTGCAGAGCAATTCAGAAGTACGCGCCCGCGGCGGCTGGAACGGCGATGCGCACGCCGTTCATGCGCAACAGCTCACGCGCAAGTGCGGAACGGGGATTGCACAAACGACACGA
>Ga0310696_10008020_pt1 | contig 12341 bp, 16 predicted proteins | sample AusTroGonzalo_MG_4_FD_203885 | JGI IMG/M metagenome (GOLD analysis project Ga0310696, IMG submission 203885) | Bovine rumen microbial communities from tropical cattle in Woodstock, Queensland, Australia - Gonzalo_02 (v2) (version 2) | ecosystem: Host-associated > Mammals > Digestive system >... | reverse complement strand
TTTCGATCGCCTGCCAGATCCTCGGGAAAGCGGGGCGGGAGGAACAGTCGACGCTGCTCTCAATCGCCGGGATCGTCATCGTTTTTCTGCTTCTGATCCGCGAGATCGGGACCCTTTTCGACGCGGTGCGGGAGGTCTTCGGCATCTGATGCTGAGATTGGTCGGGATCGCGTGCCTTGCCGCCGTCGCGGGCGCGATCCTCCGGGGTCAGAACGGAAAGATCGCGCCGCTCCTGTCGCTCTCCGGGGTTCTGCTCCTCCTTTCTTTTTTCTTTCGCAGGATCGGGGGGGCGGTTGCCGTTTTTTACGCTTTGGCGGAGGAATCCGCCCTTGCTCCGTACCTTGAAACGCTGCTCAAAGTGCTGTCCTGCGGATACCTGACCGAGATCGGTTCGGGGATCTGCCGGGAACTGGGGGAGAACGGGGCGGCGACGGCGCTCGAATGTGCCGGACGCGCCGAGATCCTTCTCCTGTGTCTTCCCGATTTCATCACGCTGACCAAACTTGCCCTCTCGCTCGCGGGGGAAGGATAGACGAAAGGAGACGCGCCGTGAAACGTCTTCGGTTTCCCGTTCTCGCGCTTCTTTTGTTCTTTCTGCTCGCCCTCCCCGCGTCGGCGGACGGGACGGCGGAGCCCGCCGCGGAGTCGTGGGACGGCTTTCTTTCCGGACTGCCCGAAGAGGTGCGCGCGAAACTGCCCGAAACGGGCGACGCCTCCGCCCTTTCGGAACTCGTCGGGGTCAAGTCGCTTTTTCTGCTTCTTTCCGAGGGTTTTTCCGACGGCTGGCGGGTCGTGCTTCCGGGTTTTCTCTCGCTTCTTTCGCTCGTGCTTCTCTCGGCTTGCTACGAACTCTTCGCGAGGGGCGGGTCGGGCGAGCGCACCCCCGTTTCGGCGGCGCTCTCGATCGTCGTCTCGCTCGCGGTCTTTCGTGTCGCCGAGGGAACGGTTTCCTCGGTCGTCGACTGCCTTTCCTCGCTGTCGCGGATCCTCGGCGCGTTTCTGCCCGTGATGACCGCGCTTTCGCTCTCGGGCGGCGGGGTCGGCGCCGCCGCCGCGGCGGGAACGGGGATCTCCGCGATCCTCTCGCTCGTCGGGCTCTTTTTCTGCCGCGTACTGCCCGCCGTCGCCGGGTGCTGTTTCGGGCTTTCGCTCGTCGGAACGCTCGGGGACGGCGAACTCAAACTCGACGGGATCTCGTCGAATCTCCGCGGCTTCTTTCTCTTTGCGGCGGGGATCCTCTCGACGCTCTTCACGGCTTCTCTTTCCCTGCAGACCGGGCTCGCCGCGGCAGGCGACGGCGTCGCGCTGAAAACGGCGAAAACCGCCCTCTCGGGGATGATCCCGATCGTCGGCGGAACGGTCTCCGGAACCCTCTCGACGATCTCGGGGTCGCTTTCCCTCGTTCGCCGGTCGGTCGGCGCCGGGGCGGTCTACGCCCTGCTTCTCTTCGTTTTGCCGACCCTCGTCCGGCTTCTTCTCTTCCGTTTTTCTTATTCGCTCTCGGCGGCGGTCGCGCGGATCTTCTCGCTTTCGTCGACCGAACGCCTGCTGGGGGAGTTCCGGGCGGTGTCGGATCTTTTGCTCGCCGCGCTTGCGATGGGGTCGGCGATCCTTTTTATTGCGACCGGCGTTCTCGTCCGGTGCGCCCCGAACGTCGGATGAAGATCCTTTCGTCGATCCTGCTCGTCGCGGCGGCGGCAAACGTCGGTACCGCTCTCGCACCGCGCGGAAAAACGCGGCGGACCGTCCTCTTCGCCGTTTCGCTTGCGACCCTTCTGGCGCTTCTCTATCCGCTTCTCTTTGCGCTCAGCGATCCTCCCGCCCTTCCCGATCCCGTCCTTTTTGAGTATCCGGAAAGCGAGGCGGTCGCCCCCGACGACCTTCTTTCCGCCGCCGCAAAGACCGCCCTCTCGCGCGAGATCAGCCGCCGCTTCGGCGCGACCCCGCGGGAGATCGGGATCACCCTTCCCGAAAACGGCGGCGATCCGGGAAAGATCCGCGTCGTTCTCGCCGCGCGCGACGCGGGCGTCAGAGCCAAAATCGAGGCGTGGCTGAAAGCCGAGAGCGACGCCGACGTAGCCGTCACGGTCGAGGGGGAGAATACCGAATGAACGAAAAAGGCGAAACGATCGAAACGAAAAAAAAGAAACTCCGGTTATCCGAACGCTTCGGAGGACCGCCGGTTCTTCTGCTCCTGGCGGCGGGACTGCTGCTCCTTCTCTTTGGGGGCGGTCTGTTTTCCTCCCGCGGCGAAACGGGCGCCGCGACCGATCCCGCCGCCTACCGCCGGTCGCTTGAAAGCGAACTCGCCTCGCTCTGCGCCGAGATCGGCGGGGTCGGGCGGGTCTCCGTGATGATCACGCTGAAAGAGGGCGAGAAAACGACCTACAACGGGTCGAAGACCGTCTCGGTCAGCCCGCCCTCGGTCCTCGGGGCGGCGGTCGTCTGCGACGGGGGCGACGATCCCGAAGTGCGGACGGAGTTGACCCGCCTCGTCTCGGCGCTTCTCGGGATCGGCTCGAACCGGGTCACCGTTTCCCGCCGCCGCCCGTAGCGCATACGGGAGTGTTTGCGCGCATAGAATGGAACAAAAACTCGATGGGAGGCAATTCAATATGGCAAAACTCAGCGGACTCAAACGGTTCTTCGGAAAGGTCGGGCGGCGGAACTGGATCATTCTCTCGGCGGTGCTCCTGATCGGGGCGGCGGTCTATCTGAACTATCTCTGGTTCTACGATCCCGCCGATTCGATCGGCTACGGGGAGAACAACGCGGTCGACGCGGGCGCCGGCGCGAGCGGGGACGCGAGCGCGGCGAACGCCGACGCCGACTATTTCACCGCGGCGGAACTCTCGCGGAAACAGACCCGCGACGAGGCGATCGAGGTCCTGCAATCGGTCGTGCGCGACACCGACGAGGGGAGCGAGGAACACGCCTCGGCGCTGTCCGGCATTTCGGGGATCGCCGTCAATATGGAGCGTGAGGCGAACATCGAGAGTCTCGTCGAGGCGAAGGGCTTTTCGCCCTGCGTCGCGGTCGTGAACGGCGACCGGGCGAGCATCGTCGTTTCGCACGACGCCGAACTGACCGGCGCCGATAACGCCCGGATCTGCACCATCGTCTACGAGCAGACCGGTATCCTGCCGCAGAACGTGACGATCATCCGGAAATAAAGCGAAAAAAAGCGTCAAAGCGATTGACAGGCGACCTCCCTTCTGCTATAATACGATATAATCTTTTTTCGGAGGATTCGTCATGCAGAAACTGAAAGCCGGGATCGTCGGCGCGACGGGAATGGTGGGACAGCGGTTCGTCACCCTGCTCCGGGAACACCCCTATTTTGAGTTGACGGCGCTCGTCGCCAGCCCCCGTTCTGCGGGCAAGACCTACCGCGAGGCGGTGGGCGAGCGCTGGAAGATGAAGACGCCGATGCCCGAGGACGTCGCCCAAATGACCGTTCTCTCTTCGGACGATATTGACACGGTCAAGTCGCTCGTCGATTTCGTGTTCTGCGCCGTCGATATGAAAAAAGAGGAGATCAAGGCGCTCGAGGAACGCTACGCGAAGGCGGAGATCCCGGTCGTCTCGAACAACTCGGCGAACCGCTGGACGCCCGACGTCCCGATGGTGATCCCCGAGATCAACGACGCGCACCTTGCCGTGATCGAAGCGCAGAGAAAGCGTCTCGGCACCAAGCGCGGGTTCATCGCCGTCAAGCCCAACTGCTCGATCCAGAGTTACGTTCCCGCCCTGACGCCGCTTCTTCCCTACGGTATCAAGCGCGTCGTCGCCACGACCTATCAGGCGATCAGCGGCGCGGGCAAGACCTTCCGCGAGTGGCCCGAAATGATCGACAACGTGATCCCGTACATCGGCGGCGAGGAAGAGAAGAGCGAGCAGGAACCTCTGCGCGTCTGGGGACGCGTCGAGAACGGCAAGATCGTCAAAGCCGACGCCCCGCTCATCACGACGCAGTGCATCCGCGTCCCGGTCTCCGACGGGCACACCGCCGCGGTCTTCGTCGACTTCGAAAAGAAGCCGGGCAAGGAAGAGATCCTCGAGGCGTGGCGCAACTTCAAAGGCAAACCGCAGATCCTCGGACTGCCGAGCGCGCCAGAACAGTTCATCACCTATTTTGAAGAAGACAACCGCCCGCAGGCGGCGCTCGACCGCGATCTCTACGGCGGTATGGGCGTCTCGGTCGGACGGCTCCGCGAGGATGCGCTCTTCGACTACAAGTTCGTCGGCCTCTCGCATAACACGCTGCGCGGCGCCGCCGGCGGCGCGGTGCTGATCGCCGAACTGCTCTACCGCGAGGGATACTTGACCGCAAAATAAGAAAACGCACCCGGCAGGCGAAAACCGCTTGCCGGGGCGTTTTTTTGCCGTTTCGCCCCACTTTTTGTATAATTTTACGCAAATCAAGTCGCTTTTCAAAAATTCTTTGTACTTTTTTACGAAATCCTCTTCCCTTTTGACCGGGTTTATGGTATCATATAATTGAACCGGGAAACCGGTCGCTTCCCTTCCCGGTTCAAACGATCGAAAGGAAGGAACATGGCATGAAAATTGTTTGCAGCGGAAGACAAATGAGCGTACGCGACGATCTCCGGGAGTTGGCGTCAAAGAAACTGTCGGCACTGAACAAGTACTTTTCCGACGACGTGACGGCAAACGTTACCTTCAAGGTCCGTCGCGACACCGAGATCATCGAGGTCACGATCCAGATGAGGAATACGCTCTTCCGCTCCGAAGAGGGCGCGGACACCTTCCGCACCGCCCTCGATAAAGCCGTCGATACCCTCGAAAGACAGATCAGAAGAAACAAGACCCGCCTGCAGAAGCGGATCCGCGAGGGCGCCTTCGCCGAACCGAGTTTTCCCGAGGGACCCGACTACGAGGAGGAATCCGAGTTCCCGATCCGCACCAAGACCTACCCCGTCCGCCCGATGTCGGTCGAGGAAGCGATCCTGCAGATGAATCTGCTCGAACACCAGTTCTTCGTTTTCGTCGACGACGTGGATCAGGAGACGCGGGTCGTCTACCGCAGAAAAGACGGCGGATACGGACTGATCATCCCCGAATAACCCCGAAAACGCAACGTCGCCGCCGCGGGCAAACCCGCGGCGGCGTTCTACATTTTAATTTCGGACGATCCATGACCCAGCGACGGGAGTCAACCGTTCAACGATGGATCGAAATCCATCCGTATTCCTGACGAAATCGAACAGCGAATCTTTCATCGAGGACAACTGAATCTGAGCCGCGTTGTCATTTTCGTTGCACAGAACGCGCTCTCCCGGCATCCCCTCGAAAAGCGTAGAGGAGTATCTGAAAGAAGCGTCGTAATAAAACGCGACGAAGGACAGCGCGTGATCCGCGGCTTTCTCCAGATTAAACAGCGTTTTATTCTCGTCTTTCATCGCGGCGCTGCTTTTGGCAAGGATACGATAGTCTTTCGCCAGTCGCTCATTGTAAAAGCCGAAATCACCTTTTTCAAACAGCAATTCGAACAGAGCGATCGACCGTTTTGCTTCAGCCGTTTCATCGGTTCCGTCGAACAGACTCGTTTCGAGTGAATCAAGCATTTTCCCCCGGTATTTCTGGACGTGGCGTTTCCGTTCTTCCCCCGTCAGCGCACGGCAAAGAAGCGCGTCAGAAGAAACCGGTAACCTCGGCATTTTCAACGCCAATTCAACCGCTTTTTGACTGTCTCCCTTAGAACTGTACGCATACACAAGGCATTGGATCGCACCGTGCCGGAACTCGTCCGACATACTATTATTCAGAATCCATTCTCCAAGCCCGATCACTTCGTCGTCGTTGTACGTGGCATACATCAGATAATAGACGAGCGCATCGCTCGAAGGATACTTTTTCAATCCTTCTTTGAGTATCTCCGCCGCCTGATCGTCTCGCCCGGTGTCCGAAAGAACTTTTGCACGGGCAAGTATCTCTTTGATCTCTTTTTCCCGCGTCTCGGTTCCGATGTCGAGTAGCCAATCCGCCGAAACGCCGAGAACGACGCACAGTTCGGGAAGGATGCCGAGGTCTGGTGAGGTTTTGCCCGATTCCCATTGACTGACCGCCGATTCGGAAACGTTCAGTCGTTCCGCCAATCCCTCTTGCGTCAAATCTGCCGCTAAACGCGCCCTGCGAATGTTTTTGCCGAGTTGTTCAGGTTTCAAATTCATAAGCAACACTCCCTTTTGTTTTTTACGAAAGCGCTTTCGTCATCTTTATTATACCGTTTCCCAAATCGTCACGCAAGAGAGCCGTTCTCAACCAAATAATAAGCGGCGCTTCATTTTTATGAGCGCCGCTTGATATATGAATTGCCGCGTTACGGCGTGAATTGCGCTCCGCGCATAAATTGACAACCGCCCGGTTTTCCGGGCGGTCGTCAATTCTTAATAGTCGGCGGAGCCGACGGTGCGGGGATAGGGGATGACGTCGCGGATGTTCGAGACGCCGGTGAGGTACATAATGATCCGCTCGAAGCCGAGTCCGTAGCCGGCGTGGCGCGCCCCGCCGAAGCGGCGGAGATTGAGATACCACGAGTAGTCCTCTTCGCGCATCCCGAGTTCCTTGATCCGTTTCAATAAGAGGTCGTACCGCTCCTCGCGCTGCGAGCCGCCGATGATCTCGCCGACCCCGGGGACCAGCAGATCCATCGCCGCGACGGTCTTGCCGTCGTCGTTCAGGCGCATATAGAAGGACTTGATCTCTTTCGGATAATCGGTGACGAAGATCGGCGCGCCGAACACCTTCTCGGTCAGGTACCGTTCGTGCTCGGTCTGCAGATCCATGCCCCACGAGACGGGATATTTGAAGGGTTCCCCGCTCTTTTGGAGGATCTCGATCGCCTCGGTGTACTTGACCTCGCGGCATTCGGATCTGACGAGGGTGTTCAGCCGCTCGGAAAGCCCACGATCAACGAAGTTGTTGAAGAACTCGATCTCGGCGGGACAGGTCTTCAGGACGTGCGCGATAATGTGCCGGATCATATCCCAGGCGAGTTTCATACAGTCGGACAGATCGGCGAAGGCGATCTCCGGCTCGATCATCCAGAACTCGGCGGCGTGGCGCGCCGTGTTCGAGTTCTCGGCGCGGAAGGTGGGACCGAAGGTGTAGATATTTCCGAACGCCATCGCGTAGGTCTCGCCCTCGAGCTGCCCCGAAACCGTCAGGTTCGCGCTTCTGCCGAAAAAGTCCTGCGAATAATCGACCTTGCCGTCTTCGGTCTTCGGCGGGTTCTCCAGGTCGAGGGTCGTCACGCGGAACATCTCGCCCGCGCCCTCGCAGTCGGAGGCGGTGATCAGGGGCGTATGCACGTAGACGAAGCCGCGGTCGTGAAAGAAACTGTGGATGGCGTACGCCGCCTCGCTCCGCACGCGGAAAACGGCGGAGAACAGGTTGGTGCGCGGGCGCAGATACGCGATCTCACGCAGGTATTCGACGGTGTGCCGCTTCTTCTGGAGCGGATAATCGGGGGTCGAGGTCCCCTCGACCGCGACGGTCTCCGCCTTGATCTCGAAGGGCTGCTTCGCGCCCGGCGTCAGTTCGAGTTTTCCCGTGACGATCAGCGCCGCCCCGACGTTCTGGGACGCGATCTCGTCGTAGTTGCCGATCTTCTCGCGCTCGAAAACGACCTGTACCGTCTTGAAACAGCTGCCGTCGTAAAGATCGATAAAGCCGAACGCCCGGCTGTCCCGGATCGAGCGCGCCCAGCCCCCGACCGTCACGGTCGTCCCGCCGAGCGACGCGGCGTCCTCGTAGAGCCGTTTGACGGCGATCAATTGTTCTTTCATACTTCGATTCCTTTCGGATCCGTCTTTTTTACAGGTTATTATAGCACACCCCCGGCGGGATTTCCACCCCTTTCACCCGCTTTTTTCTTTTTTCTTTTCCTTTTTTCATCTTTTTTCCAAAAAATCACTTGACGCGTGACTTTTCTTGTGCTATAATAGTCACGCAATAAGTTACATCAGGAGGAAAAACCGCAAAATGAACCACGCACAAAAGAGGATCCCTCCGGGGATCGAACATCTGATCGCCGCGATCTGCGAGGACTATCCGAGGCGGAAGCACGAGATCGAGTGCGGAGAGCGCGATCCCGCGACCCTCGCCGAGTACCGCCGATTGAACGACCTCGTCGACGACGCGCTCGAGGAGAGCTGCGAACCGGCGATCCGGGAAGAGATGCGCCGCGACATCGCGCTTCGGCGCGGCGCGCACTATACCCAGATCTGGCAGTTCGCGGAGGGGTCGTATAAGATCCGGAAGCGGATGTGCAAACTCGCCATCGCGCGCCGGCTCCGGCTGCTTTGAGTCAGGTCGTGGGGATCACGCCGCGCACGAAACCGAAAGGATCGGCGGACGAGATATCGGCGGCGATGATCCGTCCGCGGTAGACGGTCAGATTGGCGTAGACCGTCCCCTCGTAATCCGGATAATTCGTGACCTCGTAGGTATAGCGGGTCACCTTCTTCTTCCGATAGCGCGAGAGGTCGAGCCCCTGCGTCTTCTGGATCTCGTTATAGCCCTGCATCACCCGATCGAAGGTCTCGGGCAGGGTGAAGGTCGCCTCGTCGACGACCTCTCCCTTCACGTTCCAGCCCTGTTTTTCGAGAAAGTCGATCCGTCCGGCGTCGGTGTCCGCCCCGGTATAGGAGACCGAGGCGCCCGACGCGGCGGCGACGAGTTTTCCGTCCGAGAGGATCAGGGTGCCGAAGAGGAGAACGGCGCAAAGCACCGCCGCCCCGATAAAGCGAAGGGTAGACGCGCGAACCGAACAGATGAACATGGAAAACACCCCCTGTCAAGATGGTACAATCTATGACAGGGGGCGCCGGATTATGCCCGATCCGGGGGGCGCGCCGTCAACCGGCAGGTATGTTCAGCGGTTGTTGCAGCAGCAGCAGATGACGACGGCGGCGAGAATCCAGATCCAGGCGTTATCGTCGTCGAGGATGCGGCAAAGACAGTTGCCCATTGTGTTCGTCCCTTTCCTTTTCTTTTTGCGGGGGTTCTCCCTGCATTAACAGGATATGCGAAGGGACGGGGGCGGGTGAATCAGTTGCCGATGCCCATCTGTTCCATCAGCCGCTTGTTGAACTCTTCGGCGGTATTGTAGCCGAGTTTCTTCTGACGGTTGTTCATCGCCGCGATCTCGATGATGATCGCGAGGTTGCGCCCGGGGTGGACCGGGATCACGATCGAGGGAACGCGGATGCCGAGAATATCGGTATATTGATCCTCGAGTCCGAGCCGATCGTACATCTTTCCCTGCTCCCAGGGTTCGAGGTTGATAATAAGGTCGATCTTTTCGGTCTCCTTGACCGCGCCCATACCGAAGAGGCGGCAGACGTCGACGATCCCGATCCCCCGCAGCTCGATATAGTGACGGATGATCTCGGGCGAGCGCCCGACCAGCGCCTTCGCCGAAACGCGGCGGATGTCGACGGCGTCGTCGGCGATCAGCCGGTGTCCGCGCTTGACGAGTTCGATCGCCGTCTCGGATTTACCGATCCCGCTGTCCCCGAGAAGCAGGATACCTTCGCCGTAGACCTCGACCAGAACGCCGTGACGGGTCAGGCGAGGGGCGAGTTCGGTCGAGAGCAACGCGATCAGCGCCGCCATCAAGGGGGAGGTCAGATCGGCGCTCCGGAGGATCGGCACGCGGTACTTTTCGGCAAACTTGCGCGCGTCCTCCCCGATCGAAAGCGACGAGGTGTAGATCACGCCGACGGGGCGCGAGGCGTAGAACGCCTCCAACCGCATGGCGCGTTCTTCGGGCGAGAGCGACGCCAGATACAGATGCTCCACCTTCCCGATGATCTGCAGCCGCGACGCCTCGTAGTGATCGTAGAACCCCGCGAACTGGAGACCCGGACGGTTGATGCCCGCGTTGGAGATCAGAATGTTCTCCGGCAGATCGGGCAGATAGACCGTCTCAAACGCGCGGTCGCTGATGATCTTCGAGAGCGGGACCGAGTAGATCGCTTCTTCCTTTTTGGCCATAGCGCTTCCCTTTCTAAATGGGATTTCTTTCTTTTTCTATTGTAGCACAGACGGCGGGCGATTGCAAGCGGTTTTCAAAAAAGCGGCGGGGTCGTCCCCGCCGCTGTCGTTTTATTCCGCGATCGTGATTATGACGTCGCCGGTATTGGTCGAAACCTTGAACGCGCCGCCTGCCGTGTCGCGCTCCGGCAGATTGATCTTTCCGGTGTGCGACGACGCGGTGTAGAGTTTGCCCGAGCGAAGCGTCCCCTCGACGTCGCCGGTGTCGGTCTTGATCTCGTAGTTCGCCGCGTCGCAGCGGTCGAACTCGACGTCGCCGGTGTCGGTTGCGATCTTCGCGTCGCCGGTCCCGACGACGTTTTTCAAGATCACGTCGCCCGTATCTGTCTCGATCGAGAGGGCGGCACACGATACGTCGGTCATTTTCACTTTTCCGGTGTCGTTATCGACCGAGATATCCCCCGCCTCAAGATCGGCGATCCTGACGGCGCCTGTGTCGGCGTTGATTTTGACGGCGCCGGGGTTCGACTTTGCGTAGGTCACGTCGCCCGTGTCGGTTTCGATCTCGACCTGCGCGGGAGACCCGCCGTACAGTTCCACGTCGCCGGTGTCGGTCTCGATTTTGACCGTTCCGAAGACGACCGTTTCGGGGATCTTCACGTCGCCCGTGTCGGTTTCAAGCGAAAGCGACGTATACTCCCCCGCGGGGAGATAGACCCGGACCTTCGGGCTCTTCGAGAAGATCGTGATCTTTTCGTACCATTTCCGCTGATCGACGCCGAAGATCGTCAGTTTCCCGTCGACGACCCCGACCGTGTGCGGTTGCTTTTCGCCCTCGTAGCACTCGACCCGAACCGTCCCGTCCTCCGACGGAAGGAAGGTCACGTCCGCCGTCTTGACCGAGACCGTCACGCCGTCGAAAGCGTCCTCGACCGTGTATTCCTTCGTCTCGAACTTTCCCGCCCCGAGTTTTCCCGTATCGAACCCGGCGGCGGCGAGGGCGACGAACGCGAGGACTGCCCCCGCGAGCACCAGCCCGACGGCGATCCCGATGATGATTTTAAGCGACTTGGTCATTGTTTTTCTCCTTCCGTTTCATCCAACCGAACAATTTGCGAAGCACCCACGCGATCCCGCGTCCGAGCGCCTTGGTCGCCGCGACCGCCCCGAAGAAGAGCAGGATCGCAAGCCCCCCGAAGACCAACGCCGCCCCGAGCGTGAAGAACGCCGGCGCGACCTGTCCCGAAAAGAGCAGGACGAAGAAGGAGCCCACGCCCCAGATCGCCCCCGCCGCGAACGAGAGTTCGACCGCCCAGAGCGTCACGAAGAGCGAGAAGATCACCGAAACGACGGTGATGAACACCGAGAGCAGGATCGGGAACCAGACCGGGAACCCGAGCACGAGCAGAAGTATCAATCCGACCTTTCCCCCCGCGCCGCTCCGACGCGGCTCTTTGACGACGGCGGGGCGCTCGGAAAGGATCTGCGACACGATCCCGTCGACCGTGCCGACGCCCGCGACCGCCTCCTCTTCGAGGATCCCCTCCTCGATCCGGTCGTCGATCATCTCGCGGTAAAAGTTCACCCGTTCGTCCCGCTCGCGCTTCGGAAGGGGCGACAACCCCCGCGAGAGCGCGTCGAGGAACTCTTTTTTCTTCATTTTCCGTTCTCCTCCCTGACGACAAAACGATAAACCGTCATAATCTCTTTCCATTCCTCCCGGAACTCGGCGAGCCGCGCCCGCCCCCGGTCGGTGACGTTGTAATACTTGCGAAGCCGCCCGTCGTGTTCGGCGGTTCGCACCGTCAGCATCCCCGCCCCCTCCAACCGTTTGAGAATGGTATAGAGGGTCGATTCGGACATTTCGAGGTAGGGTTTCATCTCTTTGATGATCTGATAGCCGTAACTCTCGCCGTCCCGGATCGCCGCGAGCACGCACACGTCGAGCAGCCCGCGCTTCAGTTGAATATCCATACCATACCTCCCTTCGCGGAATACATCATATCACGAAGTATTGTGCTTGTCAAGCAATTTTTTTGAAAAAAAGAGAAAAAACGGCGAGGAACCAACTTTGTCCCCGCCGTTTCAACTTTTTTTAGTTTTGCCCGGATTTTTTCAAATTGCAATCTCTGCAAAGCATTTGCAGGTTCTCGTAAATCGTCCTCCCGCCCGCGTGCCAAGGGGTGATATGGTCGGCGCTCCGGAGGATCGGCACGCGGTACTTTTCGGCAAACTTGCGCGCGTCCTCCCCGATCGAAAGCGACGAGGTGTAGATCACGCCGACGGGGCGCGAGGCGTAGAACGCCTCCAACCGCATG
>Ga0310696_10008018_pt1 | contig 12342 bp, 11 predicted proteins | sample AusTroGonzalo_MG_4_FD_203885 | JGI IMG/M metagenome (GOLD analysis project Ga0310696, IMG submission 203885) | Bovine rumen microbial communities from tropical cattle in Woodstock, Queensland, Australia - Gonzalo_02 (v2) (version 2) | ecosystem: Host-associated > Mammals > Digestive system >... | reverse complement strand
TTTAAATTGAATCGTCGTGGCGCATGTGCCTTTAGTCTTGAAAATTTCTTCCATCCGATATCCTGCTTGACAATCGTTAAACATACCATGAATATAGATTATTTACACTTTTCACAAAAGAACAAATATCGTTATTCCGCAAAAACGAGTATATTAATAGAGTGAACAGCATACTTCAATTACTTTCAAAACACAGAAGTGCCATAATGGGATTTGCCATATTATGGGTTATGCTGTTTCATTTGCGAGTTCCCACAGATTTATCCGCCATCGATTTTTTCAGGTCCGTTGGCTACGGCGGCGTGGACATTTTCTTATTCCTGTCAGGATTTGGCTTGTATTTTTCCATGTCCCGAAAAAATTTTGAAATAAAGAAATATTATCGAAGTCGTTTTTTCCGAATTGTCCCTGAATTTTGGCTTGTGCTATTCGTTGTTTTCTTGGCACAAATGGATTTTAGCCCCAGAGGTTTTTATTTACTGGTTTGCAAAGCAACAACACTAGGCTATTGGATTGGGTACCGTGATGAATCGTGGTTTATTTCTTGCATTTTATTTTTGTACGCCATCTACCCCATTTACTTTGGACTGTTTAAAAAATATGGAATGAAAGTCTCCGCTTATTTTATCGGCGCAGGTTTTTCTTTAATGTTAATTTATGCGTTAACTTGTATTCTATGCTACAACAACAATAATTATGGCGGGTTCATTATACTGACTTACGCAAGGATTCCAATCTTTTTCATTGGTGCCATTTTTGGTCATTGGGCAAAAGACGGATGCAACATCGAGCTCACCAAGAAACTCAAAGTAATCGGATTGTCTGCCGCAACTATAGCTGCAATTATTTTGGTTTTATTTCAAACTTATTTTTATTACGCTTTGCAAACTTGTTCCCTAGCCTATCTCCCCTACATCATCATAACACCCATTCTTTGCATACTGCTTGCAATGTTTTTCGAGAAATATAAAACCATTGATAAAATATTCACGATTTTGGGGCTAATGTCATTAGAATTGTATTTGTGCCACATATTCATATACAAATTATTCTTTGATTTTATAGACTTTTTAGATAAAGATTCTTCAAACTTCTTGACCATGCTTATTTCATTTTTCGCGGCATACGCATTGTATCTCGTCAACAAAAAAGTCCTGACTCGCCGAACAAACATTAGAATCAGGCCTTAGCGCCATTCGAAATGGCATAAAGCCCATGTTGCAAAATCGTTTTATTACATTTTAAACATGAAAACGATAAAAGTACTTTTTTTCGCAACTGCAGCCTGTTTTTTGGCAACCGCCTGCACAACGTCTGCACCAGAAGACAACTGCAAAGAAGCCTCCTACGACAATATAATGTGTTATGAATATTCACGCGACGATTGCGGGAATATTATTTGTGCACCACCGTCATCAACAGATTCAAAAAAATTTTCATCTAGTAGCACTGTTAAAAGTTCTTCCAGCACCAAGAAGATTTCATCAAGCAGTACTGCCAAAAGTTCGTCAAGCGTAAAAGCATCATCCAGTAGTTTCACAGAAAAATCCTCTAGTTCCAAGGCAACATCGTCAAGCAGTGCCGGGAAAATTTCTTCTAGCAGTAAGGAATCTTCATCAAGCAGCCAAGCCAAAAGTTCTTCCAGTACAAAAGCAATCTCGTCTAGTAGCGTAGCGAGTTCTTCTTCGGTCGAAGTCAAAAGTATCTACGAAGCGGTCCAAGAATCGGGCAAGTACACCACACGCGATTCCGTTGCGGCATATCTTTGCAAGTTCGATAAGCTGCCAAGCAATTACGTGGGCAAGAACGAAGGACAAAACCTTTACGAATCCCAAACGGGCAAGACTTTCGAAAAGTGGAATTTCAACCCATGGACAACCATCGGCGTGATGATTGGCGGCGACAAATTCAACAATTACGCCTCGAACGCAAGCAATTATCATGCAACCTTGCCAGAAGGTTCTTACCGCGAAGCCGATGTCGAATACTCCGCCAAGAACCGCGGCACCAAGCGTCTCGTTTACCAAAGCGATTGCGTCATTTACTATACCGCAGACCATTACGAAACTTTTAGCAAGCTAGAAATTCAGTAAATTTTCACAGTGAACCCTACCCCATTCTTGAGGAGCTTTTATGAAATTTGATATCAAGAAATTTTTGTGCGGGACAGCGTTCGCTCTTTCTGCAACGCCAGTCTTTGCAGCGCAGAACGTCATCGAGGTTGACGACACACATCCGGGCATCGTCATCAACAAGCAGAACATGATGGGTGCAGATCTCGCCATCTGGAATCCTCCCTCACGCTATTACGACATGACGCCAGCCCTCGTTGATGGAGGCTACACGATTTTCCGCTTCCCGAACGGAAGCTTGAGCAATGACTACCACTGGAACGGCGCAGGAAAATACGACAGCACAGGCCTCTGGACGCCAAGCGAAGAAAGCTGGGCCCCAGGATTCCTCGGCGAAACGATTTACCGCGGCACCACCAAGGACAACTACGGCTTTATCCGTCGCAGCCACCTTGCCGACAACAACATGGAAACCATGTGGTGGGGAGAAATTCTGGACCCGAAAGACCCGCCTTGGATTGTCATTGAATTTCCTGAAAAGAAAGACCTCGATTCCATTATCATTGACTGGGGCAATCTCCGTCCGAAATCTTTTGATCTTTCATATTGGACCGAAGACTACGCCGATTACCCGGGCGTTCACCAGCACGCCGAAAATAAGTTAAAGAGATGGGGTACAGTCAAAGTCACGGGCAACCAGACCAAGTACAAGTTCCCGACAACGCGAGCACGTTACGTCGCTGTAAAATTCAAGACGACCGACCTTCCGTCAAAGGGCGTGCAAATCCGCGAAATGAAACTCTTTAGCGGCTCTGACGATTTGCTCGCCGGAAACGATTACAAGTTCTTCGCGATGTCCACCCGCAACGGCGACAAGCCGCGCACCGACTGGACAAACATCAAGTGGCACTTCGAAGAATTCATGACGTACATCAACCAGCTCCCGAAACTCGTGAACGGTCAAAAGGCTCAAGCCGTCATTTGCGTGAACGCAGGCACAGGCACCTCCAAAGAAGCCGCCGCCTGGGTCAAGTACGCCAACAAGGTCAAAAAGTACAACATCAAGCAATGGCAAATCGGTAACGAACTCGATGGCGAATGGGAAGAATCCGGTCCGCTTTCGGCAAGACATTACGCCGCACGCTTTATCGAATACGCCCGCGCCATGAAGGCTGTTGACCCGAGCATCATCTTGCACGGTCCGCTTTTCAGCACGCACAAGATGTTGCAGAAAGGCGCAGGCCTCAACGATGGCAAATACTGGATGGCAGAATTCTTGCGCATCGTCGGCGAAGCCGAAAAAGCCGATGGCAAGCGCTACCTCGACGTCGTTGACTTGCACACTTATCCGTACTGGGCACCCGAAAACCTGAACGCCAAGGACATGCTCAAGGCAAGCCTTGAAGTCGCTCAAAACGCAGACACGCTCAATGCATGGATGAACAAGTACCTCGAAGGCAAGCGCCGCGTATTCCTCTCGGAATTCAGCACGTCCGTGCAAGGGACGCAAGTTTGGATGGACTACCCGCAAGCCGCAGGCATGGCAAATATTTTCGCGCAATACGCAGTCCGCTTTGGCGACCGATTCCAAGCGCTCCCGTGGGACGCATTCGGCGATATTTTTGAAGGTCCGGACCACACATGGGGCGTCATCAGCTTGTCTGCACTTGTCAAAAATGGATCTTGGAACCGTTGGGCAAGCCTTGAACCCACCGCCGAATATTACGGTGTCTACATGGCATTCAAGCGATTCCTCGAAAGCGGCTACGCCGTGGTTCCCGTCAAGAGCACCACCGCAGACGTTGTTCCGTATGCCATTTGCAAAGGCACAAGCTGCAACACACTTCTCATCAACTTGACCGACAACAAGCAAATCGTACAAATCGACCGCAAAAGCGACAAGAAAAAATCTAACGCATCACGCATCGAAGTCGATGTCTTTGGAGCCGATCAATTCAAGTGGATTGGCGACCAGAGAAATGCTTACCCGTACCCGAAAATGGGCCCGAGCGGGCGCCGCCTCGAAGGCAAAAATACCGACATTGAAGTCCCGCCATTCGGAACCGTTGTCGTCCGCATGAACCCGCCAACACAGGCAAACAATGCGCCAGAAGCTCTCGCCATCGCACTCGAAAAGAAGGTGATGACCGTTGGTGATACGCTAGACCTCTTTATGACTGCCGTGCAAGATGGTGGCGAACTCGCTAGCGCTGACATTCAAATCGACAAGTGGGAAAAGAAAAACCTCACAGTTCACGCAACTCCTGACGATGGCAAATGGAATTCTTCTATCGAAAGTTTCCACGTTCAAGTTCCGGTCACAGACAAAGTCGTTAAAGGCGCACAAGAACTCAAAATTACGCTTACCGGCAAGAACAAAAAGAAGACAACCTTTAAAGTTCCGTTCCGCATTCGCGGTGCTTACCGCACCACAAGCGTCATGCAGAACTTCGATAACGGCTTAGACAACGTATCGTGGTTCCCGGTGGTAAACGGTGACAACGCCACATCCATGGACGCCAAAATCATCAACGGCAATCCGCCTCTCGGTGGCTACATCCGCCACGATTTCATCGTCGAGCAGCCGCCTGAGCTTGGCTGGCCGAACTACTCCGGCGCATACTACGCTGTTCCCGAAGAAGTCAAAAAATCCGTCGGCATTGTTTTCGATTACGCCACAACGCACAATAATCCCAAAGGCTACCACGAATTGCAAATCATGTCGAGCCAAGTCGAAGACTACGACGAATTCATGATCCGCCTCAAGAACACGCGCGGCAACTGGGTCCGCGACACGCTCATCTGGGAGAACATGAAGCAGGAAGGCTGGGGCAAGACCATTCCGCAGCTCGACCCGACCAAAATCAAGAACTTCGCATTCCGCGCTCGTCACAGCGGCAAGGGCTACATCAGCCTCGACAATATCTACTTGCTCGGCGAAGACGGCAAGGAAGTCCCGATGCCCCGCGGCCTCAGAAGGCTAAGGTAAGGAGATTCCCGCCTGCGCGGGAATGACGACGCTTTTGTTCAAATGATAAACGCCGCCCCACCGGGCGGCATTTTTTGCCTTAATTGCGACTATTAGCGAGTTCGTTCACATGGTCGAGCACAAGCTTTTGTGCAGCTCCATTGTACAAGACAGCGTCATAGTTTTCGCCATTCTTGCCCACGCGCGGTTCCGTCACAACGCCATTCATCGCCCCAGTTTCCGTCGGCACAAAGAAAATCTTGCCAAGCGCATTCTTCTTTTCTTCAAGATAATTCTGCGAAACAAACCAGTCACGGATTGTCTTGAAATAAATCTTTTCGATATTCGAATCCTGCGGAAGCAAGTCATTCAAACGCCTTGCAATTTCGCTGACCGGCACCGGAGCTTCATCCGTTGGGTAATTTTTAATTTGTTCTTCGGTCACATGGAATTTTTCTTTGCCGCTACGAATAATTTCGCCAGATTCAGCACGTTCCTTGCGCCTAGCCAAACGTTCATTAGCCTGAGCAACGCACTTATCAATATTATTCAAAATAAACTTTTGAGCATCCTCATTGCACTTCGTGTAAATCGAATGGTGTCCACGAATATCGGCTTCCACGCGGGCAAAACCAAGTTCCTCACCGTGCGGCGTCGGCAAATTCAAGTCCTTGCCCTTATCGCCTTCCTCCTTCAAAAGAACACCTTCTCTCGAAAGCACTTCAGCAACATCCGCATACACAAGCGGCATCATTCCGCTATCCTGCGGAATCAAAAAATTCAAGCGGCGAACAACACCCGAAACAGAAACCGGTTCATTCGAAATCTCAAACTTGGACAACATCTCAGGAGTGAAGACAAGCTCTTTCGTAGCCACTTCGCGCACCGGGCGCGGTTTCACCATTTTTGGGGGCTTCGGAGCGACCGGTTTTTCATGGCGATCCATCACCGGCATCACTTTTTGCTTTAAATAATCGGCTACATAAGTTAAGCACTTGCTAATACGTTCCTGTCGGCAGACATCGCTATCCGACAACGGCTCCTCAGTCAGAGGATTTACACCACAAGAAAGCTTTCGCAAATACATTTCAGCACGTTCAAGAATCTTAATTTCTGCTGGCATTTTTTTCGATCCCTCATTAATCTTTTCAGGCATACACCAATATAAAACTTTTATAGACAAAAAAAGCTGATGCAGTTTCTAACCGCACCAGCTTTACGCCATTACACCAATTTTTTTTAAAGATTAACCGTAAACAAAACCAAGGACTATGGCAATTAATGAAAAAATCACAACTTGCCGCAAAACTACCATGTCTTCTTTTTTCATAGCAACCTCTCTGTTTTTTCTACCTTAAACTAGATTTTTAGCGAAAGTTTCGTGCCGATGTAAGAAAAACATCATTTTTATACAATTAGAGCGTGACATTCATCATATTGTCATTTCGTCAATAAAACTTAAAAAATCGATATTCCGGGGCTTTGTAAAAAATCTATTTCATAATAGAGGCTTGTTCATGTTAAACATAGACGAAATTGGCGATTACAGAGATTTACTAAAAAATTTCTTCGTGCAGAAGAAATTGGAATTTCCGTTATTTTCCTACAAAATGATGGGGCAAAAACTTGGCCTTGAAACAAGCCAGGTTTTTCGAGTTCTCAACAAGGAATCGCATTTGCCAGCCCAAAGCATCCCCCTCTCCAAAAAATTGCTCGGACTTAAAGGACGCGACGGAGAACTTTTTGAAATCCTAGTAGCCGCATCGAGAACAAAATCCAAAACAAAAAAAGACAAGCTTTACAAGATGGCTCTAGCACTGCAAGACGTGAGTCTTCGCAAACTGAATTCCAACGAAATACTTTTTCTCAGCCGTTGGTGGATTCCTGTCATCCGTTCGATTATAGAAATCAATGGCGGCAAGGCCGATATTCAAACACTGATCAAGCAAATTACGCCTGCCATTTCCGTAGATCAAGTCAAAGAAGCCATTCAAGTCTTGAAAGAACTCAAGATGATAACCCCACTTGCCTCAGAACGTTACGCCGTCACAACGGTCAATTTTACCTCGGCAGGAGCAACCAAAGTCACCGCCATCCGCAGTTACCAAAATCAGTTGCTGACACTGGCGCAAAACGCACTCGTCAACATTCCACCTAGCGAACGCAACATATCATCGATTTTAGCCTGTGTCGATGACGAATGCCTTCAAGACCTCATCGAAATGACTTGCGAATTCCGCAGGCAAGTCCAAAAACGTGTTGCAGATGTCCCAGCCCCCAAAAAAGTAGTCCAGTTTATCTTTTCGCTATTCCCCGTCGCAGATATTTCAGACAAAAAAGCTTCTAAAGAAAATGCGAGGACAGCATGAAACAATTTCTAGCATTCCTATCTTGCATTTCGTTTTTCGCCTGTTCTTCCGATAAAGATATTGCAGGCGCAAGCACTGTCGAAACAGAAAACGCCTGCATCATCAACGTGGTAAACGTTGATTCAAAACCGGTCGCTTATGCGGTTGCACGAATCCGTCCGCTTTGGCATGTGCAAGGCACAACCTCTCAAGCAACAGATTCGGTACATCAAACTTCACAAAAGGCAACCTTAGAAATCACCGCTGATTCTCTCGGCAATATCATCATAGATTCCATCCATTTCGACAAAGGCTACATCGAAATCAAAGACGGAAACTCAGGCGTATTCAGAACCATCACATCAAGCGATTTAAAGAAGAACAAATTAACAACTTTACAAATGGAAAAATTCGGTTCCGTCTCCGGCAAGGCAGAACTCCCAGAAGGCACTGACTACGCCTGGGTCCAAATCTACGGCACAGATAGAATCGTCAAAACCGACAAGGACGGTGTATTCACGCTAGATTCGCTCCCGCCCGCAAGCTACCAAATTCGCGCCATTTTACCGGATGAACAAGCCACCATCGGCGAAGCCTCCGTGCAAGTTTCAGCAAGCGCAAACAGCGATGCAAAAACACTCGCGAAACCGGACCTCAAAAACGAACACTTAGAGCAATGGCAATACTCTCGCGTCATCGCGCTAGATTCCACAATCTCTGACTGGATGCGACCCATCGCAGATACGACCGTCATCTTCGTGCGTTTAAATTCTGCAAATTTCAACTTTAGCGAAGCGATGAAAAACGGAAACGATATCCGATTCACCGACCAAAGCGGAACACGACTACAATTCAAGCGATCCTATTGGAGCGATTCACTCCAGCAAGCAGAACTGCAAATCCGCATCAACGGCACTTCCAGCGTTGAAAGTCTCACGATGTACTGGGGAAAGACCGCCGCAATCGACGCAAGCTGCAACACAAACGAAAACAAATGCGACGTATGGTCAAACCTCCCCGACTCGCTCGTGACCGCCATCCATTCCGTCAAGCTCCTCGACTTTGAAAACCAGAAACTTGAATCCACATTCGACTACGGCAACCGCACACGCGACTGGTATTTCAACCCACAAGATTCTAACGTCACGACAATCCCCTCTCGCGAAAACGTGCAAGAAGCTTTTGAAAAAAGTGATGAGCGCGGCGGCTACGTTTTCCATTGGAAGAGTTCATCCAAGAAAAACGGCAAATGGTCCATGATTGGTTCCCGAGTCAACAAAAATCCCTCTAGCTTAGAAGGAATCGATTCCATTGCATTCTACGCCAAAGGCTCCGGCGAACTCGGTTTCGCCATTGAAGTTCTTGAAGAGCCAACCGGCAAGACAAAATATGTCGATTATCTCGATTCCAAATGGAAACGCTTTTGTTTCAAGCCTAGCGACTTTGTCGCCGGCGATGGAGAGTTCGGCAACATGGGCTGGGACTTCGTGAAACAACGCGCCACAACAATATCCATTTGGATTGTCGACGAAAGCGAAATGTGGATTGATGACGTAATCCTATACGGAGTCAACCGGGATAATTTTAATTAAGGGATTACCTCTCTCATCAAAGATCCTTTTCTCTTTTTGCAAGGAACGCCAAAAGAACAAAGCTTCCGATAACCACGCCAATCAGCGGAAGGTCCGAAAGCAGGCGCAATCCCATTCTCAAAAGGCGCACGAGCTGCGAGCTTGCAAACGCATAGCCCACGCTGCACAGCACCACGAACAACGCAAAGCGCACCACAAACGGCAAGCTCTTGGTAATCCGTTTGAAGTAATCGTTGATGTAGGAACCGTAAAGAATCAAGAAAGTCGCAACCAATCCCACAGAAATAGAAGTCAGGTGGACTCTCAGAAAACTTGCAAATTGATGAATATAAGGCAGCATATTTTCCCCTTTTATCACCCTAGCGTTTCACCCCGGCCACCGTGCCAGAGTCGCCATGTTTCAATAACTCATTCAGTTGATTTTCCAACAGCGACCGATCCCCGTCATTTGTCAACGCCCGAATTTGCACGCCAGGGAACAATTCCGGAGCGCAAGCACCACGCTGGTTCTTGATCCGGCGAAGCGCATCAGATTCTTCCAATCCACGCGCCATCAAGCGATGTAAACGAACATCTTCCGGCGCCCCGACAATCCAAATTTCATCGAGCAATTTGACAAGTTCTGGCGCCCGTGAAAAAAGCGCGGCTTCTACGAACATAGCACCTTTGGCAGCTATGCTAAACTCGCCGCAGTTCGATTCGTCCGTAGCCCCAGCCGCAAAAAACTTTTCCACGGCAATGGTCAAATGCGGATAAACTATCTGTTCTAGTTTTTCGCGCGCAGACGCATCCGCAAAAATACGGTCCGCAATGAGCGCGCTATTCACACCCGTTGGCGTAAGGCACGCTTCGCCAAAAAACGCAGCCATTTCAGCACGCAATTCTGCCGATTCTCGGTACAGCTCATGGACTTTACGGTCGGCATCCAGCACTAGGAAACCGCGCTCGCGCAAGAGCTCGCCCACAAAGGACTTGCCCGCGCCAATCGAACCCGTAATCCCAATCTTTAGCATAGCGCCCCTATTATCCGAACCTTTTATCGGCCCAGCGAAATCAGGCAAAGTCCTATCACCACGCCCAACATCGCAAAGAATTTCGTTTTGCTCTTGCGTTCCTTGAACACCAGGATTCCGGCCAAGAAGCTAATGAACACGCTCGAACGACGCAACACCGTAATAATCGAAATCAACGCGTCCGGATGGCTCACTGCTAAAAAATAACAACGATCAGCCACAATCAAAAGTCCGGCCACCGCTAAAAACGACCAACGGAACTGGAACGGAGTCGTTTTCTTGCGTGTCGGGTACCACGTCATCATCGTTGTCAGGAACTGCACCGCGCACATGTAAATGCTGAACCACACCTGCACCGTCAAAGGTTCAAAATTCATCCGTTGCAAAATCAGCTTATCGTAAATTCCGCTGCACGCCGCAAGAATCGTTCCGAGGAGCATCGCCACAACCCAGCCATTGCTAAAGAAATGCCCCATTTCCTTGCGCCCCGCGAGGCTAAGCCCGATGTATGAACAAACGCAAATGGCAATACCAATCCACTGCAACACCTGCGGACGTTCTCCCAAAAAGCCGACCGCAATCATGATTGTAAACAAAGGAGCAAGCGCACGAATCGTTGTCGAAATGCTGAGCGGCATATGCGCAATCGCGCTATACGTGAAAAGCCAGCTCCCGCCCACAATCACAGCCTTGACCATCAAGAACAAGTGATCATGCAAAGTAAGCGGTTCGCAATGCCCTGAAAGGAGAACCGGCAACATCAAAAGCGCATAAAAAACACTGCAAAGTAACAGAACCGGTCGAACAGCGTTATCTTGAACCGATTTTTTCTTGGCTAAATCGTAAAAACCGAGAAAAACTGCAGAGGCGAAAGCCAACAATAACCATGACATAGCGCGGCAAATTTAAAAATTAGTAGCCAACCTTTAAAGGTTTTTCTAATTATTTAAATACAAATCAAACCTACAAGGAGAAATAAAATGGGTCTGAAAAACAAAGCAGCTTCACTCATTGAAGAATTCAAAGCCTTTGCATTCAAGGGCAACATCGTCGACATGGCCATCGGTATCATCATCGGTGCTGCATTCGGCAAGATTGTCAATTCGTTCGTCAGCGATGTCGTAATGCCGACCGTTACCGCCCTCATCGCCAAGTGCGGCGGCCAGAACGCAGGCGAAGGCATCAAGACCCTCGTCTACACAACCTCCGAAGGCATCGCCATTCCTTACGGCACCTTCATCGGTGAAGTCCTGAACTTCCTGATTGTCGCTTTCGCCGTATTCCTCCTGATGAAGAAATTCCTCGGCTTCATGCAGAACATGCGTAAGAAAAAAGAAGCAGAAGCCGCAGCAGCACAGGCAGCACCTCCGGCACCGAGCGCCGAAGAAAAGCTCCTCACCGAAATCCGCGACTTGCTGAAGAATAAGTAGTCGGTAGGCAGTAGGAAGTAGACAGGATCGCAATAGTAAAATTCCTTGTTTACTGAGGGGGAAGCATCCCCCTGATTGCAGCCTCGGCTACATTGTCACCCCGGACTTGTTCCGGGGTCGCCTATTATGAGGCAAAATCGCCGAGTCTTCCATCACCCTCTCTAGCGGGGACACCCCGCAACGCCCCGAAGCAAAAAACGCGCAATCCAATTGCGCGTTTTTTTTGTACAGTCATCCCGCCCACACTGTCACCCCGGACTTGTTCTCTTTGACCACTTAGAGCTTCAGCTCTTATGTGGTCATGATCCGCGAATGGGGACGGGGCGGAATCGCCTTTCTCGTTTGCTTTATTCGATGAATTTTCTGGATTCTTCGCTTCGCTCAGAATGACGTCTTGGGAGGATTACTTTTTTAATTCCTAATTCCGAATTGCTCTAAGCTCTGAACTCTAAATTCTAAGTTCTAAAACTGCGTCCGCCTTAAACGGCAAATCTTCGGCCTGCGGGGTTGCAATCACCACTTGGCACTGTTTTTCGCGAATGAGCGCAGCCACGGCATCGCGGCGGTTCACATCCAGTTCTGCAAAAATATCGTCTAACAGCAAAATCGGTTTTGTCAAGTAGCGCGATGCCACATCCACAGCGGCAAAGCGCATAGCGACAGCCGCCGAACGGCACTGCCCCTGCGACCCGACAGAACGCATTTCGTAACCCGAGGCGCAAAGCGCCAAGTCATCACGATGCGGCCCCGCCATGGTCATTCCTTGCAAGCGTTCTACAAATTCCAAATCGGCAAGCTTCCGCGCAAATGCATTTCTCAGCATTTCTTCGCTCAAGCCATCATCTGCACCCACGCATTCAGCACAAGCAGGACCCGACGCATTATCCAAAGCATTTCCGGTCGCATTACCGGCATTCTC
>Ga0310696_10008016_pt1 | contig 12345 bp, 9 predicted proteins | sample AusTroGonzalo_MG_4_FD_203885 | JGI IMG/M metagenome (GOLD analysis project Ga0310696, IMG submission 203885) | Bovine rumen microbial communities from tropical cattle in Woodstock, Queensland, Australia - Gonzalo_02 (v2) (version 2) | ecosystem: Host-associated > Mammals > Digestive system >... | reverse complement strand
CCACGAGTGGTGGTGGCAGCACGACGCACAAGGCGGCCACTGAGGTCGAAGATGTCGGCGGGATGCACATCGCTGACACAGGCATCGATACCGTCAGTATCAGATGCGACCTTGAGGGTGCCCTTGGAATAAAGGTCGGTGGTATCCCAACGGAGTCCCTCGCCAGGCGTGGCAGGGATGATCTCGGCAAAGGTGCCTGTGGCGGTGCCCGTAAAGACCTTAAGGGTCTGACCAGCGGTGCGCGAGACGGCAGCCATCTTGTCGTTCAACTGCAGAATGGCACCACTCACGAGTTTCAAGCCACCCTTCAGGGTGAGACCCTTATCAGTGGCCAGCGTGTCGCCCACCTGCAGAATGCCACCCTTCTGAATGGTGACAGCCCCCGTGAGGGTACCCTTGCCTGCAAGGATGGCACCAGAGCGCACGGTGATAGCGCCAGCACCCGAGTGATTGCCATTGACGATGAGGCGGCCCTTGGTGACCACGGTGGTGCCACTATAGACGTTGGCACCCGTCAGGCGCCAGTCGCCCGAGCCTTGCTTCTCGATGCTGGTAGTGCCGGCGTGAGTGTTCTTCTGGTCGTAATCGTTGATGACGCCACGGAAAGTCTCGTCGGTATTAGCGCCTCCGACGACCCATGTACCCTTGCCTGCCGTCTTCACATCAAAGCCAGCGAGGAAGGTGGAGGCATCGCCCGAGAGACCACCTAAGTAATAGGTAGAGTTGGTCTTGGCGCCATGCACGGCGGCATTGCCCTTGAGTTGCAGAGTGGCATTCTTCACACCCACCCCATTGCGAATGGCAAACTGACTGGAACCGGCATTGCCCGTGCCCTTCACAATCAACTTTCCTGTAAAGCCGTCCCAGTTGCCCTCGATATACTCACGCACATAGTGGACATTCCATGTGAGAGTGCCCTGACCAGAAACGCGACATTTATTACTGTTCCAGAGGTCAAAGTCGACGGTGCCGTTAGCCCCCTCGGGCACTTCAATGGGGAAATTGTAGGTGACGTTGCCCTCGTTCTTGCCAACGGTGACAAACGTGCCACCTTGCATCACGAGTTTCGAGGCAGAGCCAAGACCTGCCTCGGATACCACCTTGGTATTGAGTTTCAGCATAGCACCCTGCATGATGACATTGCCATTGAACTTAAAGAAATCCGTGGTGTTGACGCCTACGGTGCCCTGGCCAGCGATGACGAGGTCGCCATTTCCCTCCATACTACCATTCATGGTGACCACAGCGCCCTTATTGGCCACAGCAAAGGCGGTGGCATCATAGAGACGGGCAGAGCGGTTGGTGATGGTCGAGGGGCCGGTATAGCGATAGGTGCCGCCATCCATCACCCAGTTCTGGGCGAACTCCTGACTCTTGCCCAGTCCGCTGGCCACCTCACCATTCTTCAGCGACGAGAACTCATACACGCCGCCATGCAGTACGGTGGCTCCCTCATAGTGCTGGTCGGAGGCGATGGTCAGCGTGCCTTCACCTCCTTTGTTCATCGAGGCAGAGCCACTGATATAGCCTGCGCCATCGAGGGTCACATGGGCATCGCTACGCACCACCACAGCCGTCTTGGGTGTGGGTTCAGCAAGGGTGATCACCTGGTCGTCAACGGGATCGATGAGCCATTCGCCCTCACCATCGCCCGTAAAGGCGTCGATGTCGATGAGATCGGTCTGCTCTGGGCGAGTCTTTACGCTTAACTCTGCTGTGTAGTTTGACTTCTGGTCGCCTTGATAGGCACAGACGCGAATGGTATAGGTCGTAGCAGGCTGCAAAGGGAATTCGGATTGACTAATCACAAACGTCGACTGGGTGGTCCTGCCCACGGGTACAAACTGTCCGTCCTGCTTGATCTCGACAATAAAACCATCCTCATCCTCGGTATAGTCGGCCCAGGCGAGGGTCAGACTCTGAGGCGTCGAGGCGGTGAGTTGAAGCAGTTGGGGGGCACGGAGGAAGAACTGGCGATTCTCGCGCGTGATACTATTAATATAGTTTTCGATGTTCACATAGCCGTTGTCGGCCTTCGTCATCGCATCATTTTGGTTTTTGTCGGTACCGTTGGCCTCCTCCCACCAGTCGGGCATGCCGTCATTATCGGTATCAGTGGGCTTGGCGCCAGCAAACATGGTCCATTGGGTGGGTACGCCGATGGGCAGTTCGTTCTCGTTGGTGATGAGCTTGCCCTTCTTGCCAAATGAGAGGACCTCGTCGACCATATAGCAGTCGGCCAGGTCGCGATATGGCAGCGAGGCACCGACATCGGGAAGCAATTTCGCCACGAGGTCGCGAGCAGCCCATTTCTCTAAAGCAGGATAATCGTAGGGTTGAGACTGGCGATCTCCACCACCATCGCCAGTAAACTCGGAGGGATTGAGCACGCCATCACGATTGGCGTCCTGCCAGTTGTCTGCGCCATAGAAATGAAACTTCGCATTACCTCCATCCAGGCAGTTGCCACCACCATCGGGTCCATTCACAAAGAGGTTCGACTCAATGTTGGCGAACGACTCTCCCTCGCTATCGCCACCCATATTGTAGGCGTAGTTCTTCCAGTTATAGACGATGTTGTTGACATACTGATTGATGCCCTTCACCTTGAAGTTACGGGTGGAGTTATCGACCAACAGAATGCGATAGAGCGAGATATTCTCGCCCTGCATCAATCCGCCAGCAGAGTGTGTCATGAGACCTTGGCCCACGATGCTATTCATGAGGGTGATATTCTTGGGAGCCGTACCTTTATTATCCCAGTTCACGGAGAAGTTTTCGTCCTGTCCCCATGAGAAGGAGCAGTGGTCGAAGATCATGTTCTGACCATTGGCAATGCCACCAGCATCCTTATCCTTCGTACCCACAGCACCCATACGGAAGCGCATATAGCGCACAATGATATTGTCGGAACCCGAGAACGAGACACCGTCGCCATAGACGGTGATACCTTCGCCAGGAGCGGTCTGTCCGGCCACATAGAGGTTCTTGGCAAACGAGATGCGGGAGTTGATGCGGATAACGCCAGCCACATCAAAAACAACGATGCGGTTGGGCTGACTCACAGCATCGCGCAGAGAGCCGGTGCCAGAGTCATTAAGGTTAGTCACATGATAAACGGAACCGCTGCGGCCTCCGGTGGCGAATCTTCCCCACCCTTGTGCATTAGGAAACGCGAGTTGCTGAGAAGAGGCCGTCACGCTACTCATAAGTAGCATGACGGCTATGATTTGTCTTGGTTTCATAGCTATTGGTATAAGAATGGAGCCTTATTGGATAGCTCCGATGATTTCGTGGATATCGGCTACGCCGTGATTGTCGAGCCAATCGTTGATACCGTCACGCACCTTAATGGTGATGGCAGGATCAAGGAAGTTGGCAGTACCAATCTCGATGGCTGTGGCACCACACATCAGGAACTCGATAGCATCCTTGGCACTACTGATGCCGCCCAGTCCAATCACGGGAATCTTGACGCTTTTGGCCACTTGATGAACCATTCTCAGGGCCACAGGCTTCACGCAAGGGCCACTCAGTCCGCCAGTACCGATAGAGAGGGTCTTACGGCGCTTCTCGATATCGACAGCCATACCCATCAGGGTATTGATGAGCGACACACTGTCAGCACCCTCAGCCTCGACGGCACGGGCTATCTCGGTGATATCGGTCACATTGGGCGAGAGTTTCACGATGAGGGTCTTGTGATAGGCCTGACGCACAGCTTTCACCACACTGGAGGCGCCGGCACAGGTCACACCAAAGGCCATACCACCATCCTTCACATTAGGACACGAGATGTTCAACTCGATGGCCTGGATATGCTCCAAAGCATCCACGCGGGCAGCACATTCGGCATAGTCCTCGGGCGACGAACCACTCACATTGACGATATAGTTGCCACCCGTGGGCAACAACTGGGGATAGATATGCTCGCAGAAATAGTCCACACCCTTGTTCTGCAGTCCCACGCAGTTCAGCATGCCCTGAGGGGTCTCAGCCATACGGGGATAGTCATTGCCCTCACGAGGCTTCAGGGTGGTACCCTTCACGATGATGCCACCAATCTCTGAGAGTTCCACAAAGTCTTGGAACTCCAGTCCGTAGCCAAAGGTGCCCGAGGCTGTCATCACGGGGTTCTTCAGCTGCAATGCGCCAATATTTACGTCTAACTTTGCCATAACAGTCTATTGATATTAAACACGGGACCTTCCTTACATACACACACATTCGTGGTCAGAGGATTGTCGTTGCCAGAATGCGACGCACCATCCTTAGATGATTCACCAGAGGCCTTCATCTTCTCTACACAGCAGAGACAGGCCCCCAGACCACAAGCCATCAGGTTCTCGAGCGACACCTCACACGTAATGCCTTTCTCATGGGCGAAGCGAGCCACCGCCTTCATCATAGGCGTAGGACCACAGACTTGTATCAGGTCGAACGATTCCTGCTGGAGCACACTGTGATTGGTCACAAAGCCTTTCTCGCCCATAGAACCATCCTCGGTAGTCACCAGCACACGGCCATATTTCTCAAACTCCGACAGCATCAGCAGGTCCTTGGCAGAACGGGCACCTAGGAGGAACGTCGGTTCTGCACCCTGCTCCTTGAGCACCTTTCCCAGATAGAGCAACGGAGCCACGCCTACGCCACCACCGACTAATAGCGGAGAGTGATGCTCTTCAGAAGGACAATTGCTTTCTGGCAAGACAGTGGCAAGTGGAGAGAAGCCATTACCCAAAGGCAGCACGCAGTTCAGCGTATCGCCAGCCTGAAGCTCTGCCAAGCGACGGGTACCATCACCTACACAAGCCACCAGGAGCCACAGCTCGTTGTTCTGATAATCTACGAAATGAATGGAGATAGGGCGGCGCAGGAAGGTCGACGAAGAGCCATCGACACGCACCTCTACAAACTGTCCAGGGTTCATGGGGGGCAGCGCATCGTGCTGAGTCAACTTTATCAGCACATAGCGCTCATGCACACGCTCCACAGACCGCACAGTTAGGTCTAGGATATGTTTTTTCATTGACACCTAATTAAAATAATAATAATTGGGTGCAAAGGTACGAATAAGCGAGAGAAAAACCAAATTAATTTGAGTTTTTCCGAGCGGAAGTACTTTAGAGCAAAGCTCAAAGGTACACTTTTTTTTAATTACTTCTTCGCAGGCACAAAACTTTCCCACGTCTGATCATCATAATAAACACGAATCTCAGTAACGTGACGCGCAGGTTTGTCAACTATTCTTACCTCTTCACGAACAATTTCGGGTCGTGTATTTCTGACACTATTGCTAAAAGTAGGTGTCGGATGACTCATTTGGGGGGTAGGAGACGGTATCGCGTCAAAATCGAGAGCCTGATCTTGACCCATCGGAGGGATAAAAAGCCCATTTTCTGTATCCCCAGCCGACTCATTCGAGGGGGTAGAGGACTGCTGATACATATCACCAAGACCAAACATGAGCCATTCGAGACTTATGTCAGGAAATTTCTTTTTGATGCTTTCTATGATGTTAATGGTGGGGCGGGTGCGATCGTTAAAGATGCCACTCAGGGTGGCGGGAGTCGTACCGATGTAACTAGCGAACACTTGTTGAGTCATGTGTTGCGCCTCCATGATCTGTCTGATTCTGTCCTTCATCTACTAATCAAGTCGTTTTTGGGCCCTCATGGGGCGTTTTACTTTCAGTTTACAAAGGTAAAGCAAAAAATTGAGTCGTGCAAATTTTTAAAGGAGAATTTATGATATTAAACTTTAAATTTATTGATTTATATTTGTGAAGTTAAAGAGATAAAGGCGAGTTTTCAGGCTTTACATTCGCAAATCTATATTTTGAAGATTTAAATAGATTAAAGGAGTATATCATGATTATTTCGTAATTCACTGAGTTTTAATAGATTATTATGTAAAACGGGGCATTTAAGAGTCCTTTATTCAGGATTTTAAAGGGGTTTATTGGCGTAAAACGCTTGAATACCAAGGATTTCTTATAAAAAGGCATATATAGGGGATCTTAAGTATATATTCATGTTTCAACTTTATATTTAAGTCGTAATTAGTTGATTATTAACACATTAATAATTTGAAAATGTAGTTTAATATTTATGCATTCAATGTTTTAAATCTATTAATTCGAATTTTAATATTTTACTATTTAAATTATTAAAATCAGAGAGTTTACATTTTAAAATATAAATATCTGCATAAATATATCACATTTTTAAAACTTTGAACTTTCAAACTTTAAACTTATAAACACTAATAATTGTTAACACTAAATCGGAGAGAGGCGAAAAATTGCTATTTCGCCATAACTTAAAAATTCTGAGCGAGCGGTCGAGAAGCTCCAAATTTTTAAAATATGAGGGTAGTTATTTGGGGCTAACTGCCTGAAAACACAGGCATTTAGGCATAAAAAAAGCACTCCTGGCGAGTGCTCATTCTAGACGAAAAAAGGCTAAAAAATAGCCTTTTTAATGCAATATGTAAAATATAAGTTCTTTCATTAGCTCCTCTGGAGGGGTGTTTGGGTTATCCAAACCCTTACTTTTGGCATCAATCTCGCGTAGTTTGAAAATTATCTGCATCGTTTTCATCGCAGAGAAATTTCTCATGCCAGTCATGTAGTCCTTGGCAGCCCACGGAGATCGCAATTCCAACCACTGTGCAATGGCCTCCTGGCTGCCTTTTTGTGGCGAATACCAAGCAACCATCAAAGTCTGGAAGTAATTAAAGAGCATTGGGAGAAACGAGTAGATGTTACCAGCCTTCGGATTCTTGTCAAAATAGTTGATTATCTGATTTGCCTTGAACACATTTCGGTTCACAATGGCGTCTCGCAACTCAAAACCATTAAAGTCCTTGCTCACCCCTATTTGGTCTTCCACCACCTGTGGTGTGATACGTTTATTGTTCTCCGGCAGACTGATCAGCACCTTTTCCAGTTCACTGGTCAGGCGACTCAGGTCAGCACCAATAGCTTCTGCAATGAGCTGAGTGGATTTGGGATCAATAGACGCCTTCTTACCCTTGCAGTAATTCTCAATAAATGCAGGCAAATCACGCTCTTTCAGCTTCTGACTCTCAAACAGGACACCAGCCTGCTGCACAGCCTTCACATAATCACGTTTTCGCCCGTCTATCTTACCATTTTTGTGGCAAATCACCAGTACCGTACTCGGCAGGGGCTGTTTCATATACTTCTCCAGCGCATCGGTATTCTTCAGATTCTGCGCCTCTTTTACGATGACCACCTGTCTTTCCGCCATCATAGGATAGCGGCGGGCAGCATCGGCAATCTGCGAGGCAGTGACGTCACTACCAAAGAAAATCGTCTGGTTGAAGTCACGTTCCTCGGGCTGCAGGGCATGCTCTGCGATATAATCGCAGATCTTGTCGATATAGTACGACTCATCGCCCATCAGATAGTACACAGGCTGAAATTTTCCTGCCTGCAACTCCTTCATGATGCTGCCATAAGTCACATTTTTGGTCTCTGCCATCTCTATTTTAAAAGTTTATTTGTAATTTTGCAGTGCAAAGATACAAAATATATGGAAATAAACCTACCTCCATACGACATAAAATTGCGTGAGCAGAATGGAAAACGCCAGATTTACGATTTCCTGCGGCGCAGATACGTGGCACTGACGCCCGAGGAATGGGTGCGCCAGCATTTCGTGCATTTCCTCATGACAGAGAAGGGCTATCCCAAGGGACTTCTGGCCAACGAGGTAGAACTGCGGGTAGGCGACAAGAAACTGCGCTGCGACACCTTATTATATAATAAGGCCATGCAACCACAGATGATCATCGAATACAAGGCCACGCACGTAGAAATCACGCAGCATGTGTTCGATCAGATTGCGGTCTATAACCATCTGCTGCATGTAGACTATCTCGTCATCTCCAACGGCCTTCAACACTACTGCTGTCGCATGGACTACGAAAAAAGGGAATATTCCTTTTTGAAGAATATTCCCCATTATTCAGAGCTTTTTTAAAGGCCCCTACGAGCCTCAAAAAGCCTGTTTTTAAGCACTTTTTTTAAGTCTTAGACCATATCGTTGGCGTCGGTAGCCTTCTTCGAGTTCGAAGTCTTGCGCACACCAGCACCAGCAGCACGGCGACGTGTAGTCTTCTTCTCCTCTGCGGGCTTCTCGGTCTTTACACCAGCCAACTCAGGATCGATGAGGATACGTCCACAGTACTCGCAAACGATGACCTTCTTGTGCATCTTGATATCCAACTGACGCTGGGGTGGAATCTTGTTGAAGCAACCACCGCAGGCATCACGCTGCACGTAAACGATACCCAGACCATTGCGGGCGTTCTTGCGGATACGCTTGAAAGAGGTGAGCAGGCGTGGCTCGATCTTTGCCTCCAACTCCTGAGCCTTCTCCTTGAGCTTATCCTCCTCAGCACGAGTCTCTTCCATGATTTCGTCGAGCTCATTGCGCTTCACATCCAGGTCAGCCTGCTTGTCGTTCATCACGCTCTGGTTGGCCTGCAACTCATCCTGCTTTTCAGCGATGCGACGCTGTGCCTCGTTGATCTTCTTGTTGCAGAGCTCGATTTCCAGGCTCTGGAACTCAATCTCCTTTGACAGGGTGTCGTACTCACGGTTGTTGCGCACATCGTTCAGCTGCTGCTTGTAACGGTCCACGCTGTTCTGAGCCTCGATAATCTCAGCCTTCTTCTGAGAGATGGCACGCTCGAAGTCGCTCACCTCAGCCTGGATACGCTCCACACGGGTGTTCAGGCCTTCGATTTCTGCCTCCAGGTCCTCTACCTCCAAGGGCAGCTCACCACGCAGTGCTTTCTTCTCATCAATAGCCGAAAGGGCTGTCTGCAGCTGGAAGAGGGTCTTCAGTTTCTCTTCAACTGACAAATCTGTAGGATCTTTCTTTGCCATAATTCTAATTGTTTATTTTGTTATTACGATATTTTCAGTATCATGTTGCGATTCAGCGACTTAGAAATACAGAATAGGATTCGTATTCGTCTCAGCCATGTGGCAAGCCACACCAGGACACTCACGCTCGATAATCTCGCGGAAGATCTCCGTGGTATACTGCTCACTCTCATAATGCCCGATGACACAGATTTGAATCTCCTGCTCATGCCCGAAATACACATGATAGTGCATCTCGCCAGTGATAAAGGCATCAGCCTTCTCAGCAATGGCCTCATCAAGCATAAAGTCGCCAGCGCCACCACAGATAGCCACCTGTCGGATAGGGCGCTGCAGGAGTTCGTTGCACATCGCACACTTCACGCCAAAACGCTCTTTCACCATCGCGATAAAGTCTGCAGCCTGCATGGGCTGAGTCAGTTCTGCCAACACCAGTCCTTGCTTCTCTTCTTCTGCAGCATTCAGCACTTTTGCACCCAGTTTCTCAGCGATTTTATAGTTCACCCCACCCTTGGCGTTATCCAGGTTGGTGTGCATCGAAATGACGCAGACATCATTCTTAATCGCCTTGCGCACAGTGCGTTGCACGTCATTCAAATCACTCACCTGCTTCAATCCACGGAACAGCAGCGGGTGGTGACTCACCACCAGGTTGCAGCCTTTTGCCACAGCCTCGTCGATGATCTTTTCAGTCACGTCCAGACACAATAATGCCCCTGAAACCTCCGCCTCTGTTAATCCAATCTGCAAGCCAGCATTATCGTAGCTTTCCTGCAGCGGCAGGGGCGCGAATTGTTCAAGGGCGCTGAGCACTTGTTGTATTTTCACGCTTTTATCGCAATTTAAGACTGCAAAGTTACGACTTTTCTTCGAGAAAAACAAAAAAAATGGCGAAAATAATGAAATTATTTGTGTATTTCATGACATATTCGTATCTTTGCAACATTGAACTTAAAACAAACAAATACTCAAATTACAATAACACCAAAAACTAAAAAAACTTATGACCAAGAAAGAACAGACTGACATGAATCGCAGGCAGTTCCTCAAGCGCTTGGGCCTCGGAGCAGGCTCTGCGATGGCACTGATGGCGATGGAACCCCTGAATGTATTGGCGAAGGAGAAGAACGAGAAACCAGCCGACAACCGCATGACCTATCGTGTGCAGCACGGCTCTGGCGAACAAATCTCACTTCTGGGCTTCGGCATGATGCGCTTGCCCAACAATCAGGAGGAGGTCAATCAGCTCGTTGACTATGCCATAGAGCACGGTGTCAACTACTTCGACACAGCCCCTATGTACATGGGAGGACAGTCAGAAGTACTCACTGGCAATGCACTTGCACGCCATCCGCGCGAAAAATTCTTCGTGGCCACGAAGATGTCCAACCAGAATCGCCGCACATGGTCTTTCGACGAGTCGAAACGCATGTACGAGCAGTCGTTGGAGCGCCTCAAGGTAGACCATATCGACTATTACCTGTTGCATGCCATCGGTGGCGGCATGGAGTCGCTCAAGGGACGTTTCCTCGACAATGGCATCCTCGATTTCCTTCTCAAGGAGCGCGAGGCAGGTCACATCAAGCACCTGGGATTCTCGTACCATGGTGATGTGCGCGACTTCGACTGGTTGCTGGATCGCCAAGAGGAATACCACTGGGATTTCGTGCAGATTCAGATGAACTTCCTCGACTGGCGTCATGCCTCGATGCGTGGCGGACGACGCGCTGATGCCGATGCAGAATACCTCTATGACAAATGTAAGAAGACTGGCGTTCAGTGCGTCGTCATGGAACCTCTTCGTGGCGGTGCCTTCGGACGCATGGCTCAGGAACTGACCGACAAGTTGAAAGCGGTCCATCCCGACGACAGCACAGCCAAATGGGCCTTCCGCTGGGTGGGCAGTCACACCAATATCCTCACCACGCTGAGTGGCATGAACCGCATGGATCACCTGGAGGACAACATCAAGACATTCTCGCCTCTCGATCCCTGCACCGAGCAGGAGAACACCCTGCTGGCCGAGATTGCCGACCAGATGTCAGGCTTCCCCACCATTCCTTGCACCACCTGCGAATACTGCATGCCGTGCCCTTATGGTGTGAACATCCCTGCTAATTTCGCGGCCTATAACGAGGCCGTCAATAGCCATCTCCTACCCCTACCCGACAAGTCTGCTGCCGACTTTGACACACGCCAGCAGGCGTTCATCGACAGCTACAAGAAGGCGCTGACCGATGAAAAGACATGGGCGTCAAAATGCCAGGACTGCGAAGTCTGCCTGTCTAAATGTCCACAGCAGATTCGCATCCCCAACCAGATGGCTCGCATCGTTGAGACGCTGAGAAAACGATAGATTTTATTTCGAGAAAAGACCCTTAAAGAAGCCGCCGACAGCACTCCCCACTCTGCCGGTGGCTTTTGCGATACTGTCTCCTGTGGCCTCCAGGCCCTCACCCAGACGGTCACCACGATACTGCAGGAGTTTCTTGGTGAAGCGTCCCTTCAGCGTGTTATATTCCTCCACCTGCTTGCCGGTCAACTGAGGCTTTATGCGGCGATACTGACGCATCAGTGAGTCCTGACGCACGATGAGTGAGTCGGCCACGGGCTTGGTTAACGCAGGTTGTTTCTCCACGAAAGCCGCAAACTGGCGATAGGCGGTCATAAACTGAAGGGTGTCGTTCTGAGTTTGCTGAGCCTTCTGAGCTAGCTGAGTTTGCTGAGCCTTCTGAACTAGCTGAGAACTATGACTATGCTGAGTTTTTTGAGCGTTCTGTGCATTCACGTTCAGCGCACAAAGCGCCAATATCAGGATGGTTATCTTTTTCATATTGATTTCTCTTTTTACCGAATTTCGGCTGCAAATATACAACATATTTCCATATTCCCTTTGGCCGTTGACATTTTTTTAGTAATTTTGCAAACACAAAACCTAACAATTCCTAAGAAAATGAAGAAAATACTAATGCTGCTCCTGCTGGGAGTCACCCTCACCACTTCGGCACAGACCGCTCGCGAGGACATCAAGGCAAATCCTTTCCTGGCAGGTTCCAACTATGTGGACTATGACCACCAGTTGCCCGATTTCGTTTATACACAGGCTCCCAAGGGCTATGTTCCCTTCTATTTCACCCACTACGGACGCCATGGTTCACGCTGGCTCATCGGCAAGGACGACTATAACCGCGTGATCAACCCCCTCAAGAAGGGACGCGACGAAGGAAAGCTGACCGCTGAGGGCGAACGCGTCTTACGCCTGCTGGAGGAATTCAACAAGACCACCGACAAGCGCCTGGGCGACCTCACCACCATCGGTGAGCGCCAGCATCACGGCATTGGCAAGCGCATCGCCCAGCATTTCCCAGAGATATTCCTCTCCAAGAACGTGGCCATCGATGCCCGTAGCACCGTGGTCAATCGCT
>Ga0310696_10008015_pt1 | contig 12346 bp, 13 predicted proteins | sample AusTroGonzalo_MG_4_FD_203885 | JGI IMG/M metagenome (GOLD analysis project Ga0310696, IMG submission 203885) | Bovine rumen microbial communities from tropical cattle in Woodstock, Queensland, Australia - Gonzalo_02 (v2) (version 2) | ecosystem: Host-associated > Mammals > Digestive system >... | reverse complement strand
GCGGCCCCGACTACAAGAGAAATGGATCGACCCACCATCTGCTCAACGCGAACTCGACGGGCTTGAGGATCCGCGTCGGCGAAGTTGACTACCTGATTCTCGGCGATATAAACTCGGACTATGTCACCGAATACATGCGTCCCTACATGGAGCGCAAGGGAACATGGACCGCGAATGTCATCGTCCTCCACTGTCATGGAATACCAGACGACAAGGGCGTGAACATCGCCGCGATGAAGCCGCTTCCCGAGGTCGTCATTGCCTCTCTTGGAAACCTGAAGTGGATGTTCGGCGCGGGCAGAGGTTCCGTCAACATCTACTCCAAGATGGGAATCAGGGCGTATGCGACGAATCTCCACGGGAACGTAGGCGTTTCCTCCGACGGTAGCAAGGTCGACGTCGCCGCCGACGCGTCCAATCTCTTTCCGGCGAAAGAAAAGGCATGAGGATTAAAAACGCTTTGCCCCTTGCAATCCGGCGGAAAATCGCGTATCATATTCACGTTCTCCACAGGAGGGATGGCCGAGTGGCTGAAGGCAGCGGTTTGCTAAATCGCCATACGGACTAATCTCCGTATCGGGGGTTCGAATCCCCCTCCCTCCGCCAGCAACCGACAGGAAAAACACAGCCATGCAGATTTCACGTCGTTTCTTCATCGCGGGCGCGGCGTCGTTTGGCGCCTTTGGCGGCAGCCGTTTTCTCCGGGCGGCGCCGGGAACCTCCGCGGGCAAGCCCAACTTGACGTTTGGAGTTCTGAGCGACATCCACGTTAGCGCATACCTCGGATCCAAGGCATTCAAGGAAAACACAAAGACCTTCCGGCACGCCCTCGAATGGTATCGTGACCAGGGCGTGGACGCCGTAATGATAGCCGGCGACATGGCGGACAACGGAATGGTCGGCCAGCTCCAGGCCGTGGCCGATGTGTGGTATTCAGTCTTCCCGAACGACAGAGCGCCCGACGGGCGCAGGGTGGAGAAGCTCTTCGTGGGCGGCAACCACGACTGGGCCGGCTGGAACTACGGGCAGCACGCCGAGAAGAAGTTCCCCGACGCCGCCGAGCGCGCTAAGAACATCCTCGCGAACGACTACGCCGGCTGGTGGGAGCGCATCTTCCACGAGCCATACTCCCCTGTCTGCCGCAAGGACGTGAAGGGCTACGCCTTCATCGGCTCCCAGTGGCGAGGCGTGGACTGCAGAGGACGCGAGGAGACGGGCACTCCCGGCATAGAGGCCTTCCTGGCCGGCCCCGGCGGAAAGCTCGATCCCTCCCTTCCGTTCTTCTACTTCCAGCATCCGCACCCCAAGAACACGTGCTACGGCCAGTGGGTGTGGGGTCAGGACGCGGGCGAGTCCACGCGGGCGCTTTCTGCGTTTCCAAACGCCATATCGTTCTCCGGGCATTCGCACACTTCGCTCACCGACGAGCGTTCGATATGGCAGGGCGCCTTCACGTCTCTCGGCACGAGCTCCCTGCGCTACACGGCGCTGCTCTACAAGAAGTACCACTCCCGCGGATACGAGAACGACGGCACCGGCGCCGCCAAGGTGATGCCGCGCATCGCGACGGGCGACGGAAGGCAGGGCATGATCGTGCGCGTCTATTCCGACAGCGTCGTCTTCTCCCGCCGCGATTTCGTGTACGACGCCTCACTCGGCGACGACTGGGTGATGCCGCTTCCGTCCGCGGAGCCCAAGCCTTTCGCCTTCGCCGCACGCGCCGCCAAGTCCGTCGCCCCCGAGTTCCCGGCCGGAGCGTCCGTGGCCGTGGCTTCCGTCAAGGGCAGGACGCTCGGATCCAAGGCGCGAGGCAAGGCCGCCAAAGACGTCCCGTCCGTCGAGAAGGACTGTCTGGAGATAGAGTTCCCGCCGGCCGTCGCGGCTGCTGGCGCGCGCGCCTACGAGTACGAGATGGCGATAGAGGGCAGGGACGGCAAGCGCGACTTGAGGTACATGCTCTCGCCCGGTTTCAACATGTCCGTCACGGATGCCCGCGCGAAGGGCAAGGTGCAGTGCAGGTTCGCCGTCGACGAGATGCCTGCGGGAGAGTTCCGCTTCGTCGTCACTCCTGTCTCTTCGCTTGAGAAGAGAGGCGCGTCCATAGCGTCCGCCTGGCGGAAGGTCTGAGTGCGGCATGACGGTAACGCTTGCGATCCAGAAGACGGTGTACGGAGGAGACGGGCTCGGCCGGCTCGGCGACGGGAGGGTGTGCTTCGTCCCGGGGGCGTATGCCGGCGAGACTGTGCGCGCGGAGATAGTCGAGCAGAAGAAGCGATTCGTCAAAGCCCGTCTTGTGGAGATCGTCGAGCCGATTCCAGACCGTCTGGCGCCCGATCCCTCGCGCGTCTCGGTTCCAGGAATGGCGTATGCGGACGTCACGCACGAGGCCGAGCTGCGCTTCAAGCAGGATCAGCTCGAGAACTTTCTGTGGAAGGTCGCCTCCGAGGTCCTGCCGCTTGAGGTCGTGCCTTCCGACGCGGCTCTCAACTACAGAAACAAGGTGACGTACCACACCCAGCGACAGGGCGGCAGGTGGCTTGTAGGGTATCGCCGCGAGCTTTCTCACGACGTGGTGGACGTGGCGGAGGATCCTCTTGCCAGGCCCGAGATCAACGCCGCTCTTCCAGGCGTGCGCGCCGGCGTGACGGCGCTTCTCACGCAGGGGGCGGCGGGCGTGCGCCGCGCTGCGGCCGCAGACGACGTCACCGTGCGCTGGACGCCGATCGACGGCGTCAAGTGGTGGCTCGGCGCTCCCCCTCCCGGTCTTGAACTGCACGAGCAGACATGTGGGATGCGTTTCGTCGTGCCGGGAGATGGCTTCTGGCAGGTGAATCCGGGAATCGCGGGGAAGCTCGCCGCCGCTGTTCGCGAAGCCTACCTTGCAGGCGCCGAGGATGCCCCGAACATACTCGACCTCTACTGCGGCGTGGGCGTTCTGGGCCTGTTGTGCCTGAAGGGCGCCGCGGGCGGAGAAGGCGTGCCGCGGCTTGTGGGCGTGGAGTCCGGCAAGGCTGCGATTTCCTTCGCTAAGAGAAACGCCGCGCAGGCGGGGCTTGCGGCGAACTTCTTCTGCGAGCGGGTCGGCGGCAGCCTCGGGCGTATCAAGGTCGGGCCCAGGCACACCGTGATTCTTGATCCTCCGCGCGGCGGTCTCGAGCCGAACGTCGCTCCCTGGCTCGCGAACCGCGCCGCGCCCAGAGTCTTCTACGTGTCCTGCGATCCGGCCACGCTGGCCCGCGATCTGCAGGCGCTGATGCCGGCGTACAGGATAGTGCGCGTGAAGATGTTCGACATGTTTCCGCGCACGGCGCGGTTTGAGACTTTCGTGGAGCTTGCAAGAAGACGGACCGCCTGATCCTCTGGCCGGAACAATGGGCTTGTCTTCCGCAGCCCAAGATGGTAAAATCAGATTCAAACCAAGAGAGGAACATTCGATGGATACTTCCAGACGTACATTTCTGGCGTCGGCCGGCGCGGCCGGGGCCGCGTTCGCAGTCCGAGGCCAGGCTGCGGGCAGGGTCTTCAAGGTCGGTCTCGTTGGATGCGGCGGGCGCGGCACGGGCGCGATCCGCGATATAACGAAAGCCGCCGACAGGCTTGGCTGCAAGGTCCAGCTTACCGCGGCGGCGGACTTCGATCCCGCCAAGGCAAAGGTCATCTGCGAGAAATACGGAGTGGATCCGAAGATGGCGTTCGGCGGCGGCAACGGCTACAAGAACGTCCTGGCCACGGACTGCGAGATCGTCCTGCTCTGCACGCCCCCGATCTTCCGCCCGCGCCATCTGGCGGCATGCGTCGAAGCCGGCAAGCACATCTTCGCCGAGAAGCCCATCGCCACGGATCCGCGCGGCGTGCGCGAGTTCCTGAAGACCGTCGCCGACGCGAAGGCGAAGAAGCTCTCGATCCTCGCCGGCACCGTTCACCGCCACGCCAACCGCTTCCTCAAGCAGGTGGGCCCAATCCGCGCCGGAGCGCTCGGCAAGATCATGGCCGGGCGCGTCTACCGCTGCCACGGCCCGATCTGGGTGCGTCCGCGCCGCCCCGAGGATACGAACGCATCGTATCTCTGCAACAACTGGTATCACTTCTGGGAGATGAGCGGCGACCAGATAACGGAACAGGCCATTCACGAGGTCGACCTCGCCAACTGGTTCATCGGCCGCTATCCGCTCAACGCGCTCGGCATGGGCGCGCGCTGGCGCCGACCTGCGGGCATTGGCAACATCTACGACGAGATCGCCATCGACTATGACTTCGGCGAGGACATTCACGTGACGACGTTCGGCCGTCACATCTCGGGATGCGCCAACCCGGTGGGCACGCGCCTCGTCTGCACCGAGGGCGAGGCGTCTCTCGGCAGCAAGATGAAGCGCTTTGACGGCAAGCCGATCGCGGAGGACCTGGCCGCCATCGCAGGCCGCGACGACAATGCGCTCGTAATGGAGCATTCCGACTTTCTCTCCGGCCTCCTCTCCGGCGACATCCTCAACGAGGGCGAACAGGTGGCGATGTCCACCGCAACGTGCATCATCGGCACCCTCGCCGCCTACTCCGGGCGTCAAGTGCGCATGACGGACATCCTTGAGAACGAGCGCTCCGAGTTCTACAACGGCTGGAATACGTCCTTCACCGCGCAGATGTTCGAGGAGACTGCCGACGTGCCCGTTCCCGTCGAGGGAAGACCAATCGTTCCGGGAAAGGAAAAAGCGTGAACCGTCGCGATTTCATAAGGCTTTCAGCTCTCGCCGCCGCGGCCGGGGCCGCAGGCAGGGCCGCCGCGCAGAGCATGAACGCCGTCATTCCGTTCAAGACCGTCCTCAAAAAGGCCCTGATAGCGAAGCGTTTCGACGCGGCGCTGGCCAAGCGCCTCGTTGGCGCCGGCTATCCAGGCGTGGAGCTGATGGACAAGACAGTGACCGTGGCCGAGGCGCGCGCCGGCCGCCGCCTGGCAGAGGACAGCGGACTTTCCATCCACTCCTTCATGGGCGGCTGGCACGAATTCAACTCCAAGGACGCCTCCAGGCGCCGTGCCGCCGTGGAGGCCGCCAAGCGCAACATCCAGCTCACCGCCGCATACGGCGCGCCCGTGATGCTCCTTGTGCCGGGAAGGGTAGGCGGCATGGCGATGCCGAAGCCTTCGCAGTTCGCGCTCGAATTCGACGAGCGCACGCTTGTCCTCTCCCGCGCCGTGGAAGGCGACAATGCTCCGTTCGCCGAATACATAGCAGCCCAGAACGATGCCACCTCCCGCGCCCGCGAGGCCGTCGAGGAGCTCATCCCGGTCGCAGCCGGCGAGGGCGTCATAATCGGACTCGAAAACGTGTGGAACAACCTTTGGGTCAAGCCGGCGTTCGCCGCCGCGTTCATACGCTCCTTCTCCTCCCCATGGGTCAAGTCGTACTTCGACATCGGCAACCATGTGCGCTACGCGCGTCCAGAGGAGTGGCTCTCGGCGCTCTCGGACCAGATTGTGAAGCTGCACATAAAGGACTTCAAGATCGACCGCTCCGTCCCAAAAGAGGGCTCGTTCGTCCGCATCGGCGAGGGGTCGATAGACTTCAAGAGCGTCCGTCGCTCCATTGAGTCCATCGGCTACAGCGGATGGGTCTCGATAGAGTCCGACGGATGGACCGACGCGGAGCATTCCGCAATCATGGACCGCTTTTTCTCGGGGACGCTGTGATGAAGACTTTTCTCGCATTCTGGCATGGGGTTTTCAAGAACAACCCTACATTCCGCCTCGTTCTGGGCCTGTGCCCGACGCTGGCGGTGACGACGTCGCTTGAGAACGCGCTCGGAATGGGGCTTGCCGCCTCGTTCGTTCTGGTGTGCTCCAACGCGCTCGTGTCCATCCTGAGGAAGGTCATACCGGCCGCCGTCCACATCCCGTGCTACATCGTGATCGTCGCGGCGTTCGTGACCACCACCGACCTGTTGATGCAGGCGTACCTCCCCGCGCTCTCCGAGTCTCTCGGCATCTTCATTCCGCTAATCGTCGTGAACTGCGTGATTCTAGGCCGGGCCGAGGCGTATGCCAGCAGAAACGGGCTCGTGGATTCCATAGCGGATGGTCTTGGCACCGGCGTCGGCTTCACGCTCGCGCTCGCGCTCATCGCGTCCGTCCGCGAGATCGTCGGCGCCGGATCCTTGACGGTATGGGGATCGATCGCGTTCAAGAACATACAGCCCGGGCATGTCACGCTCGCAATCCTCCCGGCCGGTGGATTCATCGCGCTTGGGCTTCTGCTGGCGCTCATCAACCAGATCGGGGCCGCATGGGCCCGCCGCCACGGCGAACCGCCGCCTCTGCCGCTCACGCTTGACTGCCGCCATTGCACCATGTGCGACCGCAAGCCAGAGAAGGCCGGCTGAAGAACATGCGAAAAACCCCGCCTCCGTGAGAAGGCGGGTTTTTCGTATTCACGTCACCAAGTCTGGTAGACGGTGGTCGTGGTTGGCTGGTAGACGGTCGGGGTCTGATAGACTACCGGAGTCGTCTGGACAACCGTCGTCGGCTGCTGCACCACCACGGGAGTGGGGGTGACCAGGTCATGGACCAGATTCACGATGCCGGCCGCGAGGTTGAGTCCACCATCATGGTGGTGATGGTGGTGCTGCGGGGGCGGAGGCGGTGGCCTGTGCGCGTGATGCGTCGGCCTGGGCGCATGATGCTGGACATGATGCGCAGGGGCGCCGCCGCGTCCTCCTGGTCCGCCATGTCTGCCTCCGTGAGGGCCTGGGGCGGCGATTGTCGTGCAGCAAAGGGCGATTCCTGCGAGGGTTGCCACGATGAGTTTCTTGTTGTTGTTCATAACGCACCATCTCTTTCTTTTGATTTGTTGTTTTGCTTGTTTCGGCGCCGCGTCCTCGGGCGCTCACATGGAGAAAGGCCGGAATCCCCGAAAAACCTGACAAAGTTTTTTAGCAAACGAAAGTTTGTTGCGGTGGATACGCGCTCGTGGTATAATTGACTTGTTGTTTCGTTGGAACAGCGTTTCTGGAATCCGCAGATGAAGACAGTCGTAGTGGGCATAACCGGCAGCATAGCCGCATACAAGGCGTGCGAACTTGTGCGTCTCCTCGTGAAGGGGGGATGCGACGTCCACGTGGTGATGACGGAACACGCGAAGGAGTTCGTGACGGAGCTCACTTTTCTGACGCTGAGCCGAAATCCCGTCCATTCTAAGCTCTTCGGCGCCGCGGAGGAATGGAAGCCCGGGCACATATCGCTCGCCGAGGCCGCAGATCTCGTGGTGGTGGCGCCAGCGACGGCGAACGTGATCGCGAAGATGGCGCACGGCCTGGCCGACGATCTTCTTTCGTCGATACTTCTCGCGACGCGTGCGCCTGTGGTAGTCGCTCCAGCGATGAACGCAGGCATGTACGAGAATCCTGCCACGCTGGAGAACATCGCCGTTCTGAAGTCGCGCGGAGTGAAGATTGTTGAGGGAGCCGAGGGCGAACTCGCCTGTGGAACGCGCGGGAAGGGAAGAATGGCGGAGCCGGTGGATGTCTACGCCGCATGTTCCCCGTTCGTCCGGGAGGTCGTGGCGGCGCAATGACGCGTCTTGCGGCATGATGGCTTGGCTAAGGAGAGAAGGGAGAATGGTGGATCTTTCTGTAAATCTCGGCGGATTGGCCATGCGGACGCCCGTGGCCACGGCGAGCGGCACGTTCGGCTATGGCTCGGAGTACGCCGGGGCCGTGGACTATTCAAAGCTTGGAGCGGTGACGGTCAAGGGTGTGCGCCTGGACCCGTGGCCTGGCAATCCCATGCCGCGCCATGTTGAGGTTCCGGGCGGCCTCGTGAACGCGATCGGTCTGCAGGGACCGGGCGTGGAAGCGTTCCTCTCGCATCATGTGCCGGAGTATCTGGAAAGCGCGGGAGGGGTGGACGGTGCGGCGACCGTGCCGCCTCTCATCGTAAACATCTGGGGGGGAAGCGTCGAGGAGTACGCCGAGGTGGCCGCGAGGATATCCTCGTTCTCTCTTCCATCCAAGCCGGATTCTCGATCTTCAGTTCCCAATTCCCAATTCCCGATAGGCGCCATCGAAATGAACGTGAGCTGTCCGAACGTGAAGGCGGGAGGGCATACGTTTGGCCAGGACGTGAAAGTGCTCGCGGAGGTCGTGGGGGCGGTGCGCGCCGCCACGAAGCTGCCGCTCATAGTGAAGCTGGCGCCCAATGTGCCGTCGATCGCGCCGTATGCGAAGGCGTGCGAGGATTCGGGCGCGGACGCGCTTGCGCTCATAAACACGATTCCGGCGATGGTGATCGACATAGAGACGCGGCGTCCCGTTCTCGGAAACAGGACGGGTGGACTGTCCGGGCGTTGCGTGCATCCGGCCGCCGTGAAGGTCGTTCACGACGCGCACCGCGCGTCGTGTCTGCCGATTCTCGCCATGGGCGGAGTGTACGAGGCCAGAGACGCGATAGAGTTCTTCCTCGCCGGCGCGACGGCCGTGGCCGTGGGCACGGCCCTCTTCACCGACCCGAACGCGCCAGCCGCCGTCTGCGATGGAATCGCAGAGTACTGCGAACGCCACGGATTCGCCTCCGTGCGTGACGTCATAGGCGCGCTGGAGGAGTGAACCCCTGGATTGCATCCAATTTCGAATACAAGGAGACTGAACGGTCATGAGAAAAGGAATCATACTGGCGGGCGGCGCGGGCACGCGCCTTCACCCGCTCACGCGAGTGGTGTCGAAGCAGCTGCTGCCCGTGTACGACAAGCCGATGGTGTTCTATCCGCTTTCGACGCTCATGCTCGCGGGCATACGCGAAGTGCTCGTCATCTCCACGCCCGAAGACCTGCCAAACTTCGAGCGTCTGCTCGGCGACGGGTCGGATCTCGGCATGCGCTTCGCATACAAGGTGCAGGAGGTCCCCAACGGTCTTGCGCAGGCGTTCGTTCTCGGCCGCGAGTTTCTGGGCGGAGACGACGCATGCCTCGTTCTCGGCGACAACATATTCTACGGCGCGGAGCTCCCCAGAATGCTGCGCGAGGCATCCGCATCGCAGAACCCCACCGTGTTCGGATACCGCGTGGCGGACCCGGAGAGGTATGGAGTGGTGTCCTTCGACGAGAACGGACGCGCCATGACGCTCGAGGAGAAGCCGGCTCGGCCGAAGTCCAACTACGCCGTCGTGGGGCTGTACTTCTATCCCAACGACGTGGTGGAGATCGCAGCCGCGCTCAAGCCGTCGGCGCGCGGCGAGTATGAAATCACCGACGTGAACAGGGCCTATCTCGAGCAAGGACGCCTCGACGTGAAGATCATGAGCCGCGGCTTCGCCTGGCTCGACACGGGCACGCACCAGTCGCTTGCCGACGCCACGAACTTCGTGCGCGCCATCATAGAGCGCCAGGGCCTGCAGATGTCGTGCATCGAGGAGATCGCATGGCACCAGAAGTGGATTGACGACGCGCAGCTCGCGCGCCTTGCCGCCGGATATGGAAAGTCCACGTATGGACAGTATCTGAAACGTCTGGTGGAGGGCTGAGGCTCATGCGCGTTCTAGTGACAGGCGGCAGGGGAATGCTGGGGCGCACTCTGCAGCGCCGCCTCGCGGAGCATGAATTGTTCGTCGCGGACCTGCCGGAGACGGACATCCTCGACCGCGACGCATTCTGCTCGGCATGCGACTCCTTCCGCCCCGACGCAGTCATCCACTGCGCCGCCATGACGAAGGTGGACGACTGCGAGACTAACGATGCGCTCGCGTTCCGCCTGAACGGAATCGGAAGCGCGAACGTGGCCTACGCATGCCGCCGTGCTGGCGCGCGCCTGATCGCCATTTCCACAGACTACGTCTTCTCCGGCGATCGTCCGGCAGGAGAAGAGTGGACGGAGACCGACGTTCCCTCCCCCCGTACGATCTACGGCAAGAGCAAGCTGGCGGGCGAGAGGGCCATCGCTGAGACGATGCCTTCGGCCGTCATACTCAGAATCGCCTGGTTGTACGGCGCCGGCGGACCAAGCTTTGTGCACACAATGGCAAAGCTCGGCGCGCAGGATGGCCCTCCGCTGAAGGTCGTGGACGACCAGCGAGGCAATCCTACCTCAACTGACGCCGTGGCGGATGTCGTGCGTTTTCTTCTCGCACATCCCGACGTCTCCGGCGTTGTCCACGGCACATGTTCGGGCGTGGCTACATGGTACGAGCTCACGGTTGAGCTTTTCAGGCTACTTGGCTTGAAGCGCTTGGTGACTCCATGTGCCACGGCGGAATTCCCGCGTCCGGCGCCACGTCCCGCGAATTCGGCGTTGGCGAAGACAGTTCTCGCCTCCCATGGCTTTTCCACGCCCCGCTGGCAAGACGCCCTGGAAGCATTCGTAAAGCAGGAGTTCAAGTGACATGAAGGTGACAGACCTCAAAATCCCGGGCCTCAAGCTCATCGAACCGGACGTCCACCGCGACGTGCGCGGCTACTTCGCCGAGACGTACAACGAAGCGCGCTACCGCGCGGCGGGCATCACGGCCGGCTTTGTTCAGGACAACGAGAGCTTCTCGCAGAGGGGTGTCATACGCGGTCTGCACTGGCAGGCCCAGCCGCACACCCAGGCAAAGCTCGTGCGCGTGATACGTGGCGCGGTGTGGGACGTGGCCGTAGACATGCGCAAGGGGTCGCCTACTTTCGGGCAGTGGGAATCCGTTGTCCTGTCCGGCGAGAATGCACTTCAGTTTTTCGTGCCGCGCGGATTCGCGCATGGGTTCGTCGTGCTGGAGGACAACACTCTCTTCTCCTACAAGTGCGACAATCTATACAACCCCGCCTCCGAACGCGGTCTGGCCTGGGACGACCCAACGGTGGCTGTGAAGTGGCCCGATCCAGGAGTGCCATACGTCTTTTCCGAAAAGGACAAGAAAAATCCCCGATTGGCTGATATAGAACCCATTGAAGTCTAGACCACGCGCCTAGGCGCGACCGAAAATGCGGCCGTGGGAGGGCCGCGCCCTGTCGCGGCCAATTGGTAGGGCGCGCTCGCCGAGCGCGCCGCCAACCCAAGGCAGTAGGGCAGAACCTCGGAACCCAAAGGTAGGGCGGTCGCCCCGCGACCGCCGCTCCAATCAGAGGAGCTGGGTAGTTTCCGTGTCATAACTGGTGGTCTGTATTTTCCAAGTGCCTTGAAGCGGGATGGTGCGAGTTCGGTGGTTCAGTCGTGAAGTTTGCGGAAAAGCATCCCAAGAATGTTCCCGCCGAGTATGTGATGCATCCATACGGCGTCAAGTTGCAATATCGCCACCACCCTTGGTGTACCGTCAGATTTGAAGTCTCATACGACGAGATAGGGGATGCCGACGAACCGGAGATGATTTCTGTTCCAAAAGAGATCTCCGATGTTTTTGTTGCGTTGGGATTCCCATTGCCCGCGCCAATTCCTCTCATGTCCGTTCCGCATCAGATTTCGCAGAAACTGCATGGTCTCTCCGAGCCAGGCCGCCAACGTGTTCAGGATCTTGTCGATTTGCAGCTCATGATTGCCAACGAGACGATAGATTTTCGGACGCTGCGCGATGTGACGCGGTTTCTGCCATGCGATAAACACACCGCTGAAGTGTTCAGGTTCGTGCCGATCAACGATCCGATAGCGCACCTGCGGAGTTTGTTCGCCGAAGCGTTAGATAAACACGAGCGCATCGGAATGATCTTCGTGACGAAGAACGGCCGCGCCGACGAATCGTTACTTGGAATCATCACGGTATGGGACATCGCGGGCGTGTCGGATGTAATGTCACAAATCAAATCGGTATGAAGGATTGCCGGCGGCGTATGACAAGATTGGAAGCGTGTTTTTGGACGGGCGAGACGCCCGTTCTCCCAGTGGGGACGATTCGGCGGCGGGCGCGCGGCGCGCACGGGGTGCGCGCCCTACCAGGTGGTGGATTGGGCTGGCGGTAGTTTTTTCAAGGACTACAGCGAATGTATGGAGCGGATATGAAATCGGCAATGGCGAACAGATATGATTTCCGGACTTCTGCGCTTGATTCGGTAGATGACGCGATAGTCGCCGACAACCACTTGGCGAATGTCATTTCGGGCAAACTCGCGCACGACAGCGCCGGACTCAGGGAAGTCATCAAGATGTTCGACGGCTCGGTAGACATTCTCTCGCCAGTTAATGACGGTCGGCCAGTCCTGACTTTGCTGCGCGATGTATCGCATGCAGTCAAGAAGCCGTCTCTTGCCTCGTGGAGACCAGCTGGTCATAGTCCGAGTTCCTTGCGGATCAATTCTCCCTCAACTTCAACTTGGCATTTCAGTTCGTCATGTGGGATGCCTTGTCCTGCATCCAGTTCGGCTTCCGCGGCACGAATGTCATCCAGCAGCTCTTGCATCTC
>Ga0310696_10008014_pt1 | contig 12347 bp, 17 predicted proteins | sample AusTroGonzalo_MG_4_FD_203885 | JGI IMG/M metagenome (GOLD analysis project Ga0310696, IMG submission 203885) | Bovine rumen microbial communities from tropical cattle in Woodstock, Queensland, Australia - Gonzalo_02 (v2) (version 2) | ecosystem: Host-associated > Mammals > Digestive system >... | reverse complement strand
GTCGCGGCACCGCATAAGCATTTCCGGGCCCGTCACAGTACCTTTTCCGGAGATCAGGCGGTCGCGGCCGGCCTGATTTTTTCGATTTTGCCCCTGCCGGCACCCGGGAGCGGACCCGGCGGAGATCTTCCGGGATAAAACATCCTGCAGCGATCTGCAGAATCATCGTATCGGCCTGTCCGGCAAGCTATACGGACGTTGCGCACTGCTCCGGACATTCTGACAGGCAAATACCCATCTTGTCACCGGAACGCGTAAAACAGGCCACAGAAGGCTTTTACAGAAATAAAAAAAGACCGGCCCCGTAATTGTTGCCTGAATTACGGGACCGGTTTCGCGGTCGATAAAATAGCCCGCCTTGAACCTTCCGGCAGGGAAAAAGCTGACGCGCATGTGGCTCCGGCACGACATGCGCGGTGAAAAAAACTGCCGTCGGCAGGCGGGCGGGCCGCCGGTGATGGAGTGCCGCCTTGACCTTATAGGTCAGTATACGTCAACATGTTCCCGGATATACGGCCGGGTCCGGTTTTCTCAGTTCTCGCTCTCGGGCGGCTTTTCTTTTTTATAATTCGCCGTGCTGATTCCGAGCAGCGCGCCCAGGAACGCGTCCACCGCCGATATCGTACCGACGATCTCCGCTGAATATGGAAATCCCCAGATTTTCGCCAGCGCGAAATATAACGTGCCCAGTGCCGGCAAAAGAATCAATGCAATCCATTTCAATACATCATAGACCTTGTTTGACATTTTCATCCCTTTATACCTCCCCAATCAATAGAAGTAGTCGCAGGCGCCGATCCTGCCGGCTGGCCCGCTGCCTGCGTCTGCGGTGCCGGTATCTGAGGGCCCAGCGGCAGATCAAGGAATTTCTGTCTCAGGTTGTCCATCACCCCGTTCGCACCTAATGCGTGATACTGGATATAAACGTTTTCCAGGTTCGCCCGGTCATCCTCATCGGCCCACCCCTGGTTCCGGTAGTATTTATATCCTTGTATCAGCCGGTCCCGCAGCAGCGCCTGAACGCCGCGCTTCACGGCCCGGATCTGTACCCAGGTCGTAATGATCACGCCGAGCAGCAGCGCCGGGATACCGGCCGCCTTCACAATGTCCCAGATATTCATCCCTATCATCCCCTTCCGATCTGTTCAACGATCTGTTCCATGATTGCCTGCAAAACAGGATATGCCGCTGCCGCCTGCGCGGCGTTCAGCCTGATCGTTACAGTTTCGTCCGGATTGATATCATCATCTCCGAAATCCTCGTCGATATCCGGATCTGGCGCCGGTTCATCGTCATCCTCGAACTGGATGAACTCTGTCATCATCCATCCTGTCAGCCCGCCCGCGATACACTTGCACCATGTCGGACCTTTTTCAACAACCGTAATTTCGCTGCCCACATCGATATCCCAATAATATGGGCAGCTTGTCGATGGTTTCTGTCTCAGTTTCACCGTGTCGCCGCTTTCCGCGACCACAATCCCCTGCACCGTATCATCCTCCTCCCCGGGTTCACCCTCCGGGCCATTGTTCCCGTGTTCCAGGATCCAGTTCACGCTGTTCCCGTAATCGAACACCCGTTTCAGCCCTATCCGGTTCCAACCGCCGTTTTTAATGGTCCTGTCCTTAAAAACGGATGTCGCCACACATCCGCGGCTGCTGCTCGAATGAATAGCGCCGTCGTTCCGGTGTGTTACGATTCCGATATGGGAAGCGTTCCCGATACCGTCTTTCCGGTACTTTTCCGGTTCCTTCCCGTCCTGTTCCAGGATAAACAAAAGCGCGCCCGTCGGCACGCTTCCGAAAACCCTCATGCACTCTTCCGGCGATCCTGTCCAGTCCATGTCCCGGAACCATGCGTTGCTCCCCGCCAGGTCCCTGTAATATCCGACGTCCGCCATACACAACTCGACAAACCGCTGGCAGTCCATCTCGCTATACGGCCGCCCCAGGTATTTATCACCGGCCCGGCTGAAATCCTCCGCGCTGTATTTCACTTATGCCCGCCGCCTTTCCATTTCCGTGGATCAGGCCCCAGCGTTATCAGCCATTCGACCGCCAGCGCCGCAACAATCACATATACCCACCACGGCATACAATAAATCACCGCCGTATCACAATTGTGTTTTGTTCCCCTTGCTTTTTCCGATAAAAAGCGTAATAATATTATCGAAAACAGAAAAAGAGCGCTCGCGGCTGCCACCGCTAACGCTCCGGCGGAGAATGTGAGTAGGCACACCCTCCGAGGAATGATTTTATCACATCCATCCGCCAGATGTAAAGAACGGAAAGGATGTGTTTTTTCATGGCTTACGAACTTTTCAGAAACGACCTCTATGTATCCCTGGCCGGTAAAATCCCGGACGACATCCTGCGTACTGTCATGCACACCGTCGATACCGCCGCGGCTAATTACGATTTCACCCAGAAGGAAACCGCCCTGACAGTGTACGGCGAAGTCCCGAACGCGGTCCGGCAGTATGTCGCTTCCAAAGCCGTCGAAGGCTGCGTGCCCGGCACCCTGTACGGATATAAACAGATTCTGGACATGTTTTTCAAAGCGGTCCGGAAACCGCTGCAGGAAGTGACGCCGAACGACGCCCGGCTCTATCTGGCCTGGTACCGGCAGACGCGCAGCGTCCAGGGCTCCACCATGGACCGGATCAGGCGCGTCCTGTTTGCCTTCTACAACTGGTGCATCGACGAGGATCTGACGGCGAAGAATCCGTTCAAGAAGATCGACGAAATCAAAAGCCAGAAAAAGAAGCTGCGCGGCCTGCATCCCATGGAACTGGAATACATGCGCAGCGCCTGCGAAACGGAACGGGAACGGGCCCTGGTGGAGTTCATGTACTCCACCGGGTGCCGCGTGTCAGAGGTTGTAAACATGCGCGTTTCCGGCATCGATTTCCATGAAGGCACCGCGGAGGTCGTCCATGGTAAAGGCGATAAAGACAGAACCGTTTTTCTGAACGCCAAAGCCACCGTAGCCCTGCAGGCGTACCTTGCTTCCCGGCCCTACGATTCCGATTACCTGTTCAACCGCAGCCGGGCGCCGGGCGGGAAAATCTCTACAAAAGCCATCCGGACCATGGTCGAAGCGATCGCCGCGCGGGTACAGGACAAGATCAAAATCAAAGTGACGCCGCACACCATGCGCCGGACGACGGCCACCATGGCCTGGCACAACGGGATGCAGGTCGAAAAGATCCGGCTCATGCTGGGCCACAGCAAAATCGAAACGACAATGCGCTATATCGATTTTGACAGCGCCGACGTCAAGCGTTCACACGCCGTCTGCGTGGCGTAAAGCAAAAACGCCCGGCGGATCGTCCCGCCGGGCTGCTTCCGGTTATTCCGCGGCGGGTTCCGGAGCCGCCGGCGCGGTCCAGGTTTCGTTCATCAGCACGGCGCCGGTCGAATCTGTGATAAAACAGGATACGAAATCGGTGTTTTCATCGCGGCCGTAGGCATACGCGCCCAGGTAGGCATGATACGCCTGCTTCGCGGCTTCGTAGGTGTCTTTCACTTCGATTCCCTTCCGGGTGACGGTTCCGTCTTTTCCGCGGATGTCATGAAAAAAGAATTTGTTCATGGATAATCCTCCTTTTTGTTATACGCAAAACCGCCGGATCTGCCCGGCGGCTTTGTCTTTTCTGGTATGTCGGTTGTATGGTTCCGTAAATACTTCCAAGTTTCTCGCCCGTCCGGTTTTCTTAACGGTTTGACCAGATTGTTACCTTAAGTACAAACCTTGGAAATAGGTATTGGGAACGGTTTTCTGTGAATCTTGCCGTTGGCGCAGAAATGGAATTTACTCTTAACAACTTGAATCACGGACAAGTGTATCTTGTACTTTATAGTGGTGGCGTTGGTAATCAGCGTTGGGTTGGTTGCTTGGTTGCTTCTTATTCTGGTGGGCTATATCCCTTTACAAATAATCTAACCACTATAAGTATTTCGCAGCAATGGACCAACGGCACTATGAAGATTAAGGTTAAAAATACAGATTCGTATGCTCAAGCTGGCGTTTTAACCATTCTTGGATAGTTACGATGATGCCTTCTCAAACAACACAGTATACACAACTGCTACAGAACCACTTGACGAAGAAGCATCAGCAACATAACCGCCCGAAAAAGAGGCGTTACCAACGCAGTTCATGCATTTGATTTGAGTGTTTGTTGCAATGGCGTTTAACACCATGAGAATGTTATAACCTGTTGGCTTTGACGGTGCTGTGATTGCATGGAAGTATAGACCTCCACCCCATGCTGTGCCACTTCCATACGCCACATCAACGGTCTTTACTCCAAGATACCAATCTTTGAGTTTAAGCAGTTTCCAACCGTCAACAGTTATGTTCCCAATCTGGTCAGTAATAGAGTTTGCGATGCCGTCCGCCACCGCTGTCAGATAGGTCCCGTCGATGTCCGTGTTCGCCGGGATCGCCTTCGCCGCCTTGTACGCGCCGTCCGTTTTCCCGGTGATCGTGGAATCCATCAGCAGGACGTATTTCCCGATGGCGACGCTGACCGCGCACTGTTTGCCCCTCACGATCGGCGCCATGTCCTGGGCGATCTCGCCGAAGGCGTCGTCGATCTTTTGCATGTTCTTGTTCAGGCCGGACGTGGCGTCCGTGATTTTGAATTTATCGGTCGTTTCATAGAGCGCGAGCCCCAGGTTTGTTGAACTGTTCATTCTGTATCCTCCTTACGCCGTCCGGAGCCAGAAATGCAGGCTTCCGCTCCCGGCTCCCGATTCATATGATCTGCTGCCGTTCTCAATATCGCCGACGGTCAGCGGCAGTTTGATTTCTGTCCATGTTCCCCCGAAATCCGGCGCCGTTGCCGACGTAGAAACATGGATGGAACCCACCGGATAAAACAATTCCAACGCCTCCGCCTGTGTGTAATAGGTATCCGGGATCGCGGCGACCTTCACCGCGCCCAGGGTGTATTTCCCGGCCGCAACGACGGTCTGCTCGCTCCTCGTCGGCGTGACCGTTTCGCCGGCCTGCGTGGGGATGCTTCCGGATGTTTTGCTCCCGTCGGCAATGTAAAACGCCTTGCCGCTTACAACGTCCGCAGCCGTCGCCGTTGTATCGCTGACGTCATAAAACCGGGCGGTCCCTCCGCCCGTCTGGGGGAGATCGACCGCCGGCACATCAGGATAGCTCGCCCCAAGCAAAGAGATATCCTTTGCCATAAGGCACAAGCCCCCTTATCACGAAATCGAAAGCACCTTGCTGGTTGAATCCTGGGAAATCACGGGCAGGGTCGCGCTGCCGTCGACCTTCTCGCCGTTCACGAACGCGCTGTACCCGCTCACGATGGTGGGCGCGGACGCCGCGCCGCTCGACAGCTCGGTGTCGATGATATAATTCCCGCCCTGCTGGCCCAGGATCGTTACGCCCTTCTTGATGTTCGCGGCGATGATTTTCGCCTGTTCCGTCGCGTCAATGCCCACGGTGCCGCCGCTGGTATAGCCGGCGGGAACGCTCACCGTACCGGCCTTCGTGCTGATGGTGCCGCTGGTGTCGCCGTTATTCGGCATGGAACCGGTCTTTTTCCCGTCCTTGTAATAGGTTTTGCCGGACAATACGTTGCCCTGGGCCGCGTCCGCGTCGCTGGTATCATAGAAGGACGCGTTGCCGCTCCCGGCCGCCAGCGGGATATCCACCTGCGGGACGTCGCTGTAGGTTACGCCGTTGATCAGAACATTCTTTGCCATTGGTTTTTACTTCCTTTCTCTTTATGATACTGTAATAAAACTTCCGTTGTACGTGATCAGTCCGTAATTCCGCGGGATCGGCCTGATCGTGATATTGTCGAGCAGCACCGTGTTTTTCGTCCGGACGACCTGTTCTTCCGGACCCGGCGTAAAAACGTATTCCCCGGTATAATCCGGATACGTGCCGCCCGGAACCACCGCGTCCCCCGTTTCCAGGACTACCCGGTCATCCGGATCCTCCACGATGAACTCGACGCCCTCCGGGTCGCACAGTTCCAGCACCACCCGGCACAGGCAGCAATCAGCCATAGGTAATCACATCCTTCAGGATGACCGGATTGACAAACACACCTGCCTTTTTCGTTGCGCCCGTGCTGCCGTCCGGAAAGATGAACCGCGCCTGCACGTCGCAGGCTCCGGATGCCATCGCCAGCGTCTGTTCCTGCGTCAGCCGGATCGTGCCGACCGTGTCCGTCCCGTCATATTCCACCGTGAAATCGTCCCCGGAGACGAACGTGATCTTTTTCTTGTCCCGGTCTTCGATCGTCAGGAAAATCCGGGCCCGGCTCAGGTCCACCGCCCGGAACCGCAGCGGGATCGTCGGTGTCGTTCCCTGGTACACTCTTTCTCACCTTCCCGTTCGCCTTACGGCGTGATTTTGTATGCCCACATGGCAATCGAAAGGTATAAATCCACCGCGGCGGTGCCGCTTGTCCGTATGATCGTTCCGGAAACCGTCCGTCCATCCGCTGAGACATTGGTCAGATACACATTCTGCCCTCCGACCATCGAAATGCTCTTGAACAGGTAGGCGTCCGCCCCGCTCACCGCGTTGACCTGTTTGGTGAAATCATAGACATAGGTATTCGCCGGAACGGTCACGGGTGCCAAAATCGACGTTTCTTCCCGGGTCCCCAGCGCCCCGCGCAGCGTCCCGGTCACGTTTTTGATCCGCCCGGCGCTGCCCGCGTCGCCCACCTTCACCGTCACGCCGTTTTTGATGTTCCCTGCGGAAATGTTTTCCGTCGTGACGCCCCTGATCGTCTGCGCGCCGGCCAGATACTGGTCCGCCGCGATCGTCTGGTCGGATGACGACGTGTTATAGGTCGCCGCGGCTTTCTCCGGGATTCCGGAGATCGTGCTGACAAATCCGTCCGGAAATTCCAGCGCGCCTTCCGCCCTGGCTTTCGCCCGGATCGCGTCCGCCACCGCCGCCAGGTCCGTATCGTTTACCAGATAATTCGCCATCAGAAGCTCACCCCGTTCGCGTTGTCGATCGCCGTCGGCACGACCTCGCCGTCATTCCCGACCACCAGGAACTTGCCCGCGTTCCCGCTTCCCTGGTCCAGCGCCACGCATCCGCCCACTGCGTCCGCCAGGTCCTCTTCCGTCACGTACCCTTCCAGGTCCTCCTCCGTCAGGTAGATATCCGAATCCACCGTGATCGTCAGGTTGTCCAGGTTGTCGATGTCCAGGACCGACGCCAGGTCGTAGCAGTATTCCGGAAAAACGCTGGACGCCGGCACTTCGATCCCGTCCGCGTTCTGGAACAGCGCGAACAGGATCGGCGTATCGTCCGGGCCCAGCGTGGCGAAAATCCCGACTTCCTTGATCGTGTACGCGCTGGAAAGCGGTACGATCCGCGACACCACCTGCACGCCGGCCGCCGTCGCACGCTTGCTTTTCAGGCTGCCGCTCCCGACCTGCGTATTCAGCGCCGTGGCCGCCCGCATGTTTGACGGATCCACCGTGCCGGTGCCGATCTTCACCGCGTTCAGGTTCAGTTCATCCCCCGTGGAAATCGCGCTGAGCAGCGCCGCGTTTCCCGCGTCCGTAATAACGCCCGTCCAGCCCATATCGCAGGCCCTCCTTATTCTTCAAGTTTCCTCACCGTACGCCGCTCCAGCGGCCCCACGTACATATCTTCCACGTCCCCGACCAGCAGCGTGGCTTCCGGAGCCATGCTGACCCAGTCGGTCACATGGATGCCCGTCACCGCCGCCGCCCGGTACATCGTCAGCTCAACGTCGTCCCCGACGAATGTGACGTCGTTGAGCTCGCTCCGCACGTTCTTCGCCTTCGCCGCCGCCTTCATGATCCAGCTCTGCAGTTCCGCGCTTTCCGTGCCGCTGACAATGATATTGAACTGCCCCGGGTCCCCGCCGAACTCGAAGTATTCCTGGACGATCGCGCTGTCGAAATACGCCGCCAGGTACTGCCGGATACCCTCCGCCGTGCCGTGGGTCCGGTAATTCCGGTACGCGTTCCGGATCCATCCGCGCTTGAGCGCCACGTCCGCCCCGTAATCATACAGGCAGTTCAGCTCCCAGGCCATTTCGTCCAGGCGCCATTCCGGCATCCTCTCCGGGTCCAGGACGATCTCCAGCCCCTCCGCGCATTTCCCCAGGAAATAATTCATCCCCGCTTCCAGCGCCCGGCACATCGCCATGCCGTCCGTGTCCGCCAGGATGAACCGCGGGAACAGCTGAAAAATGTTCACGTTCTCAATCATGCAATCACCGCCGTTGTGATCGTGCCCTTGCACCGGGCGCTTGCCGCGATCTCGGTATATTCCACGTTCCCGCCGTCAATGCCGCTGCTGCCGCTTCCGAACGTCACCAGCGTGCATCCGGCCTGGTACAGGTACGCCTTCAGCATATCCGGGTTGAACGGCTGGCCGATGATGTTGTCCTGCCATGCCTGGTATTTGTCCACCGCCGCCGCCACCGCCGTATCCAGGTCGATGGTGTCCGGTCCGCTGTACTGGACCACCAGCGTATATGTTTTGTTTGTCGCTTCATAGACCGTCACATGGTCGTTCAGCGGCCGCACGCTTTTCGGATCGCAGGCCGCCGCCACCGCTGCCTTCACCGTGGCCGCCACCGCGCCGGTCTTCAGGATCAGGTAGATATCCACGTCCAGGTCGTCCCCGTGCAGCGCTTTCGCGTCAATCACGTCGCTGCTCGCCTCCCTGGCCAGGCGCTCATACAGTTCGCTGGGACCGGTCGTTACCGCGCTCAGGCCGTACAGGCGGATCCTCTCCCGGTACGCTTCGTCCTCTTCCCGGTCGTTCCCGCCGCTCGCCGCCGCGGAGCACACCACCGATACGACCCCCTGAAACTCGTTCAGGAACTGCATGTTCGCCCCGGCCTGCAGGCTGTTTCCCTTCGCGCCGGCGTCCTCGGCGGTGATGTCCGCCGATACCGTGCCGGCGGTCCCGTCCAGCGTCACGTCCGCGTCCGTCACGTACAAAAGCTGTCCGTCCTGCGTCAGGGCGCTGCCGGCGGGAATCGTCACGGAAACGCCCGTCGCGCTTTTCGTGATCGTCACCGTCGCCGCGGCCTTTTTCGCCTGTATCCGGATGCAGTTGCGCTTCTCGCCGTATACGTCCAGGTATTCGCCCACCGCGTAGCGCAGCGTGTCCATCCGCAGCGCGTTGTCGATTCCCGCGAACGCCTGCATGATCACGCTCTGCACGCCCCGCAGCAGCATCTCTTTTTCGTCACCGGCCCGGACCACGCTGCCGCCCGCTTCCGCGTAGGCTTCCATCATCGCGGCCATGATCTCGTCCGGCTCATAGGTCAGATAGTGGAGTTCGGTATCGTCCATCGGGTGAATCCTCCTGTTCTCATGCTTCAGCGCCTTCGCTGACTTCGATTGTCACCTGGATAATCACCCGGCTTTCCTCCATGCGGAGGATTTCCGCCTCCACCGCTTCCACATACGGTTCCCACAGGAAAACCCGGTCCAGCTCCTCCATCAGAAGGCCCTGGATCTCGCCCATCGGCAGGTCGAACAGCCGGTGGTCGAATCCCCTCTGCCGGTCGTAGGGAATTTCCCCCATCTTCGCCATCAGCAGGTTTTTCGCGTTCTGCACCGCCCGGGCCTGTCCGTCCGCGCCGATCTCGAAATTGATTGTTTCCGGTTCGTTGGTAATGATGTACCGCGCCATTTTGCACCTCCGCGATCAGTCACGGCGCTTGCTGTTCTGCAGCAGTTTCTGGCTCTGTTCCTTTGCCGTATTCGTGGCCGTGATGCTTCCTGTGACTCTTTCCGCAAAGCTCGTTGCAAGGCCCATGGCCAGCGTCTGCCCGGCTTCAGCCAGTTTGTTGACCATGGCGCTTCCGTCCGGTTTTTCCTTCGGCTTTGATTTCCCGGTGACCGCCGGTGCGCCGTCGCCCTTGCTGCACTGCTTCAGTTTCATGGAAAGGTCGCACCCGGACCATACGCCGCTGCCGGTCATGGTCACGCTGCCGATCTCCGCTTCCATCATCATGAACTGGTTCCCGAACAGTTTTTTGCCGTAGCAGTAGAAATACCCGGTTTCCCCGCGCCGGGCCGCGTCGACGGCCCGCATCGCGACGGCCTGCACGTCCGCGCCCAGGTACCCGTTCAGCTCCGCCTTGACCGTGATCTCCACGGCCCCGTTGTTCTTCTTCCCGGCGTATTTCTCGCCGCCGTTTTCCTTGTCCTCGCTGTCCACGCTGGCTTTGATCGACAGCTCCCTGATGCCCTGGATCGCGTTCGGTTTCACGAAAAAACTGATGCCGCCGTTCCCGCTCCAGGTCACGATGTCCGTCCCGCTGGTGTTCACCGGCGCCGCCGGCTGTGCCGCGGCCGCGGACGCGGCGGGCTTTTTCGTGGTCCCGCCCGTGGGCAATTTCGTTTTCACCTTCGGCACGGGCTCCGTTTTTTTGGAAACGGTATTTTTCACGACCTGCTCCGCGCCGCTTCTGATCATGTCAAAAAGGCTGCTCATCTCGTTATTCCCTCCACGGCGCCTTCACCGGCAGGGCGGCTTCCGTACCGTCCGTTTCCGGTATATCGATATACGGAATCCGCAGCAGTTCCCCGCCGTCAAAAACCATTTCCCCGGAATGTTCCGGGTTCGCGCACAGGAGCTCCGCGGCGTATTTTTCATTGCCGTAGATCACCAGCGCCGCGCTGTCGAAGGTTTCGCCGTGGCTGGCCCGGTAATAATATCCGGTCATATCCATTACGCGAACACCTCCACGCTTTCCCTGTATCTCGCCTCGTTCATCGCCTGCCGGACCATCCGCAGCAGCCGGTCCTTGTCCGCCGCCAGGGCGCCGGCTACGCCGTTCGCGTCCCCCGCGTTGATTACTGGGCTGTAGTTCAGCACCACCGGCGTATTGTTCGCGTTCGCGTTCAGTCCGCCGTACCGGCTCAGCAGCTCGCCCCAGGTGAATCCGGAAGCCCGCCGCGCCGCGTCCAGCAGGGCCGCCGTCCGGGCGCTGTGCTCCTCGGGAATCGCCCATTCCGCGCCGGCTTCGCCGAAGATGCTCGCTTCCGTAGCCCGGCCGCCTGTCGCGTATCCTTCCAGGTCTTCGCCGGCCACATCATAAACCACCGTTCCGTGTTTCACCGGCGGTTCGTAATCCTGTACCTCTTCATCGTCCACTGTCCAGTTGAACTCTCCGGCCCCGGCCCCGCCGCTGATCGCGAGTTTCAGCTGGTCCAGCGCCGCGCTTGCCCGCTGCGTGATGATGTTCGCGTCGTTCAGCTGCTGAACCGCGTTCCAGATCTCCGCGCCTGCCGGTCCCGTCGCGAACTGTTCCAGGAATCCGAATCTGCCGCTGGTGTAAAGTTTCAGCATTTCGCCCAGGCTTCTGTTCAGGGCTTCCGCGTCCTTCACATCCATCCCGGCCATCTGGCTTTCGATCGATTCGCCGGCCGCTGCGCGTTTCATTGCTTCCCAGGCCAGCGCGTATTCGTTGTCCCTGAACAGCGTGTCAAGCGCTTCCATACTGACGCTGCCGTATTTGCTGTCCGCGCTCCGGTGCGCTTCATCGCGTTCCCGGTTCAGTTCCCGTATGGCCTTTTCTTCCGCTTCCTCGCTGACATCCACCGTCACCGTTTCGCCGTTGATATCTGTATAAGTCGCGGTTTTGTTGCCGTTCTTTCTGGCGCGGTTGAATGAACCGCGTATCCTGCCGATCAGCGAACTGTACTCATCGTCAATCGCGGTGTTTTCGGCCGCAAGTTTCTCTACGTTTGATTTCAGGAACGCTTCCGCGGAATCCCAGCTTACGCGGCCGGCCCGTGCCAGTTGCGTATAATATTCGTCTTCGGACCTGGCCGCTGAAATTTCCGCGTTGATCTTATGCATGCGGTCTACCTGCGCCTGGATCGCTTCCCGGTCCTCCGCAGTCAGTTCGCCGTTCTGAAGCGCCGCCGTCAGCTGATTCTTGATGTTTTCGCCGATTTGATAGGCTTCGCCGTACAGCGTACTGTAATTGTAATCCGTCAAAGCGCTCAGGTTTTCCAGCGTGTCCGCTTCGTCCGGACTGTCCCCGAACAGGGCGCTTAACAGGGTCAGGTCCCGCGTTTCCGCGTTTTCAATGCCGTCCTGGGTATATTTGACGATATCTTTACCAAGCTGTGTGAACTGGTCGAAATCTTCCTGGGTAAACGTCCCGCCGGTCAGAACCTTCTTCAGCAGGCCCTCGTTCATCGTGCCGACGGTATCTTCGTATTTCTTCTGGGCTTCCTCCACCGCACTCTGCCAGGTGGTAATAGCTTTCTGTTCCTCGCTGAATTTTGTACTCAGGCTGTCCACGTACTGGTTCATCGTTTCCAGGTCCATTTCCAGCG
>Ga0310696_10008013_pt1 | contig 12347 bp, 8 predicted proteins | sample AusTroGonzalo_MG_4_FD_203885 | JGI IMG/M metagenome (GOLD analysis project Ga0310696, IMG submission 203885) | Bovine rumen microbial communities from tropical cattle in Woodstock, Queensland, Australia - Gonzalo_02 (v2) (version 2) | ecosystem: Host-associated > Mammals > Digestive system >... | reverse complement strand
AAGTTCGGCAGCCATCTCCTGTTGAAGTTCCTGGGCTTTCTGTCCTGCTACCTCGGCAAAGTTTTCTTCTTGTGAGGCGTAGATGATGCCGCGAGAGGAGTTCACCAGCAGACCACAGTCCTTGTTCATGCCATATTTGCATACTTCCTGCAAACTGCCGCCTTGTGCACCGACACCTGGTACCAGCAGGAAGTGACTGGGAGCTACCTTGCGGATGTCTTCGAACATCTGTCCTTGTGTAGCGCCAACGACGTACATCATGTTCTCGTCGTTACCCCACTTCTGCGAGGTCTTCAGCACTTTCTCGAAGAGACGCTCACCTTGGGCGTCTTCAGTCAATTGGAAGTCGTGTGAGCCCTTGTTGCTGGTCAATGCCAGCAGGATAACCCACTTGCCGTCATAGCCAAGGAAAGGAGTCACAGAGTCTTCACCCATATATGGGGCAACAGTCAGTGAGTCTACGTCGTACTCCTCGAAGAACGTACGTGCATACATGGCTGATGTGTTACCGATATCACCACGCTTGGCGTCTGCCACGATGAAGTGGTGGGGGTATTTCTCTTTCAGGAAAGCAATGGTTTTCTCGAAGGAAATCATGCCTTTTACGCCAAAGGCCTCATAGAAAGCCAAATTGGGCTTGTATGCTACGCAGTAGGGTGCTGTAGCTTCGATGATGGCCTTGTTGAAAGCAAAGATGGGATCTTCCTCTTTCAGCAGGTGCTGGGGAACCTTCTTAAGGTCTGTGTCGAGACCCACACACAGGAATGAGTGCTTCTCTCGGATTTGCTGGATAAGTTCTTGTCTAGTCATTTTCTTTATAATTCATTTTCTTTCATGCGTTCTGCATTCTCGGCTACGGTCAGCGCGTCAATCATGGCCTGAATATCGCCACCCAGGAAACCCTGTAGGTCGTGAGTGGTATAGCCGATGCGGTGATCGGTTACACGTCCCTGAGGAAAGTTGTAGGTGCGAATCTTTGCCGAACGGTCACCCGTAGATACCAGGGTCTTACGGCGACTTGCTATGTCGTCCATGTACTTCTGGTGCTCCTTGTCATATATAAAAGTGTACAGACGAGACAATGCGCGCTCTTTGTTCTTAGGCTGGTCGCGGGTCTCTGTACACTCAATGAGGATTTCTTCAGTTTCACCCGTGTTAGGGTTCTTCCACATGTAGCGCAGGCGCACACCTGATTCCACCTTGTTCACATTCTGACCACCGGCACCCGATGAACGGAAGGTATCCCATTTAATCTCACCTTCGTTGATGTGTACCTCAAACTTGTCTGCCTCGGGCAGCACGGCCACAGTAGCGGCACTGGTCTGCATGCGTCCGTTAGATTCGGTTACAGGAACGCGCTGTACGCGGTGAACGCCTGATTCGTATTTCAGCGTGCCATATACGTCGGCACCGGAAACGGCAAAGTCAATCTCTTTGTATCCACCTACTGCACCTTCGTTGAAGTCGGTGACGCTGAGCTGCCAGCCTTTCGCTTCGCAATAGCTCTTATACATCTTGAACAGGTCGCCAGCAAACAAGCAAGCCTCATCGCCGCCTGTTCCTGCGCGGATCTCCATCTGCACGTTCTTGGCGTCTTCAGGATCCTTTGGAATAAGTGCAATCTTAATCTCTTCCTCGAGCTGTGGCTGCAGGGCCTCGTTGGTAGCCAGCTCCTCACGAGCCATCTCCTTCATCTCGGGGTCATCCTCGTTAGCCAGTATGTCCTTTGCCTCCTTGATGCTGTTCAGACAATTGATATAACGCTTGCGTGCATCCATGATGTCACCCAAGTCCTTGTATTCCTTCGTCAGTTTTACGAAGCGCTGCTGGTCTGCAATCACTGCAGGGTCAGTAATCAGTGTAGATACTTCTTCGAAGCGGCTTTCCAGTCCGTCCAATTTCTGTAGAATGCTGTTTGTCGTTTCTGCCATTTTAATACTTTTCTTTAATTTGGGTGCAAAGTTACTAAAAAACGAGGGAAGAACAAAACAAACCCGTTTGTTTTTTCTTCCGAGTGCTATGTAAGTTCGCCATCCTTGGAATTCTGGGCAACAATACTCTACCAAGCTTGCCTCATCAGAAAGCAAATAAGCATCTTTGTTTTGCACTCCACAGAAAAGTGCGTATTAGGCTACACCCTTCTACGGGAATCGTTTGCGGTATGGCAAGCAAAAGGGAATAACAGGCGACCGCTATTGTGGCATATGTTCATAAAAAACTATAAAAAAGGTGCTATCTTCTTTGCTGAATGAATATTTTTCACTATCTTTACACCCTAACAACAAATTTGAAAGATATGCAAGACGTAAATCGCCTAAAAATTGTACTCGTAGAACAGAAGAAAACCAGCAAATGGTTATCAGAAGCATTGGGGGTAAATCCATCCACCGTTTCCAAATGGTGCACAAATTCGTCGCAACCAGACATAGAGACTCTGGCAAGAATCTCCAAGCTATTGAATGTAGGTGTAGAGGAATTATTCGATAAAAAGTTTCTTGATTCTGTGTCTTGTTAAAGAGCAACGTTAGTAATAGAGAAAAGTTATAAATACATGATAACAAAGCAAGCATTAGGAAGTCTGCTCTTTGGAATGGCAGATATATTACGCGATAAGGTGGAAGACTACAAGTCTTACATCCTCTCTCTCTTATTTTTCAAACGGCTCTCTGACAATTATCAGTGGGAGATTGAGAATGGAAAAGAACAATTTGAGGCAACCAATTGCCGTGAGCCGTCTGCAAGAGAGTGGGAAGTCATTACTAAGAAGATGCATGACTTCATCATTCCCCAAGGCTGTTTTTGGGAAGATGTACGAAAAGCCCCTATAGATAAGAAGAACGAGGCACTTGACAAAGCTGTAGGAGCTATTGCAGACCAAAACGTAGATCAGAATGGTAAATACATCCTGAAAGGCATTATCAATACCGTTCGTTGGAACGAACCTGCTCCTGATGGCTCTGGTGGGAAGAAACTGGACCCTGAAGTGCTTTCTAACCTTATAAATTATTTAGGAGCCGTTGACTTGAGCAACAAGAATGTAACCGTTGATGTGTTGGGCGATGCCTACGAATATCTGATCAAGCGATTTGCCGATGAAAACAAAGGCGGCACAATGGCAGGCCAGTTCTATACGCCTCAAGAAGTGGTTGATATTATTGTACGCTACTTGAAGCCAGAACCTGGTGATACTATCTATGACCCGACCTGCGGTTCTGGTGGTTTCTTGCTCAATGCAGCTAAGTATGCAAATATTAATCATCAGGATGCAAGAAGTGTCCGACTGTTTGGACAAGAATTGGTATGGAACACGTGGGCTATCTGCAACATCAATATGATCCTGCATGGTTTGGATGCTCGTATTGAACAAGGCGATACCATTCGTGATCCAAAATTCAAGGACGAAGACAACAGCCTGGAACTCCGTACTTTTGATAAAGTGATGGCTAATTTTCCGTTCTCATTGGAGAACTGGGCGCAGAATGGAGAACCCAAGAAAGACAAGAAAGGCAAGTCAGTCTTGAAAAAGGACGGTACGCCTCAGTTGGAATACAAAAAGGAATTCACCGATTCCTATAATCGTCTGGTTTATGGCATTCCACCCTATAGTAACGGTGACTTCGCTTTCTTACAGCATATCATTGCTTCTCTGGATGACAAAGGCAAGGCTGGCGTTGTCTGTCCGCAAGGTGTCCTGTTTCGAGGACAGCCAGAAAAGACCGAAGAGGAAGATGGTCAGAATCGTAAAGCCGATGTGGAGTATCTCATCCGTCGCGGATTTCTACAGGGTATTGACTTCAAGAATCACATCAACCTCATTGATGCCATCGTCGTATTACCCAGTAACCTATTTTATGGTACAACCATTCCTGGTGCCATCATTTTCTTCAACAAGAATAAACCTGTAGAGCGAAAGAACAAGGTGTTGATGGTCTATGCTGCCAAAAAGGGCTGGTATCGTGAAGATGCGAACATGAGCGTGTTAGAGCCCCAGGATGTACTTCGCATTTCTACGATGTTGGAAAGTTGGGGTGACATAGAAAAGGCTAAGGCATGGATAGCAGATAGAAAACTGCAATTAAATAGTACCATTCAGTTAGACCTTGAATTTAACATCTCTGAAATAGAAAAGGATACGGCTGAGGATATTGCCATTAAAACCGAAAAGTTAGAAAAGGCCAAGCAAGCCATCAAAGAAAAGGAATCTCAGCATAAAAAAACGACGAAGAGCGAACTGAAGGCATTGGAAACCAACCAGAAAGCATTAGATAAATTGCTTGCTGATAAGGAGGCCAAGATTAATGCCGTCAAGGAGAGGGCTGCAAAACAGCGTCAGGCTATAGCCGATGTTGAAACTGAACTTTTGCAGATGTTTGCCGACCCAGAACTGCGCAAGCGTTATTTCGCCATTGTCGATATGGACGATATAGAGGAAAACGAATTCAATCTTAACATTCCTCGCTATGTCGATACATTTGAACCAGAGGAGCAGATTGACTTGCAAGAAGCCATCCGTGATTTCCAAAAGGCCATGCAGACAGAGTCGGAAACCATGCAGTCGCTAAACGAATTATTAAAGACATTAACAGGAAACAAGCAATGATAGACATCAACGATATACAGATACTTCAACAACAACCTGAAGGGCAACAGTTTGATCGTAAGAGTTTTCGCATTGATGCGAAAGCACTGGCAGTGATTGTTGTTGCCTTTGCTAATGCCGATGGTGGTGATGTGGTGATAGGCATTGAAGATGACGGACGTATTACTGGTATCAATAGCAATGAGGATCATCTGAACGAGTTGTTGCGCGTACCTTTCGATTTTTGTGTGCCGTCTGTCCCAGTAGAAGTGCATTTCGTAGATTGCACAGATGTCAATGGTAATCCCAATCGTGTTTTGGTGATGCACGTTGAACCGAGTATGCGAGTTCATGCTAATCAGGCTGATGAGGCTTTCTATCGTGTTGGCGACAAATCCAAGAAACTGAACTTCGAGATGCGTATGCAATTGTTTTACGCCAAGGGGGGGCGTTATTATGAGGATGAGCCAGTATATGGTGCTACCATCGATGACATAGATCTTGATTATGTGGCCCAGCATTGCAAGAAGATAGGCTATGCGAAAGATGCTGAAACCTATCTGCGTACCAACAAGGGTTTTGTCACAACAGTTAATGGTGTTGACAAGGTGTCAGGTGCTGCCATTCTCCTGTTTGGAAATGATCCACAGAAATTTTTCCAACGGGCCCGTATCCGCATTGTCCGCTACTTAGGCGATGAAGAGCGTTTTGGTCGCGAGATGAATGTCATCAAAGATGTATCCTTCGAAGGACGCATCTTGGAAATGACGCAGAAAGCCATTGCCTTTGTCGATACTCAAATCAGAGAATACACTTTCTTGGGCGAGGATGCTCGTTTCGTGACTATTCCGCAGTATCCACCATTCTGCTGGACAGAATTGATTGTCAATGCCGTTGCTCATCGTGACTATAGCATCTTGGGTACAGATATTATGGTGAAGATATTCGATCATCACTATGTCGTAGAAAGCCCAGGTATTCTGCCAGGTTTGGTGCGTATCGATAATATCCGCCAGATGCACTTCTCACGCAATCCCAAGATTGCCGAGTTTATGCAGCAGTACAAACTGGTGAAGGAGTTTGGCGAGGGTGTCGATCGTATGTTCCGTGAAATGGCAGAGGCTGGCAATCCTGCACCAGAATACAAGCAAGTGGAGTTTATGGTTAAAGTACGACTTAATTCTGCTTTGAGGGAAGAGAATGAATCTCTAATTACCCATAAAACAGAAGGGGAACCATACGACAATGAGGGGAACCAAAAGGTTAATGAAGCAGGAATGGTTAATGAAAAGGTTAATGAAAAGGTTGATGAAAAGGTTAATGAAAGGCAAAAGTTAATCATATCAGCCATATTTGAAAATCCATATATAACGCAAGCCGAACTTTCCAAAACACTTGGAATCTCAGTCGTTCATGTTAATAAAAACATGAAGAAACTCCAAGAACAAGGCATCATCCGTCGTGTCGGCCCTGACAAAGGTGGCCACTGGGAAGTCATTGAGCAAAACGAGAAAGGAGGAAAGTGAGATGGAAGGTTGGCAAGAAATAAGATTTAAAGAGCTCATTTCCGAAATGGCAGATGGTGGAACTCCATCAACTATAAACGAAAAGAATTTTGGTGGGAATATTCCATGGGCAGTAGTCGAAGACGTAACCTCCCAGATATATTCAACACACGACACTTTGACAGAGCAAGGTTATAACAATTGCTCTGCCAAATTATGGCCTACAGGTACTATTATTTTAACTACAGGAGCAACAATAGGTAAAGTTGGAATTGCTATGGTTCCTCTATGCACAAAGCAGGGAATCACCGGTATTGTTTGTAATAAGTATTCGGATGGTTTATTTATTAAGTATTGGTTAGAGGCTAATACAAATCAACTTATTCGATTTGCACAGGGAACCACATTTAAAGAAATAAGGGCTCGCTCATTAGGTAATTTAAGAATCAAGGTGCCGAATCCATTTACAGAAAGAGGTGTTGAAAAGCAAAAAGCTATAGCGAAGATTCTTTCTAAAGTAGATGAAGCAATAGCATCTGTGCTAAATTGTATAGCATCAGCAGAACGCCTTAAAAAGAGCCTGATGCAAAACCTCCTTACAGGCAAGATGAAACCCGATGGAATATTCCGAACTCCCGAAGAATTCTACATTGACGAGAAGTTCGGTAAAGTACCTGTGGGATGGAAAGTTAAAAAAATAAAAGATTTTGGAGATATACAGACAGGAAAAACTCCACCTACTGATGAACCTGAAGTGTTTTCGGGCAAAGAGAATGGCTTTATGTTTATTACTCCTGGTGATTTGGATGTGGCTAAATATATTGATCATACAGAACGGTATGTTTCAGAGAAAGGTTTGAGATATAGCTATCTTCTTCCAAAAGGTACTGTTTGTGAAGTCTGCATTGGTTCTACTATTGGCAAAATTGGGATTACGACTACAGAATGTTGCTCAAACCAACAAATTACATCTGTTATAGTGAATAATGATCATGATGCAGAATACTTGTATTATACCATGCTGTCAAGAAGAGAGCATTTCAAGAGCGTTGCGGGTATCAATGCCACACCACAAATAAACAAAAGTGGATATTCCAAATACAGGGTATTGTGCCCCAAAGACAAACGGGAACAGATAGCAATCGCAAAAAGGATAAGTTCAGTAGATAAGAGCATTAACGTACAAGAGCAAAGAATAAAATCCTTAGAACTACTAAAGAAGTCCTTGATGCAGAATTTGTTAACAGGTAAAATAAGAGTGAATGATTTGCTATGATACTTGATTTTAAAGAAATACCAGAGGCAAATAAGGGAACGGGATTACAAGATACGTTCGAATTATTTACGAGGGACTTTTTGACTTTCCTCGGATATCGAATTGTGCAAGATCCAGACAGAGGGGCAGATGGCAAGAAAGACCTGATAGTAGATGAAGTAATAAAAGGTATTACCTCAGAATATACAATTAGATGGTTGGTGAGTTGTAAGCATTATGCCCATTCTGGTAATGCTGTAAAAGATAGCGATGAAATTAATATCAGCGAAAGGTTGAAACAACATCATTGCGATGGGTTCATGGGAGTATATTCAACTTTAGCTGCGACTTCTTTGTCAGGATTGTTGCAAGGACAAGAACATCACATAATCTTTGACCATGAGAAGATAGAATCTTATCTATTGGATAGCCTCGACGGTCATAGAATAGCATGCAGATATTTTCCTAATTCATTTCGCCATTATCAATTAGAGAATCCTACTCCAGCCAAAATATTCGATGAAGAGTCTGAACTTCTTTGTGACTTTTGTGGAAAAAATCTATTATTAGAAAGTGAACATGGAAATTTTGTACTATGGAAAGGAAATACTTCTCAAGATAATGAAAACAGCAATCAATATAAGGGGGTATATTTTGCCTGCAAAGGTGATTGCGATCATAAACTAGAGTATATTTATCGTGAGAAAGGACTGTATTTTAATGGCTGGGAATCTATTGACGACCTCTGTAACCCATATGTCTGGCTTAAGAAAATGATGATTTTTATAAATGGAATTCAACATCGTCGATATATGGATGAAGAAACTCTTGATAAAATGAAACAGTTATTCATTAACACATATCCTTATGTGGCACGTCATTTGACCCAGAAAGAGAGACAAAGAGTTAGAACATTATTGTCAATTCCTCATTTATAATTTTAAATTTAAGTTATGAGCAAATTACACGAACAAAAGCCTGTTGAGGCAAAGGTGACTGAATGGCTCACGAAGATGGGCTGGACGTTACAGTCGGCTGATGATTTGAAGCCATATAACCGCTTGCAAATGAATGCGGTGATAGAGCCTATTCTTGTAGAGAAAGTAATGGGCTTAAATGGGGTTACAAAACAGGTGGCAAAAGCTGCCGTAGAGATGCTGCTCAATAATCTACGGAATCAAATTCCGATTGAGGGAAATGAGAAGTTTATGAATCAGTTGGTGGATGGTGTGACGCTGACTGTTGACAAGGAAGACAAGACCATCCGCTTCATTGATTTTGAGGACATTTGGCAGAACAGTTTCATTGTAACCAATCAGTACTCCGTTCAACAGGTTCGTGTAGATATTTGTCTATTGGTGAATGGTATTCCTCTGGTACCTGTTGAGGCTAAACAATGCGCTAGACGAGGTACAAACTGGTTGGAAGGTGTACGACAATTCCAAACTTACGACCGCAGGAGCGACCAGCTCTTTATGGCACATCTGTTTGGTGTGGCATGTAATGGACGACTATGTAAGTATGGCATACCTGGAGCTTCGGCCTCCTATTTCAACGAGTGGAAGAATTCTGTGATTGCCAATCAATTTGATAATCCGATACTACATCCTGACAACGATTTGTGCCAGACATATAAAGATAAGGAAGACGGACTGATGCACTTTGATGTAGAGCGACTTCCTAATCGTGAACTATTAGAGCAGATGAAATTTGGCATCATCGGACTTCTCCAGCCAGAGCGGGTGCTCGACATCCTACAGCACTTTATTGTATTTGAGCGCGACAATGGGAAAATTATCAAGAAGGTGGCACGTTATCAGCAGTTGAGGGCTGCTAATAAAATTGTAGAGCGTGTGACGCATACAGACAAAAAGCAGGGAGTAATTTGGCATACTCAAGGCTCTGGTAAGTCGCTCACTATGCTTTATACCGCTTATAAACTACGTAGAGCAGAGGAACTGAATGATCCTACTATTATTATCGTGGTTGACCGTAAAGATTTGAAAGACCAGATAGGCGATACTTTCTTGGATTGCGTATTCCCCAATGCCCGCCTGGTGATGAGTGTGGGCGATTTAAAGTCCATCATAAAGAATAAACCTGCTGGTGTTTATATCACGACCATTCAGAAGTTTAGTGAATTAGGGAATATCACAGATGAACGAGAAAATGTGATTGTGCTTATAGACGAGGCACATCGCACGGAATATGGCGATTATCAGATGGAGCTAAGAGCTGTCTTTCCCAATGCCAAGCGTTTTGCCTTTACAGGTACACCAATCCCCAAGACGCATCGGGAGTTTGGTATTAAAGGAGAGGATGGCAAGATAGAGTACTATTTGGATAAGTATAGCGTCATCGACGCAATCAACGATGGTGCCACTAAACCTATCAAATATACCCTTGGTCCCTCACAGTGGTTTCTTGACAAAGAGAGTTTGAAGAAAGGCTATGAGGAAATCACTGCCGACTTGGAAGAAGACCAGAAACGGTTGGTGGAGAAGAGCGTTCAGCCTTGGAAGACCTTGATGAAGAAAAAAGAACGTATTGAAGTGTTGGCAGAAGATATTGCCAAAGACTTCAAGGAACGGCTGGAGCCACAAGGCTTTAAGGCGCAAGTGGTAGCCATCGACAAGGAGGCTTGTGTGCTATACTATCGTGAACTGCTTAAATACTTCGATGAGTCAGAACTGCAAATCATCTTCTCTACGGGACAGTATGAGACAGGGGAACGATATGATATGTTTTCGAAGTTCTATCTGAAAGATGCAGAGCGAAAGCAATTGATAGAAAACTTCAAGAAGCGCATCACACCAGAGGAACAGGCAAAAGGCAACAACCTGAAAATCTTTATTGTCTGCAATATGTTGCTAACTGGCTTTGATGCCCCTATCGAACAAACAATGTATTTAGACAGTCCTTTGCGTGACCACAATCTGCTTCAGGCTGTAGCGAGAACCAACCGCCCGTATGACTATGGTGAAGGAGCAGTGAAACTATCCAAGGAGTTTGGACGCATTGTGGATTATGTAGGTGTTTTCCAAAACTACAAGGAGGCTTTGAACTATGATCCTGAGGACATCGGAGAGTTTGAGGATGTGGATGCCTTATTACAGACCTTCCCACAAGTTCTTGATACTGCTTTTGAGTATTTTGTGGATATAAAACTGGAAGACAGTTATGAGTGCTCAATAGCCATCATTCGTAAATTGCATGAGATTGATGATATATCTGTATTTGAAAACCGTTTCCATCGGGTTGTACAATTATGGGAAGCCATCAGTCCCAATCCTGGTCTCCGTCCCTATCGGACAAAATACCAGTGGTTGGTAACAATCTACGAACTTTATATGGAGGAGTTCAGGCGTGCTAACTTCGATGTGGAGTTCTATGCTGCCCAAACAAGAAAACTGTTGGATGAAAGTACTATGCTGCTTGATTTCCGAGGACATCTGCCTGAGATTGCTATTGATGCCGACTATCTGACGAAGTTGCAGAAAACCAAACTGTCACCTAGCGATAAGGCTGAGAAGATCATCCGTGATATTGAGACAATGATCCGTACGAATCAGAATAATAGTGCCATCTACATAGAGTTCCAAGAACGGTTGGATGCTTTGATTCGACAGAAGAATGCCAACGCTATCGAGATAGAAGGATTATTAAAGAAACTGAGTGAACTTTATACAGAAGTGGATGAGGCTATTGAGATTCCCAAAAAGATGGGCTTTGACAACAAAGGCACCTTCGAAATCTATCAGAACATTAAGAATCAGATAGAAGATTTCAATGAGGAATTAGTAAGAGAATTTGCAGAAGAACTTACGCGGAAAATCCGTTCAAAGATATATATCGGTTGGCAGGAAGTGACGCAGGAATATAACAGAATGGAGGGCGAAGTAGCCTTATTGGCTGCTAATCCGAAGTATGATTCTCTGAATCTTGATATCGATGGTGAATTGGGTAAGACATTGATGAAGTCCATCTTAAAGAATTTTAGTTTGAACTGATGACGTTACCGAGTAATTATATCGTAGAACATCGGAATGTAAAGCATGCCCGTCTTCGTGTACATGAAGACGGCTCTGTGAGCTTGTTTGTCCCACAAGACTTCACGGAGCAGGAAATCGGTAAGATTCTGGAGATGAAGGCCTCATGGATTGCATCGAAACAACAATATTTCAAGCAAAAAGGCAAAATCCTGTTGCGACGAAATGAATTGCTATTGTTTGGGAATCGCTATGCTTACTTCTATTCTTCACAGTATAAGAACAAGGTAGTCGTAAATGAAGAAAGTAAAACCATCCAGGCAAGACGGAATTTGCTGGATATGAATGTCCAAGAGCAATGGCTGAAGAGCGTTGCGAAGAAATATATCTACCCAAGAGTAGCTGAGTTGTCAGAGAATCTGATGTTGCCATTTAATAGACTATTCCTTAGAAGTCAGAAAAGGAAGTGGGGCAACTGTTCGGCAGACAAGAACATTTCTATCAATTGGCGTATTATCAAGGCTCCTGCCTTTGTCATAGACTATGTGATTATCCATGAATTGTGCCATACCCTCATTATGAAGCATACAGTAAAGTTTGAGACTTTGCTTAATTCTCATTACCCAGATTATAAACAGGCTCAAGCGTGGCTAGAGAAATATGGTAATAGTTTATAAAGATGAAAAATAGAATAATATGGGTAAAACAGTAACAACACATTTTGATGTTTGGCAAGGGACTTGCCATCAGAGACCGTTTTGCAAACTTCCGCATGGACTATTTAGACATGAGCCATCTGGTGGGTGATGAGCGGTATCATGACCGACTGACATACGATGGACTATGGGAGAACAACCTCTATCAGTTCTTCCGCATCGTATCGCCAAAGGTTCAGTTCGACCTGCCGAGACCTTTCAAATTGGAGAAAGGCGGCAAGAGAAATGACGACACACCTCAACATGAGGCTGTTCGTGAAGCCTTTACCAATGCTATTATCCACTGCGACCTGATGATGGATG
>Ga0310696_10008012_pt1 | contig 12347 bp, 11 predicted proteins | sample AusTroGonzalo_MG_4_FD_203885 | JGI IMG/M metagenome (GOLD analysis project Ga0310696, IMG submission 203885) | Bovine rumen microbial communities from tropical cattle in Woodstock, Queensland, Australia - Gonzalo_02 (v2) (version 2) | ecosystem: Host-associated > Mammals > Digestive system >... | reverse complement strand
CCGACGGGAGCAAATGGCTGCATACCGTCCACGACAGCGACTTCCCGTTCGCCATCGAGATCCTCGACGTCTACCATGCCGTCGAACACCTCAAGCCGCTGATGCTCGGGCTCGGAATCAAGGAAGGCTCGAAGGAATGGAAGTACCGCCACCACTACTGGTCCGAACGCATCAAGTCGGGCAAGGTCCAAAGCGTGCTCGACTACATCTGGAAGAACATGCGCAACAGGCTCGGCAAGGACGCGATGCGCGAATTCAAGTACTATCGCGGCAACGCCGGGAGGATGAAGTACGACGAATACCGAGCCAACGGCTGGTTCATCGGCTCGGGCGTCATCGAAAGCGGATGCAAGACCGTCATCGGACAGCGCTTCAAGCAGTCGGGCATGATCTGGTCGCTGAAAGGCGCAAAGGCGCTTCTCCCGCTTCGCACGCTCTACAAGTCAGGCCGACTCGAGGAGTTCTTCAACCATCTCGTCAAGAACCTTCCACAGGTCGACTGCGCGGCATGATTTCGCACGTCACCTCATTGACTCTGCATAAAAGTCTCGTTGCACCCAAAGACAAAGGACGTCGGCCCAAAAGCCAACGTCCCTTCCATTCATCCACGCGAAACGAGAATCTTACTTCTTGACGAGCTTGCGAACCGCCTTGTGCGAGCAGAACGTACGCTCGTTGTAGAGCTTGGCGCGGCGAGCAGTGCCCTTCTTGACGACCTTGATCGCCTGAATCCAGGGCGAATTGAACGGGAAGAGCTTCTCGACGCGAACGCCGTAGGTGTCGCGCGAAACCGTGAAGTTCCCGGAGTTGCTCTTGCGACCATTGTCGATCGCGAGAACCTTGCCCTCGAAATCCTGAATGCGGAATTTGTCGCCTTCCTTGATCTTGATAGAAACGCGGACGATGTCGCCAGCGCGGAAGACGGGAAAGTTCTTCGCCTCAAGCCCCGCAGTCTGCTCTGCGTTGATCTTGTCTATAATCTTGATACCCATGGTTCACCTCCTCAGGATGCCGGCGCTTCCGCAGGCTTCTTGGCAGCGGCCTTGGTCGCATGATGCGGCTTCAGCGCGGGATTCTTGGCGCGGCGGATGAGCGAGGCGACAGTCGTTGAAGGCTTCGCTCCGTTCTTCAGCCACTTATCGACCTTGGCGAGATCGATCTGGAAATTGTTATCCTTCATGTGGGTGTCGTACCAACCGAGAATTTCAAGGAACTTGCCGTCCCTCGGCGAACGCTCGTCTGCCGCGACAATGCGGTACGTAGCATGGTTGGTGCACCCAGTGCGGCGCATTCTCAACTTGACCATTTTGCTTCCATTCCTTTCGTTTGCGAGATGAATAATGGCGCGTAGTATATCACACTTGTGCGCAAATTGCAACCGGAAATAAGATAAACGAATCTTTTAGCGCCTTTAGCAGTCTCCGTCAGAGACATATCCCGCCATGTCCTCAGGGATTGGAGCGGTGAAGGATATTTCTTCGCGAGTCACAGGATGGCGAAGCGTAAGCTTCCAGGCGTGAAGCATCTGCCGCGACGGCGGAGAATCCATGCGACGGTCGAGCGATGGCTTTCCGTAAACGGCATCGCCCACGACAGGACACCCAAGGGACGCCATGTGCACGCGTATTTGGTGCGTCCTGCCCGTCTCTATCCTGCACTCCATCACGCTTAAGCCATTCCGCACGTCAAGAACGCGCCAATTGGTGACCGCCCTTTTGCCGTTGCGCTCCACTATCGCCATGCGCTTCCTGTCAACAGGGTGCCTCCCTATCAGGGTCTCGATGCGCCCTGCGTCTAGCCTTGGACGCCCTCGGCAAACGGCCAGGTACGTCTTCTCTACGCTCTTGTGGTCCGAGAAGGCCTTTGCAAGCGCATCCATTGCGACCTGAGTCTTCGCGACAATGACGAGTCCAGACGTATCCTGGTCGAGGCGGTGTACGATTCCCGGACGCGCCGTACCTCCAATTCCGGAAAGGCACGGGCAGTGGTGGAGAAGCGCGTTAACGAGCGTCCCCGTGAAATGTCCGGGAGCGGGATGAACCACCATGCCAGGCCGCTTGTTGACAACGATTATGTCGTCGTCCTCGAAAACGACATCAAGAGGGATGTCCTCAGGCTCTGGAACTGCGGGAACTGGCGGCGGGACGAACACTTCGATCTTGTCGCCATCAGAGACCTTCTGCCCGGCCTTTTCGGCGACAACGCCGTTGACGGTGACGAAACCGGCCTTTACCAGTCCTTCTATTCGCGAGCGCGAGAAGTCCGGATACCGCTCGAGAAGAAGCTTGTCGAGCCTTTCCACGTTTTCAGCGTTCGGCGTTGCGGCGCTCGAGTTCTTCGCGGTACTCGGCGAGATCAAGCGCCTTGCGGGCTACGCCCGTGCGAACCGCAGCCGCCGCGACCGCATGCGACACTTCGACAAAAAGCCGTCTGTCGAAAGGCTTGGGGATGATGTAGCTCGTGCCGAACTCGAGGTTCTCTCCGGGATAGATCGCCTTGACGTCGTCCGGAACAGGCTTTTCGGCAAGCGCGGCAAGGGCCTCCGCCGCCGCGACCTTCATCTCTTTGTTGATGGTTGTGGCCATCGCGTCGAGCGCACCCCTGAAAAGGTACGGGAAGCCAAGCACATTGTTGATCTGGTTCGGGTAGTCGGAACGCCCCGTGACCATCACATACCTGCGACCGGCGAGCGCGGCGGCGACTTCGCCTGGGGCGATCTCCGGATCTGGATTCGCCATTGCGAATATCGCGGGGAAGTCCGACATCTTCTTGACGTCCTCTCCCGAAAGCACGTTAGCGGCGGAAACGCCGATGAAGACGTCCGCGCCGGCAAGAGCCTCCTTTAGGGTCTGCGCGGCTGTATCGACGGCATGGCGGGCCTTGTATCCGTTGAGGTCGGTGCGATCCTTTCGGATAGTCCCCTTCCTGTCGCACATCGTGACACGCTCCACTCCCGCGGCCTTGAGCATTTCGCAAATCCTGATTCCCGCCGCGCCCGCGCCGTTCATTACGACCGTCAGGTCCTTGAGGGCCTTCCCCGCGAGCTTCGCGTAGTTCATGACGCCCGAGAGCGTTATCACCGCAGTACCCCACTGGTCGTCGTGGAAAACGGGAATGTCGAGTTCTGCGTCAAGACGATCCTCGATCTCGAAGCAGGCGGGCGAGGCAATGTCCTCGAGGTTTATTCCGCCATACTGCGGTGCAATCGCCTTCACAGCCGCAATCACGCGCTCAGGGTCGGTCTTGCCTTCGCTCTTGCCGTCCATGCGACAGCAGTCCAGCGGAACCGGCCATGCATCGACGTCGCCAAACGCCTTGAAGAGCACGGCCTTGCCCTCCATCACCGGGATGGACGCGGCGGCTCCGAGGTCGCCAAGGCCGAGAATCGCCGTGCCGTCCGAGACGACTGCGACGAGATTGCGCTTTGCCGTCGCGTCGTAGATCGCGGCGGGGTTCGCCGCGATCTCCTTTACGGCGTGCGCAACGCCTGGCGTGTATGCAAGGCACAGGTCGTCCTTCGTCTTCAGGGGACGAGGAAGGCGCACCGCGACCTTGCCGCCTTTGTGGTACTTGAGAACACTTTCACGATCGAACGCTGCCATCACGAAACCTCCGTTTCAACGAATTCGAATTTCTTTATGCGAACGCCTGTCGGCACAAGCGTATCCTTGACGATCTTCAACCAGCTATCCTCTACCTCGAATGCGACGACCACCGTATCGACGTTGAGCTTGTTGATTATCTCCGGCGCGTCCATGAGCGTGCCGTAAACCTTCATGTCGCCGACATACTGTCCGCGCAGGAAGATGTCGTCGTCGATGATGCCGACTATCACGCACGTGTTCCTCGCCGTCTTCCTCACGAACTCGCGGTGGAACGCCTGGTAGCGCAACCCCGCGCCATAGACTAGGATGCGCGACACATCCTTTCTCGCGACGACGCGCGAGCAGTCGATCTCGTAGAAGATGTCTCGGGCGAGCGATCTCACCGAACGGCCTCCCGCAAGCACGATGAACGACAGCATTGCAAAGAAAACCGTCATTACCGAGAGTTGTCCTTGGAACGGCCCGGGGAAATAGTATATCACTGCGGAACCCAGCAGCGAGCCAAACACGCAGGCAAGAAACAGCCGCATGTAGTTGGAGCTTGTCGCCCGGCTCCACGCAGTAGTGTAGGCGCGGAAGAACACAAGGCAGAAGAACACGCAAAGGACGCGAAGCAGGCATGTAGTGCGCAGGAAATGCGCTACGCCGTCGTAATCCATGAGCATGGCAACGAAGAGATACGCGGCGGACAGCGCAACTACGTCGTATATCGCCAGAAGAGGAATCGCAAGCTTGGCGCGCAGCCGTCTCGCGGCGGAAGTATTGGAGTGCGCCATGTTGTCCAGAAGAAGGCCGAAATCGAAGAATTCAACGCGCGCCATGTCGTGAAACACGACCGCCGAGAAGACAGCTATCGCAAGAAGCCACATTCCGCCTGACTTCGTCTGCAGGATCATCCCTCCGATCGCGACCGCGACAAGCACCACGGCGGCACCGTACAGCGCAAGGGCCGCATGGCGCTGGTTGAGGCCCATCGACCTTAAGACGCGGTGGTGGAGATGGTCGCGGTCGGCCGTCATCACCGAGCCGGACGAACCGGGCAGAAGTTTTCTTATCGAGCGCCGCACGATCGCGAGGAACGTGTCGAAAACCGGAACCCCCATCGCGAGGAGCGGCACGCCTATTGACACCATGAACGAGTTGGGCACGTGCGAACAGAGCGGCAGCACGGAAAGCAGATAGCCTATCATCATCGACCCGGAGTCGCCGAGAAACACGGATGCCGGATTGTAGTTGTAGCGAAGAAAGCCTACGAGGCCGCCGGCGAACGCGAAGTAGAACGACGCCTCGGCAACACTCTTTGCGAAGCAGAGCGCACCCGCCATGCCTACGACCGCAACAAGCCCCAGCCCGGCGGCAAGGCCGTCGAGACCGTCGATCAGGTTGAATGCGTTTACCGCACCGACGATCCAGCAAATCGTCAGAAGACAATCCAGCCACGCCGGGATTGAAGGCCAGAGATCGTTGAAGCCGAGATCCGCCCACCACCACGTAAGCGCGGCAACCGCTATCTGGCCCAAGAGCTTCACGATCGGCTTGAGCGAAAACTTGTCGTCGGCATATCCAACGGCCGTTATCGCGAGCGTCAGCATTGCGATGCGCAGAAAACGCCCCGTCGCACGTCCAGGCATGTCGATGTCGAAGAAGATGCGAAGAAGCGCGAATATCCCGAAGACCCCGATGAAGATCGCGATGCCGCCGCCCCGCGGCACGGGCCTCGTGTTTATCCTGCGGGCGTCCGGATAGTCGATCATGCCCAGCCGGGCGTTCATCTCCCTCACGAGAGGCGTCAGCACGAGAGTCGCGGCAAGCGCACCCAGAAACGCGAAAATAGACGTGGTGAGATTTCCGATCACGGCAGGACTCCTCTCAACTTTGCTAGAAACGCGGACATCCCGACCCGGTCGGAGCGAGAAGTGTTTACCGTAACCATCACCCAGCGGTCGATGCGGTTGAGGATGGAACGATCCCAAATATCCCGGAATATTCTCGCCGTGTGCGAAGACGTGCGATAGCCTTCCTGGTTGAAGAATGTGTAGGCAAAGCCAAGCGAAGGACGCATCGCGCCGCCGTCAAGAGTGATCGCCCGCCACGATGCGCCGCCGACCTCTATGTTGTACGGAGCGGTCATGAGGAACCCTTGCGCGGGAAGGCAGAGTTCTGGACGGTGAATTGACGACTTGGACGTTCCGCCTATGACGACCGTGACCTGGTACCAGTGTCCGTCCGGCGCCGTGTAAAGCCGCTTGTCGAAACGCGTGTCGGCAGGCAGTATCGTAAGCTCGGCTTCGCCCGGCTCCAGCTTTTCGGACGTGAAGCCATCGATCTCTTCGAGATGCACGTCCGGCGCCTCGCAAATCTTCGTCTCCGGCGTCATCACCTGGAACGCCATCACTACGCACGTCACGGCCGCCGCGGCAAGAGGTATCGCAAGATTCTTCATTTTCTGAACACCTTTGACACGGCCTCTCCGCAGGCCACCATGAGGAATATCGCCACGATGAACACGACATATCCGGAATAGTCGTGGTAGAAGCCCGTGGCGAACGAGCCTGACGCATAGGTTCCGACCATTACGATTGAGAGTATGCGCATCACGTTGCCTGCGACGGCAATCGGAATGGAAAACGAAAACAGGATGGCGCGGCGCATCCACGTCGGCTGAGTGAAATAGGCGTATCCAGCCGTGAGCGCCATCAAGGCGAAAATGGAACGAAGCCCCGAGCACGGATCCGCAACGTCTATCGCGAACCCTCCGCCAGACGTTACGATCATCGTTCCAGTCCGCACGACATCCACGCCGGTCCCTCGCAGAATCGCCTCCGCAGTGCCTGTCGCGAAGAGCCTAAGATGAACTGTGACGATGTCGAGGAACGACGACATCGGAACGCAGAAGAGAAGGAAGCCGACGGGGAACACGATCTTCTTCGCCGTGTCGAAACCGAAGAACGCCCACGGCAGCGTCAGCAGGAGGCCTGCGAACGCGACCATTTCGAGCCGCACCTGTATTCCGCGAGTTCCAAGGAATCCGATGAAGAGGAACGGCAGCGCGACGACCGCGCCAAGCCAGCTGGAATCGCGCAAAGAGGCGGCGATGCCCGCGCGCTCCCGCCAGACGACATACATGGAAAAGAGCGGCACGTACCACGCGAACGACATGTCTTCCTTCGGATCGTTGAACACCATGGCCAGGTGATCGAAGATGAGCCTGTGGTACCCGAAGACGAGGGCCGCGCCTAACGCAGCAAGCAGCCATAGACGAACGACGACGTCGCCGCGCTTCGCGTGCGCAGCAATGCTCTTTACTTCGTCATCTGACAACTTGTTTTTCATCGCAATCTGCAAAATCCGTTTCGATGCATATTATACCAAACGGCGGCGGCAAAAAAAAGAGCGCGTCGGCTTTGCGAACCGACGCGCCCATGCGGTCTTGAAACCGCAGTGGCTTATTTCTTCTTCGCAGGAGCCTTCTTCGCAGGCGCCTTCTTGGCAGGAGCCTTCTTCGCGGGCTCCTTCTTCACGGCGACCTTCGCCGCGGCCTTCTTGCAGCAGCACGCCTTCTTCGCGGGTGCCTTCTTAGCGGGAGCCTTCTTCACGGCGACTTTCGCCGGAGCCTTCTTAGCAGCAACCTTTTTGGTAGCCATTTTATTGATCCTTTTCTTAGTCAGAGTTGTCGGCACGCTCTGTTGAACGCAACATCCGCAACTTATGCCGAAATGATAGCATATTCTCTCGCGTTTGTGCAAGCGATATTTGAAATTTTTTTAGCTTCCGCCAGTCGCAAACACAAACGTGAAGCACCGCGTCGGATCACGGCAACGAGATCTCGACTAGCCGTTAATCTCGACGACGGCTCCGCCTGCAAGTCGGCTCTTCTCTGCCGCGAAGCAGATGAGATGGCTCTGCAAAGCCTCTGCCGTCGTCTCGCGTATCTCGTCCGGATCGTTTCGCCTCAAGATGCGAATCATCTCCGACACGAGATTGAAGTCGCCTCCGCCGTGGCGCGAACGATTGGGTATTCGGAAATTCGTCGGAACGCCGGTCTCTACGGAACTGCCGTCAAAGCGGCACACGCTTAGCGTGTCGCCGTCGCCGATTATCTCGCCACGCGTAAGAGCGATGCGCGTCGTGCGGACGTTCTTTTCGGTGAAGCCCGTCATGACATGGCTCACAGTCGCGCCGCCCTCGAACTCCATCGTCACGGTCTGGTGGTCGGGCACGTCGTTGTCGCTCTGATACACGCACTTGCCGTACTCGGTCTCTTCGATGAGACGCTGCATCGCCTCGTCGGAGTGGTCTGCGAAAAGATACTTGAGCTCGTCGTGCTCGACGTACATGTTCTGCGCGCTCCACACGCAGCGCTTCTCGATCTGCGGCGGACAATCCACGCAGCGGCACGCCGCGCCCTTTGGCATGCTCTCGCGGTTGAAGAGCTTTATCGACCCGAAGGACGTCACCTTGCGGCACTTCCTGCCGCCAAGCCACCACACGAACAGGTCCAGGTCGTGCGAACATTTCGCCAAGATTATCGGCGAGCTCTTCTTGGAGTTCGCCCAATTGCCGCGAACGTAGGAGTGCGCGACTTTCCAAAAGCCGGCGGACTCCTGATGCGCGATGGAAACGACCTCGCCAAGCTCGCCGGAATCGATGAGCGCCTTTATGTGCGCAAAGTACGCCGTGTACCTAAGAACGTGGCCGATGATGACGAGCCTCTTCGCCTTCAGCGCGCAGTCGATCACCTCGCGGCACTCTTCCTCCGTCGGCGAGATCGGCTTTTCAAGAAGAAGATGGTAGCCGGCCTTAAGCGCCATGATCGCCGGATCGTGGTGCAGGGCGTCCGGCATCGTCACCATCACTATGTCGGCCTCCGGCCGCTCCTCAAGGCAGTCTTTCCAGTCGCGCCAATACTTCGGGGCGGGGATCGACTCCGCCTGCTCCGGATCGGCAACGCCCACGATCTCAAGCTGATCGGGGTGCGCTACGGCGTATTCCGCATACGCACGGCCACGGTATCCCGCTCCCAGAACAATCGCCTTGAGCTTTCTCATCTGCGGATCCTCTTGATCGCCTTTGCAATGTCGCCGGGCCTGTCGCTCCCGCCCTCGCGCTCGATGACGTAGTTGCCCTTGTATCCGAGCGACTCAAGCGTCGCAATGAACTCGCCGCCGCCGACCTCGCCCTCGCCCCAGGGCTTCTCGTCGCCCCAGGTTCCAGGAACTTTCGTCTCGACCGCATCCTTGACGTGCACCTGGCGAATCCAGGGATAGAGAATCTTAAGCGCGTCAAGCGGCTTGCCCTTTCCATAGAGAATCATGTTCGCCGGGTCGAAGTTTATGCCAACGCCCGCGACCTCCGGCATGAACTTGGCAAGGTCCTCGGCGGTCTCCTGCCCAGATTCCAGAATCAGCGTAACGCCATACTTCGCGCACTCGTCGCGCATCCACCTGACGCGGGAGACGTACTTCGCGTATGCCGCAGGGTCGGACTCGTCGAGGAATCCGGCGTGGCCAGACATGTACTTGCACCCAAGCTCGCGCGTGAGCTTCGCGCCCTTGGTCACGATATCCTTGTTCGCCGCCCAGTGCTTGTCGGGAACGATGCCGCCCGTCTTGCGGATAGACTCGAGCGTCGAGTAGTCCTCGCCGATGAAGCCGACCATGGTGCTCATCAACACCCATTCTCCGCTCGCAATCTTCGCCTTGACCATCGCGAGAGCCTTCTCGCCCTCCGCGTCGCCATGACGCCCGTCTGGCGCGATGAACGGACCGAGCGCAAGATGAATGCCCTTCACGTCCGACTTTTCCATCTCGACGGCGACGCCTTCAAGCGGAAGCCGCCAGCTCCAGCTGCACACGCCGATGCGGTCTGCGGCGACCTTGTAGGAAGAACAGCAACCCGCCGCGGCAAGAAGCGCGGCGGCGAGCAGAATACGACTTGTTTTTTTCATAGTATTGACCGATTAGCGGTCGCGCTCTTCGTCATCGAAGTCGGGGCGCTTGCCACGGTACCACCAGAACATGATCGGAGTCGCGATGAACACCGAGCTGAACGTTCCAGCGATGATGCCTATCAGCATGATGAGCGCGAAATCGAAGATCGAGCCGTCGCCGAACGCGAACAGCGCGACGATCGCAAAGAGCGTCGTGACGGACGTAATCGCCGTGCGGGAAAGGCAGGAGTTGACCGCCTTGTTGCACAGATCGTAGAACGTCAGCTTCTTGTCGCGCTGCAGGTACTCGCGGATGCGGTCGAACACGACGACCGTGTCGTTCACGGAGTAGCCGATGATCGTAAGCACCGCCGTAATGACGATGAGCGAGATCTGGCGCCCGCAGAGCGAGAAGATCGCAATAGAGATGAGAGCATCGTGCGCGAGCGCCGCGAGAGCGCCGAGGCCGAAGCCGAAGTGGAAGCGGAAGCCGACATAGACGAGAATCGCAATGAGCGAGAAGAGAATGGCGTAGGAGCCGCTCTTCTTGAGGTCCGCGCCAATGAGCGAACCGACTTCGTCGACGCTCGCGGCGGAGAACTCGGCAGCCGGGAACTTCTCGCGCAGGAGCTTCGTCACGTACGCGCCGACGTCCTTGCCCTCGAGAGCCTTGCCCTTCTCCGTCTCGGAGGTCTCGCCAGTCTTCACAAGCAGCGTCGTCGAGCCGATGCCCTCCTGGTACTGGATGACCGCGGCGTTGTCGAAATCGTTAAGCGCGGAGCGGATGTCTGCGACGGCAGGCTTCGCCTCGGACTTGAGGTTGTACACGATCGAGGTGCCGCCCGTAAGATCGACGGAGAGAACCGACGCCCTGTTCGTCATGAACCTGATGCCGAAGATGACAAGCGCGACGGCGATGAACGTGAACGAGCCGCCGACCGTGGCCTTCGTGACCTTCAGGAAGTCGTAGTTGGCGTTCTTGAAGACCTGCATCATCTTGAAAGGCTTCGACCTCTCGGGATCGACGCAGTGGTCGAAGACGAGACGCGTTACGACGACAGCCGTGAACATGGAGATTACGACGCCGGCCGTGAGCGTGATCGCGAAGCCGCGCACAGGGCCCGTGCCGACGACAAAGAGGATGATGCCAGTCAGGATCGTCGTGAGGTTCGAGTCGAGAATCGCGGTGAAGGCGCGGCCATAGCCGTTCTTTATCGCATCGCCGGCGAACTTGCCCGCCTGGAACTCCTCGCGGATGCGCTCGAAGATAAGCACGTTCGCGTCAACGGCCATGCCGAGCGAGAGGACAAGACCCGCAATGCCGGGCATCGTCAGCACCGGCAGCTGCATGGAACCGCCGCCGCCCATCGAAGGATCGTGGGCGAAAACGCCGAGGATGTTCGCGCAGACGACGAGCGCCGTAGGAAGAAGCGCGATGTCGAGGAAGAGCGCGATGTCCGCAACAAGACCGGAGCGCCAGTAGTAGATGAACATGAAGATCGCAACGAGGATGAAGCCGATCGAGGCCGCCCACTTCGCCGCCGCAATCGCATCGTCGCCAACAGTCGGCGCGACGGTCGTCTCGGCAAGTATCTTCATAGGAGCGGGCAAGGCGCCTGCGTTCAGCTCGTTCGCGAGCTTCTGCGCCTCGGGGCCAGTGAAGCGGCCGGTGATCTGGCCAGACGTGCCGATCTCGCTCTGGATGACCGGAGCGGAGATGAGCGTGTCGTCAAGGATGATTGCCAGCTGACGACCGCGATCCGTCGGGTTCTTGGGTCCGTGCGCCTTGTAGTTGCGCGTGAGCTTCGCGAACTTGCGACCGCCCTCGCCGTTGAGGCGGAAGCCGATGGAAAGCTGCCCGGACGTCGGATCGCGCTCGACGGCGGCGGAGACGAGGTCTTCGCCGGTTACGCGCGGATCGGTCGAACGAGCGACGAAGTTGGGCATGTAGATGCCGTTGCCTTCGTCCTCAAGCATGAAGATGTAACGCGCATCCGGAACTTCGAACGTGCCAAGTCTCGTCGCGTAGCCGGGCCTGGCCGCGATCTCGCTCCAGTTCTCAACGCGAGCATAGCCGTTGCCGCTCTTCTTGTAGCCTTCCGGCGCGACATCCTTGGAGAGAAGCTTGGAAACGAGCTGGTCGTTCTTCGGATGCGTCAGACGGAACTCGAGGAACGCGGCGGACTGCAGGTTCGCCTTCGCCGCATTGCGCACGTTCTCGTCGGCACCAGGAAGCTGCACTAGCAGGCGGTGGCCGTTGAGGCTCTGGATCACAGGCTCGTTCGTGCCCATAGCATCGACACGACGGCGAATGACCTCGACGATGCGGTTGTCGCATCCTTCAAGAGTCTTCTCTATCTCGCGCTCGACCGCACCAGGCGTGTTCGTGATCGCCGGATTCGCCGCGATGATGGACTCCGCGAGCTTCTCCGTATCCACGCCAAGCGTGAACGACGTTCCGCCCTTCAGGTCAAGACCGAAGCGGAGTTTCTCCGACGGCGGGTTGCAGACATAAACCGAAACGACGGCGATAAGTGCAAGTACAAGCCACTTCCAAACGTTGTTTCTAACGACATTATCTTTTGCCATGATGAATCTATCCTCTTTCTTGAGCCTCTTCTTGAGACATTTATCTGTGAATTATATCAAATACCGCGCAGATAAATCAAGTGCGTTAGCTTCGTCCCAAAGATTCCAATTTTGGGGGAGGACGCTCTACAGCGTGTCAAACTGGCGCATCGTTATATCTCGCGCAGAGACGCAGAGGCGCAGAGCGCTGGGTAAAAGGCAAATCACCCCCTTTCCCCCATGAG
>Ga0310696_10008010_pt1 | contig 12348 bp, 9 predicted proteins | sample AusTroGonzalo_MG_4_FD_203885 | JGI IMG/M metagenome (GOLD analysis project Ga0310696, IMG submission 203885) | Bovine rumen microbial communities from tropical cattle in Woodstock, Queensland, Australia - Gonzalo_02 (v2) (version 2) | ecosystem: Host-associated > Mammals > Digestive system >... | reverse complement strand
ACGCGATTTCGACAAGGAAGAGACCCTGCGCGACGCCCAGGGCAATGTGGTCTATAACGAGGACAGCGGCAAAAAGATGCGGCCGGACTACATCCTCCATTATCCGGACAAAACGGAAGTGATCATAGATGCCAAGACTTCCATGGAGGCTTTGTCGGACTGGTATGCCGCCGAAGACCCGGCCGTGAAGGATGCCGCCGCCCAGCGCAACCTGACGGCCATCCGCACCCAGCTCAAGAGCCTGTCCGGCAAACGCTACCAGGACTACGTGAGGGAAGGCTACAAAACGCTGGACTACGTGATTATGTTCATCCCCAATTACGGCTCGCTTCAGCTGGCCAAAACGCTGGCTCCCAATATTTTCCAGGAAGCATACCAGCAAGGGGTGCTCATTACCACGGAAGAGACGCTCATGCCTTTCCTGCGCATGATCCGCATTGCCTGGACCAATTACGACCAGGCCCGCAACCAGGAAAAGATTATCAAAGCGGCCCAGACCATGGTGGACCGCGTGTACGACTTTGCCAAGGCCCATGCGGCCATGGGGAAAAAACTGCAGGACGCCATAGACGAATATCAGGCCTGCAGTGCCAAAATCAGCGATTCCGGCCAGTCCATCCTGGTTTCCGCCCATCAGCTGCTCAAACTGGGAGTGCCCAAGAATCCGAAGAAGCCCTTACCTGAAATCGAAGATGCCTAACGGTCCACGGGATGTGACGATAGGCTCAGTGTAAGAGAATAAACGACATTCCGGAGTTATCAGCGAAGGCAGCGTCAGATGCGGAGTCCCCCACCATGACGCTGCTTTTTGCGTCTATGTCCGGGAAGAGGCCGCAGGCCTCGTAGAACATGCCCGGATTGGGTTTGCGACGGGGATCCTCCTCCGAAACGGCCGTACAAGTCAGGATGAGGTCTATGCGGCCGCCGGCCTTCAGGATATCCTGCATCATCCGGGCGTGTACCTGGGCCAGCTGGGCGTCGGTCATGAGGCCCTTTCCTACCCCGCGCTGGTTGGTAACCAGGATGATGTGCTTGAACTTGCCGGACCACTGAGCCAAGGCCTGGAGGACGCCTGGCATCCATTCCCACATCTGCGGCGTGCGCACATAATCCCCCGGCAGATGGCGGTTCAGTACGCCGTCCCGATCCAGGAAAAGGGTGCTGGCATCGGCCTTCATAACAGCCTCGAAGGCCTTCTGGACGGAGAACCAGGCCGGAATGGCCCACTGCGCCTTCTGGTAGTCTTCCGGAATACCTATATCTATAAAGTAGGCGTCCGTTACCCAGCCTCCGATTTCGCCGATGGCTGCGCCGGGCTCCAGCACTTCCTTCTCGAAGGAAAACTTCTCCGGCAAGATGTTCAAATCCAGCCGGCTGCGATCTATAGCATATACGCCCCCGTTAATGAGTCCCTCTTCACAATGCGCCTTTTCGTGGAAGGCATTTATTGTCAAGGCATCTGCGCGCGTTGGCGTTTCCGTGGCTGGAGAAAATTGGTTTTTTGGGCTACTGCACAAAAAATAATTTTCTTCAGCCATGGATGCCGGTTGGACAGAGACTGCTCCGTAGCGGTCAAAGTCCTGCATGGGCTTGAGGGCCAGGGTTATGGCGTGGCCACAGGGCATGGCCTTCAAATCCACCGGGAAGAACGTATCCCCGTTTATCACAAACACCTGATTCTCACGGCATTTCTCCAAAGACAGGCGAATACCGCCGCCCGTTCCCAGCGGAGTTTCTTCTATGGCAAAATCATAGGTAAACGGCCAATCCCGACCTTGTACATAATCGATAACCTGTTCCCGCAGATAGCCCACCGAGAACACCACATGGTTCACTCCCTGGCTCACCAGCCAGTCCAGCAGATAACCCAGAAAAGGCTTGCCGCCCACCGGCGCAAGGCATTTGGGGATTTCGTGAACTACGGAACGCAGACGGGTACCCAGGCCGCCAGCCAGGACTATAACTTCCATGCCACGGCTCCTTTATCCGTAAACTGGAAAGGTACCACCTTGCCGGACAGTTTGGAGAGCGCATTGATTACGGCCACACGGTTCTCCGGCGGTACCATGAGCATGATAAAACCGCCGCCACCGGCTCCGGAAACTTTGCCGGACGTGGCACCGGCCCCCATGGCCACATCAAAGGCTTCCTGGATCATCGGGTTCGTAATAGCTCCGGCCATTTTCTTTTTGTCTTCCCAGGCCTGGCCCATGATGGAGGCGAAACCGGACATATCTCCCTGCAGAAGGGCCAGTTTCATGTCAATGGCGCTCTGCTTGATACGGTGCATGGCTTCCACCGCCACTTTCTCCCCGGAACGCGTGGCCTCCTGCTGCTGGGCAATGATGTCTCCGCCAAAACGGCTTCGGCCCGTAAAGTACAGTAGCATAGATGCTTCCAGCTCCGATATAATCCAATCCTTTATGCGGAGCGGATTCACTATGACCATATCGCTGGGGAGGAATTCCATGAAGTTGAAACCGCCGAAAGCCGCGGCGTACTGGTCCTGCTTGCCACCGGCCAGGAGGAGATCCTTGCGCTCTATCTCATAGGCCAGGCGGGCCAGCTCGTAATCTCCCAGCGGGATGCCCATCCACTCGGCAAAGCACTTGAGAATGCACACCACCATGGTGGACGAGGTACCCAGGCCCGACCCTGCCGGCGCATCATTATAAGTGGTAATGGCAAAGCCCGGCGAAGGAATGGGGCCGTAGTCCCGGATGACGCGGTTGTAAACGCCGTCAATGAGCAGGGCTCCGGAGTTCACGGGGCCTGTCCCCAGGCTGATTTCCTGGCATACGCCGGCATCGGCCGCATTGACTCTTATTACGGGCCGATGAAGAGGCTCTATGGAGCAATAGGCCGCCAGGTTGATGGTGGCATTGAGAACGTTTCCGCCGTACAGGTCTGAGTACGGGGATACGTCGGATCCACCTCCGGCAAGGCCCAGCCGCAAGGGTGCTTTACTTCTGATAATCATTTCAAAATGGCTTCGCAAAGGGCATCCAGGGCCGGTTCATCTTCTGCCTTGTAGCGGCTCCGGATGCTTACCAGGTCTCCTACGATCTCCACATCTTTCATGGTGCCGAACATCTCCTTCATTACGCGGCCGGCGCTGGGAGCCCAGGAACCGTTCTCAATGAGGGCCACCTTTCTCCTGGTGTATCCCTTGATCTGGAGGCTGTGCAGGAAATCATAGGCCGGGGTAAACAGGCCGGCATCGTAGGAACAGGCGGCTACCACCATGCGGCCGTAGCGGAAGGCGTCTTCCACGGCCTCGGCGCGGTCGTCGCGGGTAAGGTCGCCCACGGCCACCTTGGGACAGCCCAGGGCCTTTAACTTGTCAGCCACCTTCAGGGCCACCTCTGCCGTACCGCCGTGGATGGAGGCATAGGCCACGAAAACGCCCTCGGTTTCAACACCGTAGCTGCTCCAGGTATTGTATAAATCCAGGAAATAATCCAAGTCTTTGCGGATAATGGGACCGTGCAGCGGAGCAATCTGGCCGACGGATTCGCCGCCAATCTTCTTCAGAAGAGCCTGCACCTGAGGCCCGTATTTCCCGCAGATGTTGAAGTAATAGCGGCGGCCTTCGCAGGCCCAGTCCGGGTCTTCATCGGCCCAGAAGGCGGTTTGGGACAGGGCGCCGAACTTGCCGAAGGCATCGGCCGAAAAGAGGGTGCCGGTAGCGGTATCCAGGGAAACCATGACTTCCGGCCAGTGCACCATGGGTGCGGCGAAGAACTTCAGGGTATGGGTGCCCAGCGGCAGGGTGTCGCCTTCTTTCACAGCCAGCGTGTTAGGAACGGAACGGCCAGGCAGGAACTGGCCCAGGAACTTGAGGGCCATGGCGCTGCCCACCACCGTGATGCCAGGATACTTGTCCAGCACGGGGGCTACGCTGGCGGAGTGGTCCGGTTCCATGTGGTGGATGACCAGATAATCCGGCTGGCGGCCTTCCAGGGCCTCTTCCAGGTTTTGAAGCCACTGTTCCCCTCTCCTGGCATCGGCCGTATCCAGGATGGCCACCTTCCCATCCAGGACAAGGTAGGAGTTATACGCCATGCCTTCAGGGACATCATACTGACTTTCAAACAAATCCAGATCCGGATCATCTACGCCTATATAGCGGATACCTTTAGCAATCTCTTTCATAGTTTCGTGCATATCTTCACAAAGATAACGAAAAAAATGCTTTTCTGTGACAAATTATTTATTGTAGGGAAAGTCGCTTTTTTTTCGTACATTTGGGGATATGAAAAATAAAGGCGTCATCTGGAGCATCGTTCTGGGCGGGTTTGCACTGGCCACAGTGCTGGTCATTGCCTTCGCCAACGTGGATACCCATACCACCACCAGCGACTACTGCATGAGTTGCCACTCCCACGAAGAGGCTGACCGGCTGTGGAAACAGTCGCCCCACCACCTGAGCAAAAGCGGAGTGGTTACGGATTGTGCGGCCTGCCATCTTCCCCCCAAGGAAGACGGGCTCAACCGCTACTACATGATCAAGCTCAAGATGGGCGCCAAGGATCTTTGGGCCAAGGCCGTCAAGAATCCGGAGGAAATTGACTGGGCCTCCAAACGTCAGCAGGACTATGCCCAGCAGATCGTTTACAATTCCTCCTGCGTCAAATGCCACCAGAACCTCTACCCGGAAGGCATCAGCGACGACGGGGTGGCCGCCCATCTCCATTATGAGGAAAATGCCGAAAAGCTCCGGCTCAACTGTGTAAGCTGCCATCTCAACGCCGGCCACTACATCCCGGGATACACCCACCAGAAACTGCAGGGCACCGTAGACACCGGCCCCGGAGAGATCTATGAGGCTCCCGCCTCCGTAGAGCATTTCGAATCCTTTACCGAGACGGTTCCCGGCACCAACGCCAGCATCCGCATGGTGGCCGTTCCGGGCGGAGAATTCCTCCTGGGCAGTCCCGAAAACGAGCCGCTACGCCGTTCCGACGAAGGTCCGCAGAAGAAAGTCCGCATCTCCCGCTTCTTCATGGCAGAAACCGAGGTTACCTGGCGGCAGTTCTGGAGTTTCTACAATGAGACCATGTCCGAAGGCCGTACCCCCCCTTCCGTCATCTATGCGGCCAACAGCCGGGAGAAAGTGGATGCCGTGAGCGGTCCCACGCCGCCTTTCGGCTTCCCCGACCAGGGCTGGGGCATGGGAGAAAGGCCTGCCATCACCATGACCCATTACTCCGCCGAAACCTTCTGCCAGTGGCTTTCGCTCAAGACCGGAAAGACCTACCGGCTCCCCACGGAAGCGGAATGGGAATATGCCGCCCGTGGCGGTACCTCCACCCCCTATTTCTTCGAAGGAAATCCCAAGAAATACGCTCCCAGGGGCTTACGTCGCCTGTTGGGAGGGGCGGACACCACCATGATAGCCCGTTACGTAATCTATGAGGGCAACTCCCCCGCCCGTACGCTGGAGCCTTCCCAGGTAAAACCCAATCCCTTCGGCCTCAAGAATATGCTGGGCAATGTCATGGAGTACTGTGCCGATTATTACGCCCCGGACGCCTATGCGCACATCCCCGACGGAGCCGTCGATCCCAAAGGCCCGGCCGAGGGCGATGAATTCGTAATTCGCGGCGGATGCTATGCCGACGGTGCCGACCAGGTCCGCTGCGCCGCCCGCAACCATACCCAGCACGACGAATGGCTTCGCACAGACCCTCAGAATCCCAAGAGCATCTGGTGGTATTCTGACATCAAGGGCATCGGCTTCCGCGTTGTGTGTGAAGTGCCGGAAACAATTGAAGATTAATTTAACATAATACTATTGACCATGAGCTCTAAAATGAACAGAAGATCCTTCCTGACTGCCAGTGCGGCAGCCGGTGCCGCAGGTCTGCTGGGTGGTGCCCTTTTCACCTCCTGCTCGGGCGGCAACAAACAGAAACCGCTCCGCGAGCCCGGAACCTATTACATCCCCGAACTGCCGGACAAGGCCATTGACGGGCGTCCCCTCAAAGCCGGTCTCATTGGCTGCGGCGGCCGAGGCAACGGAGCCGTGGACAACCTCCTGGAAGCCGCGGACGGCATCACCATCACCGCGCTGGGAGACGTATTCCAGGACCGGATTGAAGCCACCCGCAAAGCCATTGCCGAGAAACATGGCCAGGAAGTACCGGCCGATCATTGCTTCACGGGCTTCGACGCTTATCAGAAAGTCATCGACTCCGGAGTTGACATGGTTATCGTAGCCACCCCGCCGGTGTTCCGTCCCATCCATTTCCAGTACGCCACCTCCAAGGGCGTCCACTCCTTCCTGGAGAAACCCATCTGCGTAGATGCCAAGGGTTACCGCACCATCATGGCCACCGCCAAGCAGGCCGAAGCCAAGGGCCTGAGCGTGGTTACGGGTACCCAGCGCCATCACCAGAGGGCCTATGTCGAGTCCTACAAGAAGATCCAGGAAGGCCTCATCGGCGAAATCACGGGCGGCAATGTCTATTGGAACCAGGGCATGCTCTGGTACCGCGAGCGCCAGGAAGGCTGGAGTGACATGGAATGGATGATCCGCGACTGGGTGAACTGGAAGTGGCTCTCCGGCGACCACATTGTAGAACAGCACGTCCACAACATTGACGTTTTTACCTGGATGTTGGGCGCCCACCCGGTCAAGGCTACCGGCGTCGGCAGCCGCCAGCGCCGCGTCACCGGTGACCAGTACGACAATTTCAGCATCGATTTCGAATTCGAGAACGGCATCCACATGCACAGTTTCTGCCGCCAGATTGACGGCTGCTCCTCCAATGTCAGCGAGTTCATCCAGGGCAGCAAAGGCTCATGGAATTCCAAGGATTTCGCTATCCGCGACCTCCAGGGCAACATCCTGTGGCAGTATGACGAGGAAGCCGCCAAGGCAGAGTTCTCGCAGCACAACCCCTATGTGTTGGAGCACGTGGACTGGGTCAACCATATCCGCAAGGGCGAAGCCCATGTAGAGGCCGCCGAAACCGGCCAGTCCTCCCTCGCCGGCACCATGGGCCGTGAAGCCGCCTATACGGGCAATACCATAACCTGGGACGAGATCAGCGCCTCCGAAATGGACTACATGCCGGAGAAACTCGAACTGGGCAAGATGGACATGAGCAAATATACCGTTCCCGTACCCGGAACAGGAAAATAGGCAACGCATATGGATAGGAAAACCTTTCTGAAAACCGCCGTAGCCGGAGCAGCAGCCCTTGCCGTGGCTCCCGGCGCCCTCGTTTCCTGCAAGCCGCAGGAGAAAAAGGCTTCCACTCCCCTCCGGCTCTCCTTCCAGGAGGGCCTCACGCCCGGAGAAAACCTGACCGAGAAACTGGACTTCATGGAAAACCTGGGCGTTACCGGTTTCGAACCCGGCGGACGCGGCCTGGCCGGCCGTGTCCAGGAAATCCGTGAAGCATTACAAGGCAGGGACATTAAAGTATCGGCCATCTGTGCCGGATTCGACGGCTTCATCCTGGCACAGGATCCGGAGGTAAAAGCACAGTTTGACCAGTCCATGCGGGAAATCGTGCGCGCCGCGGGAGAACTGGGTTCTACCGGTGTCATCATGGTGCCGGCTTTCAACGGTCAGCAGCCGGTCTTTCCGCATACCCTTGAGACGCGCGACTATCTCTGCGCCCAGCTGCACGACTTGGGTGAATTCGCACTCAGCTGCGGTACAACGGTGATTCTGGAGCCTCTCAACCGCCGGGAAGCCTTCTACCTGAGGCTGGTGTCCGATGCCGCCGCCATCTGCCGCGATGCCGACAGCAAGGGTGTCAAGTGCATGGGAGACTTCTGGCACATGCAGGAAGAGACCTCCGACTACGCCGCCTTCATGGCTGCAGGTTCCTACCTCCAGCACGTCCATATCGCCAGCCGCGGGAACCGCGTCATGCCCGGCGAGGACGGTGAGGCCGATAACTACGTGGACGGCTTCCGCGCCCTCAAGGAACTGGAATATCCGTACTACGTGAGTCTGGAATGCGGTTGCCGGGCCGAAGACCGGGCCGCCACCATTACAGCTGCCGCCAACCTGCTCCGCTCCCAGTGGGAAATAGCCTAGCCGGGTATGGACGTCAAAGCTTTCTGGGACCGCTTCCGACGCGTAATCAGATACTACAGTTACATCTTCGACGAGATTGACACCGAGAGCGCCAGCCAGCGCATCAAGGCGTCCATCTGGTTCCACGGCCCCAATGCCTGGATTCTGGCTTTCGCCATTGTCCTGGCCTCCGTCGGCCTCAATGTGAATTCCACCGCCGTCATCATCGGTGCCATGCTGGTGTCCCCGCTCATGGGGCCCATCATCGGCACCGGGCTGGCGTTGGGCACCAACGATGTGGACCTGCTCAAATCGGCCAGCAAGAACTTGCTGGTAATGGTGATTATTTCCCTGCTGGCTTCCACGCTGTTTTTTGTACTCTCTCCCCTGTCCCTGGTGAATCCCACCGAACTGGAGGCCCGTACCAGCCCTACCATCTACGACGTCCTCATCGCCTTCTTCGGCGGCATGGCCGGTATCCTGGAGAACAGCCGGAAGGAGCGCGGAACGGTTCTCTCGGGCGTTGCCATCGCTACGGCCCTCATGCCTCCGCTCTGTACCGCCGGCTATGGCCTCGCCCATCTCAACCTGCACTTCTTCTTTGGAGCGCTGTACCTGTTTGTGATCAACAGCGTATTCATTGCCCTGGCTACATATCTGATGGTCAAGTACCTGGGATTCAAAACCGTATCAGGTATCTCGGAAGAACTGGCCCTGCGCCGGCGCCGGGCCATCAGTACCGTGCTGGTCATAATTCTTGTTCCCAGCATCTGGAGTGCCTTCACGCTCATACGCAACAACAACTTCGAGCGGAATGTGCAGAACTTCGTGGAGAACAACCGACTGATAGCGCCCCGTACCTATATATATGATTATCGCGTGCAGGGCCGGAAGGCAGAAATAGCCCTCGCCGGAGAGCCCCTGGACAACGACCTCCGCGCCAGCATTTATGTAAAGGCGGGCCGATACAACATCAAACAGAAAGATCTCACCCTCGTCGAGCATTCCTTCGGCCTGTCCCAGCAGGACATGGACAACATCATCGAAGAAATCTACGACAACACCAACTCCGAACTGGAAGAGAACCGCGCGCTCCTGCAATCCATGGAAGCCCGCATGGAAGAAATGGCAAGAGAGATAGAGCGCCTCAAAGTGCAACAGGACAAACTGGCACGGGAAGCCCTTCCGGCCCCGTCCGATACAACTGTAACCGATTAATAATACTATGGACAAGGCCGAGGAAGACACTTCTGTGGACCCGCCTACCTCCACCCCCAATACCGCCTACACCCGCGCCTACCTGGTCTTCTAAGACCAATACTGGTATAAAACTATCCGGAAGGAAATTATTTTTTGTGCAGTTGCCCAAAAAACCAATTTCCTTCCGGATTGATCATAAAGAAGGACCACAAAAAGGCCACTATAATGGTTAGCTTCCGTCGCGGAGCGACGAGGGAGGGGTACAGAACCCTATTAGTAACTGGCGAACTGGATAAAGTTTGATATGGTTAATTGGGTGGTTGGAGGCCGAAGGCCGACCCAGGGGGGTCTGGGGGATTAGTCCCCCAGTGAGTCGAAGACTCCATTCACTCTTTTTTTTTGCCCAAAGGGCATAAAAAAAAGAGTGTCGGCCTGTCTCAGGCGGACGCTCTCACTAACCACATAATTAATAACACTAAAACTAATAACCAATAGACTGATTCCGTTGAGAGAACCTCACTTCCTCAATCCGGATACAAAGGTACGGCAAATTTTTGGATTTGCAAATTTTTTCAAAACTTTTTTAACAAAAAATTTTAAAAATTTATTAACACATTGATTATCAGCAATATTGTTAATAACCCTTTTTTGCCCCTCTTAATTGGAATGCTTATTAAAAAGATTTAATTAGCTGTGTAGTAGTACTTTAAAATGTTTCCATTTTACATTAAATTGATACTATACTTATAATTCGAAAGCAAAATTAAAGCCGATGCTTACAATCGTTAAGCATCGGCCCTTTTTCTTCTTTCACTCTTGAAAAACCCGTTTTAGAGCAGTTTGTCTCTCAGGTGACGGATCATATCGCGGGTCATGGAATCCATGTCGTAGGTGGGTTTCCAATCCCATTCCTCGCGGGCGCAGGAATCGTCCATGCTGTCCGGCCAGGAGGTGGCGATGGCCTGGCGCACCGGGTCCACTTCGTAGCGGACACGGAGATCAGGAATGTATTCCCGGATCTTGGCGAATATCTGTTCCGGCTCAAAACTCATGGAGGCGATATTGAAGGAGTTGCGGTGCTTGAGGCGGGAAGGATCGGCCACCATGAGCTGGATGGCGGCATGCAGGGCGTCCGGCATATACATCATATCCATATAGGTACCCGGGGCAATAGGACAAACGAACTCCTCCCCTTTCACGGCCGAATAATAGACCTCCACGGCATAGTCCGTGGTTCCGCCGCCCGGAAGGGTGGTATAGGAGATAAGGCCCGGGAAACGGACCGAACGGGTATCCACCCCATATTTATGGAAATAATAATCGCTGAGGAGCTCGGTGGCCACCTTGGTGACGCCATACATGGAACGGGGGCGCTGGATGGTATCCTGAGGCGTGCCCACATGCGGGGTCTCCGGGCCGAAGGAGCCGATGGAAGAAGGAGTGAACACGGCGCAACCTTTCTCGCGGGCGATCTCCAGGATATTCAGGAGGCCGTTCATCTGGATGTCCCAGGCCAGCAGGGGCTTGCGCTCAGCCACGGCCGAAAGGAGAGCGGCCAGGTTGTAGATGGTATCTATCTGATACTTGTCCACGATGGCAGCCAGGCCGGCGGCATCACGCACATCGGCTATCTCCGAAGGACCGCTTTCCAGAAGCTCACCCTTGGGTTCAGCGCCCGGGATATAACCTGCGACAACCGTGCTTCCAGGGACCTCACGACGGATTTTCATCGTGAGTTCCGATCCAATCTGGCCCGTAGAGCCAATCACCAGAACATTCTTCATAATTTCCGTTTTATTCACGCAAATTTATTACATTTTGAGTATATATTCAAGATAAAATCGCTAAATTTGAAAGCATAAACGCTATAAAAAACATGTACGGAAAATTTCAACAGCATCTGAGCGCCGAGCTCAAGTCCATTGACGAGGCCGGCCTTTACAAGAGAGAGAGAAATATTGCATCGGCCCAAAGCGCTTGCATCAAATTGCAGGAGGGCAGCGAAGCCCTCAACTTCTGCGCCAACAATTATCTGGGCCTGGCCGATAATCCCCGCCTCATCGAAGCCGCCAAAAAGGCCATGGACGCCCGCGGCTACGGCATGTCCAGCGTCCGCTTCATCTGCGGCACCCAGGACATCCACAAAGAACTGGAAAAGGCCATCGCAGACTATTTCCACACGGAAGACGCCATTCTGTACGCCGCCTGCTTCGACGCCAACGGAGGCGTTTTCGAGCCCCTTTTCACGGCCGAGGACGCCATCATCTCCGACTCGCTGAACCACGCCTCCATCATTGACGGCGTGCGCCTGTGCAAGGCCCAGCGTTTCCGCTACAACAACGCCGACATGGCCGATCTGGAAGAAAAGCTCAAGGAGGCACAGGCCTGCCGCTTCCGCATCATCGTCACGGACGGTGTGTTCTCCATGGACGGCAACGTAGCCCCTATGGACAAGATCTGTGATTTGGCCGAGAAATACGACGCTCTGGTCATGGTGGACGAGAGCCACAGCGCCGGCGTGGTAGGCCCCACCGGTCACGGCGTGGCCGAACAATTCAATTGCTACGGCCGCATCGACATCTTCACCGGCACCCTGGGCAAGGCCTTCGGCGGTGCTGTAGGCGGTTTCACCACCGGCCGTAAGGAAATCATCGACATGCTCCGCCAGCGCAGCCGCCCGTACCTGTTCTCCAATTCCATCCCGCCCATGATTGCCGGTGCGGCCCTGGAAACCTTCAAGATCCTCAAGGAAAGCGACGCCCTGCACGACAAGCTGCAGGCCAACGTAGAGTATTTCCGCGACAAGATGCTGGCCGCCGGCTTCGACATCAAGCCCACCCAGAGCGCCATCTGCGCCGTCATGCTCTACGACGCTCCCCTCTCCCAGAAATTCGCCGCCAAGATGGCCGAAGAAGGCATCTTTGTTACCGGCTTCTACTATCCCGTGGTCCCCAAGGGCCAGGCCCGCATCCGCGTGCAACTGAGCGCCGCCCATGAGAAACAGCACCTCGACAAAGCCATCGCCGCTTTCGTGAAGGTCGGTAAAGAACTGGGCGTCATCAAATAGGTAACACTTAAAAAAGAGATTCCGGCGCGAAGCGACGGGGGAG
>Ga0310696_10008009_pt1 | contig 12350 bp, 8 predicted proteins | sample AusTroGonzalo_MG_4_FD_203885 | JGI IMG/M metagenome (GOLD analysis project Ga0310696, IMG submission 203885) | Bovine rumen microbial communities from tropical cattle in Woodstock, Queensland, Australia - Gonzalo_02 (v2) (version 2) | ecosystem: Host-associated > Mammals > Digestive system >... | reverse complement strand
GCCCTTCGTAATCCAGCCTCCATCCCCTCATGTCGGTGCCGCAGTGCCAGGCGAGCAGGAAGAGCGTCGTCAGGCGTTGCTGTCCGTCCAGCGGATAGAAGACGCCATTTCCGTCCTTGTATCCGAATACGTAGCCAAGGGACAGGTTCTTCGCCTTCCGTCCCCAGACCGCATTCATCAGCGCCTTGGCAAAATTCTTGCGTATTTTGACATTATCCTCGCGTCCCTGAGCGTATTCGCGCTGAATCTTGGGGATTCGGATGCCGCCCTGCTTCATTAGTTCAATGATGTTCATTTCTTCTGTTCCTCCGTGAAACTTAAACAAAATCGTCTCTGGCAGGCTCTGTGAAGAGCCACCCCATCCAAAAATCCTTCATTCTCGCCAGGTAGTTTTCGGCATCGGTCTGCGTCCAGCGGTCGATTGGCGTCGCAGACGGCGTGCAGGTTTTCGTGAACGCCATCACCGTGCAAGGCGGCATGAAAACTGCATTTCTTCCTTCCATGCAATCAAGATTAATCTTGCGTTTGACGGCAAAAAGGGCATTCTTGTATGAGCGGTTAATCCTGCGGTCCAGCAGGCAGAGATTTCCCAAACCGTCCCTGTCGCTGACCGCATTATCCTGATGGGCCTCCGTCCGAGCCAGGCTTTGGACAAATTCCCACTTTTCCTTAAATGTCCTCTGCTGTTCAAACTGTGCTCGGTCCTGCTCGCTCAGGATACTCGACACAATCGTTTCCCAATTATTGCGATCCCTGGAGTCGATGGGATTTTCAGCAGAGTTTTCCGTCTGGGGCGCGATATGCTCAATGTCCCAATTTTGCTTGTCAAACCGCACGAAATCAAACCGTTTTCCCTCTGCCGTGCATTGCAGAGTGTTCAGAAGCACAAGCAGTTTCTTGTCCGCGCCGTTGTCAAAGCGTACCCAACCCAGAGTCGATTCATCATAATCTCCGCAATTGCGGACCATCTGCAGCAGTTTAGAGAGTTGCTCCCTGTGGTTATCCTCCTTAAGTTTTGCATAGAGACTGCGGACATCTGCATCTCTTGCATCAAATCGCGTCACCCAGCCGATGAGATTGAAGAACCTCACATCACGATAGCAGGACTGCATCCAGTGATAGCAGCGAAGAACCTCCTGCCACATAGTCGTCATATCCTCCTCGCCTGTGGTCTCATGTTCCTTGTAGAGAACTCCTGCAACTCCAAACAGAAGGTCAATCCGCGTCTGGTACGACTGTTTCACATTGAACATCGACCAGAACTCATCGTTGTGGAAGGTATTCTCCATGAGTTCCCATTCCGCGGCGATCTCCATCTTCGCATCCTCGTTCTTGATGCGGAGCATGAAGAGCGCGCGCAGAAGTTCGGAGTCCGTCAGCGGAATGCGGGCTGAGTTCAGATTCTGGAAAACCAGCTCTGCAGACTCGGTATTTGACAGTTCATAAAGGATGAAGAAGACCTCCTTCTCGCCATCTTCCGATAACAATCCGCGCAGAGTCTCTCTGGCCTCGGGATTCTCATTGAGGAATGTCGAAATCTCCTGCGTCGCCAGATTGCGCATGACGCTGTTCACATCCCTCTCGTTCACGCCGTCAAACACGATGGGGGCTGTCTCTCCTGCATCTCCTGTCTCCTGAAAGAATTCCCACGAAGGTTCAATTTCCAATTCCCGCATAAGCATCATCATCGTCGTCAGGCGCTGCTGTCCGTCTATGACCTTGAAAATGCCATCACCTGTCTTCAGAAGTACAAGCGGTTGAAGGCAATAACTATTCTCCTCGCTGGCAGCAAACTCCATCAGGTCCCTTAGCAACAGCCTGACCTGCTCCCGCGTCCAGCGGTATCCTCGCTGATATGGCGGGATGACCCACTTGACCGTCTCATTCCTCAACTCGATGACTCTTCCATCCATTCTTGCATTCTCCATGTGTTGTAAATGGTTTATATGATTCCGCGTGCTTCAAGCAACTTACAATCATCTCTGCGCCTTGCTGTTGCGTCATGCTTCCGTGTGGCCACGGGCAACGACGGCGTGCACTTTCAAACAAGCAGAGACGACGGGCAGATGCCTGGCCGTCCTACCATTAGCAAAATCAGTGCCAAGTTTCTGGCGGAGATTTTTGTGCCTGACAAACTTTAGCAGAGAGGCTTTACCAATTCAAAAATTGAACAGTCGGCTTCAAATTTTGCGCTGTAGCGGAGAGGCTTGGCAGTCCCTCCATTCATACTCTTTTGTAGTTTTGGAAGACGGTTTGTCAGTTTTTTTCGAACGCTGTATTCCCCATGAGGGTAGGCAATTGATTCGGAAAGCGGTTTTGACAAACTGGCGATGGGCGACAATCGACGCTTCGACGCGCGACGCGGTGGTTGGTGGTGCGACGAGCGACACGCGACATGCGACGTGCGGGCGACAATCGACGCTTCGACGCGCGACGAGAAGAGCAGCCGTTCAGCAAAAGCAACAATTTGTCAGAACACGGCCAGCACTACCTACCCTCCTGGGGAAAAGAGCATTTTCGAAAAAAAGTAGATTTTTAATGATTTTTCGACGAAAGCCCTGTAGTCCCTTTCTCCATCGCGGCAAAAAACATGAAATCGGCGGATTTGGCCGGATTTGTGGCTTTTATGCTATTGAAAGAAGGGCATTTTGAGTTTATTTTATATATTTGCCTAAATTCAGGTCTCGTCCAGAGACATTTTGACCTTGTGTTTTCGAGCAGAGATTATGGAACAGCAGAAAATCCGCAACATCGCCATCATTGCCCATGTAGACCATGGCAAGACCACGCTGGTAGACCAACTTTTCAAGTTCGGGGGTCTTTTCCGGGACAATCAGAAAGTCCAGGAACGCCTGATGGATTCCAATGAACTGGAGCGTGAGCGGGGCATCACAATCACCTCCAAGAACGGGTCCTTCAACTACAAGGGATACTGCATCAACATCATCGACACTCCCGGGCACGCCGATTTCGGCGGACAGGTCGAGCGTGTGCTGAAAATGGCTGACGGCGCCCTGCTCCTGGTCGATGCGCAGGAAGGACCGATGCCACAGACCTTCTTCGTCCTGAAGAAAGCCCTGGCCCTCGCCCTGCCCATCATTGTCGTCATCAACAAGATTGACAAGCCGGCGGCCCGTCCGTACTGGGCCGTGGACGAGGTTTTCGACCTGTTCGTGCGGTTGAACGCGCCAGAGCATCTGCTTGATTTTCCTGTCCTCTATGCGTCCGGCCGTGACGGCTATGCAGTGGAGAATCTGGAAGAAGAAAAGAAGGACCTGGCTCCGCTCTGCGAAAAAATCATCAATTTCATCCCTGCGCCCTCGGGACGCAGCGATGCGCCCCTGCAAATGCTGGTGAGCACTCTGGACTATTCGCCGTATCTTGGCCGCATCAGCATAGGCAAGATAACGGGCGGAAACATGAACATCAACAAGGAAATCGTCGTAGTTATGCGCGATGGCGAAATCAAGCCGGCGAGAATCACCAAGATTTTCCGCTTCGAGGCCAACCAGAAGGTCGCCGTGGAGACGGCCTCCTGCGGGGACATAGTGGCCGTGGCGGGCATGGATGAAGTGACTGTCGGCTGCACCTACACCGACCCCGAAACGCCGACGCCGTTGCCACCGATGGAAATTGACCCTCCGACCATCTCCATGAGTTTCGTCCCCAACGACTCGCCGTTTGCGGGCAAGGAGGGCGAGTTTGTGACTTCTCGGCATTTGGCCGAGCGCCTCATGCGGGAAACGATGTCCGACGTGGCCTTGAAAGTCGAGCCGCTGGAAGAAGGCATGGGCTTCAAAGTTTCCGGGCGTGGCGAACTGCATTTGTCCATTCTCATCGAGAAAATGCGGCGCGAAGGCTTCGAGTTCCAGGTCACCAGGCCGCAGGTCATCTTCCGCGACAATCCCGACGGCACCAAAGAGGAGCCTTACGAGGAACTGACCATCGATGTTGACGAGACCTGCATGGGGCCGGTCATGGAAAAACTCGGGCTCCGCAAGGGGCGCATCCAGTCGATGGACACCGCCAACGGTATGGCCAGACTCGTCTACCTGATCCCCACCCGAGGCCTGCTCGGCTACCGGTCAGAGTTTCTGACCGACACCAAGGGGCTTGGCGTGATGAACTACGTCTACTACGGCTACGAGCCGTTTGCGGGCGAAATCAAAAACCGCATCCATGGGGCGATGGTTTCCATGCTGACCTGCGAGACAGTCGCCTACGCGCTGTTCAACCTCCAGGAACGCGGGCGGCTTTTCGTACTGCCGGGCGTCAATGTCTACATCGGACAGATTGTCGGCGAGCATTGTCGCGAGGGAGATTTGATTGTCAATCCTGCGAAAGGCAAGAAACTGACCAACATGCGCGCGGCCGGCTCCGACGAGAACATCATCTTGACTCCACCGGTGCAGATGTCCCTGGAAGACTGCATTTCCTACATCAACGACGATGAACTCGTAGAGATAACCCCCAAGAACATCCGCCTCCGCAAACGCCAACTCCGCAAATGGGGCAATGGCTAAAGCAGGTGGAGTGACGATAACCACGCAAAACACGGTGGCCACGGCAGCGATCACCCGTCCCAAAACGTTCAGACCATGACCGATTCCCGCAAACCCATTCTCGACCTTCTGCCAGATTACCATTATCCAGACATGGACATGGTCCGGAAGATAATCGATGGCAAGTTAGTTAACTACGACGAGGGAAAGGTTCCGCAGTTCACCCTGCCCTCGCCGTTACAGAAGGCAAACGGCACCACGGTCGGCACGGCGTTCGAGTGGGTCAACTCGCAGCGTCCGCGCATACTTGACATGTTCGCGCGGGAGATGTACGGTCGGATCCTGTCCCGCCCAGACTCCGCAAGTTTCGAGATCCTTTCGCAAAAGGACGACGCCCTGGACGGCACGGCCATCCGCAAGGAAGTCCGCTTGCATTTCGGCATGAACGACGGCAGGAAATTCCATTTCGACCTGCTGCTGTACATCCCGAAGGACGCACCCAAACCAGTTCCCGTCTTCCTCGGCCTGAATTTCAAGGGCAACCACAACTGCACGGACGAGGCAATCACCCCGACTGGGCAAAAGGGTGGCGTACCGCTGGAACTCACGGCGGACGAAAAGGCCATGCAGATTGGACGCTGGCATTTCCGCGAGGCCGTCAAGCGCGGCTACGCCTGTGCCACGGCCTGCTACCAGGACATCTTCCCCGACCGCCCCGATGGCTGGGGGCAAAGTGCCCTCACGCTCTTCGAAGACAATCTTGAGGGCTTTTCCGGGGCGCATGAAAACTACACCGCCATCGGCGTCTGGTCCTGGGGCTTGCGGCGGATGCTCGACTACCTTGAGACCGAACCGCTCATCGATGCGTCGCGTGTGGCAGTCCACGGCCATTCGCGGCTCGGCAAGACCGCCCTATGGGCGGGTGCCTGCGACACGCGCTTCCGTCTGGTCATCTCCAACGACAGTGGCTGTGGTGGCGCCGCCATTGCCCGGCGTTGGTTCGGCGAACTGTACATCGTGATGCACAATGTCTTCCCGCACTGGCTCGTCAAGGGCTTCTCGCAATACCACGGGCAGGTGGAAAAACTGCCGTTTGACCAGCATTTCCTGCTCTCGCTAATCGCCCCTCGCCTGCTGGCCGTCGCCAGCGCCTCCGAAGACCTCTGGGCCGACCCCCGAGGCGAGTTTCTTGCCTCCGTCAAGGCTGGCGAGGTCTACCGTCTTTTCGGCTCCCAGGGGCTTCCCGACGATAAATTTCCCTCGCCTGACGGCAAAATCACCGGCGATGTCAGCTACCATCTGCGCCGAGGGCCGCACCAGCAGAACGCCTTTGACTGGGAGCATTACCTGGAAATCGCCGACAAATACCTGCGTTAAGCCATGCCTTCTCTTTTCCGTTTCCAGGACAACACGCTAACCTGCTCGCCTGAACGCCCCCTGCTGATGGGAATCGTCAACGTCACCTCGGATTCCTTCTCCGATGGCGGACGTTTCCTGGAGGCCGACAAGGCCATCGCCCAGGGACTGCGCCTCGCCGCCGATGGCGCCGACATTCTGGACATCGGCGGCGAATCGACGCGCCCCGGATTCACGCCCGTACCTGCAGACGAGGAAATCCGCCGCGTGGTGCCAGTCATCCAGGGGCTTGCCAGCCAGACTTCGCTGCCCTTGAGCATCGACACCACCAAGCCAGCAGTCGCCGAAGCCGCCCTTCAGGCGGGGGCGTCCATTGTCAACGATGTTTCGGCCCTGGAGGCGGAGAGAATGGCGGAAGTAGTCAAGGCCTGTCAGGCGGGGTGCATCATCGTCCACCACACGCCGCTGACAGCTGACGGCGGCAGCGCCGTGACTCAAGTTGCGTCATGGCTTACCCGCCGGGCGGCGGAACTGGAGGCGGCGGGGATTCCGGCGGAAAATCTCATGCTCGACCCCGGAATCGGCTTCGGCAAGACGCTGGACCAGAACGCCGAACTGCTGCGCCATTGCCACGAATTGCATCAGGGCCTCGGCAGCACATCCCTCCCGTTGCTTCTGGCCATGTCGCGCAAATCCGTGCTGGGGCATTTGTCTGGCCGTGGCAATCCTTCCGAGCGTGACGGGGCGACCATCGGCTGTGCCCTGGCCACGCTGGGCAGCTACGAAGTCCTGCGCGTCCACGAGGTTGGCCAGATCAAGGACGCCTTGCGCATATTCACAGTTTTGTCATAACCATCAGCCAGTTTGACTTTCAAGGAAACGCGACATGCCGGATGCCAATAACATTGATTACCTCAGACTGTTCATTCAGGTCGGCATTCTAACCATCTTCTACTATCTGCTACTGAGAATCCTGCGCGGGACGAACGGCATCATCATCCTGTTCACAAGCCTGATGGTCATCCTGCTTCTCGGCGCGGCCGGCACCTTGGGCAAAATGGAAGTCCTTGGCTGGCTGTCGGACAAATTCAAGACCGTGGCTCCCGTGCTGATCCTCATCGTCTTCCAGAACGAAATCCGTCGCTATCTGCTGTTCCTGGGGAGTCATCGTCTCAAGGTCTTCAAACGGCTGATGAGCGAGCAGAAACGCCAGGCCAACATCTCCCTGATTGACGAACTCATCGACTGCGTGTCGGCCATGACCACCAGCAAGGCTTGGCATCAGACCTGGCTCGATTCCACCACTGGCCGCAACATCCATCATTCCACGAATAATATGGGACTCCTCATCGCCATCGCCACGCCGGAAAGCAGTGGTCTGAAAGAGTATATCGATACTGGTGTCCGCATTGATGCACCTGTCAACAACCTGTTGCTCCAGACCATCTTCTACAAAGGTTCTCCTTTGCATGACGGAGGAGTTATCATCCAGGGACAGACCATTGTCGCCGCCGGCTGCATATTTCCCCTCTCCCAAAACCACCCGGAAAACATTTCCGCCCATTCGCGCCATCTGGCCGCCAAAGGCATGGCCGAGACCAGCCGGGCTCTGGTGCTGCTGGTCTCCGAGGAAAGCGGAGCGGTCGCCGTCTTCGAGCCAGACGGCCATTTCCGCAGCCTTGAGACGCCGACGGAAATGCGCAAATACCTCCTCCATGAACTGAACGAGGCGGAAGACATCGAAGACAATGAAAGCGATAACACGACGGGCTTCTGGTCGATTTTCCGCCGCAAGGCGGCCGGAATCATTGACAAGACCCGCAAATAGGCTGGAGGAACAAACATGGGAAACACACTTAAATCTCATTCTTTCCTCCGTAGCGTCAGGAATTTCTTTCTGGACGACTTCTGGCGCAAGGCCATTTCCCTGGTGCTGGCCGGCCTGACCTACTGGACCATCAGCCAGAACATCAACAGCGGTGAAAGCGGCACCTTCGTGGATGTTGACCTTAATCTTGCCGCAAACGATGCCTTGTACTATCCACCGCAGCCAGCCACACGCAATAAATACCGTATTTTCCTGCGCCAGAAAACCAAGCACATTGCCTTGCAGAGCAGTGATTTCTACTTGGAGGCAGACCCTCTGAATATCAAGGGTGAAGCCCAGCCGACCATCAATTACACCGGCACCAAGGAAAAAATCTGCAAAATCAACTTGACCGAGAAAAATGTTCTCAAGTTTCCAGCCGGGATTCGTATCATAAGAATAGAGCCTGCCGAGGCGGAAGTCGTTTTCGATGAAATCGAAACTGTCACCAGCAAGGTCACGGTTCCCGTATACGGCAAATTGCGTGACGGCTACACCTACATGTTGAGCAATGTTCCTGAAGTCGAGGTCAAAGGCCCGTCGCGCAACCTCCATCCCGGTGTCGAAATTGAAACTGAGCCCATTACCCTGGACAATACCATGACCAAAGATTTCACCGTCCGCAAGAAGATTATCAACAGAGATTCCCACCTAACCATATCGCCGGAAGAAGTGGAAATCAAAGTTTCCATTGAAGACACCAAGGCCAGTTCCACCAGGCGGTTCAACGACATTCCCATCTTTGCCCTGCAACCAACAGACACAAACCTCCGCCTGAAATCGCGCCTGCCCAAAATGGCTTCCGCCAACCTGCACGGACTAAATTCCACGCTCAAGAAACTGGAAAAGAAATCTGAAGAACTGAAGGCGTACATCGACCTGACCAGAATAACCCGCCCCGGACATTATCATGTCATGGTCAGTATACTGAAACTGCCGGAAGGCCTCTTGCGGGCGGATTGGCTCGAGCCGTCGGAACTTGACGTCGAACTGGAACTGATTCCAGAAGACAATGCCGAGAAGTCGGAAAAGAAGCCTGCCCCCGAAAACACCCCCAAGCCAGACGCCAGCAAATAGGGTCCGACGCCGTGAAGGCCATCGTCATCACAGGTCCCACCGCCACCGGCAAGACGCATCTGGCCGTCGCCCTGGCCCGCCGCTATGGCGGGGAAATCATCAGTGCCGATTCGCGGCAGGTCTACCGCCGTCTCGACATCGGCACCGGTAAGGATTTGCAGGAATACAGCGAGGGAGGCACGACCGTCCCCACGCACCTCCTGGACATTGTGGAGCCGGACGAGGAATTCCACCTTTTCCGCTATTTGCAGTTGGCCTGGCAGGCCCTGGAGGACGTCACTGCCCGAGGCAAACTCCCCTTCCTCGTCGGCGGGACTCCCCTGTATCTCAACGCCATTCTCGACGGCTATCAGTTGGAAGGACCACCGCCTGACCAGGCCCGGCGGCAACAGTTGGAAAAACTCAACGACTCGCAGTTGCTCCAGCGGCTACAGGAACTCGCGCCGCCGGAACTCTTCGCCAGGACGGACAAGACTCAACGGCGGCGTATTCTGCGCGCCGTGGAAATGGCCGAAGACCTGGTCTCCGGTCGCCCTGCCCCGGTCTTTCCCCCTGGGATCGATGATTATCTCATACTGGCTCCGCATTATCCGCGGCCGATTGTCCACCAGAGGATTGCCGAGCGCCTGGACGCCAGGCTGGCCCAGGGGCTTGTCGAGGAAGTTCAAGGGCTTCTAGAGGAAGGCATCACGCCGGAACGCCTCGACTGGCTGGGACTGGAATACCGCTATGTCGGCAAATATCTGTCAGGCGAACTCACATTGCCGGAAATGCGCGACACTCTGCTCGCCCACATCCGGCAATTCTGCAAGCGCCAGGACATCTGGTTCCGCAAGATGGAGCGCGAGGGCAAGGTCATCCACTGGTTGCCCGAAGGCGATTTTGACCAGGCCTGCGCCTTGATTGAGTCATTCTTGGACGGCAGGAACAGTTGATTGCCCACTGCGGCTATTTCCGCGTGGGGAAACGTATTGTTGGGCGGCCAGTCACTGGCCGCCGTCATAGCGCGGTCATCCAGGGAAGGCGAGCACCTGGGATATTTCCTCGGCATTGGTCAGGAGCATGACCAGCCTGTCCATGCCCACAGCCGTACCTGCGCAGACTGGCATACCCAATTTCATGGCCGACAAGAACGGCATATCGATTCCGTAGAGCGGCCTCCCTTCCCGTCGGCGCAGTTCCGTGCTGGCCTCGAAACGCCTATCCTGCTCGACTGCATCCGTCAATTCTGTGCAGGCATTGGCGAGTTCCAGGCCAGACACATATAATTCCCAGCGCTCTACGCGATTGGGACGGTCGGGGAAAGCCCGGCTCAGTCCGCTACAGGCCAAGGGGTATTCAGTCAGGAACAGCGGTTTGTCCAAGCCAAGATTCGGTTCCACCTGCTCCACCAGGACCTGTTCAAAAGAGCCGTCGGCGCAACATTCGTCAACCTGGGCATTCGCAAATTTGCGGAACGCCTCCTCGACTGTCATTTCCGGCCAGGGGTCATTCAAATCCAGTCTGTGCCCGCGGAAATCCACCTGCTTTCTACCCAGGCACTGTTCGGCCAGCGCCTGAACCAGTTCTGTCATGTCCAGCCTCAACTGCCGCCAATCAGAGTTGCAGCGGTACCATTCCAGCATCGTGAACTCAGGATTATGGCGACGTCCTTTTTCTCCTGGGCGGAAGCAAGGCCCCAGTTGGTAAATCCGCTCATAGCCGGCGGCCAGAAGGCGTTTCATGTGAAATTCCGGCGATGTCCTCAGCCAGCAGTCTCCAGAGGATTCCGCCTCGATGTAGTCTTCCAGAGCCGCCACGGGAATCCGCACCGGCGTCTCCACGGCCAGAAACCCTCGCTCCTCGAAGAAACGCCGTGTCCCTGCCATTATCTTGGCGCGGGCTTCCAGCACTGTCCGCTTGCGGCGCAAGGAAAGCCGTTCCTCGCGCGATTGTTCCAGGTCTTGGATCGTACTCATAGTTGCAGTTTTTGTTCTTCTTTGGCCGAGGAAACCAGGCCGCCATGTCCATCAAATTTAACCACGGGCCTTGATTATGGCTCTGTTCCAGAAAGGTGTGATTTTGAAACCCTCTTCTCCCCAAGAGGGCAAGTGCTTGCTGTGTGTGTTCCTGCGAAATGTTGATTGTTGCCCTTGGAAAAATGCGCCACGATTGGTAGGGCGGCCAGACCCCTGGCCGCCGTCGTTGCCCGTGAAAAAGCGCGCCACTTTGACGGTAGGGCGGCCAGACCCCTGGCCGCCGTCGTTGCCCGTGAAGAAACCTGCCCTCGCCGTGGTGGGAGGGCCGAGCGTCCCTGTCCTCCGTAGCCTTGGCGAAGGAGGATGCTCGGCCAAGGTGCCCGTAAGAAGGTGCGCCACTGTCTGTTTCAGGAGGGCCGAGCGTCCCTGTCCTCCGTAGCCTTGGCGAAGGAGGATGCTCGGCCAATGTGCCCGTGAAAAAGCGTGCCGCCTTCTGTTTCAAAAGTCATCGAAAGTTACAGAAAATGTTGCGTTGACAATGGCAAGCCCACGGCGTTCGAATTAGGCATTATATTTATGGGGTGGTGGGCGGGGGTGGTTTCCCCATAAGGTAAAGGAGCGAGGCATTGGGACAAGGCGAGTTCGTCAGGTTCCCAAGTCGTGCCACAGTTCTTTTGGAGAGGGTCCTGGTTATTCCCACGCAATTTCAGGACACCGCCCCAGTCCAACTGACGATTTGAGGTCAATAAATACAATAATACCATTCGTAAGATTTTTCCAGCAGAAGCACGCACTGCTGAAACGGGTATGGCCAGAGAATCTTACGAGTCCCTCCAGATGCTCCAGACGTGCTAGAACTTCCCTGATTATGACTTGCAAATCAAGAAGTGCCTTAATATATTAATCGTGTGCTGTTTTATTCGCATTTTTAACTTCCCCCAAAAAATCGAGACATCAATGAAGAATCTAGAGCAAACTTGCGGTTATCTTGGAAGCATGCCGGCGTCGGAGACACTGGGCAGCCTCATCAAAGGAATCGAACTGGCCAGACGAGGCGTCAAAGTCCACTCGCTCTCCGTGGGAGAGCCTGACTTCGACACCCCCCAGGCCATCAAGGACGCCTGCGCCGAAGCCATGAGGGCAGGCTGCACCAAGTACACAATCCCCGCCGGCATCACGGAATTGCGGGAGGCCTGCGCCGCCAAATTCCACGCCGACGGCATTGAAACAACCCCTGAACAGATCATCGTAACCCCCGGTGGCAAATTCGCCTGCGCCGCCGCCATAACCGCCCTCTGTGGCCCTGGTGACGAGGTAATCCTCCCCGTCCCGTACTGGGTCAGCCATCTGCATCTGATTCGCGCGGCAGGCGCAACCCCCGTCTTCGTGCAGACCGTCCCCGAAAACAATTTCGAACTCACCGAGGAAGATTTGGAGCGCTACGTGACGGACAAGACCCGCTTGGTGGTCCTCTGCTCGCCGTCCAATCCCACGGGCGCAGTCTACCGCCGTCAGGCCCTGGAGACGCTGGCCCGCCATGCAGTGGAAAAGAACTTCATGGTGCTGTCAGATGAGGTCTACGAAAAACTG
>Ga0310696_10008008_pt1 | contig 12350 bp, 14 predicted proteins | sample AusTroGonzalo_MG_4_FD_203885 | JGI IMG/M metagenome (GOLD analysis project Ga0310696, IMG submission 203885) | Bovine rumen microbial communities from tropical cattle in Woodstock, Queensland, Australia - Gonzalo_02 (v2) (version 2) | ecosystem: Host-associated > Mammals > Digestive system >... | reverse complement strand
CCTTACCGGCATTCAAAGGTTCTCCGGCTTTTTTCATAGCTTCTAAAATCTTTTCCTTTTCATTCATGATAATTACCTGTAATTGTAATTGATAGCCACCCCTGTCAATACTAATTTGTCATCGCACACCATTTTTGATAGCATAAAAGGTCGAATCTGTCACGAATAATCAGAAGGTAGAGGTTCCAATGCAGCAGCGCAAGATCATTCATGTCGATATGGACGCCTTTTTCGTTTCAGTGGAAGAGCACGATAATCCCGATTTGAAAGGGCATCCTGTGGTAGTCGGGCATGACGGTCCGCGCGGAGTGGTCGCAACAGCAAACTATACGGCGCGCAAATTCGGGATCCATTCGGCGCTTCCTATCGTTACGGCACACCGCCTGTGCAAAGATCTCATCGTTGTCGAAGGAAGATTCCAGCGTTACAGGGAGATTTCAGAGCAGATCCGGAATATTTTCAGGGAATATACTGATGTGATCGAACCTTTGAGTCTGGATGAGGCTTTTTTGGATGTCACACGCAATAAAAAGGGGATGCCGCTTGCAGTAGACATCGCTTCTGAGATCAAAAAGAGGATATTTAATGAGACAGGGCTTACAGCTTCGGCAGGGGTGAGCTACTGCAAGTTTCTCGCCAAGATCGCGAGCGATTACCGTAAACCGGACGGACTCTGCACGATCCATCCTGACCGCGCGCTCGGGTTTATCGACAGACTGAAGGTCGAACAGTTCTGGGGAGTCGGGGAAAAGACGGCTCAGCATCTGCACAAAATGGGAGTTTTTACCGGACGTGAACTTCGTGAAGTGCCGCTTGAGACATTGAGACGCGAGTTCGGAAAGACCGGGCAGATCTTCTATGACTTTGCGAGAGGCATCGACGATCGTCCTGTCGTAACGGAGTTCATCCGCAAGTCGCTGGGGTGCGAGCGCACTTATGCAAAAGATCTTGAAAGTTGCGCGGAAATGCTTGAAGAACTGTCTCATCTGGCAAACGAATTGACAGAAAGGCTTAAAAAACACGGTTTTACGGGGCGTTCCCTGGTTTTGAAGATCAAATACAGTGATTTCAGGCAGACGACACACTGCCGCAGCTGCAATAAGCCGATCGAGACTTTTGAGGAGCTCCTTTCAATTACTAGAGAGCTGCTCGATGAAGTCGATGCTGCTCAGCGTCCGGTGAGACTTCTGGGGCTATCTGTCACCAATCCTGTTCAAACTGAAGATCCAGGTTCTCCGCAACAGATGACCTTTGACTGGTAAAAATGCAGCATGTAAGGAAATTCAACATGATAAGTGACACGATGTCAAAATAACTGAATGCCACGGATGAATTTGTTCGTTCCTGCATTATCCCAGCATTTTCTGCAATGCGGCAGGGTTCAGGATCTCGATGACCGGCGGCGCGTAAGAAATGAGCGACTCTTCCTCCATCCGCTTCAGTTCTCTGTGCAGCGAAGAACGCGAGACATTCATGATCATTGCCCATTTTGAGACGGAACCGGGAATGGGAATTTTCTTTTCACCGCTTTGTCTCGACCTTATCAGGAGCCAGAATGCCGCTTTCTGAGCGATCCCGCTGTATGAAAAAAGCTCCAGCCGCTGATGCAGCATGTATGCCGCGGAAGCGATCTCGGTGGCAAAATTCTCCATTATGCGGATGTCCTTCAGCATTAGTTTCAATAAATCTTCCTTTTGCAGGATCATTACCGTGACAGGTTCAAGCGCGGCGATACCGCACGGATATTTCCTGCTCCGTGAAAATACGGCGGCGGCTCCGATCATTTCCCCCTGTTTTCCGTGTGAGACATTGACCAGGTTTCCGTTCGGCAGAGATTTCTGAATTTCGACTGTTCCTTCAAGGATCAAGGCGATGCGAGTGGCTGATTCCATCGGGCGGAATATCAGTTCCCCTTTGTCGTAGCGCTGTATCCTGTAAAATATTTTTTCCAGATCTCCGCTGATCTCGTGCGCCGGAATCCCCCTGAAAAGCGAACTTTTTTCAAGCATTGAATAATCCATTTTTCCCTCCCTTCAATCTCTCTGAGGCATTATACGAAAAAAAATCCGTTTGTGTATCTGTAGATACAGATTTCTGAAATTTTCACTGTATTTTTGCATTGGAATGAGTGGGGAGAACCTTAGTGATCCTCAATGATGAAGTTGAAAACTTAACAATGGAGGAAAAAATGGAGACAAACAAAATGTTCTGCTTTCAGTGTCAGGAAACCGCACAGTGTAAAGGATGCACTGTTTCAGGTGTCTGCGGAAAGAGACCCGAAGTCGCTGCAATGCAGGATCTGCTTATCTATGTTACGAAGGGACTCTCCTCGGTAACGACTGCACTTCGCGCCGAAGGTAAAAAGATCGGGCTTGATGTCAATCATCTGGTCACGATGAATCTCTTTATGACAATCACAAACGCGAACTTCGACCGTGAAGCGATAATAAAAGCGGTCGAAAAAACGCTCGCTGTGAAAGAGGAACTTCTTGCGCAAACCGACGACAGGTCAAAACTACCGGCAGCCGCTTTCTGGAACGGTTCTGCCGAAACCTTTGACGAAAAAGCGAAAACAGTAGGCGTTCTTGCCACGGAAAATGAGGATATCCGCAGTCTGCGTGAACTTATCACCTACGGTTTGAAGGGACTTGCAGCCTATTTGAAGCACGCAAACGCCCTTCTGCAGGACAACGAGGAAATTGATAACTTCATTCAAAGTGCACTTGCAAAGACTTTGGATGACTCTCTCTCGACAGACGATCTGGTCGCACTTACGCTGGAAACAGGAAAATCCGGTGTTGACGGCATGGCTCTTCTTGATAAAGCAAACACGGAAGCTTACGGCAATCCCGAAATCACCAAAGTTGATATCGGTGTCCGTAAAAACCCCGGCATCCTGATTTCAGGCCACGATCTCAGAGATCTGGAAATGCTTCTGGAACAGACTTCCGGCACAGGAGTCGATGTCTATACCCATTCCGAAATGCTTCCTGCTCACTACTATCCGGCATTCAGGAAATATCCGCACTTTGCAGGAAACTACGGTAACGCATGGTGGAAGCAGAAAGAGGAATTCGAAAAGTTCAACGGTCCTATCCTTATGACGACAAACTGTGTTGTTCCGCCTTCTGAAAGTTACAAAGACCGCCTCTGGACGACCGGAGCGACAGGATTCCCCGGATGCAGGCACATTGAAGGAAAATATGGAGAAATAAAGGATTTTTCTGCCATAATCGAGCAGGCGAAAGGATGTCCTGCACCGACAGAAATCGAAACGGGCACAATTACCGGCGGTTTTGCACATGAGCAGGTTTTTGCTCTGGCTGAGCCGGTAGTCAACGCCGTAAAATCGGGCGCGATCCGCAAGTTCGTGGTTATGGCAGGCTGCGACGGCAGGCAGAAGAGCAGGGAATATTACGCTGAATTTGCGAAGAAACTTCCCAAAGATGTCGTGATCCTTACAGCCGGATGCGCAAAATACAAATACAACAAACTCGATCTGGGCGACATCGGCGGCATTCCGAGAGTGTTGGATGCAGGTCAGTGCAACGACTCATACTCTCTTGCACTTATTGCCTTGAAATTAAAAGAGATTTTCGGTCTGGACGATATCAACAGACTGCCGCTTGTATTCAATATTGCGTGGTATGAGCAGAAAGCTGTTATCGTCCTGTTGGCACTTCTTTACCTCGGTGTAAAGAATATTCATCTCGGGCCGACACTTCCTGCATTTTTGAGCCCGAATGTTGCAAAAGTTCTGGTCGAAAACTTCGGCATATCAGGTATCACAACAGTCGATGAAGACCTTAAGATTTTGATCGGATAATAATCGGAATAGAGGGGAAAATCACGATGATCCGCAAGATAATCCGCATTGATGAGGAAAAATGCAACGGCTGCGGCCTTTGTACCAAAGCCTGTCATGAAGGTGCAATAGAAATGGTGAACGGAAAGGCAAAACTGGTGCGCGAAAATTTCTGCGACGGTTTCGGCGACTGTCTTCCGAACTGTCCGACTGGGGCGATCTCGTTTGAGGAAAGGGAAGCGCCGGCCTATGACGAAGGTGCCGTAGCTGCTGCCAAAAAGGCTAAAAGCGTAGAACAAGCTCCTTTTCAGGGTTGCCCCGGATCACGCTTCATGCAGATCAAAAGAGAAGGAGACCTTCAGGAACCGCAGACTTCTGCTCCGGTTGTGCCGAAAACAGCTTCCAGACTTAACCAGTGGCCGTGCCAGATCAAACTCCTTCCCGTTCAGGCACCTTTTTTTGACGGAGCCAAACTGCTGATCGCAGCAGACTGCACCGCTTACGCTTACGCAAACATGCACGAAGAGTTTATGAGAGGGAAGGTCACCATCATCGGATGCCCGAAACTGGATGCAGTAGATTATTCAGAAAAACTTACCGAGATCATCAAAAACAACGACATCAAAAGCGTGACAGTCGTCCGCATGGAAGTTCCGTGCTGCGGTGGACTGCAAAGAGCAGCAGAAAATGCACTGCTGAACAGCGGAAAATTCATCCAGTGGCAGGTCGTCACGATTTCAAGGGACGGACGGATTCTCGATTGACCGGTGAAAGTATCGCAAAAACAGCAATCTGAAACCTGACACGATGTCAAAATAAAAAATTGACACGGTGTCAACTTTTATGTAGCTTCGCTCCGGTTCTGTGTTAAACAGGTGAAAATGCTTGTTCTTAAGGTGAACTTAAAAAAAAGGAGAGCAAAATGAAAAAAATTCTCATTGTTTTCGCGGCTTTAGTGTTTGCGCTGATCTCATGCGGCGAAAAGGAGGAAACTATGAAAAAGGAGGAAGTTATGTCATTTGCTGAACTGGCTAAAAAAAGGTATTCCGTCAGAAGTTACGCCCCGAAACCTGTTGAAGAGGATAAGATAGAGGCGATACTGGAGGCTGGGAATATGGCTCCGACAGCCAAAAATCTTCAGCCTCAGAGGATCTATGTGCTGAAAAGCAAAGAGTCGCTTGAAAAGTTGTCTGCACTCACCCCGATGGGATTCAATGCGCCGGTCGTGCTGATGATCGCATACAATGAGGATGAAGAGTGGAAAAACCCGCTGCAGGAGGGTATCCATTCCGGGATCGAGGACGCAAGCATTGTCGCAAGCCATATTATGTTCAGAGCGACTGAACTCGGGCTTGGAAGCTGCTGGGTCAACTACTTCGCAAACGATGAGCTGAAAAAGGCGTTCGCCCTTCCAGAAAATGAAAAGATCGTGTTGCTGATGCCAATAGGGTATCCGGCTGAAAACTCGGAACCTTCACCGAGGCACACAGATAAAAAGCCGTTAAGCGAAACAGTGAAGTATTTATAGCGTTTCTGCTGTTTGGAAACAACAATGAAAATCGAACAGTTCGTAATGGCTTACAAAGTGGAGCAGGACAGGATCCGCGCGATGCTGCCTGTTGGTTTTGAATCGCTGCGTCCCGTGCTTCGCATAAATGCCGAGATACGCGATGAAAAGAGCGTTTACCTTGAATTCAATACCCCTGTCGCTTTTGAAAACAGGCGCGGTTGGCTCAATATCGCGAACTGGAGCATAGAAAACGGGCTTGTGTTCAGGCGCGAAGGGAAGAAAGTAACGATATCGGCTCCCTTTTTCGAGCTTATTTATCAAGGTGTCGGGATTCAAGGAGGCTGCCCTGCGGAGCGTGACAACGACGGCTGCTTTTTCGTGGACGGAACTTTCAGGCCGAATGAAAAGATCAATGAGAACAAAGAGTTCTGTGACTGCGAATTTGCATGGAAATTCCACGAAACCGACGCTCACGGCAAAAGCGAAGGGAAAACGATCCCAGCTTTTAAAGAGGAAGTTGCGGCAAACTACGAAAGAAGGGCTCTCACAGCCGAAAACGCCGCGGCGATACCGTGCGAACAGGTTTTGGGTGCTTATATCGTGAGATTTGAGAGGAAATGATATGAAAAAACTGATGGTTTTATGTTCTCTGCTGCTTGCGATGTGACGGCGGTATTTGCTGTGTTGGAATAATGTTCGTTTTTAAATTGTGACTATGAAAACTCAGAGAAAGCTGATAATGATTGTTTCAATAGTTCTCTCGGTTCTGATTGTTCTTGGATGCACCGGCGTGCTGTTTCTGAATCAGGCGAGTTTCGGGCGCATTCCGCAGGGGAAAAGGCTTGAGCGCATCAAACAGTCGCCGAATTACAATGGCAGTGAGTTCGTAAACGAAGAAAAGACGGTCACCATGACGGGAGACCGCGGTTTTTTGAAGGTTTGGTGCGATTTCCTTTTCGGAGACAAGTCGAAAACTGTTCCCCGTGAGCCGATGAATGTTATCAGAACGGATCTGAAGTCGCTTCCCGATGATCGCGACTGGATCGTCTGGTTCGGCCATTCCTCCTATCTGATGAATCTCTCCGGAAAGAAGATTCTCGTTGATCCTATATTTTATCAGGCTTCCCCCGTCAGTTTCGTGAACAAAATGTTCAAAGGTACCGATGTTTACAAGCCTTCCGATATGCTGGATATCGATTTTCTGGTGATCACGCACGACCACTGGGATCATCTTGACTATCAGGCTGTGACTGAGCTTGAGCCCAGCGTAAAAAAGGTCGTTACGGGGCTTGGCGTGGGTGAACATCTGGAATATTGGGGCTACGCTGAAGAAAAACTCACGGAGCTCGACTGGTGGGAAGCTGTCGATTTGGGCGGCGGATTTAAGGTTACGGCGACTCCGGCACGCCATTTTTCAGGGCGCGATCTGCACCGCAACAAGACCTTGTGGGCATCCTTTGTCTTTGTTTCGCCGAAGCGGACGGTTTGGATCGGCGGAGATTCAGGCTACGGCAGGCACTTTTCTGAGATCGGTGAAAAATTCAAAAATATCGACCTTGCGATCCTCGAAAACGGTCAGTACAACAGCGACTGGTCGCAGATCCACACCATGCCTGAATTTCTGGCAAAAGAAATGAGCGAGCTCGGTGCAGCCCGCTACATGACAGTTCACCACTCCCGTTTCTGTCTCAGCAACCACGCCTACACCGAGCCGCTTGAAAATGCCAGACGAGCTGCTGCGGAATCAGGAAAACCTGTTCTTATGCCGCAGATGGGCGAAGTAGTTTATTTGGAATAAAACCTGACACGATGTCAAAATAAAAATTGACACGATGTCAAAGTATCAGCTTTAAAATTTATGTAAAATCAGTATGTTATCAACTTTTTTAAAAATATTGACTTAAAGTCATTGACTTTGAGTCTGAATTTGTTATTGTCTTTGGCGGAGGTGACTGCTATGACTAAAAGACAGGAACAGGCTTTGAAAACAAAGGAAAAAATTTTGAAGGAAGCGGCGAAGATGGTAGCGGAAAACGGCGTGGACAATCTTAATGTCGATGTTCTGACGGAACGCTGTGAGGTCGCAAAGGGGACTTTCTACACTTACTTCAAGCACAAAGAAGATGTGATTTTTGAAATCTGCCGGGATCTGTTTGCGCAGATAGAAGAGCGTATGCAGCAGATGACTAACAAAAGCATTGTTGAAAGGCTCGCCTATTATTTCGACGAGTTCATGAAGGAGGTCGAAAGATACGATGTCAACATTACAAGAGCATGGATCAGGGGTGTTATTGATCCTAACAATGCACCGGCAAACTTTGACAGTAAAAAATGGCAGTATGATGTCGAAATGCTTGAAAACATTTTGAAAAACGCAGTAAAAAACAAGGAACTGAAGAAGAATACTCCGGTGAAACTGCTAACACACATCATTATTTCGCAGCTTTACGGCATGATGACGGTGTGGTGCATGTCCGACTGCGAGTTTGAACCGAAGGAATGGACAAAAAAGTTCTGCGATGTCCAGCTGAAAGCTATTCTTGAAAAATATTTGGTTTAAAAGGAGAAAATCATGCAGAAAGTAAAACTCAACAACGGTATCGAGTGCCCGCTTATCGGGATCGGAACTTTCATGATCGCCCATGCTGATGCGGAAGTGAGTGTTCGCGAAGCACTCAAAATGGGTTATGAATTAGTCGATACAGCTGCGGCGTATCAGAACGAAAGAGCCTGCGGGCGCGGTATCAAAACAAGCGGTATTCCTAGGGAAAAAGTATTCGTCTCCACAAAACTCTGGCCAAGCGAATACGAAAACGAAAATGCGGTCGATGAAACGCTTGAACGTCTCGGTCTTGATTATGTCGATCTTCTTTTCATCCATCAGCCTGCGGGGAACTGGCTTGCTGGCTACAGACTCCTTGAAAAGGCATACAAAGAGGGCAAGGCGAAGTCGATCGGCATCAGCAATTTCGAGGGAAAATATCTGGACGAGCTTCAGAAAGAGTGGGAGATCGTTCCGCAGTTCATTCAGGCTGAGGCGCATCCTTACTTCGCTCAGGACGAACTGAGAGTGACGCTCGACAAGTACGGCATCAAACTGATGAGCTGGTATCCGCTCGGTCACGGTGACAGATCGCTTATCGAAGAGCCTCTTTTCAAGCGGCTTGCGGAAAAATACGGCAAAAGCAGTGCGCAGGTGATCCTCCGCTGGCACACGCAGATGGGTTTCGTAGTTATCCCAGGCAGCAAAAACGTCGCCCACATAAAGGACAATCTCGACATTATGGATTTTACTCTCACTGATGCAGAGATGGCGGAGATCGCAGGACTCAACAAGGGTGTCAGATACTACACCAGAACGGATGAAGCTCTCGCGGGATTTGCAAAGTGGCAGCCCGAATATGAAAAGGCGTGATTTATAGAGGAGATTAAGATGGGAAGAATCATTTTTACGATTTTTGCAGCTGTTGTATTAGGCATCTGCCTCAATTTATCGGCTAAAAACACAAATACGGAGAAAAAAGCAATGGAAAACACAAACAAAAACCGCAAAGTTCTCGTCGCTTACTTTTCGAGAACGGGCGAGCAGTATTCGGTCGGCAACATCAGTGAGGGAAACACCGCGATAATCGCGAAAATGATAGCTGCGAAGACTGGCGGCGACCTTTTTGAGATCAAGGTGGCAAAGGATAACTACCCGAAAGGATATTCCGCGCTGACGGATTATGCGAAAGAGGAAAAACAGAAGAAAGCGAGACCTGAGATCGTCGGAAAAGTCGCGAAATTCGCGGACTACGACACTGTTTTCATCGGCTATCCGAACTGGTGGAGCGACATGCCGATGCCGGTCTACACATTTTTGGAAAGCTACGACTTCACGAACAAAAACGTCGTTCCCTTCTGCACCCACGAGGGAAGCGGGATCGGCGGAACCGAAAGCAGTGTCAAAAACGCGGCGAAAGGTTCCAAACATCTGAAAGGTTTCGCGATATACGGCCACACCGCGCAGAACGAAAGGGCAGAAGCCGAGAAAAAAGTTTCGCAGTGGCTGAAAGAAATAGGGTTTTAAAGGTGCAAGCCACAGTGATGAATACGACAGACTTAAACGATAAACTTTCGGCTTTGCGTAAGTTCTTCCGCTTGTACGGAAGTGCCGCGATAGCCTTTTCCGGCGGGGTAGATTCGACTTTTCTGCTGAAAGTGGCACACGATGAGCTCGGTGAAAAAGTGCTGGCTGTAAGTGCTGTATCCATACTTTTTCCGAAGCGTGAAACTGAGGCGGCTGCGGCATTCTGCAAAAAAGAGGGGATAAAACTCGTTACTTTTGAGATTGATCCTCTGAAAATCCCGGGATTCAAAAACAATCCTGAAAACCGCTGCTACATCTGTAAAAAGGAAATATTCAGTAAAATCAGAAGTTTAGCGTTGGAAAACGGGATTTTTACGGTCTGTGACGGAAGCAATGCCGACGACACAGGTGACTACCGCCCCGGAATGAAGGTACTCGCCGAACTCGGCATCAAAAGCCCTCTTCTTCAATGCGGATTTACGAAAAGCGATATCAGGGAACTTTCAAAAGAGATGAGCCTTCCGAGCTGGAACAAACCGAGCGCGGCGTGTCTTGCTTCGAGATTCGTCTATGGCGAAGAAATAACCGCTGAAAAGTTGCAAATGGTCGAAAATGCGGAAGATTTTCTATGCGAAGTGGGTTTTAGGCAGAAGCGTGTCAGGATCCACGGCGAAAATCTGGCGCGAATTGAGGTCATGCCGGAAGATTTTGAGAAAATTTTAGAAGTAAAAGACAAAATCAATAATTATTTCAGAAGTTTAGGCTTCAAATATGTGACACTTGACATTCAGGGTTTCAGAAGCGGCAGCATGAACGAGGTGATAAAAAATGAGCGGAATTGACGCTATGAAATTTGCGGAACTCGATACTGAGCGCAGAAAACGGACGGGTTTTCCCGAAGTCGTTTTCTGTCAGGGGAAAAAGGACGATTTTCTGAAAGATATTTTCGCAAAACTATATGCCGCAAACGGCGAAGTTCTGGGAACACGGGCGACTGCAGAGCAGTTCGAGATCGTGAAAAGTGTCATCGTAAACGCTGAATATGACGAGGTCTCGCGTATCATCACAGCAAGAGAAAACGAGAAAAAACTTGTAGGTAATATCGCGGTCTGCACTGCTGGAACGGCTGATATTCCGGTGGCGGAAGAGGCTGCAAAGACGGCTGAATTTTTCGGCAGTTTTGTTGAAAGGATCTACGATGTCGGGGTGAGCGGGATTCACAGGCTTCTTTCAAAAACAGAGCTTTTAAACAAGGCTAACTGCATCATCGCGATAGCCGGAATGGAAGGGGCTTTGGCGAGCGTCATCGGCGGGCTCGTTTCGGTCCCTGTGATAGCTGTCCCGACTTCGGTGGGTTACGGAGCAAGCTTCGAGGGGCTTTCGGCACTTCTCACGATGATAAATTCATGCGCAAACGGCATTTCGGTAGTCAACATTGATAACGGCTTCGGCGCAGGATATGTCGCGACTCAGATAAACTTTTTGGCAGAGAGGGGAAAGACAAAATGAAGGGAAAAAACTTATATTTCGAATGCAGTTCGGGAATAAGCGGAGATATGGCGGTGGCCGCTCTCATTGATCTCGGTGCAGACAGAAACGGACTTCTCAAAGTGCTCGATTCGATTCCCGTCGGAGGATTCAAAGTTGAGATCTCAGATGTTGTTAAAAACGGGATAAAGTGCTGTGATTTCAATGTGCTGCTTGACAAAGAGCACGAAAATCACGATCACGATACAGACTATCTTTTCGGCCACGACCATCATCACGAACATGAGCATCACCACCATCACGAACACAGGAATCTGGGCGATATCCTGCACATCATCGGACACACTGAACTGAGTGAAAACGCCAAAAATTTGGCCGGAAAAATTTTCAAAATAGTTGCCGAAGCCGAATCCAAAGCTCACGGTGTCGCACTTGAAGAAGTCCACTTTCACGAAGTTGGCGCGATAGATTCGATAGTCGATATAGTTGCTTTCGCTTTCTGCTTTGACGATCTCGGCATTGAGCGCGTTTTCATTCCGGCACTCACTGAAGGAACGGGCGAGATCCGCTGCCAGCACGGGATTTTGCCGATACCGGTTCCCGCAGTTGTGAACATCGTGCAGGAATACGGAATTTCAATGAAAATAACCGACACGAAAGCTGAACTCGTGACTCCGACCGGTGCTGCGATAGCTGCGGCAGTAATGACTGACGAGACTCTTCCGAAAGAATTCAAAATAGTAAAAACAGGGCTCGGAGCAGGGAAAAGAAATTACGAAAAACCGAGTATTCTCAGAGCTTTCTTTGTTGAAGAACCTGAAAGAAGCGATGAGCCGGAAAAAGATGAAGAACCTGCAAACTGCGTCACAAAACTTGAAGCCAATATTGACGATTCGACCGGTGAAGAACTCGGTTTCGCGATGGAGCAGCTTTTTGAAGCGGGCGCGCTCGATGTTTTCTACACACCATGCTTTATGAAGAAAAACCGCCCGGCATACATGTTGACAGTTCTTTGCAAAAACGAAGATAGCGAAAAAATGGAAGAGATAATTTTCAATCAGACAACGACCATCGGGATCCGCCGCGCCAAGACAGAAAGAAGCGTTCTAACGCGCGAGACACTTCTCATCGATACACCCTATGGAGAAGTGAGGATCAAACTTGTGAACCACAACAACAGGAAACGCTTTGCCCCAGAATACGAAGATGTTGCCGGAATAAGCAGGCGTACAGGCATCTCTTTCGGCAAAATATACAATGAATTAGTGGCTTTCTGCAGATCGCAGTTTTAATTTTTTAAGGAGGGAATCATGGCATGTTTTACAGTTCCGCTTGCTGAAGCGGTCATCGTTTCAACGGCAAAAACAGTTGCGAAAAAGGTTGGATGCAGCGAAAAGACGGTTGAATTTATCGACAAAAAAGTGGGCTGGCTCGAAAAAATGCTCTACGGCGGCTCTTTTCTGCTTGCGATAGAGCAC
>Ga0310696_10008006_pt1 | contig 12351 bp, 9 predicted proteins | sample AusTroGonzalo_MG_4_FD_203885 | JGI IMG/M metagenome (GOLD analysis project Ga0310696, IMG submission 203885) | Bovine rumen microbial communities from tropical cattle in Woodstock, Queensland, Australia - Gonzalo_02 (v2) (version 2) | ecosystem: Host-associated > Mammals > Digestive system >... | reverse complement strand
AGCGTATATATGCCCGCCACTCCCCTTGGCAAAATGCTTACCGTGCTGGATACAATAGGCGTTTATGACACCATACCCGTTTACGACACCGTGCGTTCATACGATACCGTTCATACCCAAGTGTTTGATACTCTGTGGACAAACGACACTATCCGTACTCAAGTATTTGATACACTGTGGACGAACGACACAATCTGGCACAACGACACTACTCATACACAGGTATTCGATACTACTTGGACACACCTGTTCGATACCATTCCGGTGTACGACACCACTACAATCTACATCTACGACACCATCCACATTATAGACACCATCCACATATACGACACAACGCACGTAAGCATACAGGGCGCGGAGGCCGTTCCGTGGAAAATAGGGCAGAGCGGAGGCTGCATAATAGTTAGCGGAGCGGAGGGCGAGACGGTCAAAGTGTACGATGTTTCGGGGCGTTGTCTGCACGTACAGCCTCGGGCTGTGGGGGTATTGCGTTTCCGAATGCCCACGGCAGGGGTGTACCTTGTGCAAGTGGGCGGCAGCCCGGCACAGAGGGTGGTAATCACGCAAGTGGAGTGAATCTCAAAAAAAGGTGCCTTTTTGGCACCTTTTTTATTTATATTGAGTAGACTTATTTCAAATTCACTTTTATCTGCAGTTCGTCGAGTTGGGCGTCGGAGATGGGCGAAGGGCTTCCGCTCATCACGTCGCGGCCGGAGTTGTTCTTGGGGAAGGCTATGAAGTCGCGGATGCTGTCGTAGCCGCCGAAGAGCGAGCACAGACGGTCGAAACCGAAGGCCAGACCGGCGTGTGGCGGTGCGCCGTATTCGAAAGCTCCCATCAGGAATCCGAACTGCTCCTGCGCCGACTCGTCGGTGAAGCCGAGGGTGTGGAACATCTTGTTCTGCAAGGTGCGGTTGTGGATACGTATGGAGCCGCCTCCCACTTCCACGCCGTTAATCACTATGTCGTAGGCGTTGGCGCGTATGTCGCCCCAGCGCGACGAGTCGTCCAAAAGTGCCTCGTCCTCGGGCTTGGGTGCGGTGAAGGGGTGGTGCATGGCGTAGTAGCGTTGTGTCTCGTCGTCCCATTCCAAAAGCGGGAAATCGACAACCCACAGCGGGGCGTACTGGTCGGGGTTGCGCAGACCGAGCTGGCTGCCCATCTCCAGACGCAGGGCGCAGAGCTGCACACGGGTTTTCATGGCGGGGCCGCAGAGTATCAGCATCAGGTCGCCGGGCTTGGCGCCGAACTTGTCGGCAAAGGCCTTGAGGTCGTCCTGAGAGTAGAACTTGTCCACCGACGATTTGAAAGTGCCGTCGGCGTTGTATTTGATGTAAACCATTCCGCCGGCGCCCACCTGCGGACGTTTAACGAAATCGGTGAGGGCATCGAGTTGCTTGCGCGAATATTCGGCACAGCCTTCGGCGCAGATGCCCACCACGAGCTCGGCACCGTCGAAAAGTCCGAAGCCATGGCCTTTCACCACGTCGTTGAGTTCCACAAACTGCATGCCGAAACGGATGTCGGGCTTGTCGCTGCCGTACAGACGCATGGCGTCGTGCCAGGTCATACGCGGGAAGTCGCCGAATTCCAATCCTTTAACCTCTTTGAACAGATGTTTGGCAAGTCCTTCGAAGGTCTGCAGCACGTCCTCCTGTTCCACAAACGACATCTCACAGTCGATCTGCGTGAATTCCGGCTGACGGTCGGCGCGCAGGTCCTCGTCGCGGAAACAGCGCACTATCTGGAAATAGCGGTCCATGCCGGCCACCATAAGCAGCTGCTTGTACTGTTGCGGCGACTGCGGCAGGGCGTAGAACTCGCCCGGATTCATGCGGCTGGGCACCACAAAGTCGCGGGCGCCTTCGGGGGTAGATTTTATGAGCATGGGGGTTTCTATTTCAAGAAATCCTTTATCGCTCAGATAGTTGCGTGTGAGCATGGCCATGCGGTGACGCAGCTCGAGGTTGCGGCGCACGGGGTTGCGACGGATGTCGAGGTAACGGTATTTCATGCGCAGGTCGTCGCCGCCGTCGCTGTTGTCCTCGATGGTGAAGGGCGGCAGTTTCGACTCGTTGAGCACTGTCAGTTTCTCGACGATAAGCTCTATCTCGCCGGTGGGTATTTTGTTGTTTTTGCTGGAGCGTTCGGCCACGGTGCCTTCAGCCTGAAGCACGAACTCACGTCCCAGACGGCGTGCCTGTTCGCAGAGGTCGGCGTTGGTTTCCATGTTGAACGCCAGCTGTGTGATGCCGTAGCGGTCGCGGAGGTCCACAAAGGTCATGCCCCCAAGGTCGCGGGAACGCTGCAACCATCCGCATAGGGTTACTTTTTGTCCTACGTTGTTGATATTCAACTCTCCACAAGTATGTGTCCTGTACATTGTATTATGATTTTTATTTGTTACTGAAAGGCAACCCCTAACGGGGTTTATATGTTTCTTTTTTTTCTTTCCCCACACTAAAAGTGCGGGGTTAATAGTATGTAGTGCCTTCGGCACTATTTTGTATTTTCATATATTACTATATCCTTTTTTTTCTCCACACTGCGCTTCGCTGGTGCGGAGCCCCCACACTAAAAGTGCGGGGTTAATAGTATGTAGTGCCTTCGGCACTATTTTGTATTTTCATATATTACTATATCCTTTTTTTCCCCCACACTGCGCTTCGCTTGTGCGTTTCCGTACACTTAGCTTCGCTTGTGCGGGGTTAATAGTATGTAGTGCCTTCGGCACTATTTTGTATTGGCATAAATGCTCATTCGTTTTTTTGTTGTAGTCTTACTTCTTTTTGTCTTGCTCGGTGTTGTCCCAATACATTCGACTCATGTTGAAATTTTCGGGATATTTGGCACCGACGTTTTTGTAATGATTTTGAATTTCTATTATATCTTTGTCGTAATCGCCTGAAGGAATGAACGATTCGCCCACACCCGACTGTTTTTTTGCGTAGTCGATATATGTGAGGACTATAGGCACGTTGGCTCCTTTGGCGATGTCGTAAAATCCGTGTTTCCAGCGTTTTGTGTATTTGCGTGTGCCTTCGGGGGTTACCACGAGGGTAAATTGTTCGTTTTCCTCGAATTTCTTCACCACCTGCTGCACCACGTTGTTGTGACGGTTGCCACGGTCGATGGACACTCCTCCCATGTGCCTCAGCAGCGGGCCGAGGGGGAAACGGAAGAACTCTTTTTTGATGAGGATTTTGGCTTTCACACCCAATATCCACAGCGATATGCGTCCGATAACGAAATCCCACACGCTGGTGTGCGGGGCCATTATCAGCACGCAGCGGTGAATGTCGGGGTTGTTGCCCGCATCGAACCGCCAGCCGAAGATTTTAAGTACAAAACGCCAAAAACGTGCTTTCATAACCTATTGAATCCTGTCGAGTTGTTCCTGATACATTTCGGCTTCTTTCTTTTTGCCGCGTTTTTTGTAGCTGTCTATCATCGCTCTGTACAGCTTGATGTAGGCGCCGCGCTCGTCGAGACCCTGCGCTTTGTTGATGGCCACCCATGTGGCTACAAAGTTGTTGTCCACAAGGTCCACGTCGATCATCTTTTTCATGGTTTCTTCGGCGTAGAACAGGTTATTCTGTTGCAGATACATCTGCAGCTGCAGCTGGTAGGCGCCGCCGTATTTGTAGTTGTGGTTGATGATTTCGTTGGTGAGGTCGATGGCTTTCTGTGCGTTGCCCTGCATCAGATAGGCGTAAGCGGAGAAATAACGGGCCTCGTCGTTGGTGGCTTCGATGTCGTTGAGATATTTTTCCGTCATCATCAGACAACTGTCGGGCTTTTGCTGGTTGAGATAAATCTCGGCAAGGTTGATAAGAGCCGTCTCGTCCAAAGGATCGTTTTCCAACGATTTGAAATAAAGCGCTTTGGCGGAATCCAGTTGTCCGGCCTTTTTCAGTTTAGTGGCCTCGAAGTCGTATTTGTTGTCGCGTTTAAGCACCACAGCTATGGGCACTCCGTCCACATCCACGGTATGCACGGTGTTCTTTGGCGGGAACACGTTGGGGTTGCGCAGGTATTCGGGAGCTATCCCGGTAACGGCAAACACTGCGTAGTCCCAGTCGAACTCGCCGCGACGATACCAACGCACAAAGCGCGGACGGAAATGCACGGTGTCGGTGCGGAGGAAATATTTTGTGGAATTGACATGCCACGAACCCACCTGGATTTTCTCGGCGGAAGGCTCGGCGTTGGCCATCACCCATTCCGAAGCCTCGCGCACGGAGTGGTAGTAGTAGTCCATCTCGTAGTTGCCGAAAGCTTTTTTGGGACCGCCCACAAATTCGTTGAAATAAACATACTCGTAAGGATGGTTTTTAACGACATGGATGAAAGGAGTTATCAGCAGGACGAAAGGCAGCACGTTGCCGGCAATAGCCAGGCCTTTGCCGAATTTATTCTTGAGGAAATCGGCGAGGGTTGCGAATCCCAGTCCTGCGGCCACCACCATCGACGGATATGCGAAAAGCGAGTGACGCCAGCCGCCGTACACATTGGCACCGGTGTAAACAATCCAGAACACGGGGAAAAGGAAGGTGAACAGCACCATGATGCTCTCCAGGCGTGTCTCCTTTTTGAAAGCGCCGAAGAATGGGAACAGCAGAAATCCCACTATCACGGCAACGGGGATGGTCATAAGTATGAACTTGGGAGTGTAGTACCACGGCAGCACGTCGGACCAGTACATCTGGCCTTCGAAAATCTGGCGTATGGCAATGGCAAACTGCGACATAGCGCCGTACGACTCTTTCACGTTGTCGATGGGAGCCTGCCAAGCGTAGGGCCATATCAAAAGTCCTGCAAAGTAACCAACGATGCTTACCAAAGCGGCCCAAAGTATGGTCTTGAAAATAGCGTTGGATGGCGACGGAGCGCTGCCTTTGCCTTTGGCGGGAACGGCTTTTTTGTTCTCACGCACGGTCTTTATCAGCCACAGCAGACCGAAGAATCCGAAATAGCCGAAAAGTATGAGTCCGCCCACACGTATGCTAATGGCGAAGGCTATGCTCAGCGCGAGCATTACCATTATGTACCACTTGGGTTTGGGGGCTTGACGGAAGAACATAATCATATAATATATGGACATTATCACGCCGGCGGCGAAGGGTATGTCCTTGGGGTTGTTGAACGAATGCCCCAGCAGACGCGGCGAGAGGAACATCAACAGCAGTGTGAACACCCCCGCTTTCCATCCGCCGATGCGCCATGCTATCAGTCCTCCGAAAAGCACTATAAGCCAACCACATAGCGAGTTGAAGATATGTCGCGACTTGGCAATGTCGTCGATGCCGAAAGTGTCGTTGAACCAAGCGGTTAGCACATCGAAGGAGCAACCGTAGTATTTCAGGTTCCAGCCTTGTTTGTTGCCTTCGATTTCAACCACGTCTTGCAGACAGGTAGTGTCGGCGCCGTCGGTTTTGTAGTAGTTGAGCACAAAGTTGCCCTGCGGAATCTGGAAACCGTCTTCGTCGCCGCTGTTGCCGGCGCTCTTGCTCATTATGGGCATTGCAAAAAGCAGTATGGCGGCTATCGCTACAAAAGCCCAGAACCACGGGTTGTTTCGGTTTTCGGAAAGGAATTTTTTCATGGTATTATTTCTTTATATTCTTTCGTTTGAGGTATTTACGTTTGATTTTAAGCATCTCCATCGGAGCTTTGAAAAAGTCGTGGAATTTAAGTCGCGAGCCTGCCACGTCCTCCCAGGCGAAGACAGGGTGTTCGTAAATCTCGTTGGTGGCGGCGGTGCGTCCGTAGGCCACTATGTAGCGGGCAAGGATTTCCACATCGAACAGCCAGCGGGTGACGAATTTCTCGGTGAAAAGTGTCGGAACCACTTCGGTGCGATATAGCTTGGCGCCGCATTGGGTGTCGTACACGGGCAGTCCGAGCATGACGGAGGCGGCGGTGGCGAAACAGCGTCCGAGGTAGTGGCGCAGTTTTTTGCGTCGCACTCCGGCACCGAGACGCAGCAGTCGCAGTCCGGTAACCACTTTGTAGTCGTAGCCGGCGGCTATGTGTATAAACCGCGGTATCTCCGACAGAGGTGTGGCGAGGTCGGCGTCCCAGAAACCGATGAAATCGGCCTGAAGCTCCGTGGCGGCGTGCAGCATACCGCGACGCACAGCCTCGGCCTTGCCGCCGTTCTGCTCAAGGTCGAGCACAAGCAGACGAGGATGCCGTTGCGCAAGGGCGTTGAGCACCTCCAGAGTGTTGTCGCGACTGCCGTCGTTGACGAAAAGGAATGAAACACCTTCGTTTTTTTCGGCAAAAGCCACAAAAGCATCGCCGTCGAGACGTTGCGACTCGTTGTAGCAGGGTACCACTATTATTGTTCGACTGTTGTTCATTAAGTAATTGAAGTATTGTGCTTTAATCATTACTCTGTTTGTGCGGACAGCTCGGAAAAACCAAGTCGTTTCCGCGACAAAACAATCTGCAAAGATACGAAAAAAAATGGACTTATTTTGAGAAATTTTTTGATGAATAAAAAAGAACAAAACAAAAAAAAGACGGACACTGCTTTTGTGTCCGTCATATTTTTATTCAGATATTGGATATCAGAGTTTTATCCGTTTATCTTTTTATTCACTTCAACAAGCAGACGTTGTTCTTCAGCAACGGCGGCTTTTTCTATCTTCTCCGCTTCGGCAAGGATTTGAGCTTTGAAGGCTTCGTCCTTGAGGCTTGCGGCGTTGATACGCACGTTGAGTCCGGCGCCAAGCACAGCGGAACGGGCGCAGAGGGCTCCTACGCCGGCGTCGGTAATGGAGTTGGGGTTGCCGATCTCTACCATGGCGTTTATCACCTCGAATGCCGAGAAAGCTTTCTGCATGGTGCGGAAAGGCACCTCGGTGGCATATTTTGTGGCCTCCTGAATGGCTGCGGTACGTGCTTTCTTATCGTCGTCGGTCTTCTTGGGCAGGCCGAAAGCGTCCATAATCTTGTTGAAAGCGTTGGTGTCCTCGTCGACAAGGTGCAGCAGTTCGTCTTTAATGCGCTGACCTTTCACGGCCCAGTTGGAGAACTCTTCCCAACGGTCGTCCCAGCCTGCTTTATGCGACGAGAGGTTGGCAACCATAGTAGCCAAAGATGCTGCCAGGGCACCCATGTATGCCGAAATGGAGCCGCCTCCCGGAGCGGGGCTCTCGCTTGCCGTTTCGTCGGCGAAGGCGGTGCAGGTCATGTCGATAAGACGTTTGGCACTGTGGTCCTCAAGCATGTATTCTATAACCTTTTCCTTGGGGTCGAAGGGTTTGAGGTCGTCCAATCCCATGGATTTCACGGCAATCTTAATCTTTTCGTCCTCGCTTACGCCGAGTGAACGTTGCTGTTTGGCAAGATAGTAATCGCCGGCGTCAATAAGCACTTTCTTGGGTATAAGTCCAACGATTTCGCAACCGCTTACGCGCACACCGCGGGCGGCGGCTTTGGCGCACACCTCTTCGAAAGCCACATGCACGGGGGTAACGGCTATGTTGGTGATGTTCATCGAAACCTGAGCTATGCCGTATTCCTCTATGAACCAGCCGATAGCCTTGGTACATTTCAGAGTGCCGGGAATCATGATTGTTTCGCCGTTTTCGTCTTTCATCGGCTTGCCGGTAACTTTGCCGCCTTCGCGTTTGGGACGGCCTTTTTCGCGCACGTCGAAAGCTATGGCGTTGGCGCGGCGGGTGGAGGTAGTGTTGAGGTTGTAGTTGATGGCCACGAGGAAATCGCGGGCACCTACCTGAGTGGCTCCGGTCTGTGCCACATGGTCGTTCCATTGGTTGGGACCGAAATCGGGTTTCCACTGCTCGGTGCCGAGACGCGACGAGAGCGACTCGTATTCGCCGGTACGGCAGTAGGCCAGGTTGCGGCGTTCGGGCACCTGTGCGGCCTCTTCGTAGCAGTAGATGGGGATATTAAGTTCTGTGCCAATGCGTTGTGCCAGTTTGTGGGCGTATTCCACCACTTCGTCCATGGTGATGTTGCTCACGGGGATAAGGGGGCATACGTCGGTGGCACCCTGGCGCGGGTGGTCGCCGTGGTGGTTGCGCATGTCGATAAGTTCGGCGGCTTTCTTCACCACACGGTAGGCGGCTTCGCACACGGGCTCGGGCTCGCCAACAAAGGTTATAACGGTACGGTTGGTGGTGGCACCCGGATCAACGTCCAGAAGTTTCACGCCTTCAACCTTTTCTATTTCGGCAGTTACTTGGTTTATGATGTTCCTGTCGCGTCCTTCGCTGATATTGGGAACACATTCGATTATTTTTTTCATTTTGTGTTTTGGTTTATATTTTTGTTATTCAAATATTTATGACAATACGTCAAAAATGACGGTTATGCAAATGTACGCTTTTTTTTCCGAACTTTCGGACAAAGTGCGGTGTATGTGGGAAAAAAATAGTACCTTTGTTTTGATGTATTACTATGCATCGGCTTTTGAATACTGTTATAATATATTGAATTATTGGTTATTATGAAAAGAAGTGCCGCACTTTTGACATTGATTTCCACAATATTTCTTTTGCTTTTTCAGGTATCGTGCAAGGAAGAGCCTGAAGAAGAAAACGTTGTTAAGACAGGTTGTGAGACAATCACGGTTTGTGGAGTGACTTTTAACATGATTTATGTGCAAGGCGGCACATTCACAATGGGTGCCACTTCGGAACAAGGCACTCAGGACCCGGGGTCCAACGAATTTCCCACGCACAAGGTAACTCTTTCGGACTATTACATTGGCGAAACCGAGGTAACGCAGGAGTTGTGGTGTTCGGTGCTGGGAGGCAGCGACCCTGCAGTACATCAAGGTATGCAAAAACCTGTTGAGAATGTTAGTTGGAACGATTGTCAGACTTTTATTGCAGAACTTAACAGACTTTCCGGCAGGCATTTCCGTCTGCTCACCGAGGCCGAGTGGGAATATGCCGCGCGCGGTGGCGCCTACCACAGCGGTTATAAATATTCGGGCAGCGACAATTATGCCGATGTAGCTTGGTATTGCGAGAACAGCAACTACTCCACGCAGCCCGTGAAACAAAAACTGCCCAATAAGCTGGGAATATACGATATGAGCGGCAATGTGCACGAGTGGTGCAGCGATGTGTACGGGCTGTACACGGAAGAGGCACAGACCAATCCGCAAGGCTCCAATTCCAGCTCGGACCATGTGATTCGTGGCGGAGCATGGCTCAATATCCCCAGCTACTGCCGTGTTTCGTACCGCTATTGTTATTGCGTAACCCAAAAGAACGAATATCTGGGACTACGTCTGGCAATGTCGGAATAATGTATCGGCGATGCAGGCATGACACTTTTCAACTTTTGGCTATTCAAAAAAATTGCCCCTAAAAGGCAAAAAGGACAATATTTTCAAACTTTTTTCGTATCTTTGCAAAGTCCGTATTTTGCGGACAAAGAATTGATTATTAGTTTAAGATTCTTATACACAGATAGATATGAAACGTAAGATAGTTGTTTTGTTGATGGCTTTTGCCGCAGTAACTTTATCGGCCAACGCCCAAAAAATCCCTTCCGACGTGCAGAACGACGGTTTTCGCGGCAAGGTGAAGAAAGTGTCGGAATATATCTACGACGCCGAAGGCACCGCCAAGGACCCGCAGAAAGGCATGTCGTTGCAGATTACCGAAACCAAGTACGACAACTACGGCAACAAAAAAGTCATCACCTATTTCGCCGACGAAAACAACATTATTTTCAAAACCCGCTACAAACGCGACGCCATTGGCAACCTTATTCTCGAGCAGTTTATCAATCCCGACGGCGATGTTATCGGCCGTACTTATTACTCCTACGACACAAAGAACGTGCTTACGCAGATGTACGTTTTCGACGGCGAGACACAGCTCGAAAACCGCACCCTGTTTGTGTACGACGCCCAGGGCCGACTGATTGGCAAAAACCTATGCGACAACTACAACGACATCCTCGACCGCGAAGTGTACGAGCTCACATACAACGGTCTGCCGGGCAAGGCTTCGGTTTACAACCGTCAGAAACAGCTCGTTGATGAAACCCTCTACGAATACGACGACCACGACCAAGTGATTACCGCCACCCATTTCGACTACAACGGCAAGGACGCTGAAGTATCCACCACACTCTACGAATATAGCTACGACAACCAAGGCAACTGGGTGGAACGCTACGAATATATCGTTGACGGCGACAAGATAGAGCCTGTTACCATCATCGAACGTACAATAGAATATTATTAAAAATAATAAAGTTTTTTCATAATTTTGTATTCCGACTTGATGCGAAATATCATCTGGTCGGTTTTTTTTCGACACCAAACAAACTAAAGATATGAGCGAACGCAAAGTAAAAGTGGGCATAGCCCAGCTAAAATGTGTGGCCGACAAACAGGCCAATATCTCACGCGCCACGGAGCAGATACGCGCTTTGGCCGCGCAAGGCGCCAATATAATATGTCTTCAGGAACTTTTTGCGTCGCTGTATTTCTGCGATGTGGAGGCCTACCACAATTTCAAACTTGCCGAACCTATTCCCGGCCCCACCACGGAGCTGTTCTCGGCTTTGGCCAAAGAGCTTGGCGTGGTGATAGTGGCATCGCTGTTCGAGAAACGCGCCGAAGGCATGTACCACAACACGGCTGCCGTTATCGACGCCGACGGCACTTATCTCGGCAAATACCGCAAGATGCACATCCCCGACGACCCGGGCTACTACGAGAAATTCTATTTCACCCCCGGCGACCTCGGCTACAAGGTGTTCAAAACCCGTTTCGCCACCATCGGCGTGCTTATCTGCTGGGACCAGTGGTATCCCGAAGCCGCGCGCATCACAGCCCTCAAGGGTGCCGAGATTCTGTTCTTCCCCACGGCCATAGGCTGGGCCACGTCGCAACGCGAGGACACCAACGCCGAGCAGTATCAGGCTTGGCAGACCATACAACGCGCCCATTCCGTGGCCAACGGCGTTCCCGTGGTGTCGGTAAACCGCACTGGCATGGAGGGCGACATGCAGTTCTGGGGCGGGTCGTTTATCACCAACGCCTTCGGACGGGTGAAATATCAGGCTCCGCACCTCGAAGAAGCCTTGCATGTGGAGGAGATAAACCTCGACGAAAGCAACCTTTACCGTATGCACTGGCCCTACCTCCGCGACCGCCGCATCGACAGCTACGAGCCTATACTCAAACGCTTTATCGACGAGTGAGGGGGGGCAGTTGCCAGTTGTTAGTTGCCAGTGGGCGGTTGTTGGTTAAGGAGTTAAGAAACTAAGGAGTGAACTGTGATCTGTGAACAGTGAAAAAGAACGTCGCTTCTTTTTGAGACGCGCCATGGCACGTCAGTTCAACGCTAGATGCTTAATTGTACATTGTTCATTGTCAATTGTACATTCCTAATTACTAATTACTCATTGCTAATCGCATTTTGGTACACATCCATTGCCACTACCACGGCGGTGAAGCCCCAGAAGGGGACGGACAGCTTGTCGGTGTCGAGGAAATTGTTGAAAATGCCGTGGATATAATATGTGAGCAGTCCGAGGGTGAAACTCAGTGTTACAAGGGCGCCTCGGTTGTCGCGTTCTTTCATAGTGCGATACACTCGCACTCCCGTGGCAAATGTTACGCCGAACACCAGAAGCACGGCCACTGTGCCCGGCACGCCCTGCTCGGAGAGCGGACCGATGTATTCGCTGTGGGCGTTGCCCAGATTGCCAGCATTGGTGCTGATTGTGGAAAGCTGGTACGAACGTTGGTAGCCGGCATAAACAAACTGGTATGTGCCTGGGCCCCAGCCCGTTACGGGACGCTCCTCGAACATGCGCAAGGCCGACGCCCAGCGGTTGAGACGTTCGAGGTTGGAGGCGTCGGTGGAGATATTGGAGATGGACTTTATCTGGTCGGCGATGTCGTATGACGAGTCCTGATTATTTTTGCCAAGCTGATACATAACATCGGCCTGATAGGCGAAGAAAAGTCCAATGGCCATGGCGCCGCAAAGGAGCATCCACCGCACTTTCATGCCAAAACGTATGGCGAAATACACCGCCACCGCACCCAACACGCTTATCCACGCGGCACGCGAATACGACAGCACCAAGCCTGTGAGCAGAAGCACAAAGGCGGCAATGGCGAACAGTCTTTTCCACGACCAAAGCTGCTTGTTTTCAAAGATATAATGGAAAGCCGGCGGCACAAACATGGCTATGGTAACGCCGTAGGCCGTATGGTCGTTGTAGTAGGGCTTCATAACGCGGTGCATGGTCTGCAGGTCGGAGAAATTGGAGAAAGTCTTGAGGGTAGTGATAAAGATAACTACCAGCAGAGCAATGGCATAGCACCAATAGAAT
>Ga0310696_10008003_pt1 | contig 12353 bp, 9 predicted proteins | sample AusTroGonzalo_MG_4_FD_203885 | JGI IMG/M metagenome (GOLD analysis project Ga0310696, IMG submission 203885) | Bovine rumen microbial communities from tropical cattle in Woodstock, Queensland, Australia - Gonzalo_02 (v2) (version 2) | ecosystem: Host-associated > Mammals > Digestive system >... | reverse complement strand
GAAGGACATGGACAAGGCGGTGGAACGTCTTTCCAAAGCCGTCATCGACAACGAAAAAATCCTGATTTACGGCGACTACGACGTGGACGGCACCTCCGCCGTGGCGCTGGTCTATTCGTTCCTGCGCGACATCATCGGCTCCGACTACAAGAACTACATCGAATACTACATCCCCGACCGCTACCTCGAAGGGTACGGCATCTCCGACCAAGGCATCGAATACTGCCACGCCAACGACTTCACCCTGCTGATTTCGCTCGACTGCGGCATCAAGGCCAACGACAAGGTGGCCTTCGCCAACAGCTACGGCATCGACGTCATCATCTGCGACCACCATCTCGAAGGAGACGAAATCCCTGACGCGGTGGCCGTGCTCGACCCCAAACGTACCGGCTGCCCCTACCCTTACAAGGAACTTTCGGGCTGCGGCGTCGGCTTCAAGCTCATCCAAGGGTACTGCAAGAAGTTCGACCTCCCCGACCAGCTCTGGCTGCAGCAGCTTGACCTCGTCGCCATCAGCATTGCCTCCGACATCGTCGCCATCACCGGCGAGAACCGCATCCTCGCCCACTTCGGACTCATCATCATCAACCGCTGGCCCCGCGTCGGCATCAAGTCCATCATCGAGCAGTCGGGCATCAAGATCCACTACCCCCCTACCGGCAACACCATCTTCAACCGCGAGATTTCCGTCACCGACCTCGTCTTCAACGTGGGTCCGCGCATCAACGCCGCCGGCCGCATCAATACCGGCCGCGAGTCCGTCAAGCTGCTCATCTGCGACGATGAGGACAAGTCGATGGACATCGGCAAGAACATCAACAGCCACAACGACATGCGTCGCGAGCTCGACAAGAAAGCCACCGGCGAGGCCATCAACGAGATCCTTTCCAACGACGACTTCCGTCACCGCAAGAGCATCGTGCTCTACAACCCCGGCTGGAACAAGGGCATCATCGGTATCGTCGCCTCCCGTATCGTGGAGGAGTTCTACCGTCCCACCATCATCCTCACCAAATCGACTGACGGCCTGATCACCGGTTCCGCCCGCTCCATCAAGGAGTTCAACATCTACAACGGCATCGACCACTGCGCCGACCTGCTCGAACACTTCGGCGGACATACTTACGCCGCCGGCCTCTCCCTCAAGGAGGAGAACCTGCAGGCCTTCATCGAAAAGTTCGAGAAATACGTTGCTGACAATGTCCAGGACGAAAGCGCCTTCATCCCCGAAATCGACGTGGACATGGAGCTCGACCTCACCGACATCACCAACAGTTTTATGGACAACCTCAAGCGGTTCGCCCCGTTCGGCCCCGGGAACATGGCCCCCATCTTCCTCACCCGCCGTCTCGTGGAGGAGGGCAACGGCAAGATTGTCGGCGAGAAGCACATCAAGATGCGCGTCTGCTACCGCGACCGCAACTGCCGCCCCATCGACGGCATCGCCTTCAACCAAAAGGAGAACTTCGACAAAATCACTTCAGGGAAGGAATTCGACATGCTTTATCATGTGGAGGAGAACACATGGAACAATGTAACATCCATCCAGTTGAATGTCAAGGATATAAAAGCAAGCGTCCAAGAAATTTAAGCAGCCTTACTGCTCCGTTGTCTCCGATTCAGCCTCTTCCGTCATATTGACGAAAAACGTAAAGTTCACCCGGCCGTATTCGCGGTGCTGGTAAAATTTTGGGTGGGCTGAAAAGTCGTGCCTTTTGTTGTGCTCAAGCACAAGCCAGCCGTCGGGCTTCAGCAGATTGCGTTCAAAAACCAGCTGCGGTATTTTTTCAATACCCTCCATTTCGTAGGGCGGGTCGGCAAAGATGATGTCCACCGGCATCTTCTGGTGTTCCAGAAATTGGAAAGCGTCAGCTTTTATCGCTGTGAGGTTCAAATACTTCAGTTCGCCTACCATCTTCTTGATGAAGTTGACGCACGGCTGGTGGATATCGACCGACAGCACTGACAGGGCCTCGCGGGAGGCGAACTCCAGACTGATGTTGCCTGTTCCTGCGAAAAGGTCAATGACCGTGACCGCATCAAAATAGAAGTAGTTATTGAGGATGTTGAACAGGCTCTCTTTGGCCATATCGGTAGTGGGCCTCACGGGGAGGTTGTCCGGCGCTTTGATATGCCGGCCCTTATTCTTTCCGCTGATGATTCGCATAAAACGTGTCGTTAAAAAGGTAACAGATTCAGAACGGTGTGCGCCTCCACACTTTTTCCGACAGCGGTCGTCACGGTGACGGGCAGCCTGTCACCGGCCCAGTCCATATCCGGGAAATACTGGTTCACAAAGTCGAAGTTCTTTTTCGGTTCCGGAAGTTCACCGCTGAAAAGGAGCAGGAAGTCATCGGCTTCCACCTCATGTTGCCGCAGGATGTTGGCGATGCTGTAAACGATTTCATCGGGTGTGGCGAAGGTGACCGTGCCTACGTAGGTGAGGCGGTTGTAACAGAAGAGAACGCACTCGGCCGAATTTCCGTGGAAAAAGAGGAGCATCCGATGAGGCGCGCCGCCATCGTTCAGTTGCAAATAGCGGGTGAGGACGGTGGCAGTATGCTGGAAGAACGGGGTGAGTCCTGCCTGTCTGAGCTGTTCAATCTTTCCTGCAGGGAAAGGATAAAGGGCAGTATAAGCATCCACGTCATCCTCTATAACCACATCGCTGTCAGACAGTTCTGAATGGACTTTAAAGAATTGCGAAGCGGGGGGCGAAAAAATCTCGTTCGGGACGAGGATGGGTGCGTTGGGGTGGACCACCACGCGCACCGATTGCTGTCCGCCGCCAAAGAAAATGCCGCATTCACGGAGAAGTGCGGTGAATGAGGCATTCTTATGGTTTTCAAGAAGGAAGTTCCCGTCGGGCAATGCTTTCAGCAGCGAGAAGCCGTTAGGGTGCAGTCCGACGGCCTTGTAGTTGGCGTTATTCTTCGGTTTTTCCATAATCGACCACTTCGATGGAGGGTTTCACGGTGTCGCCCAGCTGCACGCCGACGCAGTTTCTTCTCTCGCGCATGTCGTTTTCAAGGCCGTTGTAGAAGATCTTGCCGAAGCAGCGGCTGATGAAACCTTTTTCCGCCGGGATGGTGGACTTCTGAAGGTCGTTCAGGATCAGTTCGACGGGGACATAGACGGCGAACTTCTGCACGGTGGAGTCGGTGGTGCAGATTTCAATCTTGTACTTCTGGTCATTGAAGGGGACGTACTGGAATTCCTCCATCCTCACATAGTCGCTATAGTCGCGCTTTTTGTTGAGTTCGGCGAGGGTTTCCTCCATCTTTTCCTTGATGGGGACCTTGATCTCGACGGTTTCATAGTAGCCCTGTTTTTCAGCTTCTTCCATGGAGAGGCCTTCCGGGATGGTGTCGCTGGTGCGGCGGGTGGAGGTCACCGTGAAGAAACCATTGGAATAGAAATCCTCCAAGTCCTCAATTTTGGCGGCGTACTCGCCGTTCTCCTTTTTATAGAGTTTCTGAAGTTCGGCGATGGCGGTCAGACGGTTGATGTTCATTTCACGTCTGGCGGTGTAAACATCCGCAAATTTCTTCGGACGGAGGATGGATTTGGTCGTCAGGAAGACGAAAATCAGGGCGATGACGATTAAAAGCGTGCTTACTAAAACTTTACTTTTCATATTTTGAAACTTATTATATCCTAATATACAACGACTTCGGTATTTCACGAAAAAGCAGGCAAAAATACTAAAAAATACATTAGCAGAAATACCTTTCCGCGCTTTTTATCAAAAATATTTTACGTAAGTTTGCCGATTGATTTTAGAATATGTTCTACTTACTGCAAAAGGACTTACGGTTTCAGATTTTCGTTCTGGTGGCGCTGACGGGATTGTTTTGCTTCCAGCTGTTTGCCACGCCCGTGGCCTTCTGCCTGTACGACCCCGCCCTGCCGTACGCCCTCTCGCTGGACGAATGGACGGTGCTGCATCCGTCCGCCGCACGCGCCGGCATCCTCGCCCTCTACGTGCTGCAGCAGCTGCTGCTATACTCCTACTTCAAAAGGAACCGTTTTGCCGACAACGAGACGCTGATTCCCTGCATCGCACTGGCGGCATTCCTTGCGGCCAGCGGCATCGCCTCGCACTGCACGCCCGTCCTCATCGCCAACACCGCCGCCATCGGCGTGCTGCGCCTGAGCGACGACTCCGAGTCGCGCCACCTGAAAAGCCGGCTACTGCTCGCCGGGACACTCATCGGCATCGCCTCCCTTTACGACCTTTCGCTGCTGCTGCTCGCCGTCGCTATCATCCTGATTCTGGTCACCAACCGCCTCAACACCCTGAACGACATCTTCGTCGCCCTCATCGGTATCCTCATACCATATATATATGTATTAGCCTACCATTTTTTTGTCGGCAACCTGTCTGCCTATCTTTCGTCCTTCACCCGCTTCGATTTCCAGTTCCCGCTCGTTTCCGCCCGCCCGTCCATCGTGGCCATCATCTGCATCGTTGTCTGCATCGCCCTGCTCATCTACATACTGGTGAAATTGAAAATCCGCTTTGACTACAAGCTGATTGTGGTCCGGAAGCGGTTTGCGAACACCCATTTCCTGTTCGTTGTTTCGGCGGCCATCCTCTTCCTCACCAATCTCCCCTACCCGCAGTCGCTCGGCTATCTTTTCATCCCCATCGCCATTTATCTGGCTGCATACGCGCCCAGCCGCCGCTTTTCCATCACCAAAGAGGTGGTGCTCACACTCTTCTTCACCGCCATCACACTGATTGGAATTGGCCTGTAAATATCTTATTTACAATCGATTTATCTTTTTTATTCATAAAATCCATAACTTTGAAAAAGACACTTTCCCTTGTCCTCACCAGTCTGATTCTGACCGCCAGCGTTTTTGCGCAAGTCAGTCCCGTCAAAATCACCAAAAATGCCAACCGCTTCACCTACGAAGTTTACGATTATGGCGAAAAGATTGACACATCGCAAATGTGGATTGCCCTCTACAACAATGAGTATCAGATTGCTTCACAGGAATCGAAAGGGCCTTTCGTCCCCGGTTACGCCCGCGAGGTCACGATTGTTAATCTGGACAAGGACAGCACTTACCAGTTGGCGAAATTCATAGGAACGGGAAAATCGGATTGTTATGAAGTAGCTTCGTCGTTCAGCCGCAGCGACATCGCTTACGACACCGCCGTTGTGGACGGTCTCACCCGCTATACCTGCCACATCAACAGCAACACGCTGGAGTTTTTCGTGCAGGATTTTCCTTCCGACATCAACCCGCTACCTTATTACGGAAGATTCAAAGGGATGGTGGTCTGTTTCAAACGCAACGGTCAGATTTATTTGCAGTTAGCAAAAACAGAATTTTGGAAACAGGCTGGAATCGTACCCTTCCGCGATGGTTATACCCATTGTCAGCGCGTGACGGGCCGCGAACTTTCGCAGATCAAGAAGCAGAAACTGGTCATCACCACCCGCATTTTCGATGATGTGCAGTTGAGCTGGGGACAAAAGAACAGCCATGTTGAAGGGAATATTTACGATAACACCCCTTTTGACAGCGTGTTGCACTATGCCGGCGGCACCCTTGCCCTGAAGAGGGTACGCCTGCCCGAGCTTCCTCGCCACTACCAGACGTTCATCGAGCTGCACCAACGCAGCAACGGCGACGCCTACGACCGCACCGGCAGCGTGTTTGTCATCCCGACAGGGTACCATGGGCCGATATTCTTTACAGGTATTAACGAACATCCCGATTCATTGCCCTGTATAACAGGAAAAGACGGACAAAAGTATCAAGGCATTGCCTTCAAAAGATGGGTTGACGGCGAACAGGTGCTGTACTACCAGCCTCCTGTGGAACTGATGCGCTTTTTCACGCCCTTCGGGGTGGGCCATTTCAACGACCGTGTGCAAATTGACGGATTGGAGTGGGCTGACGAAACCTTTTACAAACAGGAAGTGACTGACTTAAGTGCTTATCTGCAAGGCGAAGTCTGGATTGGCGTGTGGATCGGCAACTACGACGGAGGCGGGCACAAAGTAACGCTTGATATCAAGTCGTACCCGGGCAGCGAACGTTGGGATGACAACAGCAGGGCTGGAGACGATGAAATCTGCAAATCGTTGTTCAACACCTGCAATGTGCTGGAGATGGCAGGGCAAAACTATGGGAAAATTTTCGGAACAGATAGTCTGTCTGTGACAGTGTTCATCCATGAACCGGAAAAAACACGTCTTCGCTATATCAGCACGGGTCACGGCGGCTGGGATGGCGGCGACGAGTTCACCCCGAAGCCCAACACCATTTTGATTGACGGCGAACCCGCTTTCACTTACACACCGTGGCGCGAGGACTGCGGCTGTTACCGCCGATTCAATCCCGTGAGCGGCAACTTCTGGAACGGCATGTCCAGCAGCGACTACTCCCGCAGCGGCTGGTGTCCGGGCACCGCCACGCAGCCGGTCTATTTCGACCTCAGCTATCTGAAACCGGGGCACCACACCATCACCGTCGCCATCCCGCAGGGCGAGCCGTTGGGCGGCAGCTTCAGCCACTGGGCCGTCAGCGGCGTGCTGATAATCGAAAAATAGCAACTACTTACGTGTAATCTTCAGTGTTTCAGCTCCTTTATTGGTACGAAGCCGACACAGGTAAATCCCGGACGGGAGCTGTGACAAATCCAGTTCCATAAGATGAACCCCTGCCGTCTGGACAGACAGATTCTGCTGTAGCATGGTCCGTCCGAGCAAGTCCGTCACAGAAATTTCCACGGGAGAATTGTCTGACAACTGATACTGCAAGCAGGCTTTTTCGGTGACGGGATTCGGGTACAGGCGTGCCGCAGCAGCAACAGTATGTTCCTCTACACCAACGGTATTGTCAAGTTCGGTATAGGCGACCAGCATAGCCATATTGTAGCGGGCCACATCGGCAAGGAAATCATAGTTGTTCGAGTCCGACACATCGTGGTAGGTGTGGTACGAGGTGGAGAAGGTGTTTTCGATGGCAAACACGGTGCGGAAGCCAAAATAATAGTAGGCATAACTGTCACTGTAACGCGAGTTCACGTTCTCGTCTTCGGTCGGCACCACGGGGGCAATATTCGTGTACTGGGAGCAGATTTCGGCGGCGCGGGCCACAATGTCAAGGGAATTGTCGTACCAGTGCAGTGTGAGTCTCCAATCGTCATCGGGCTGGTAGCTCACCATATCGTTATTGAGCATGACAGCCACATGGTTGCCCGATTCCACCCGTCTCCACGCATCGTCATAGCTGCCAAGAAGTCCGAGTTCCTCACCGTCGTAAGCCATAAAATGGATGTCGCGTTTGAAACGGAGTCCGTTTTCGTGGCAGATGCGTGCCAGTTCCAGCATCACGGCCACACCAGAAGCATTGTCATCGGCGCCCGGAGCTTGTTCCAACAAGCCATAATTCGAATCGTACGAAATCGCATCCAGATGCGCACCCACAATCACAATGGAGTCGTCCTTGGGATTTTCACTTGCGAGGACACCCTTTACGTTATAAAACCACTGCGCATAATCCCCTGCAATCCAATTGGACGATTCATTATAAAAAGAATCAATGACAGCATTAATCCCGTAGTTTCCAAGACGTTGCACCAGATACTCCGCCACCTCGCGGTTGCCTCCATCACGAAGGGCAAAGCGACTGCCGAAACTCTCCAAATCGTTCACCGTGCGAAGCAGACTGTCCGCATTGATCTGCGGCAACAAACTGCTCATATCTTCCTCATTCTGAGCAAAAAGAGCACTGGTCATCATCGTGACAACCACCATTACACCGATACAAATAACCCTTTTCATCCTTTAATCTTTAATCTATTACCACACATCCCTATATATTCCAATTTCTCAATTTTCAGTTTTCAATTTTCAATTTCTACTACCCCGCCCTTCGGGCACCCGTTGTCGGCTTCGCCTTCTTTTCCTCATCACTCGGCAAAGAAAAAGCAAGCTTTCCTCTGCGCTCGTTCTTTCGTCAAATCTACATAGAAGGGGAATTTTTACTACTTCAGTGTTCTTTCCAGAAATCCCACGGTGATTTCGACAGGGCGATAGGGACATCCTGTGAAGTTATGATCGTAATAATCAAGCAGATGGTATTCGCTGCCGGACCATGTCTGGTGGAACCGTTCGCTATCGGTGTAGGGAACGAGCACGTCGCCGGTGCCGTGGATGAGGCAGGCGCTACCGTGGTATTTTGCGGCGGTCTCGTAAATCGGGAGCCGGGCTGCGGTGCTCAAGTAGCGGCCGCCGACTTCCAGTCCGTTGAACAGCACGATGCTTTCGGGGACGTCAAGCGGGTCGTAGGTGGTGCCGAAGAGGTTGCCGCGGAGGGCATCCGAACGAAGTATGGCAGCCGGCGCGAGCAGCACCACCGACTTGATCTGGTCGGGATGGTTTCCCGCCGACATCGCCGCCACCACGCCGCCCTGCGAGTGGCCGACGAGGGCAATATCCTGAACGTAAGGAAGTTTACTGACGTATGCCAGCACGCTGTCCAAATCTTCTATTTCATTCGGAATCGTCATATCCTTGAACTTTCCGTCGCTTTCGCCGTGTCCGTTGAAATCGAAAATCAACGAAGCCACGCCATCAGCCTGCAGTTGTTCGGCGGCCATCTTCAAAAGATAGAACTCTTTGTCGCTATTGAATCCGTGACAAAAGACCACGAGGTCGCATTGTGTGCCGGGCTTGAGGGAGGGCGTGCGCAACACCGCCGACAGCTTGCCTCGGCTGCCGTTGATGGTCAGCTTTTCGGAATTGCCGCAATGGGCCTGCGGCTGTTCAAAAAGTTCCCACAGTTTTTTCTCAATCTTATAGGATAAAACCGTGCTCACCAGCACTTTACCATCGGGGCCAATCAAATAGACGGAGGGGATCCACCGCACGCCGTACGCGCCGGCCACTTTCGAGTCCTTCATCCGTTTCATCTCACTGACCTGCTCGTAAGGGATTCCCATCTTTTCAACGCAGGCCGCCCATTTTTCTTTGTCCGTGTCAAACGAGACGCCGAGGAACTCCACCCCTTTCGGATGGAACCTCTCATACATGCGGACAATTTCGGGGGCATCCTTGCGGCAATCGGGACACCAGGAGGCCCAGAAGTCAAGCACGACGTATTTTCCTTTGGCGAAATCGCTGAATTTAAGCGTTTTCCCGTCGATGGTGGTCAGCTGGAAGTCGGGAGCGGGCGTGCCGGGCTTCAGCAGTTCGGCAGCATATTTAACGTCAAGGTCATTCTGCGAGAATGCACTGTTGAAAACTGTCAGGAGCAGACAGAGGAAAGAAAGGGTGAGGATTCTTTTCATTGGAAAAAATGTTATTCGGGCGGCAAAAGTACGAATAAATTGAGAATTGAAAAATTAAATTTGAAAAGTGTGGGGATGCAGTACACGACTCCCTATATTCAGAACTTTATCGTACTTTTGCCGCCTCAAAAAAAGCAACATTATGAGACCCTACGAACATATCGTAAAATACTATGAATGTGACAGAATGGGCATCGTCCACCACTCCAACTATGTCCGTTTTATGGAGGAGGCGCGGGTGGACTGGATGGATCAGCTCGGTTACGGTTTCGACCGGATGGAGGCAGAGGGCGTGGTATCGCCCGTCACTTCCATCAGTTGTAACTACAAGAGTCCCAGCACTTTCAAGGATATTATTTCCATTGAAGTGAAAGTTTCTGGTATGACTGCCGTGAGAATCAGTTTTGACTACACAATGACAGTGAACGGCAAGGTGGTCTGCCTCGCCAGCAGCACCCACTGCTTCTTGGAAAACGGCCGCCCAGTTGTGATGGAACAACGCTTCCCTGAACTGTACCACCGAATCAAGGAACTATATGGTTAGTGAAAAGTGAAAAGTGAAAAGTGAAAAGTGAAAAGTGAAAAGTAAAAGGTTGCCACCGCGCGTCCCCTCTTCATAAATGCCTATTACTTATTACCTATTACTTATCACCTTGCTGTAGCTTCCTCACAAATAAGGAGTCCCCGCAAAAACATTCCCCCAATTTTGGTATTTGGGCACTTTTGAAGCGCCCGTATTTTTGCCGCCGTAAAATAAGTATGGCATGGCAAAGAAAATCCAACTCCTTCTACTAGTTGTTACAATCCTCCTCGCAAGTCCGCTAAACGCCCAATTCACAGTCAGTTCCACTCCCGACGATACTGCTGTTTCCGACAGCATCAAGCCGAAAAGCCGTCTCACCATTGGTGGGTATGGCGAGGCGGTTTACAAATACAATTTTTACAGCGACAATATGTTCCGCTATTCGCATGCCGAAAAGTACGCGGATGCGAAAGGACACGGCCGTGTGGATCTGCCGCACGCCGTCTTTATGATAGGATATGATTTCGGCAAGGGCTGGACCTTCAATGCGGAAATCGAGTTCGAGCACGGCGGCACCGAAGCGGCGGTGGAGGTGGAGGCGGAAGAGACCGGCGAGTTTGAGAAGGAGATCGAACGCGGCGGCGAGGTGGCCCTTGAACAGTTCTGGCTCCAGAAGTCGTTTTTGGATTCTAAGATCAACATCCGCCTCGGGCACATCGTCGTTCCCGTGGGCGGCACCAACAATGCCCACCTGCCGAGCGAGTTCTTCGGTGTCTATCGTCCCGAAGGCGAAAACACCATCATCCCGTGCACATGGCACGAGACCGGCATTGAGCTGTGGGGCAAAATCAAAGGGTGGCGTTACGACGTGATGGTGATGCCCGCCCTCAACTCCAACATGTTCAACGCATCCGGCTGGATTCACGACGGCAGCGCCTCGCCCTACGAGTTCAAGGTGGCCAACAAGCTTGCCGTCGCCGCCCGCATCGACAACAGCAGCATCAAAGGGCTCCGCATCGGACTCAGCGGCTACGCCGGCAACTGCTTCAACAACGACATCGTCACGGACGGCAAGTCCTCGAAATACGCCAAGGTGAAAGGGACGGTGCTCATCGGCGCCCTTGATTTCAAATACAGCTACGGCGGCTTCCTGATGCGCGGCAGCGGCCTTTACGGGCACCTCGGCGACGCCGGCCTCATCTCCACCTACAATGCCTCACAGGTCAACAGCTCGCAGTCGCCCTATCCCCACACGCTGGTCGGGAAGGCGGCTTGGAGCGCAGGCATCGAGGCGGGCTACGACATCTTCCACCACCTGAAAAGCACCTCCAAGGCATTGGGACAGAAGTTCTACCTTTTCGTCCGTTACGAGTACTACGACTCCTACGTACCTGTCGCTGACGCTACCCCCTACCCGTGGAGCGAGCGGCACTGCATCTCCGGCGGTATCAACTACCGGCCTATCCCCGAAATCATCCTCAAAGCGGAAGGCGGCATCCGTCTGCTCCGTTCGCAATACAACCAAGAACCGTGGTTCGCCATCGGTGCAACATGGGCAGCGTTCTTTAAGAGAGTTAAGAGTTAAAAGTTGAGAGTTAAAAATTGAGAGTTAAAAGTTGAGAGTTAAAAGTTAAGAAGTTAAGAAACGAAGATGTGAAGATGTAGAGACACAGTATACTGTGTCTCTGAAAAAAAGAAAACATATTGATTATTCAATTTATTAAATATTAAATTATTAAAAATCAATAAAATATGAAAAACAATCTTTTTATCATTTCAGTTCTATGCACGATGATGTGCATGATGGTTTCCTGTCACAAGGATGACAATGTGAAAACCGTTGACGAAATTCACGCTGCTATTTTGGAGCAGTATGTAAGCAACACGATTTCACCCACTTACAAAAATTTAGCAACCAATACGGAGCAGTTGGTGACGGATTTGCAGGCTTTGCGTGCCGACAAAAGCCAGAGCAATCTGAACCACGCCTGCGAGACATTCCTGACCGCCCGCGCGTGGTGGGAGAAGAGCGAGGCATTCCTGTTCGGTGCCGCCTCCGACTTCGGTATCGACCCACACATTGACTCATGGCCGTTGGACGTGGACGCTTTCAACACGATGATGGCCAACACCGCACAGATTCAGGCGATGGACGCGGAGGACGGTGACGAATATGCCGGTGAAAAACTCGGCAATTCGCTGCTCGGCTTCCATGGTATCGAATACATCCTTTTCAGCAACGGCGCCCCCAAGAGTGCCAGCGAACTCACTGATTTGCAGCTGATTTACGCCATCGCAGTGGCCGGCGACCTGCGCAACCGCTGCTACCAGCTTGAAGTCAGCTGGATCGGCAACGCTGCGCCCAAAGCCCACCGCGACAAAGTGGAGGATCTGGAACTGAACAGCACCGTGAACGGTGGTGACTTCAGCTACGGCGAAAACCTCCGCAAAGCCGGCACCCTCGGCAGCACCTACCCCAGCAGCGCCAGCGGCCTGATGGCCATCATTGAC
>Ga0310696_10008001_pt1 | contig 12359 bp, 12 predicted proteins | sample AusTroGonzalo_MG_4_FD_203885 | JGI IMG/M metagenome (GOLD analysis project Ga0310696, IMG submission 203885) | Bovine rumen microbial communities from tropical cattle in Woodstock, Queensland, Australia - Gonzalo_02 (v2) (version 2) | ecosystem: Host-associated > Mammals > Digestive system >... | reverse complement strand
ATCTTATCAATCTTATCTGATGTGGAGAGCTTAGCCTTTGACTGCTTTTTGTAGCAGCTCTTGATGATGGATGCGATATAAACATAACGCTCGTTTGTGATGATCGATTCCGCATCGTCATCAAGTTCTGTCTCAGCAGATTTGATGTCGTTTTCAATATGATCAAGTTTTTCTTTTGAGATACCGAGCTTCTCGATTACTTTCTCATCGCGCTCGAAAACCTTGATCGCATACCATCTCTGCTTATCAGCGTCCATATCGTGCAGACAAGCTTCTTCAATGTGCGCGAGAGCATGTTCGACGGGACCTGAGAAAGAGTGGGGTGGAAGTGTCTTTGTTGCTTTTGCAGCTTTAATTGCTTCCTCTGCGGCTTCTTTTATTCCTGTTCCTTTAAGTGCGGAAATAGCAACAGCCTTACATCCCATCTGCTTACTAAGCATATCAAGATTGATCTTGTCGCCGTTCTTTTCTACGACGTCCATCATGTTGACTGCCATTACGACAGGAATGCCTAACTCGGTGAGCTGTGTTGTAAGATAAAGGTTACGCTCAAGGTTAGTACCGTCAACGATATTGAGGATTGCATCAGGCTTCTCATCAATGAGATAGTTACGTGCAACAACTTCTTCTAATGTATAAGGGGATAGGGAGTAAATACCCGGAAGATCCGTGATGGTTACTCCGTCGTGCTTTTTGAGTTTGCCTTCTTTTTTCTCGACAGTTACGCCCGGCCAGTTGCCGACGAACTGATTAGAACCCGTAAGAGCGTTAAAGAGTGTAGTCTTACCGCTATTAGGGTTACCTGCTAATGCGATCTTGATGTTTGAATCAGCCATGTTATTGCCCCTCCTTAATTATTCAACTTCAACCATTTCGGCATCGTTCTTTCGAAGTGACAATTCATAACCTCTGACTGTGATCTCTACCGGATCCCCCAGAGGTGCAACTTTGCGGACATAGATCTCAACACCCCTGGTGATACCCATGTCCATGATCCTGCGCTTAACTGCGCCTTCACCGTGGAGCTTTACGACCTTAACGGTCTGTCCCACCTTAACTTCCTTTAAAGTCTTCATATATTCCTCCTCTTAAATTAATAACTTGTTTGTCAGACCATGATCTTCATGGCCATATCTTTGTTGAGTGCGAGCCTGGATTCTTTTACTTTGAGAATTACATTTCCATCGTTAACGCTGATAAGGGTAACGAGACCGCCCGGAACGATTCCGAGATTCTCAAGATGGAGTTTTACTTCAGGGTTTCCGCCGACTTTTCTTATGATCATTTCCTCGCCGCAATCGGCAACTGTTATAGGCATCATGTCAACCTCGCTATCTTTACGAAAAATAACATATCGTAAATAATATTTTACAAATATTAGTTGCAACTAATTAGTCTCGGCTAACATTATATCTTTCATTCACTATTCTGCAAGAGAAATCAAGAAAAATGTGAATTTGCACAAAGAGAACGGGGATATCAAATTACTTTATGTTGACAAGTTAGACCTAACTAACTATTATATTTCCCGATTGTTAGCCTAAACTAATAGCATTGTTAATTCGTGGTTTGTGAGTGGAGATAAAGCGAATCTCTTTGACTTAGAATCTCACAATCAGGCAGGAGAGAAAAATGGAAAAGAAAAGTAACAGACTTAAAGCAAAAGATTTTATTACGATTGGTATTTTTACTGCAATTCTATTTGCAGTTGAATTTGCATTCGGTATGCTCGGATATATTCACCCGTTTATAGTTGCGTCTTACGTAGTTATACTTCCACTGGCAAGCGGAATCCCGATGATGCTTTTCTATTCAAAGGTTGAGAAGTTCGGAATGATAACGATCGTTTCCGTTCTTTTGGCGATCATTATGTTTGTTGGAGGCATGGGCTATCTCGGCGCGCCGCTCATCATTATCTCAGGTATTGTTGCAGACTTAATTGCCAAGTCAGGTAATTACAAGAGTTCCAAGAAGATCGTATTGAGCTTTGGAGTATTTAATCTCTGGATCTGCGCAAATTATTTCCCGATTCTTGTTACTGCCGATTCGTATCGCCAGGATCTTGTTGATGGGGGATATTCTGCGGATTACGTAAATAATCTCTTTGCTGCTATTAATGTAAAGACTATTGGCATACTTGTAGTTTTAGCTTTTGCATTCGGCTGCCTCGGTGCTGTCATCGGCAAGGCTGCTGTTAAGAAGCATTTTGCAAAAGCCGGAATTGTATAATTATGAAACTTGATCCGCGCACCAAACTGTTCATGATATTTGTTGTTTCGCTTATCGTCATGATGAGCGCTACGACACCGTTCTTATGGGCGATCAGGCTCTCTATAACGCTAATTCCGATAATACTTCTTATATTAGAGAAAAAATACGCGTCGGCATTGAGGTTCCTTATTGCATATGGAACGGCTCTCATTCTGACATTCTTCTTTTTGTCAGCTGAATCAGAAGGTCTCATTGCATCACTTCTTATCGGGTATTGCGGCATAGTCGTTCAGTTTATGCCTGCACTCATCACAGCATGGTATGTTGTAAGAACTACGAAGATCGGCGAGTTTATGTCATGTATGCAGAAGATGCATGTTCCTGACGGAATCGCTGTATCGCTGGCAGTTGTCATGAGATTCTTCCCGACGATCAAGGAAGAGTATTCATCGATCAATGATGCAATGAGAATGCGCGGAGTTATGCTTGGCGGCGGAAACGTACTCAAGATGTTTGAATTCAGAATGATCCCGCTCCTTTTTTCGTGCGTTAACATAGGCGAAGAACTGTCCGCAGCTGCCATTACCAGAGGTTTAGGCGGAGAAGTAAAGAGGTCTAGCGTTGTTGAACTTAAGCTCGGCATTGCTGATTATCTACTCCTGACCTTCCTTACAGCTGCGACAGTTATCTTCGTTGTTTTCAAGTATTTCTTATGAGCTTCATCGATCTCGAAAACATAATCTTCCAGTACAAGGGTTCCAAAGACGGATCCCTTGTTAATGTGAACCTCAAGATTGAAGAAGGCCAGACTGTGCTTCTTTGTGGCGCATCCGGTTCAGGTAAGACGTCGATAATAAGGCTTATCAACGGTCTTATTCCTCATTACTATTCAGGAGAATTGAGTGGTGAGATAACGGTTGCAGATCATGACATAAAGAACACTGAACTTCATGCGCTGGCTGGAACTGTAGGAACGGTATTCCAGAATCCAAGGAGCCAGTTTTTCTCGGTCGATACTGACGGGGAGATAGTATTCGGACCTGAAAATATCGGTCTTGAACCCAAAGAGATAAAGACGAGAATGAATGATGTTGTAGCCGAGATGGATCTGGAAGAACTGCTGGGCAGAAGTGTTTTCGATCTTTCCGGGGGACAGAAGCAGAGAATTGCCTGTGCTTCAGTTGCGGCTCTGCTGCCTAAGATTATCCTTTTGGATGAACCTTCTTCCAATTTGGATTTTGATTCCATTGAACTTCTGCGAGGAATAATAATGGAATGGAAGCGTCAGGGCAAGACAATAGTTATCTCCGAACACAGGCTGTGGTATCTGAAAGACGCTGTTGACCGCGTTATCTATATGGAAGACGGCAGGATCGCAAAAGAATGGAATGCTGAAGAGTTTAACCTGCTTGGTGAAGAAGAGGTAAAAAAATATAAGCTCAGACCCGTAACTTTGGAAGAGGAACTGATCAGAGAGATCAGGGGAGAATGCGATTCTGAAATTATCGAGACAGAGCAGTCCCTTGAACTCAAAGATTTCTTTTTCAGTTACAAAAAGCGTCCGTATCTTGTCTTTAAAAAGAAGTTTAAAGAATCAGACGGGGATTTCCTTAATCTCAACATTCCTGATCTTAAGATACCAAAAGGCAAGGTAATTGGCCTTGTAGGACCTAACGGTACCGGCAAATCCACATTTTTAAGATGTCTTTGCGGACTTGAAGGCGATTGCAAAGGCAAGATAGTATCAGACGGAATAACATACAAAGGGCGTCAGCGTCTTAAGATCTGCTATATGGTAATGCAGGATGTTAACCACCAGCTCTTTACTGACAGCGTTAAGTCTGAAGTAATGCTTTCAATGAAGGAAGAAGATGAAAAGCGCTGTGATGAGCTCCTGGAAAGGCTCGGACTGATTGAGTTCAAAGACACTCACCCAATGGCGCTCTCGGGCGGACAGAAACAGCGTGTTGCAATTGCATCCGCATTGGCATCCGATGCGCAGATACTTCTTTTCGATGAGCCAACATCAGGCCTTGATTATTCTCACATGGAGAAGGTCTCTGAACTCCTAAGGCAACTTGCAGTTTCAGGTGCATCTGTAATCGTATCCACTCACGATCCCGAATTGATCTCAGATTGCTGTGACTATGTATTGGGGCTTAATCACGGAAAAGCTATATATCTCAAAGCGAATAAGTATAGTTAATAACCGAATTTCATAGAGGAGTGTTTTTATGTATATAGAGACAAGAGACCTTAAAAAGTCTTATGGTGAAGGCGGAAGCTTCGTCCAGGTATTAAAAGGAGTCAGCATAAAGATCGACAAAGGTGAGATGTGCGTTATACAGGGCACATCCGGTTCCGGCAAGTCTACATTGCTCAACTGTATCGGCGGTTTGGATGATATAGATTCAGGCAGTGTGTCTGTTGCAGGCACTTTGGTAGAAGGACTTAAAGGCGAGAAGCTGTCCGATTACAGAAGAGCTAACCTGGGATTTATCTTCCAGTTCTATAATCTCGTTCCCAATCTTACGGTCAGGGAGAATATCCAGGTTTGCGAGTATCTTACAAAAGATCCGCTTAATATGGATGAGCTGCTCGAAGTATTGGGCCTTACCGAACATCAGCATAAGTTCCCTTCGCAGTTATCCGGCGGTCAGCAGCAGAGATGCGCTATTGCAAGGGCATTAGTTAAGAATCCTAAGGTTTTGCTTTGTGACGAGCCTACGGGCGCACTCGATTCAAAGACTTCCAGAGATATTCTTGTACTGCTCGAAAAGATCAACAGGCAGTACGGAACAACCATGCTGATCGTTACTCACAATAACTCAATCAAGAATATGGTCGATCACATTATCTATCTCAAGGACGGAGAGATATACAAAGACTACAGAAACGAGACTAAGATCCCTGCCTCGGAATTGGAGGATCTCTGATATGGGCTGGATATTGTTTAAGAGAGCGTTGCGCGATCTTAAATCCGGTTTTACAAGATACATTGCTCTGGCTCTTCTTATCGTTTTTTCGCTGTTTATTGTAATTAGTCTTATGGCAGCGGCGGATACGGTCATTGATACCACGGATATATCAGACAGGGAGCTTAACTGCGAAGACGGTGAGTTCTCTGTTTTCGTGCCTTTGCGGGATGAAGAATTAAAAAGAATAACTGACCGCGGCGTATCAGTTGAGAAGATGTTCTATGTTGATTACGCCCTTAATGAGAATCAGGTGTTAAGAGCGTTCAAGGTAAGGGAAAATATCAATAAGATCTCACTGATAGACGGTTCTTTGCCCACAGCGGATAATGAAGCCGTAATTGAGAGGCGCTATTCTGAAGTAAATAATATTAATATCGGTGATAAGATCACGATCGGTGAAAAAGAGTTTACTGTTACAGGTATCGGTGCAACCCCTGATTACAACACTGTTATCAAGAAAATCAGCGATACGGTTGTAGACAGCAGATACTTCGGTTTGATCTTTATTACTTCAGACGCATATGCCGAGCTCTATGAATCAGGCTGCTCTTTAGCATCAGAAGAATACTATTACGCTTATGTCCTTAATGATGCAATGAGTGAGGATGAACTCAAAAGTATCCTTGAAGAGAACAAATTCGATGTCGACGATGTGGACGACGAGTATTTTAAAGAATACTGGAATAGGATGACTGAGAGAAAAGACGAACTCTTAGACGGCATTGATGAGCTTAAGGACGGTGCAGAAGAACTTGCCGACGGAGCAGAAGAGCTTGCTGACGGTATAGATGAATTCCATGACGGCATGACTGAACTTCACGATGCTGTCCCTGACCTTACAGACGGAATTGATGCGTTAGAAGAAGGTGCGGCTGCGTTAGAGGATGGAATCAGGGATTACACATCTGCAGTAGGTCAGATCGAATCCGGCGCATCAGAACTCTCTGACGGAGCTGCTGAATTGGCTGCCGGCACAGATGAACTAAATAATGGAGCAGCTCAGTACGGAGAAGGTGTCAATGAACTGTACGACTCAGTCGGGGTTATGGCGCAGAGCGAAGATCCGTATGTCGCAGGAGTAGCTGCAGGTTTTGTTGATCCGGTATCAGCTATGACCGCTGGGTACGGGCAGATACAAAGCGGAATTGCTGCCGTAAATGCCGGCGCTTCAAGTCTTTCAGCCGGAGCATATCAGTTATATGCGGGTATCAAAACGCTTAATTCCAACAGTGCCGCACTCAGAAACGGTGCAACTGCATTACATGACGGTATCTCTGAATTAAGAGAGGGAGCGGATGAATTTGCTGATGGTATTGATGAACTCTATGACGGTTCGCTGGAGATAAAGGACGGCTCAGCAGAGCTTGCTGATGGCGCCAGAGAACTGTCTGACGGAGTTAAAGAATTCTCTGACGAAGCAAATGATCTGATTGATGAAGTATTCAATATTGATCTGTCGAACCTTCGCGTGTTTCTTACCAAAGCAGATAATCCGAGGATCGGTTCAGCGGCTGACGACGTTCAGATCAACTATTCGGCAAGTATCATCTTCGGAATCCTTCTGGTAGTCCTATTTGCTTATGTAATCTCCGTATTCATTGTACACACAATAGATCAGGAGAGCCCTGTTATCGGAGCTCTTTATTCAATGGGCGTTAAGAGAAGAACGCTGACCATAAGTTATGTTGCTGTTCCTGTTATTGTAACGTTCATATCAGGGGTGATCGGAACTATACTGGCGATCTTTACCCCTGTGGGAATCCCTGCACAGTTGCAGGATACATTAGGCTATTACTCCATGCCGAAGATGGAGATAATCGTTAAGCCATTTATTCTTATTTACGGACTTGTAATACCTCCGGTAACAGCATTTATCGTAAATGTTCTCGTTGTAAGAAACAGACTGGTAAGAACACCTCTGTCACTCCTTCATAATGAGCAGAAAGCCGTGCGCGGCAAGGAACTTAAAATCAAAGGATTAAAGTTTATCCCTATGTTCAGAATAAGACAGATAATGCGTGAGATCCGTGCAGGACTTACGGTTGTTTTCGGCCTTTTCATGAGCCTTCTTGTTGCACTTATGGCTATCAACACAAGTGTTTACTGTACCAATGTTAAAGAAAGTTATATTAATCTGACCAAATACGAATATATGTATAGCTACAAGTACCCAACGGAGGAAGTTCCGGAAGGCGGATATGAAGCAGTAGCAGAAGGTTTCAAGAAAGAAATCTACGGATATACATTTGATGTAACTGTATTGGGAATTACGCAGGATAACCCGTTCTTTGATACAGGAGCTCTTCCTGACAACGATTCTGATGTTGTAATAAGCTCTGCAGTAGCGAATAAATACAAAATCTCTGTCGGAGACGTATTTACGTTAAGTGACGATAAGGGAGAGCGTTTGTATGCGTTCAGAGTAGTCAGGATACTCGATTATACGGCTTCGATGTTCGTATTTATGGATATCGACAGATGCAGAGATCTGTTCAATGAAGACGACGACTATTTCAATGTTGTCTTCTCTGATCACGCTCTCGATATTGATTCCGGAAGGCTTTATTCCACAGTATCCAAGGAAGAGATTGCAAGATCTTCAGGCGTTTATGTTGAGATGATGGCACCTATGGTAACGACTATGTCGGTTGCTGCTTCTGTTGTCTTTGTGGTGGTCATGTATCTCATGGTCAAGATGATGATAGACAGGTCGGCATTTAATATCTCACTGGTCAAAGTTTTCGGATTCAGGAATAAGGAAGTCAGAAAGATGTATCTGGATGGAAATTTCTACATTGTAGCTGTAGGCTCATTGATCTCAATTCCTCTTTGTAAAGCGATCATGGACTATATCTATCCGAGATACTTAGTAAGTAACGTAGGCGTAGGTGTTAATGCAGATTATCCGCCGGTGCTGTTCGTGCTGATATTTGCAGTCATCATTGCCCTTTATCTGCTGATAACACTTGTACTTACGGGAAGAATAAAGAAGATAAAGCCGGCTGAAATATTAAAGAACAGGGAGTAATTATGGTTAAGACAACATTAAAGATCGATGGAATGATGTGCGGAATGTGCGAGTCACATGTTAATGACATTGTGCGCAAAACTTTTCCGAAAGCATCGAAAGTAAAGAGCTCACATAAAAAAGGCGAGTGTTCCTTTTTGACGGAAGATGAGGTTGACGGAAACGTTATACAGGATGCTCTTAATGAGATGGGATATAAACTCCTTGAGGTTAATTCTGAGAATTATGAGAAGAGAGGTATATTCGGATGACTTTCGATGAAATGGGCAACATGTCAGGTAAAACATTAATGCTCCTTCCGGGAACATGCTGTGACTGGCAGTCTAATTTCTTAAACGTCATAGATGATCTTAAAGAGAAGTATCATCTGATCTGCGTTAACTACGACGGTTTTGACGGAAGTGATCTCATCTTTCCCGATATGATCACAGTCACTGAGAAGATAGAAAAATACATCATCGATAACTTTGGCGGCAGGATCGACGGAACGCTCGGTTCTTCTCTTGGAGGGACATTTGTCGGACAGCTGATCATGCGTGAGAAGGTTCACGTTGACCATGGTATATTCGGAAGCTCCGATCTCGATCAGAGCGGCGTTGTTGCAGCAAAACTGCAGGCGGCTTTAGTAACTCCTCTGCTTACAGGCGTAACCAGGAGCGAGAAGAAAAAGCAGAAGACAAAGAAGATGCTGATGGATTCTTTTGAGATGAGTGATGAAGTATCTGACAAGTTCATCGAAGCATTCTCGAAGTTTGATGTCAGATCGATAAAGAACGAATACTACACCGATCTTCTGACACACCTGAATAAGGATATCCATGTCGACGGAACTACTGCCCATTTTATCTATGCGAATAAGATGGGTGAGAAGTATTTGAAGAGATATCTTAAATACTTCCGTGATCCGGATATCAGAGAGTTTGACATGCAGCATGAGCAGTGGCTGTTTGGAGATAAAAAGTATGCTGAGCCCGTATTAAGAGCGATTGATGAATTCATGGGTGTTTAAGCAAAGAACAAACATGAGACTGAGTTATCCGGGATGCTGAATGAAACACATTGATTTTACAATTGCAAAAGACGGGTTTACCGGTCATCTGGCGGAACCTGATAACGGCTCTGACAGGGCGGTTATCGTTGTAATGGGAGGCGAGCAGAGCATATTGCCGGGCATTAAGTTTGCTGAGCGGTTTGCCGATTTTGGAATAACAGGACTTGCGGTCTCTCTTTTCGGTGCAGATGGTCTTCCAGATTCACCTGACAGGATCCCTCTGGATATGTTTATTCCTGCCGTTAATTATCTGAGACAACATAAGCATATTGAACGCATCAGTGTATACGGCCAGTCCATGGGATCGATATTTGCCGTGCTTGCAGCTGTTTATATCGGTGGATTTGAGAGTCTTATTCTGGTAAGCCCGACCCATGTTCCATTTGAAGGAACCGCAAAGGATAAGAAGACAATGTCCGGCCACAGTGTTGCTACATATCAGGGATACGAGATCCCTTATGTCAGGGCGGATTTCTCAAAGATAAAGGCAGCAAAATACTATAAACACCCGGACTGCGGCTATAAAGTTACTGGAATGTGGGTCGCTTATCATGATGCATATGCTGATCAGTCACAGGTATTGCGTGCCGAATTGCCTGTCGAAAAGACTAATGCCCGCATACTTCTTATCGCAGGCGACGAGGATGAGGCGTGGCCTTCGGAATATTCCGTAAGAATGATCGCACAAAGACTTAAAAATACCGGTTACGGTAAGGATGTAAAGGTTATCGTATATCCTCACGGAAGCCATCTTAACGGACTCATGCCAAATAAAGAACGTGAGAAAAAACTGTACCGAATGATCCCGCTGATAGGCTTGATGTATAGAACTTTTGGCAAATACAAGAATGAGAACCTCACATATTTTGAAAGAACAGAAAAGGAGATAATCGAATGGATCCAGTAAAGCGTAATTCAAAACTGGCTTTAGCCGGAATCATTGGAACCGTTGTATATGTGGCAGCTGATGCATTCCTTTATCTCGGCACCGACATTGCTTCGGATAATAAGTTATCGCTGTGGCAGGTCCCTGAGTGGCGCCTCATGACATCGATGTGGATCGGTGTAATAGGAAGCCTGCTGCTTCTTCTAGGTTTCATAAGCCTTGCAAGGATGTTTAATAAGGTGTTCGGGAAGGCAGGCAAATTCCTGATTCTTCCTGCGTTCCTTTGTATCGGCGGCGTGCTCTATATGCATTTTTCTTTAGGCGTTTACGCACCGCTTACATATAATTCCGCAGTTAAAGCAGGCATTACGGCTGAGCAGTTTTCGCTTCTTCTGGCAAATGCTGAAAGCTATATGAACCCTCTTACCATTGTATTGGTCATCCTTGGTTACTCAACGGAGATAGTGCTTATCTTCGGTATATTAAGCGGAAAGTTTGGCCTTCGGAAAAGACTTGTATCATTTATGTTCGGCGGCTATGCACTTGTAATACTGGTGTTTGCTTTAATAGCAAAACTTACCGGTGAATACGGTATCTTAGGCTCTGTCGAGAGCCTTCTCGAAATGACGTTTTTCATTCCGGCTTATATCTATTGGCGCAAGGAAGAAAAGAAATGATCGTAACTGTTGTTCTTTCATTGATAGGCTGCATTGCTTTCTTCCTGCTGATATTAGGTGTTACGGTAACTTTGCCGTCGCCGGGACTTATCAGCTTTTTCCCTGAAACAGAAGGCTGCAAAGGCTGGAAAGACTTTGGTTTTAACCGTAAGCAGCAGACAAGGCAGTGTGTGGCCATAGTTGTTTTGAGCCTGATAGTAGCATTTATTTGCACGTTGTTATGAGGTTTCTATGTTTGATAAACGCCTGATGACAATGTGTCCTGAAAGCAAAAAGTATATCGTCGGCAATATTATCTGCCAGTGGATAGAATTGCTGATGAATGCAGTCATGATATATGTCGTTTCAAATGTCATCGGAAAAATATATGCCCGACAGTTAACATTGTCTTTTCTGATCGTTTCTTTAGCTGTTGTCACGGTTACGCTCGTTATTAGGTTCTTCATGACAAAGACAACGACACGGATGAGTTATCTTGCATCGAAGACTGTAAAACGCGTGTTGAGAGAACACATATACGAGAAACTCCTGAAACTGGGAAGTGCATACAGGGAACATACAACAACAGCTGAACTGGTTCAGGAATCCGTAGAAGGTGTAGATCAGCTTGAGAGCTATTTCGGTCTTTATGTGCCTCAATTCTTTTATGCTTTTATAGCTCCGGTAACATTGTTCGTCTTTTTTGGAATAGCCGGAAGCTTTAAAGTTGCAGCGGTCCTTCTAGTATGTGTTCCGCTTATTCCGGGTGCCATTGTTATGGTCCAGAAGATAGCAAAGAAGATCCTTGCTAAATACTGGGATCAGTACACGAAGCTCGGAAGCACTTTCCTTGAGAATCTTCAGGGAATGACGGCATTGAAGATATATAAGGCCGATGCATATAAGAATAAGCAGATGAATGAGGAATCCGAGAACTTCCGTAAGATCACGATGAAGGTCCTTATGATGCAGCTTAATTCGATAATCATTATGGACTTCTTTGCATATGGCGGTGCGGCTCTCGGAATTGCGCTTGCAGGAAAAGGCTTCGTTGAAGGCAATATATCTTTGCAAAGCACAGTTTTCATGATCCTTCTCTCGGCAGATTTCTTCCTGCCTATGCGAAAACTCGGAAGTTATTTCCACGTAGCCATGAACGGTATGGCAGCAAGTGACAGGATCTTTAAGTTCCTGTCCATGCCTGAACCTAACGAGAAGACGATGATTCTGCCTGAAAAAGGTCTGGATATAAGCCTTTCTGATGTTGATTTTTCTTATGACGGTGAAAAGCAGGTTCTTAAAGCGGTTTCTATTGATATTCCTGAAGGTTCTTTTACCGGTATCGTCGGTGAGAGCGGTAGCGGAAAATCTACGATCGCTTCGCTCATTATGGGCAGGAATGTTATAAAGCAAGGTCAATTATCTATTGCAGGAAATCCCATATCTGAAATAAACGAAGAAAGCCTGTTCTGGAATATTGATTATGTAGGCTTGGAGAGCACTTTCTTTACGGGAACCGTTAGAGATAACCTCCTTATGGCAAAGCCTT
>Ga0310696_10008000_pt1 | contig 12361 bp, 8 predicted proteins | sample AusTroGonzalo_MG_4_FD_203885 | JGI IMG/M metagenome (GOLD analysis project Ga0310696, IMG submission 203885) | Bovine rumen microbial communities from tropical cattle in Woodstock, Queensland, Australia - Gonzalo_02 (v2) (version 2) | ecosystem: Host-associated > Mammals > Digestive system >... | reverse complement strand
GTTCTTCTTTATCATCGCTTTCACCACCATGAGCATCAGCAATGCCGCCGACTCATATTTCATGACCTTCAACATGCACGCCACGCCGCTGATGACGACGGTGTTCATGTGGCTCGGCACCATTCCTGCGTTTATCTTCATGCCGATGGTGCCTGCCATCAAGCGCAGGATTGGCAAGAACGGTATGTTCCGATTGTTCCTCGGCATCGCCATCGTGGCTATGCTGTTGATGTATCTGATGATGTCCATCGAGAGCCTCAAGAGCATCACCACGTTGATTTTCGTGGTGCAGTTTGTGAAGAGTACGGGCGTGGTGGTGGCTACCGGCTATATGTGGGCACTCGTGCCCGAGGTGGTGACATTCAGCGAATATGCCTCTGGCCGTCGTGTGGCAGGTATCGTTAATGCGCTCATCTGTATCTTTATGAAAGCAGGTATGGCGCTTGGCGGTGTCATACCCGGACTGGTGCTTGCCTGGGTGGGCTTCAAGGCGGGAGAGTCGGTACAGACGCCGATGGCCGAACAGGGCATCCTCTGGCTCGTCACCCTGATTCCTGCCGTCCTCTTCGTACTGGCCATTTTCGTGATTGGCAAGTATGAACTTTCTGATGAGAAGATAGACGAACTAAATGCTGCAGTAACGAATAAAACAAAATAGATATGCAACTGACATCAAATTCCGACAAGATTACGAGAGACTATTTCGACTCTCTGTTGATTGAAACCCGCTATCTGGACGCCGTTCTCCCTACGACGGAGATGACGCTGTTCGGAGAAACCTTCCGCACACCGATGATGACCGCCGCCCTGTCGCATTTGCATAACACGGCCCAAAACGGCATGACCATCTACGCCCAGGCGGCTGCCCAGAGCGGAGCCGTACATTGGGTGGGCATGGGTAGTGATGAGGAACTGGAGGAGATTGTGGCCACAGGTGCTCGAACCATCAAGATTATCAAGCCCCATGCCGACAACCGCGAGGTGTTGCGCAAGATTGAGCATGCCGTCCGTGTGGGCTGCATCGCCGTGGGTATGGATATTGACCACGCCTTCAATTCAGAGGGCGGTTACGATGATGTATTCGGCCTGCCGATGAAAGCCAAGACCACGGAGGAACTGAAAGACTTTGTCGAGGCTGCTGGTGTGCCGTTCATCGTGAAAGGTGTACTCAGTCCTCACGATGCCGAGAAATGCCTGAAAGCAGGTTGTGCAGGTATCGTCGTATCTCACCATCATGGCATGATCCAGTATGCCGTACCGCCATTAATGGCATTACCTGACATCCTCTCAATCACAGGCAGGAGCATCCCCGTGTTCGTGGATTGTGGCATCGAGAGCGGTATGGATGCCTACAAGTGCCTCGCCCTCGGAGCCAAGGCTGTATCGGTGGGTCGTCACCTGATGCCACTGCTCAAGAACGGGGCTGATGCTGTAGCAGGACGCATCAACGAGATGACGGCAGAACTGGCTGGCGTGATGGCGCGTACTGGTGTCAGCGCGTTGGATAAGATGGATGCAACGGTAATTCATAGGAGGGCATTCTGATGTATTTAGGTATTTCATCATCATTGCAGCACGGCTCGCCTGAGGAGTGGGCTGCGAAGCACAAGGCTCTCGGGCTGGAGTGTGTGAATTTCCCTGTCACTTGTGACGACGGCGAGGAAACTATCATGACGTATAAGAAGGCTGCTGACGAGGCCGGACTCACTATCGCCGAAGTTGGCGTGTGGCGCAACATGCTGGCTGCTGATCCCAATGAGCGCGAGAAATGGATAGACTATGCCGTCCGTCAACTCTGCATGGCCGATGCCATCGGTGCCGTCTGTTGTGTGAATGTGGTGGGCACGCCCTACGGTCCTCGCTGGGATGGTGGCTATCGCGACAACTTCAGTTGTGAACTGTGGGATATGGCTGTCAGAATGATCCGTCAGGTCATCGATACCGCCCGTCCTCAGCATACCAAGTTCTGCATAGAATCGATGCCTTGGATGATACCCAGCAGTCCCGACGAGTATCTGCGTCTGATAGAGGATGTGGATCGTGCGGAGTTCGGCACCCACCTTGATGTGGTGAACATGATTACCTCACCCCGCAGGTATTTCTTCAACGACGAGTTCCTCCGAGAGTGTTTCGAGAAACTCCACGGCACCATCGTGAGCTGCCACCTGAAGGACATTCTGTTGAAGCCCGAATATACCTTCCAACTTCAAGAGTGCGCTTGCGGAGAGGGTACGCTGGATATCAATCTCTATGCCCAACTGGCCACAGCCGAGAACCCTCACATGCCCATGATCATCGAGCACCTGACTACCGACGAGGAATATGTGGTAAGTGTGCAGTACGTACAGGAGCGGCTGGCCAATTATTAATTAACAACAAACATTTACGAATATGAAAGCAAACATGATTATTGCAGCCTTGCTGCTTAGCTTGATGCCTCTCACGGTCGGGGCACAGGACACTGACATCAACAGCCGTGACCTTCGCGGCCAGGTGGTTTACCAGGATGACGAAGTGGTGTTCCGCCAGCTCGACGAGCATACATGGATAGGGAACGGACACCGAGTTTATAATGAGTCGCTTTACCTTGTTGAAGGTAACGAGCGCGCAATCCTGATCGATGCAGGAACGGTTATTCCCGGGTTGGACAAGATTGTGGCGAAGATTACCTCCAAGCCTGTCACCATGATGCTGACCCATGCCCACGGTGACCATGCGGGTGGCGTAGGGCCTTTCCCTGAGGTCTTTCTGAATGCAGGCGACATGCCTCTCGTTTCGAACAGCATGCGAAGTTACAAGGGCCAGATCAAGTATCTATTCGATGGCGAGGTGATAGAACTTGGCGGCCGTGAGATAGAGGTCATCTTCACGCCTGGTCACACCTCCGGCAGCGCCACCTTCTTCGACAAGGCTCGACACTATGGCTTCAGCGGCGATGCCTTCGGCTCGACCAACCTGCTGGTGTTCACCAACCTCTCGACCGAGATGTACACTGCCGAGCGGATAGAGCGCTACATGAAGCAGAACGACATCCGTTTCCTCTTTCCTGGCCATTACAGCGGTGACAACCTGGAGACGCTCCAGCGTGTCACCGACATCAAGAATATGTGCCGCGAGATACTGGACGGTGAGCGCCAGCCGACCGTAAGCAACGGCAACAATGGTGGCATGGACATGATGGTCGATGACAAAGGCGTGCGCATCAATTTCAGCAGCCGTTCCGGAATGAAATAATCATGGAGGTCAATCCAAGATAGTTGTTGCGTATACTATTTTGAAGTGTTGCGTATGGTGTTGCGTAGAAAAACGCGAAATTTCATGGGAAATTGACAATATTATTCTACCTTTGCACTGACCAACACAAAAATTTATATATTTTAGTTGTACATAAGCTGCCTGCTTGCGAAAGTTGGTGTTTTTTTTAAATAGGTAAAAGTAAAAATATAGATATAACGACTGACAGAATGAAAAAAATATCGCAACGTGACATTGCCAAGACACTGGGAGTTAACGTCTCCAGCGTGTCTCGGGCATTGAAAGGGCAAAAGGGCGTCAGCGAAGAGCTGAGGCAGCAGATAGAGCGTATGGCGGCTGAGAACGGCTATCAAAGTGATTTGAGAGCCAGCAGCGAACGCTACAATACGACGCGGCTCATCGGAGTCGTGGTGCCTGATGTGTCGTTCAACCACAATTCCCAGATTATCAAGCGCATCGAGTCCGAGGCGCAGAAGGCGGGGTATTTGTGCATCGTAACCGACACCGACGACCGCTATGACAATGAAGTGGAAATCGTTGACAAGCTGTTGAACTTGAAAGTGGCGGGCATCATCGTTAGTCTGTCGCAGGAAACGACGGACTACTGTCATCTGCTGCGGGTGAAGGAACGCAACATCCCGCTGGTGTTGTTCGACCGCGCCGCGGATGTGGACGTGACGTCAGTCGTAATTAACGATGCAGACTCAGCACGCCAGGCCACACATTACCTGATTGACGGCGGGGCGCGGCGTATCGCATTCCTTGGAGGTTCGAACAAACTGAAGCAGACCGCCGACCGCAAACACGGCTATTTAGAGGCATTGCGCGAACGCAACATCCCCATTAGGAAGGAGTTGGTGCGCTGTCACGATGCCAGTATCAACTCGGGGCTGACTGACACACTGGAGCTGCTAGACCTGCCGGAACCGCCCGACGCGTTCATCGCCTCACATGGTCTGCTGGCCCTCTCCGCCTATCAGGCCATCACCAGTCGCAAACTGCGCATCCCCGACGACGTGGCCATCATCGGTTATATGAGCGACTGGGTATCGGACATGCCGACGCCGAGGATATCATACGTAAAACAGAATCCCAAGGAAATCGGCACGAAGGCGTTCCGTCTGCTGTCAGACCAGATAAATGGTGACGACCGCGTGAGACGTATGGTTGTCAAAACCCGTCTGGAAATACGTGAGAGTACAAGAAATATTTAATTACTACGAATGATATGAAAGACTTTAATTACTACGCACCTACAGAAGTGGTGTTCGGAAAACAGAGTGAAGAGCAGGTAGCTGCTTTAGTGAAGAAGTATGGTGGCACGAAAGTGCTGGTGCATTACGGCGGAAAGAGTGCGGAGCGCTCGGGACTGCTCGACAAGATTTGCGGACTGCTGGCAACTGGCGGCGTGGAGTACGTCAAGCTCGGTGGCGTGGTGCCCAATCCGAGACTCTCGCTGGCGCAGAAAGGCATTGAACTATGCCGCAAGGAGGGCGTGGACTTCATCCTTGCCGTGGGTGGCGGTAGTGTCATCGACTCGGCGAAGTGCATCGCCTATGGTGTCTGCATGGAGGGCAACGTGTGGGATTTGTATCTCGGTAAAGTCGAAGCGCCAAAGACCATGCTGCCTGTGGCTTCTGTGCTGACCATCCCCGCTGCTGGCTCGGAGATGAGCGAGGCCAGCGTGATTACTAACGAGGATGGTGACGTAAAAATCGGCTACTCGAACAATATGTCGCGCCCGAAGTTTGCCATTATGAATCCCGAGCGGACAATGACATTACCACCCTATCAGACTGCAGCGGGCGTGACCGATATGATGATGCACACCATGGAACGCTATTTTACGAAGGACGACGACATGGACTTCACGACAGACCTGGCCGAGGCCGCTCTGCGTAGCATCAAGAACGCCGTGTTCGCCGTGCTGAAGAATCCCGAGGACTACCGTTACCGCGCGCAAATCATGTGGGGCGGTTCGGTGATGCACAACGGACTGACAGGCTGTGGCGTAGCTGACGACTGGGCTACACACCAGTTGGAACACGAGCTGAGCGGTATGTTCGACGTGACCCACGGTGCAGGACTGGCTGCCATGTGGCCGAGCTGGGCGCGCTACGTGATGCACGAAAATCTGAGCCGTTTCGTACGCTTCGCCGTGAATGTGATGGACGTACCCAACGATTTCACCGATCCCGAAGGCACTGCCGAGAAAGGCATCCAAGCCATGGAGCGTTTCTACCACGCTATCGGCATGCCCATCAACATCAAGGAACTCATAGGCCGCGATATTACCGACGAGGAAATCAAGGAAATGACGCGCAAGTGCAGCCGCGACAACACGATAACCTGCGGTGCTCTGAAGGTGCTCTCTGCCAAGGACATGGAGGCTATTTACCGCATGGCCAAGGGGTAATCACTTATTTTCCAAACAAAAACTAACCACATTATGAACAGACTATCATTATTCATTGTGCTAACCATAGCGATGGTATGCCAAGCCCAGGACGACCTGCGGCTGAACGACCTGGAATACTTCGAGCGCCAGGGCGTGAATGTATTAGTATATAGCAACAGCTTTAACGGCGGGTTCAACGACGAGAAGAACTCCGGCATCGAGATTATCCATCATGGTGTGCGTACGGTACAGGGCGGAGCAGTGCGCCTGAACAATACCCCCGAGCAGTGGGATCTGGTTCCTACGATGACGAGCCGTAAGGTTAATCGCGAAAACGGAAGTATCGAGGTCGGGCTGCGCTACAACGACTACAATTTCGACAGCCGCCTGGTAGTGACCGCCAAAGGCAAGGCCGTTGAGATTGCCGTATGGTTAGACAAGCCCGTACCTGAGAAATTGGCTGGTGAGGCAGGGTTGAACATCGAGTTCCTGCCTTCACAATACTGGCTGAAGACCTATCAGATAGACGGTCGGTTGGGACGTTTTCCCCGTTATGCTACAAGCCTGACAACTACACGACCCAATAGCGAAAAGCCCCGTCAGTTCAAGGGTTTTAAGACCTACGACGACCGAGGAACCAACCGTTTCGTTGACCCACTGCCACTGGAGACGGGGCATAGCCTCACGGTGGCAACGGATGCTCCCGACAGGATGATTCGCATCACAAGTGACGATGCCGAACTGAAACTCTTCGACGGACGTATGCTGGCACAGAACGGCTGGTTTGTCGTGCGCAGCGTACTGCCCGCAGGGAAGACTGGTAAGGTTGTGACGTGGACCATCGAGCCGAACGCCATCCCTGGCTGGATTCGCGAACCGAATATCGGTTTCTGTCAGGTCGGTTACACGCTCGAACAGCCGAAAGTAGCCGTCATCGAACTCGACAAGCACGACCCCATGCAGACTGGTTCGGCCAGTCTGCTACGCCTCAATGCCGATGGTACGACTACTGAAGTCTACAAAGCCGAAGTCAAGCCCTGGGGCCCATACTATAAATATAATTATGTAAAGTTCGATTTTACCTGCGTTCGCGAGCCTGGCGTCTACTGCATCCAGTATGGCGCCACTCGCACGAACGACTTTCTCATCGACGAACATGTCTACGATAAGATTACCGATGCCACGACCGACGTCTGGGTACCCATTCACATGAACCACATGTACGTCACCGAGGGCTATCGCACTTGGCATGGCGAGCCGTTCAAGGAGGGTTACCTGCAGGCTCCGGAGAGTGACCACTTCGACCTGCACCGTCAAGGTGCTACGACCGATACGAAGTACAAGCCGTTAGAGTTAATTCCCGGTCTGAACATCGGCGGTTTCTTCGATGCCGGTGACTTCGATATCGAGACTGGTTCGAACATCAACGTAGTCCAGAACTTCATCCGCACATGGGAGCTGTTCCATCCGCAGCGCGACGAGACCTTCGTCTCGCAGGAACAGCGCTACGTCGAACTGCACCGCCCCGATGGCAAGCCCGACATCATGCAGTTCATAGAGCACGGCGTGCTGAACCTCGTGACACAGGCTGAACAGATTGGACACATGTCGCAGACGCTCTCGAACTCAGTGCTTGACAACTACCACCACCTTGGTGACGCAGCTTCTATCACCGACGGACTGCACTATGACCCGTCGCTCAAACCCTATGAGGTGAGTGCTGATGGCAAGTCGAGCGGTACGCCCGACGATATGTGGGCATTCACGACGCGCAATCCGAACCTCGACCTTCAGGCAGCAGGCGTTTTCTATTCCGCTGCCCGCGTGCTCCGTGGCTATAACGACGCCCTCGCTGAACGTGCCCAGAAACAGGCCAATCGCTTGACGAAGGAGGCCAACGAACTGCTCCGCAAACGCCCCAACCGTCGCGACCGCCAAGCCGAAGGGGACAACGACTGGCTCACCGGCACTGGAGACGGCAATTACCGTAACGTGGCGCGCAACTTGCAAACGATGCTCGACAGCATTCCCCTGAAGGACGCAGCCTACCGCGAGAAACTCCGTCCGATGGTTCGTCAATACGCAGAATACATCAAGAGCTTTGACACCCAGAATCCGTATGGTGTACCCATCGGTCTCGGCAACTGGGCTGGCGTCAATGCCGTGCTCAACTTCGGCATCACGGTCAACTACGCCCACATCTACTATCCCGACATCGTCAGCAAGGACGAGGTCTACCGTGTGGCAAACTGGCTCTTCGGCTGCCACCCTTACCACAACTACTCGTTTGTGGCTGCGGTCGGAGCTGCCCGCCCGAAGCAGGTGTTCTACGGCAACAACCGCGCCGACTTCTCGTTCATTCCCGGCAACGTAGCCCCCGGTCTGTTGTTCCGCAAACCCGACCACTTCGAGAACTACGACGACTGGCCCTTCCTCTGGGGACAGAACGAGGGCACCATCGCCGGCAACACGCAATATATCATCTTCGGCTCGTCCTTTAAAAACATTGTAGGGACAAACTAATAAGCAATAAACGACAGACAACACAAGACGATGACTAAACGACAACTATTCTTACAGATAACGCTCTTACTCACAGTCCTTACCGCCAAGGCGCAGCAGGACCCTGAACCCGAAGACCGTCCGCTTACCATCCGCGGACAGCTGCTCGACGCAGACCTGAAAGAGCCGATGGTGCAAGCTACCATCCAGTTGTTCACGGCTTCCGATAGTACGTTCGTAGGCGGCACCGTGACCAACGAGCACGGTAGCTTCTACGTCATAGCGCCACGCCCCGACACGTACCGGCTGCGCATCTCGTCGTTGGGCTACCAGACCATTGAGCGCGAGATTACGCTACGCCGCAACGAATATCAGGACCTCGGCAATCTGCTGATGGAATCGGAGAGCATTCTGTTAGAGGAGGCAGTCATCACAGGCCGTGCCGCACAAGTCATCGTCCGAAAGGATACCATTGTCTACAACCCAGAAGCGTTCCGTACGCCTGAGGGTTCGGCCATCGAGGAACTCATCAAGCGCATTCCCGGTGCCGAAGTCGACGAGGATGGTAAAATCACCATCAACGGCAAGGAGGTGAAGAAGATTCTGCTCGACGGCAAGGAGTTCATGCTCGGTGATGTCGAGACGGCGCTCAAGAACATCCCCGTCAGCATCATCCAGAACCTGAAGTTCTACGACCAGCAGTCGGACCAGTCGCGCATAACTGGCATCGATGACGGCGAGAAGGAGACCGTGCTCGACTTCTCGATAAAGAAAGGCATGAACCGCGGATATATGACGAACCTCGACATTGCTGGCGGTACGAAACACCGCTACGCCGCGCGCGGCATGGGCTCGAGCTTCACCGACAAGATGCGCTTCGTGCTATTGGGCAACTTCAACAACAAGGAGGAGAACGCCGGCTGGTGGAACCGTCGCGGACTGAACGCGCGCAAAATGCTCGGCACCAACCTGAACTACGACGACGGGGACAAGCTGAAGATTGACGCAAGCATCCGCTGGAACCATCGTGACGGCGACAACCAGACCGAGAATGCCAGCGAGAACTTCTACAGTGAGACGACGCGTACGTTCTCGAACAACCGCACGTCGAACGATACCCGCAGCAACAACTGGTGGGGAAACGTCCGCGTGGAATGGAAGCCCGACTCGCTGACGAATATCCTCTTGCGAGCCAACGGCAGCTACGGCACCAACGACGCCACGAACACCTCGCTCGCTGCAACATTCAACGACGACCCGTACAACTACGTCTCCGACCCATTGACTGACCTCACTCCCGAACTTCAGGCCCACACCGTCAACCACAATCTGAGTGCCAGCCTGACCTACACTGACAACAAGAACGCCTGGGGAATGCTCCAGCTCTATCGCCGTCTGAACCCCAAGGGCCGTAACATCGTTGTCCGCTTCGAGGCAAGCGGCGGCAACAGCAGCGACCGCAACGCCAGCAACAACGAGGTGCAGCTGTTCCTCGTGAAGAACCAGTTCGGCCAGGACTCCACCTACCACACTGCGCGCTACAACACGACGCCGTCGGACAACAGCGGCTACGTCATCAGTACCACTTATAGCGAACCGCTGTGGAAGGGCGCCCACCTGCAGGCGAACTACGAGTTGCGATACAACCAGAACAAGAGCGACCGCCACACCTACGACTTCAGTCACCTGCCCGTCGACCCCTTCTCAGGCATCGTACCAGAGTATCGCAAGTGGGAACCCTGGCTCGACCACATCCCCGGTGCAGTTATTGGCCCCGATCCACTCGCCCCGTTCCTCGACAAGAATCTCAGCCGATTCTCCGAGTACAAGAACCACACCCACAACATCCGCCTGACACTGCGCCACCGCGTAGAGAAGTACGACTACAACATCGGTTTCCTCATCCAGCCCCAGCACTCGAACTTCATCCAGGACTACCGAGGCATTTTCGTCGACACCATCCGCACCGTCGTCAACTTCACGCCGACGATCGACTTCCACTACAAGTTCAGCGATCAGAGCAACCTATGGGTTCACTACCGAGGCGATACCCGACAGCCCGAGATGACCCAGCTGCTCGACATCACCGACGACTCCAACCCGCTGTACATCACACAGGGAAACCCAGGACTGAAACCGCAGTTCACCAACTCGCTCAACGCCTACTACAACAACTACATCGTGCGATACAAGCGTTCCATCGTGGCCTACTTCAACTTCCGCCACACGCGCAATGCCATCTCCAATTTCGTACGCTACGACCCGGCAACGGGCGGAAGCATCTCGCGACCAGAGAACATCAACGGCAACTGGAACATCAACGGCGGATTTACGTTCAACACCGCCATCGACACCACCGCACACTGGAACGTTGGCACCGACACACGCATACGCTACAACAATTACGTCAACTACGTCGCCCAAAACATGGCCGATGCTGAAAAGAACGTCACGCGAACCACAAACATCAACGAACGACTGACCGCCAGCTACCGCAACGACTGGCTCGAGATAGCTCTCGACGGACGACTGAACTACCAGCACTCCCGCAACAAGCTGCAGCCCACCTCAAACCTCGACACGTGGCAGTTCGACTACGGCGGACAGTTCCTCGTCAGACTGCCCTACGACATCGAGGTCTCCATGAACCTCCACGAGCGCAGCCGACGAGGATACAACGACACGTCGATGAATACCAACGAACTGCTGTGGAACGGACAGATATCGAAGCCGTTCCTCAAGAGCAAGTCGCTCATCGTGGCACTGAACTTCTACGACCTGCTCGGCCAGCAGAGCAACTACGAACGCTGGGTAAATGCAACAGGCCGTAGCGACACGCAGTACAACAGCGTCAACTCGTACGCCATGCTACACGTCCGCTACCGCCTGAACATGTTCGGTGGAAAGATTGACACCGAAGGCCGCTACGACAAGAAATGGGGCAATCGTGACAATCAGAACCGCCAAGGCCGCAGGTAACTTACTCAGCCTTACCTCCAAACTCATTATACGATACGTTCTCAGGCTTCCACTTGTCCTTTGGTGTAGGTTGTTCTGCTGGATGGCCTATAGCGATGACGCACAGAGGAACGATGGTCTCAGACAACTTTAACACCTTGGAGACTTCTGCAACGCGGTCATCGGTCGGATAGCAGCCTGTCCATACGGCTCCGAGTCCGAGGGCATGGGCTGCAAGGAGGATATTTTCTGTTGCTGCCGAGCAGTCCTGAATCCAATAGTCTTGCGCCTTGCCCTGCATCGCCTTATCCAGATTGCCACAGACTATAATGGCCACACCAGCCTGCTTAATCATGCCTCTGCGACCAGCAAGTTCTGCCAGTTTCTCCTTGTTAGTGACGGCCACGAAGTGCCAGGGTTGCTTATTTGCTGCTGTAGGAGCAGCCATGCCTGCACGAAGCATCGTCTCGATGTCAGCCTTTGAAACGGGCTCATTGGTGTACTGTCGGATGCTGGTGCGCGTCATGATGTTGCTCAGAACGGGATTGACCTCTATCTGGATAGCGGCCTCGACATCGCTCATCTGGTCCGTTGGTTCGTAACGCTTCAGAACTCGTCCGTCGCGAGAAATGAGAAACTTGGTGAAGTTCCACTTAATGTCGGTCTTCTTGTCGTACTCCGCATCGCGCTTACGCATCATGTCATCCATGAATTTACCCCGCTGGTCGCTGGTGTCGAAGCCTCCAAAGCCTTTCTGTGCCTTCAGGTAGGTGTAGAGCGGATGCTCGTTGGCTCCATTCACTTCAATCTTGTCGAACTGTGGGAACTGGATATCAAAATTGGCCGTGCAGAACGAGTGAATCTCCTGAATCGTGCCAGGTGCCTGCTCTCCGAACTGATTGCAAGGGAAGTCGAGAATCTCGAAGCCATCCTTGGCATACTTCTCATAGAGCGCCTCCAGTTCCTTGTACTGTGGCGTGAATCCGCATCGTGTGGCGGTGTTTACAATCAGCAGCACCTTGCCCTTGTAGTCAGCGAGCGAGACCTCCTGTCCTACGTCATCCTTTACCTTGAAATCATATACACTCTGTGCCGAAAGGGTCAGCACGCCTATCATTGCCATGAGGCAGAAAAACATTCTCTTCATAATCGTATAGTTTTTGTGAGGTTACCTTATAAAGTTCATGAATGCCGGGCGTTCGTCGCGTTGGGGAGCGGGATGGCCGTCGGCATGTATCTTCTGAAGCA
>Ga0310696_10007998_pt1 | contig 12362 bp, 7 predicted proteins | sample AusTroGonzalo_MG_4_FD_203885 | JGI IMG/M metagenome (GOLD analysis project Ga0310696, IMG submission 203885) | Bovine rumen microbial communities from tropical cattle in Woodstock, Queensland, Australia - Gonzalo_02 (v2) (version 2) | ecosystem: Host-associated > Mammals > Digestive system >... | reverse complement strand
AACAAGAAAGGCGTCATCAGAGTTCCCCTTAACAAAGCCACCGAAGACGATCTTTTCCTTTTGGTCTCCGACGCCGGCGCCGAGGACATGAACTCCGACGAGGAGAACTTCGAGATCACCTGCGGCATCTCCGAATTCGAGGCTGTCAAGAAAGCCCTTGAAGACGCCAAGATCGATTACATCGAGGCCAACCTCGAGCAGATCCCTGCTTCCACCGTCGATGTCAACGACGTCAAGACCGCCAAGCAGGTCCTGACGCTGATCGACGCCCTTGACGAATTGGACGACGTGCAGAACGTTTACGCCAACTTCAAGATGGAAGATTCCATCATGGAGCAGGCCTCCGAGGAATGAGCGAACCTTCTTACCAAAGAAGGACCAAACATCCTACTCTTAGCGTCACGCACTACAAAGACACCATCTATCTTTACTGCGACGGCGCTTGCAAAGGCAATCCCGGACCCGGTGGGTGCGGGATCGTCCTTCTCTATAACCAGTACAGGAAGAACTTCAGAGTCTATTTGGGCGACGAAGTGACCAACAACATCGCCGAGCTCGAGGCCGTCAGATTCGGCCTTTCCGCCATAAAGGACAAGGAGAAAGCCATCGTCATCTGCTCCGACTCCACCTACGTCATAGGACTTATGACGAAAGGCTGGACGCCGAAAGCTAACATCGAAATGGTCGAGGCGCTGAAGCAGTACCTGAAAGAATTTCCCAAACTGAGTTTCCTCCAGGTGCCCGGCCACTCACGGGTGCCTGAGAACGAAGACGCCGACAAGATCGCGAGCTTCGCCTGCAAAGTGAAAGGCGAAGTCGGCGTCCTCAAGGAAACGGACGTTCCGCAGACGGAGAAAGCCAAGAAGCCCAAGCCCCAGAAGGCAGGGAAGACGAAAAAGACCGGCGACGAGTACAAAGACCCCTATTACAACGACAAGGGCGCCAAGGAATTGGAAGACCCGGACAGCGAGGAGATAAGGAAACTGGTCGAGGAGGAGATGGCCTACGAGGAATTCGAGGAGGCGGAGAAAAAAGGCCGCCTCAACGAGTGGGGAATTGAAGAGTAAAAGGCGAGCGCAAAGCTCGCTTTTTTTATGGTAAAATTAATATGTAATATAATTCAGGAGAAATTACCATGAAAAAGATTACATTCCTGCTTATGATTTCCGCACTTGTGCTCATGGCTGAGGACGAGCCTAAGCCCGGGCACTACGAGCTCCAGCCGCTTGCCTGGAAAGGCAATTTCACCATTACTTTGACGGGTTTCCTGCCGCTTGCCGGACTCAACGAGGTGATCGCCAACCAGGTCATAGGCCTTTACAATAATCTTGACGACATTTGCGTCGGCATGAAAGTCATTCCCATAAAGAGGAACGGCAATTACGTTTTCCGTGACGACTATTCTGAGTTTGTCTATTCCATCAGCACGGCGAAATTCACCTACAACGACCGCTATGCCGAGGATTGGATCTCTGTTCTGACTTTCAACGCGGCCGACGACATGTACTATTCCAATCCGCTGACGCAGGGCATAGGCAAGATCAAGGGGCAGGGGAAGCTCTTCGATCCCGTGATGCCGGCTTTCAACGACAACTACGGCTTCACGCTTTACAATTCCGACGAAGAGAAACCGTTCTGCGTCAGCGATTCAATGGTCACCATGCAGCCGGCGGGCCAGAACTTCGCTTTCACTGGGGAGACTTACCCGGGGACGAAGATCAAAGTGACCGTCAAGAGAAAGACCGGAAAGGTCAACTTCAAGATGAAAGTAAAAAAAGACGCCAGCACCACAGACTATTCTTCCGTGGTGCCGAGCTTGTGCTGGTTTGTCGAAGATCCTCCTCTGGAAGACAAAGAATAATAATCAAGGAATACACATGAAAAAACTCCCGCTTTTCCTCGCCCTTTTTTCAGTTTCTCTTTTTGCCGATCCCGGGCTCATCAAGTTGGCCAAAGCCACCATCGATCCGGCTGCGCCTACCGTCAATAATCTTCAAACGTCAGTATGTTCTCTGTCCAGCGCCGGCACGCGCCTATACGTCGTGCAGCCGGAAAGCAATTTCACGGATGAGGAGCGTATCGAAGTTGAAAAGCTGGGGATCATCTTCCGCGGCAACTTCCCGCCCAACGCCTACCTTGTGGAGGCGGGGGAAAGAAATCTCATAACGCTGAAGGAAAAGTTCTCCATCCTTTACGCCGGCGAATTCCTGCCGGAATACAAACTGCTTTACTCTGGCGCTGACGAATCAAGCGTTGACGCAGCCGGCGAGGAGACCGCTTATTCTGTCAAGGTCGGTACTTTCAGGCAGGAATGCCTCCCCGATATCGTAAGAGCGCTGGAAGCCTTAGGAGCACCGGATATTGCGGAGGTTTCCGGCACCCTGGAACCCTGCGTGAAGACTAAGCTCACTAACAGCCAGGCTTATGAGATCGCCAAGAGGGGAGACGTAGCCTTCATCGAACCCTATGCGCCGGCGAAACCTTTGAACGACGTCGCCAAGAGTGGATCGCTCGCCAACTTGGAAGACCTGCAGCTGGAGGGCTACACCGGCAAAGGGCAGATGGTCTGCATCCAGGACACGGGCTTGGACAACGGCGACCTTGCGAACATCCATCCCGACTTCAAGAACAAGAAGATCATCGGACGCGCCACCGCCACAGTCGCCAATGAGCGCGGCTCATATGATGATTGGCACGACAACGGCGACCACGGCACGCACGTGTGCGGTTCCGCCGTCGGCACGGGCAGCGCCAGCGGCGGCCAGTACCGCGGCATGGCGCCCGACGCTTCGCTTTTCATTTTATGCGCCGGCAGGAGCGACGGATATATCGGCGTTGGAAATGCGGCGGACCTTACCAACACTTACCATTCCGGCTGCCGCGTCATTAACAACAGCTGGGGCATCACCAGCGACGGCTATTACAGTTCGGAAGCCCGTTTTTACGATTCCCTGATCTGGCTTTTCCCAGACTACACTGTCTGCTTTTCATCGGGCAACGCGAATAAATACGCCTATGCTCCCCCTAAAAGCACCATGAACGAAGCCTCCGCCGCCAAGAACGTCATCACGGTGGGCGCCGCGGAAAGCTACCGCCCCGATCAGGGCGAGGACGCCAAGCCGGACGACGGCGTGCACCAGGGTATGGCCTGGTTCTCAAGCCGCGGCCCCTGCCGCGACGGCAGGATCAAGCCGGACGTCGTGGCGCCAGGGACCTACATTTACTCGACGCTGTCCAGCAATGTGCACTCTTCCGTGAGGAGTGAGTATTACTGCTACATGTCCGGCACCAGCATGGCGAGCCCCATCACGGCTGGCTGCTGCGCCATCATAAGGGATTATCTCAGCAAGAAACGCAACGTCGCTTCAGCCAGCGCCGCGCTGGTGAAAGCGATCCTGGTGACCGGCGCCCGCACGCTGATCCCCGGGCAGTACGAAAAAGAATTCGAAGACGTCAGGCCCAACGCTGTGGAAGGGCATGGGCACATCAACATCAAGGAGAGCCTTGAACCCACGGACGGCGAGATGTTCTTCGATGAATTCACCTTCAGTTTGAACGGGCAGGCCGTCACCAACGTCTATTCCAAGAAAGCCCTCTGCGACCTGAACGTCGGTCTCGTCTGGTCCGACTATCCCGGTTCGGTCGGCGCGGACAAGGCTCTTGTGAATGACCTCGACCTTTACGTGATCGATCCTGACGGCACGAAGCACACCCTGAACGATCATTTGAACAACGTGGAAGTTCTGCACATCTACGAAGCGCCGGAAGGCGATTACAAAGTGATCGTCAGGGCCAAGAGCATCATGCGGGGCCCGCAGCCTTGCGCCCTGGTCTTCCACTACCGCGCCGGCGAGCACACGACCGGCAAAGGCCGCCGTACGTTCAGGCCGTTGGACTGGAAGGGCAGCCTTAATTTCTCCTTGACGGGAACGTTGGGTAAAAAAGGGCGCGCCGCTGTCGAATACACCGGCTACATGGGGATCTTCAACAGCTTGAAAAACATCTCTATCGGCAGAAAGTTCTCTCCCAAGCTCGAGAAGGGCAAGCTCGTTGTTAAAGACGGCGGATTTTCCTTCTCTTACGCGGCGAAGAACGACAAATTCTCCTATTCCGACAAAGGTGCCACGAACTATATCTCGTTTTTGACTTACGACGGCAGCATGATCTATTACACGCCGCCTGACAAAGCCGCGATAAAAGGCAAGGGCGTCATCCTGGACGACCTGAAGGACAGGTGCGGCGAAGATAATGAGATCACGATCCTAAACACCAAGGAAGGCGACACCAGGTTCGTCGGAGACTCCCTCTGCCGCGGCGAGGACAAAGGCAAGGTGATCACTTATTCCGGCTCTCCCGCGGAAGGGACCACGGTCAAAGCCAGCGTGAAAAAGAAGACCGGCAAATTCAGCCTCAAGATGAAACTGATCTCCTCCGGGGAAGGAGATCCGGCTTCCCTGGCTTTAGGCCTTAGCGAATTTATAAACGACAACAGCACTGAGTAATAAAGATCAAATTAAGGAACCCACATGAAAAAACTCGCTTTTTTTGCAGCGTTTATTTCTCTAACCCTTCTCGCTGATCCCGGCAAGATCAGGCTTATAAAGGCGACCATCGATCCTACTTCGCCGACCGTCAACAGCCTGCAGGCTCCCGTCTGCACTCCCACTGCGGACGGCACGCGCCTTTACATCATCCAGCCGGAAAGCAACTTCACGCCGGAGGAGCGGGAAGCGGTCAAAGCTCTCGGCATAAACTTCCTGGGCAACATTCCGCCCAACGCTTACATCGTGGAAGCGAACGAGACGGCGCTGGCGGATCTGAAAGAGCGTTTCTCCATCCTTTACGCCGGCGAATATCTGCCGGAATACAAAATGACTTATCCGGGCGCTGGTGAAGCGAGCGTCAACGCCGTGGGCGGGGAGAAATATTATCCCGTCCAGGTCGGCACCTTCAGGAAAGAATATCTTCCCGCGATAAAAGAAGCGCTGGAAGATGCTGGCGCCAAGGAGGTCGAAGAGCTCTTCAACACGCTGGAACCCTGCGTGAAGGCGCTCGTCACGAACGGCCAGGCCTATGAGATCGCCAAGAGGGGAGACGTGGCCTTCTTGGAACCCTACGCGCCTGAAGAGATCTGCAACGACGTCGCTAGATCGGAATTCCTGTGCAACGTGGACGACCTCCAGCTGGAGGGCTACACCGGCAAAGGGCAGATGGTCTGCATCCAGGACACCGGCCTTGACAACGGCGACCCGGACAACATCCACCCGGACTTCAAAGGCAAAGTAATAAAAGGCCGCGGCACCGCCGGCATCGCCAGGGAAAGAGGCACCTATGACGACTGGGCCGACGCGGGCAACCACGGCACGCACGTTTGCGGTTCCGCCACCGGCAACGGCGCCGCCAGCGACGGACAATATCGCGGCATGGCCTGCGACGCCGACATCTTCTGCCTGTGCGCCGGATTAAGAAGCGGCTACATCTCTTCCGGCACGGAAGAAGACCTGCAGAACACCTACAACGAAGGCGCCCGCGTCATGAACAACAGCTGGGGCAGCAACAGCGACGGCTATTACGGTTCCGGCGCGCGCCTTTACGACCAGATCATCTGGAACAACAAGGACTACACCATCTGCTTCTCAAGCGGCAACGGCAACAAGAAGATCGACCTGCCCACGCAGAGCGCCATCATGTACGATTCCGCCGCCAAGAACATCATCACGGTGGGCGGTTCCGAAAACTGGCGTCCCAAGCTCGCCACCGAGTGCGAGCCTTACGACGGCGTGCACCAGGGCATCGCGGACTTCAGCGCCAGGGGACCCTGCGAGGACGGCCGTATCAAACCGGACATCATCGCCCCGGCGACCGGCGTCTATTCGACTTTGGCGAGCGCTGACAAGACTTCCACCAGGTCGCAGTATTACACCTACATGGGCGGAACAAGTATGGCTTCTCCCATCGCCGCCGGCTGCGCGGCCGTTGTCAGGGATTATCTGACCAACAACAGGGGAGTGGAGTCTCCTTCCGCCGCGCTGGTCAAATGCGTCATGTGCGTCGGCGCCAAGACGCTCTTCCCCGGCCAGTACTACCATTTCATGGAGATCCCCAACGAGAGGCCGAACAACGTGGAAGGACACGGGCACGTGAACGTGAAGGAGAGCCTGGAGCCCACGGACGGCAAGATGTCCTTTGTCGAAATGAGTTTTTCCGCTACCGGCAAAGCGGTGACGAACTACTTCGACAAGCCGGCCGGCTGCGAGCTTATCGTGGGCCTTTGCTGGACCGACTATCCCGGCACCTGGGGCGCTGAAAAGGCCCTGGTCAACGACCTGGATCTTACCATTCTGGATCCCGACGGAATAGAGTACACCTTGAACGACCACGTGAACAACATCGAAGTCTTGAGGCTCGGCACTTCCGCCGCCGGACGCTACAGCGTGATCGTCAAGGCTTCTAACATCATGGAAGGCGTCCAGCCCTGCGCCGTGGTCTTTTCTTACGGCAAAGGCTGGAAGGTCGGTTCCCTCGCCTTCACGGATGAGCCCTATTTCCCGCTGAAAGAGACGACCTGCGCGCTTAGCCTGACGAATACCGTGCCGAACAGCTACATCGGCTACAGGGCCGAGATAATCGACGATCCGGAGAAGATATTCACGCTTTCCAAAGAGGAAGGAAAATTCTACGGCTCCGAAACGCTCACTCTGACCGCCGACCTTTCCAGGTCCAATTCCAAGAGACCTTACTGTATCGTCAAGATCAACGCCCAGGCCGCCGGCTGCCTCGTGAGGAAGATCTCGCTGGCCAACGGTTCCGACGAGGAAGGCTATACGCTCTACAAAGAGGATTTCACGCAGGGCACCATCAAGGACGTTCTGGAGCAGGACGCGGCGCTCTCCGCCACCTCGGAAGTGTCCTTCCAAATGAAGACCGTCTCGCCTGATTATTTCGACCTTGTGAAGAGCGAGGATTTCGAAAGCTACGAAGCGGACGAATCCATCATCGGCAAGGGCGGCTGGACCGTCGGCTACGGCCCCTCCACCAACGGCAGCTCCATCGTGCGCGCCGAAATAAAAGACGGCTTGACCAACAAGTATCTTGAGGTCAGGTATCTCACCGGCAATTACGCCCCGCACCTGAAGATCCAGGGCATCAAGAGCAAATGGACCCAGGGCCACGCCCACGGCTACTTCTTCGTCACGGCCAGGGTGAAGCTCACTGGCAGGGGAGACAAGACCTTCTCCTTCTTCACGCCGGACATCGCGGAAGGCGTCTTCAAGCGCAAGGGCACCGGGTTTATTTTCGATTCCGACGGCAAGGACGAGGAGGGCAACAAGTTCAGGTCCAAAGGCTACCTTCCGGACGGCGAATGGACGGATCTGGAAATGCTCATCGAAGCGGACGCCGTGAAAGTCAACGGCGCCACCCGCCACGTCTTGAGAAGGCTTAAATACGGCGGCGTCGAGGAGGACTGCTACGGCGTCTTCAGCAAGGGCAGCGTCGACGACTACTTCTCGGTGCTGCGCTTCTTCCAGTGGGGCGAAGGCGAATTCTGCGTGGACGACATTAAAGTCGAGCGCTACGTCACGGAGAACCCCATCGAGAAACTGGCGTCGCTTTCCAATATCGAGGCATCTCCTCATTCCAATCCCGATGCGGACGGCCTCTTCGCGAGGATAAGGATGCCGGGCGGTCTGCAGGACAAATATGACCTGCAGTTTAACATCGATTTCCTGCTCGACAACAAGGTCTATAAATTCGTGCTGGGCCAGGACAGCGGCGACCGCCAGTTCCAGAGCGAATTTGTGGGAGCGGACGGCGCTTTCAAACTCCAGCTGCCCGACTACGTGGAGAATCCGCATCTTGTCACGACCGAGTTCGCCACCAATACTTTCGTAAGCTACGGTTACAAGATCAACACCGCGACCGGCAACAAGAAACTGCGCAGGCTCTTTATCGACGGCGACAACATGTCCGTGGAAGGAGCGCTGACCGGATCCAAGGTCAAGCCCAGCTCCGCCGTGGATTCCGTGAGGCTGTATCTTCCCAAGGGGCTTGGCGAGGCGCTGATCAAGAGCCTGGAAGTCAAGCTCATGCCTCTTGAGAAAGCCTCCCTGGGCGTCGTGCCCAGGCCTTTCAGGATAGGGGAGCTGGAGACGGAATGGGTCCTTACCAACGCGGCTCCCTCCGAAGTTATCAACTTTACCGCCAGCATAACTTCCGGTGCCGACAAATTCGAGGTCGTGCCCGACAGCGGTTCCTTCACAGACATGGCCTCCCTCTTTATCCGCTGCAAGGATGAGTCGACCGCCTTCGGCAAAGACCTGGGAGTCGTCACTATCGACGCCGGCGAGGCCGGAACGATCATAAAGAAATTCATCCGCCCCCGCGGCAACGAGCATAGAGGCTACCTCCTCTATTCCGACGACTTCAAGAACAGCGTGGGCGAGGAGCTGGACGTGACCGACAGCAGTTGGAGCCAGAAAGAATCTCTCTCTGTCGCGGTCGAGGACGACGGCAGAGGCTCCTACCTCCGTTTCGCCAGGGAAAAAGCTTCCGTTCTGCCCACCGCGGACCAGGGCGCCTTCATCTTCATCGGCGCGCCTCTTGGACACAGCACCAACCTGAACTTCCACGTGAAGTGCAAGCTGCGCTTCCCGGAGGATTACAACGGCTACTTCTACCTGACGCAGAACGAGGACCAGCGCCAGTTCCAGAGCGCCTTCTCCGGCATCAACGCCAGCGGCCAGAAGATGATCAAGCTATCGCTTACGGACTACACCAGGAACACCGGCCTCTTCACCAAGAACGCGCCCAGGGGCGAATGGATCGTCTACGACTTCGAACTGAACGCTCTGCCCAGCTACAAGACGCTCGAGGAGATCACCTTCTTCGACACGACGAAAGTGGAAGGCCACAAGATCGCCGGAACGAAGGTCGCCGCTACCGACCAGGTGGATTACCTCCGCCTCAACCTTACGGGCACCGGCGCCTACGTCGACATGAAAGACCTCACTGTGACGCTTGAAAATCCCGTTCCCGAACCGGCCTTGCTGGCGCTGGCCCTCGGGCTTCTGCTTATCCTTAAAAAGCGGGGCTGATCTTGGCTGAAAAAGTTCTCAACCTCAAAAGCCTGACTTTCGCGAGGCATTCCTACGCCGTCAGCCCCGGGGAGTTTCCCGGTAGCGACGCCGACCGGCCCCTCAGCCCGAAAGGGGTGGAGGCGGCCAAAGCTTTGAACGAGGCTTTGGCCGCCGTCCTCGCCGAGACGGACCTGGTGCTGGTCAGCGACGCCCTGAGGGCGAGGGAAACTTTGAAACTGCTGAGCAATCTGCGGGCGGGGACGCCCGTGCGGGTCGTCAGGGAACTTTACGACTGTTCCGCGGGCCAGCTCTACAACATCATCCTGGACAACCAGGAAGGCTGCTCCCGCATGCTGATCGTAGGGCACAACCCAGCGCTTTCCCAGCTTTATTCCATGCTTTCGGGAGAATTCACGGCCCTTTCCCCGGCTCAGTCCCGCACGCTGGTGATCGAATAAGCCCTTTCTTTTCACGTTCCTTAACAAGGCCCCCCGCGGGGCCTTGTTTTTTATGCCAAAAGGCGGCCGGTTTTGTTATAATAATATTAATAATCAAAAATTATATTTCAGAAATGAAGACCGCTATTTCCATCATTCTTTGCCTCGCGGCGCTTCTGGCGCTCCCGGGCTGCCTGAACAAGCGCGAGACCGCCAGGGGACTCATAAGGGATTCCCAGGAGCTGCGGGACAACGGCCAGATCCAGGAAGCCAGGGAAAAGCTCATGGAGGCCGTCAGGATCGCGCCGGCGTACCCCGAGACTTACCTGGAGCTGGGGATGCTTCACGACGAGTATCTGAAGGACTCCGCTTCCGCCGCCCCCTTCTACGAGGAATTTCTCAAGCTGAGCAAAGACGAGGAAATGCGGGCCAAAGTCGCCGCCTGGCTGAAGGAGGCGCGGGAAGGCATATCCCTGCCCCTGACCTCCGTGGCGGAGATGCCGCCTGAAGCCCGGGAGCTTCTGGAGCAGCGCACGGCGCAATACGAGGAACTGCGGCGCCAGCTGATCAACCGTTACGAAGGCGAGCTGGCCAAACTGAGGGAGGAAGTGGCGGCCTCCAAGCAAGGCGAAGACCGGACGGAAAGCGCCGAGCTCACAGTCGCGACCCTGGACGTCAAACCCGGCGGGGGAGAGGCCAGGGAACTCACTGTTCCCGGCGACGAGGATGACACTCTGACGAAAAAGAAAGCGGCGGAAGAACAGGCGGCCGTGAAGAAGGCGGAAGAGGAGAAATTAGCCGCGCAGAAGAAAGCCGAGGATGAGAAACTGGCCGCCGAAAAGAAAGCCGCGGAAGAGAAGCTGGCTGCCGAAAAGAAGGCCGAGGAAGCGAAACTGGCGGCCGAGAAGAAAGCCGAGGAGGAAAGACTGGCCGCCGAGCGCGAACGCCTCGCGAAAGAGAAGAAAGAAAAGGCGGAGAGAATAGACGCCTACGTGGACAAGATCGTCAAGGCCGGCGCGGAAGCCGGGCAGTCCACCACCATCTCCACGGCGGCGCTGCCGAAGGAGCCTGAGAAAGTCGGCTATCCGGAACTGGAGCTGACGGACGAGGAAAAGGAAGGCGCCTCCTCCACGAACGCCGTTGCCTCCGCGGAAGCCCCGTCCAAAAAGGCGGGGGAGGAGGTCGCCGGAAAGAAGGAGGAGGAGAAACCCTCCCCGAGGATCCATGTGGTCCAGCAGGGCGACAACCTGGGCAACATCTCCCGCAAATATTACGGGGAGTTCAAGCGCTGGAAAGATATAGCCGAAGCTAACAAGGAGATCCTGCCCGACCCCAACAAACTTAAACTTGGCATGAAGCTGGTGATCCCCGAATAATGTCTATCTTCTGGCACAGCGTTGAAACGGTATTGGTCCTGTTCCTTATGGGAACGGCTGGATACTGGCTTGCCAAAAAGGGGATACTCGATTCCGAAACAAGACACAAGCTCAGCCAGGCGCTGATGACTATTTTTCTGCCGGCGCTGGTCATAGCGCAGCTTTTGCCCGCCGCCTCGCAGAGCGACTGGAAGGCGCTTTGGGTCCTGCCGCTTCTGGGTTTTCTTAACATCGTCTTCGGCCTGATCCTTGGCGCTGCCGCGGCTTTCCTCGGGAAAAAGAGGGGAGAGCTTCTGCCCTCCATGGCCGCCATGGCTTTCACCAACACGGGCTACGTGCCAATGAGCCTGCTTCTGGCGCTGGCCCTGACGCATCCTTTTGCCACCCCGGAAGGGGATATCGGCAAGACGGGCTGCGCCTACGTCGCGCTGTACCTCGTCGTCTTCTCGCCGCTGCTGTGGCTCATCGGCTACAACCTGATCGCCTTCAACGGCGCGGGCGGAATGAAGTGGAAGAAGTGCCTGACGCCTCCGGGAATAACCGCTCTCGCGACGCTCGTCGTGGCTTTCACGCCGCTTAACAAACTTTTCCTCGGCCCTTCGGCGCCCCTCGGTTTTGCCTTTTCCGCCGCCAGTCTTCTTTGCGACGCCGTCTGTCCTTTGGCGATCGTGCTTTTGGGCGCCAGCCTCGGCGCCGTGGAAAACCGCGAAAAGATCGAGTTCCCTTATCTTTTCTCCTTCGCTTTTCTGAAGTATCTTGCCGCCCCGGCTTTCGCCCTGCTCTGCCTTTTCGTCATCAGGAAGGCTGGGATCGCGGTCACGCCTTTGATGGCGCTCGTCATCATCCTGGAGGGCTGCATGCCTCCCGGCCTTAATCTCATCATCATCTGCCAGAACGAAAAAAAGCATGTGCCGTTTATGACCTCGATTCTTTTCGTGAGCTATCTCATTTTCGTTCCTTTCCTGGTGCTCTGGCTTTTCCTCGCGTTTAATATAACTAAAACCATATAGGTCATTATGAAAAAACTGCTCATCTTGTTTGTCGTCAACGCCGCTGTTCTTATGGCGGATCCCGGACTCATTTACCTGACCAGGGCCACGGTCGATCCCTCCGCTCCGCGGACTTTTTCCCTTTCCAACGTTCCCGTGACGAAGGACGCCACCGCGCTTTACCTTGTCGCGCCGGAAAAGAACTTCACCAACGAGGAACTGGACAGCCTGCCTGGTTATGGCGTGAGGCTGGACGGCGTGGTGCCGCCCAACGCCTACGTTGTGGAGATCAAGAGCGACTCGATCGACGCTTTCAAGCGCGCCTTCAAGTTCTCTTACTTCGGACCGTATCTGCCGGAATACAAGCTGCCCTTCGCGTCTGAGAGCGTAAATTCTTTAGGCGAGAAGAAGTCGCTCTGCATCGTCGGCGCCATCAGGGACGAATACCGTCCGCAGATAGCCGAGAAATTGGAGAGCCTGGGA
>Ga0310696_10007997_pt1 | contig 12363 bp, 8 predicted proteins | sample AusTroGonzalo_MG_4_FD_203885 | JGI IMG/M metagenome (GOLD analysis project Ga0310696, IMG submission 203885) | Bovine rumen microbial communities from tropical cattle in Woodstock, Queensland, Australia - Gonzalo_02 (v2) (version 2) | ecosystem: Host-associated > Mammals > Digestive system >... | reverse complement strand
AACGACACCCAGCAGCTGAGGAAACTGGCTGACTTCGTGCAAGAGACGTGCGAGGTGGTGGGATTAGACGAGCATCAAACCAAGAAGATCGTTCTCGCTCTGGAGGAGGCTGTGACGAACGTGATGCTTTATGCCTATCCTCCCGACGTGAAGGGCGAAGTCAGGGTTGAAACGAATGCGAATGATCTCCAGTTGATGTTTAACATCTTCGACAGCGGTGCGCCTTTCAACCCCACAGCCATGCCAGATGCTGACGTCACGCTGCCGTTGGAGAAGCGTCGCAAGGGTGGGTTGGGTATCTTCCTCATCCGCAAGCTCATGGATCATGTCAGCTACGAGCGCATCGAAGGTTACAACGAGTTGATACTGATAAAGCGATTAGACAATATAAATACTGAATAAACAATTAATTAATACATCATTTATAATGAAAACAATCATTCAAGAACAAGACGGTAAGACGATTGTCTTCTTTGAAGGTCGCCTCGATACCGTTGCCGCCCCGGATACCGCAGAAGCCTGCAAGCCACTTTTTGACTGCAAGGATCAGGATATCATCATCGACTGCACCAAGCTGGAGTTCATCGCTTCGAGCGGTCTGAGCGTCCTGCTCGACATCCTGAAGTACACCAAGCCCAACGGCTGCAAGGTCATTATCAAGGGGCTTTCCGACGACCTTCGCGAGATTTTCGAACTCACAGGCTTCTCGAACTTCTTTGAGTTCATGTAATTCAGAAAGAAAAGGCTTCCCCAACAGGAAGCCTTTCTTTTTGTCCAATATACCGCACATATATTGGAGATGTGATGTTACAGATGCAGGTTCAGGCCGGCGATGAGCCAGCGGCCGGGTTGTTCTACGAGGCCGTAGTCGTGGTAGCTGGCGTCGAAGAGGTTGTTGACCTCTACGTAGAGCTTCCAAGTGGGGGCGTGCCAGGAGAGGCGGGTATCGGTCAGGCAGTAGGGACTGTAGTCGCAGACGGTGCCGTCGAAGTCGGTATAGGAGCCCACGCGATCCTGCCACCTGACCACCATGCCGAGCTCCAGTCGTCTCGCCAGTTGCAGGCTGACGTTACCGATGAGCTTGTGGCGCAGGTATTCGAGGGCGTATTGCGATACGATATTTGGTTCTTGTTTCTTGTCCTGATTGATATAGCTGTAGCTGACCTTGAGGTGCTTCAGCACGCCCTGACCAGACAGCAGCTGACGGAGGTCGAGACCGCCCGTGACTTCCAGTCCGACGCTGTTGATCGTGGTGTGGTTGACACTTTGCCACACGGCCTCGCTGCCCTTTGAGGTGTCCATGATCCAGTCGATCATGTTCTTGCCATGATGATACCAGAGGGTGACAGTGCCATAGCTGCCGTTGTCCTGGTAGTTGACACCCAGCTCAAGGGCTTGCATCTCCTCGGGCTTCAGGTGGGGATCGGCACTATATCCCTGTACCTTGTAATACATCTCCGTGAACGATGGCATTCGGAGCGAGGTGTTATAGGAGGTATGGAGCTTCCAGCTCTGATGGGGGCGGTAGCTGAGGTCGATGCCGGGATAGACGCTGAAGTTCAGGTGGCTCCACGTGTTTCTCACGGCTACCACTCCTGCCGAGAGCGTGAAGTCCTTGAGGAGTAGGTTATGCTCCAGATAGCCGCTGATGTTGGTGCGGTTCACACCGAGGGTGTAGTCGCGATTGGTACCGCAGATGGGGTAGGATCGGGCGAGGGGTTCACCGAGGTTACTGCTGATGAGGTCTTCGTTTCGCACCTCTGCACCGAAGGCCGTCCGCCCGGCTGTCCAGTCGAAATAGCAGTTCAGGTTGGCGCCGTAGATGTCGGTATGGTTGTAGTTATACTTCATCTTCTCTGGCTGTCCGCGATACCCTTCATAGCGATCGAGGTTCTGGTTCCAGTAGAGGCTGGGGGCGAAGCGCAGTCGTCCGCGCCTGGTGTGAGCCTGAATGGCGGTGAAGAGCTTGGTGGTGTGTTCATACTGGTTGTCGGCCTGCCATTTGGGGGAGGCGTAGAAGGTGCTGGAGCCCCAGCCTTTGTCGGCAATGCCCAGATGCCAGTTCAGCTGCAAGGCCTCGTTTTCATACTGCCCCTGGTAGAAGGCTTTGCTGCCGCTGAAGTCGGTGTTTAAAGCCCCGCTTGCCGATCGGCTATAGCCATCGCTGCGGCTGTAGCCCGCACTCATCTGGTTGTTCCATCTGCCGTGCTTCAGGTTCGCCCTGCCGCTAACTCTGCCATAGCCGTAGGAGCCGCCTTCTAATGTCAGGTCAGCACTGGTGTCTGAGGCAGGGTGAGTGACGATGTTGATGGCACCGACGAGCGAGGAGGTGCCGTAGATGCGGCCAGCAGGGCCTTCGAGCACTTCGATGCGCACGATCTCACTCAGGTCGATGGGTAGGTCGAGCACATTGTGGCCCGTCTGCGGGTCACAGATGTTGATGCCGTTGAGCAGGATGATGATTTGTTCGCTCGTACCGCCCCGGATGGAGATGTCGGTCTGGGCACCAATAGGGCCTCGCTGACGGACATCGACGCCAACGGCGTACTTCAGCAGATCGTTAATACTTTGTACGGGAGCCTGCGCAATGTCGGCACGTTCCAGCACAGTGACCATTCTCGCAGCCTGACTTCTCGTCAGGGGCGCCCGGGAGCCAGTGACACTGACCTCCTCAAGTAGCATCTCGCGTGCTGTCGTCATGGCGGTGGAGTCGGTCACGACAGGGTGTGTCGAGACACTCTCCGCTGAGGCGTAGGTCAGCGTGGCTACGGAGAGTACACTGCATACCACCTCGCGTCCGAGACAGGCAAAGAGCGAGTAGCCTTTGTTTCCGAACTGTCGGAACACCAAGACCTGGCGCTTGTTGAATGTTGGTTTGTACATTTGTGATAATAATCAATAAAATAAAGCCTTTAGCTTTAGATGGTACCAGCCTGTTTGCAGGATGCCCCGCATGGACAGGTATATGATCTGGGCCAACCATAGCCCGTGGTTGCCCATGAACTTGGCGGTGAGGAGATAGGTGGCGAAGAAGAGGAGGGCGGAGACGAACGAAGAGACGAGCATACCGCGCGTGGCGGTGAAGCCGATGAAAAGACCGTCCCAGATAAAGGCTGCAGCCCCAGCAGCGGGGATGAGCCAAGCCCATGACAGGTAGTCGGCAGCCGTCTCCAAGACATGGGGCTCGTCGGTTAGGATGCCGAAAATCCATCTGCCTCCTATGATATATAGCAAGGTGTAGGTGACGGTCATCGCCAACGCCCATCCGAAGAGGTGACGGATCATCTGGTGGAGCTCAGGGAAGTTGCGGGCACCGTAATAGCGGCCTCCGAGGGCTTCGCCAGCATAGGCAAAACCATCCATGAAATAGGAGAACAGCAGATAGAGCTGGAGCAGGACGGTGTTGACGGAAAGGATGACCGCGCCGTATCTGGCGCCTGCAGAGGTGAAGTAGAGATTGACCGACACGAGGCAGAGGGTGCGCAGGAAGATGTCGCGGTTGATGCTGAAGAACCGCATCATGGGCTGGCGCAGGAACGTGCCGCTCAGTCTCCAATAGGTGCGCAGACGGCCATAGGCATGACGTATCAGCAGGACCGCCATCAGACAACCGGCATATTGGGCGATGACGGTGCCTAAGGCGACGCCTTCGATCTTCATGTGCAGACCATAGACTAATGTCAGCGATGCCAGGATGTTGACGATGTTCTGTAAGATGCTGACCATCATCGGAATACGGGTGTTCTGCATACCGACACACCAGCCGGAGAGAGCAAACAGGGAGAGAGAGGCGGGTGCGCCCCAGATGACGATGTCGAAGTAGGTTGAGGCGAAAGGTGCCACATCAACTGTCGGGCCAATGAGCCAGAACATGATCCACTTGAGGGGCACCTGTAGGATGAGCAGTAGGGAGGCGATGCCAAGGGCGATAGCCAACGAGCGCGAAAGGAGTAAGGTGACTTCCGTCAGGTCGCGACGGCCCAGTGCCTGAGAGGTCATGCCGCTGGCTCCCATGCGCAGGAATCCGAACAGCCAATAGACCAGGTTGAAGATCATCGATCCCACGGCCACCGCACCGATATAGACGGCACTACCCATGTGACCTACTATGGCCACATCAATCATTCCAAGCAACGGTACGGTGATGTTTGAAATGATTAATGGTAGGGCCAGTAGTAGGATCTGACGATCTTGAAGATGCATCGTAGGTTATTTACCTGTCAACAGGTGGAGTTCCTGCTGAGGGGCAAGTGCATTAGTGGTCTTTTCTGTATATTCAGCCAGCTTCAATTGGGCTGTAGCGCTGATGTTGCGGCTGTTGTTGCCGATACAGAACGTATAGGTGCCGGCCTCGGTGATCCACTGGCTGTTAGCCTCGTCGAATGAAGCCAGGTCGCGCACGGGAATGATCATGGTCAGCGTCTGTGCCTCACCAGGCTGCAGCTCACGGGTCTTGGCGAAGGCCTTCAGCTCCTGAACGGGCTTCTGCAGACGACCCTGCGGTGCCTTGACATAGACCTGAACCACCTCCTTACCTGCGACGGCACCGGTGTTCTTGACGGTGATAGCCACCTCAACGGCATCCTTGCCCTTCGCCTTCACGACAGGCTTGGAGAAACTGAAGGTGGTGTAGCTAAGACCAAAACCGAAGGGGTAGGCGACATTCTTCTGGAAGGTATCGAAATAGCGATAACCGACGTAGATGTCCTCATCGTGGTTGGTGTATGCGTGTCCGGGGATGGGAGCGCGGTTGCCTACCATCAGCTTGAAGGTGTAGTCGTCGATACTGCCGGGGAAGTTCTTGGTAGAAGCATGATCGGTGGCAGCGATGGGCCATGTCATGGTGAGCTTACCAGAGGGGTTCACCTTACCTGTCAGCAGGTCGGCGATTGAGTTACCACCCTCCATGCCTGGCTGCCAAGCGCACAGGATGGCATCAGGATAGCTGCTCCAAGAGGCGGTCTCGATGACACTACCAGAGTTGATGATGACGATGACGGGCTTGCCTGCCTCGTGGAAGGCATTGCAGACGTCAACAATCAGATCGCGCTCCTCGGGGATCAGGTTGAACTCGGTGTCGATATCGCGGTCGATACCCTCACCAGCCTGACGACCGATGGTGATGATCGCTGCATCAGCAGCCTGAACCTCCTTGTTGATGGCGATAGGTGCGATGGTGATCTCAGGATATTTCTGCTGACCCATCATCTCGGTCTGGAACCACTTCGCAGGATGACGCTCTGCCTGGAATTTTACGCGGGCGTAGGCGATGTACTTGCGGTAGATATCAGTCAGGGTGGCTGATGAGCTGATGCCAGCGTTCTTCAGACCTTCGAGCATATCAACCACATAAGGCGGGTGGACGCAACCAGAACCAGTACCACCAGAGAGGAAGTCGTAAGAGTTCTCACCAAAGAGGGCAACGGTCTTGATGGCACCATCCTTCCAAGGCAGGGCACCATTGTTCTTCAGCAGGACGATACCCTCGGCAGCACTCTGACGGGTGATGGCGGCATGTGCCTGGAAGTCGGGAGCGTTGGAAGCGGGATACTTATGGAAGCTCGGGGTCTTCACGATATATTCGAGCATACGGCGCACGTTGCGATCGACATCAGCGATATCGAGACTGCCGTTCTTCACACCCTCAATAATCTCCTGAACTTGAGCGGGCTGACCAGGCTCCATGAGGTCGTTGCCGGCATGCACCTCACGGGTGGTGGGCAGACCTTCGCGGATGCCGATCCAGTCGGTCATCACAATACCCTTGAATCCCCAGTCATCGCGGAGAATCTTGGTCAGCAGATCGTAGTTGCCCATAGAGAACTCACCATTCACCTTATTATAAGAGGCCATGATAGTCCAGGGGTTACTCTCGCGGACGGCAATCTCAAAGCCTCGGAGATAGAGCTCACGGGCGGCACGCTGAGAGAGGCGTTCATCTACTGCGGTACGATCGGTCTCCTGAGAGTTCACGGCGAAATGCTTGGCAGATACACCTGCACCCTGACTTTGCACACCGTTGATATAGGCGGCTGCAATCTTACCTGTGAGCAGAGGATCCTCAGAATAATACTCGAAGTTACGACCGCAGAGGGGGTTGCGGTGCAGGTTCATGCCCGGACCGAGGATGACGTCGCAGCGATACTCCTTGGTCTCGTTGCCGATAGCCTCACCAACCTTGCTCACCAGATCGGTGTTCCAGGTAGAAGCCAGACAGCTACCGATAGGGAAGGCAGTAGCATAGTAGGTCTTGTCGGTACCCTTGCGGGTGGGATCGATACGGACACCTGCAGGGCCGTCGGTCAGGACGGTAGCAGGGATGCCAAGACGGGGGATGGCCGGTGATGTACCAGCGGCTCCTGCCACGAGGTCGGCCTCGCCGCCTACAACGGCATTTGCGCTGAAGAAGTTGTTTGCACCTCCCACGAGGAGTTTTGCTTTCTCCTCAAGGGTCATCGCTTGGAGCACCTCGTCGATATTATCGGCGCGGAGCTGGGGCTGAGCGTTAGTTGTCATAGCAAATGTTGCTGTTAGCAAAGTGAATAATAATTTTTTCATTGTTTTATGAGGTTAGAGTTAATATATCTTAGGGGAATATCTTGAAATCATAGCCCTCATCGCGCAACCAGCGGATGCACTCGGGGAGGGCGGTCTTCAGTTTCTCGATAGACTTCAGAGAGTCGTGGAAGGTGATGATGGAGCCATTACGGGCATAGCGCTTGACATTGTTCACGACATCTTCTGCCGTGATCCATTTCGAGTAGTCACGGGTTACGAGATCCCACATCACAATCTTGTATTTACGGCTGAGCCAGGCATATTGGCTGAGACGCATCCAGCCGTGGGGCGGACGCACGTAGTGACTCTGGATATAGGCATTGGCCTTCTCTACGTTGTAGCTATATTCCTTGATGGTGTGGGTGAGGCCCTGGATATGGTTATGGGTGTGGTTGCCCACCTGGTGCCCCTCGGCAACGATCCGTTCGTAGAGCTGAGGATATTTCCGCACATTATCGCCCACCATGAAGAACGTGGCCTTGATGCCAAACTCCTTGAGCGTATCGAGAATAAATGGGGTAGCCTCGGGGATGGGGCCGTCGTCGAAGGTCAGATAAACTGCCTTTTCGTGACGGTCCATTCTCCAATAGGCCTTAGGATAGAGCCAGCGGAGATAGATGGCTGGTTGTTCTATAAACATATCCTATTCTTTATTCTCCAAACGTGCCTCCCTTTGACTGGTAAAGATGCATGTAACCCTGGAACTGCTGCTCCAACTGCTCTGCTTTCTTCGGACTGATGAGGTCTTGAACATCGAGCATCTGCTGCATCATGTAGATCTGGATCATACAGTCTTGCATGGAGTTCCCGAACCATGTGTTGTCGAGTGAGCAATACCAGACGATATACTGGCCTGCTTTCTTCCACAGCTGGTCAAGAAGCTGCTGTGCCTTCTGGTTCTGACCTGTAAGGACATAGGCACGAACCATGTCGAGAGAACCGCTTTGGTAATCGTGGCGCACATTATAGGCAGGAATCTCTTTCTCGCACTTGGCGAGTACATTCTTGGCCTTTTCCTTCTTGCCTTCCTGAGCTAGCGCCAACGCTAACTGTGCCAGCAGACGGCGGTGGGTGAAGCACATGCGGGTGACGGTCTCGTCGAGATAGATGCCCTGCTGGTCGATGCCGCCAAACTTAAACTTGTTCATGACATTGTTGTACGTCTTTTCGGTGTCGAAGTTCTTGGCACCAGGCTTGTTCGTGGTGAATGGCGTAATGCGGTTGGCAAGACCCTCCTGGACAAAGTTGTCACCGAGATTCATATAGTTCTCTGATCCAACGGTCAGTGCGACATATATCGGGCGTACCCAGTTACTCTGGGCAATGATCTCGAGCATCATCAGGTCGTTCTTGTAGAGGGCGCTTTTACCCTTGAGTGAGATGACCATCTTGTCGGGGATCGAGTCGCTGGCCATCATCATGCCACTCTTGCGTACAGCCTCCTTGTCGATTGTGACATAGACGGTGTCTGTAGGAATCACGTGGAAGTCCTGATGCTTCGAACGTACCCAGTTCTTCAAGATGTTCTTGAGCTCGAAGGGCTCATCGCCAAACTGCTTGCGGGCCTCTTCAGGATTGTCCTGATAGAGCTCCAGAACCTGGCTCTTCAGTGACGGGTCTATCTGGACATACTCGTTTGTACCTGCACAGTATTCCAGTCGGCTCCAGGTGATGGGCACGCTGGGCGAGTTGTATGCAGGACGGCGCATCTGATCGATATACCAGTCGGTTGCCAGATAAGAGAGGTTACAAACGCGGGCATCGGTGCGGAAGCCTTCTGTATCTTGGTTGTACCAGAGTGGGAAGGTGTCGTTGTCACCATTGGTGAAGATGATCGGGTTGCCTTCCTCCTGAAGGGTCATCAAGTAGTTCTGACCGAAGTCGCGGCAACAGTAGCGACCGGAGCGGTCGTGATCATCCCATGTCTGAGAAGCCATCTGAAGGGGAACGGCCAGACAGGCAAGAGATACTAGACTGACTAGAACCAGATTCTCCTTCTTGAGCTTGCGGTTCAGCCAGTCGATGATGGCGGCTACGCCCATGCCACACCAGATGGCGAAAGCATAGAAGGAGCCCGCATAGGCATAATCACGCTCACGGGGCTGCATGGGTGTCTGGTTCAGATAGATGACAATGGCCAGACCGGTCATAAAGAAGAGGAAGAATACCACCCAGAATTGGCGGATGCCAATTGGGTCCTCAACGGTCTTTGTCTGTCCGTTTTCGGTTATCGTGCGTTTCCTGACGTACCAAGCCTGCCAGAACAAGCCTATCAGACCCAACAGTAAGGGTAGGCAATAGAACACGTTGTGTCCCTTGTTCTCCTTTAACTCATCAGGTAGCAGGTCTTGGTCGCCAAGACGGGCATTGTCGATGAAAGGAATACCTGAGAGCCAGTTGCCGTGCTCCAGTTCTCCGTTACCCTGAATATCATTCTGGCGTCCTGCAAAGTTCCACATGAAGTAACGCCAATACATGAAGTTGCATTGATAGGAGAGGAAGAAACGGATATTCTCGAGCTGTGAGGGCATCTTGACAGTCAGGGGTTCACCACAACGGTCGTATGGCACTTCCGATCCGTCAACACCACCCATCCAGGACTCATAAGCGGCTGCATGACCTGCATCATACATACGTGGGAAGAGCATGTTCTGCGCATACTTGTATTCATCCTTGGTACGAACCACGAAGTAGGAATCCTTCTCGTCGGCAGATGCTTTCTCCTTGCGCTGATAGACGGGCTTGCCTTTCGACATGACGGGGCGACAGTACTGACCATCGCTCTCTAATGCCACCTGTGAGGTATATGCCTGTCCGTAAAGGAGTGGGCGGTAACCATATTGGTCGCGACCAAGGTAGTCGCCAAGCGTAAAGATATCCTCTGGCGAGTTCTGGTCCATCGGTGGGTTGGCAGAAGAACGGATGACGATCAGTGCATAGCTTGAATAACCGATCATCAGCATCAGCATACAGAGCAGCATGGTGTTCTTGATGCGGGCGGTGATGAGCAGCTGCTTCTCCTTCTTCAGACCCAATACAAACCAAAGGGCAGCCAAGACGATGACGCCAATGATGAAGGCAGACCATCCGTAACCGTAGAAAGGAATACCGAGCATACCTACAGAAAGCAGGAAGGCAATGTTCTGGATCTTCTCCCCGTGACGCTGTGTCTGTGTCTCATAGACAGCCCAGATCACACAGGTAATCAACAGGATGATGTAGATGATCTCACCCGTGTTGAAAGGCATGCCTAAGCTGTTGACGAAGAACAGCTCAAACCAACCTCCGACCGTGATAATGCCCGGGACGACACCATAGAGTACGCCTGCAAGGATGACAATCGAGATGCCTAATGCAATCAATGAGCCTTTCAAGTTGGCATCGGGGAAGCGACGGTAATAATATACAAGTACGATGGCAGGCACACAGAGCAGGTTCAGCAGGTGAACGCCAATAGAGAGGCCTGTCATATACATGATCAATACCAGCCATCGATCCGCATGCGGTTCATCCGCATGATCCTCCCATTTCAGAATCAGCCAGAACACTACAGCCGTGAAAGCTGAAGAATAGGCATAGACCTCACCCTCGACAGCAGAGAACCAGAACGTGTCGCTGAACGTATAGATGAGCGCGCCCACCAGGCCAGATGCCTCGATGGCAATCATCTTCGGCACTGTCAGCTCGCTCCAATTGCTGATGAGCAGTTTGCGGGTCAGGTGTGTGATACTCCAGAATAGGAACAGGATACACGTGGCCGACAGAAGTGCACTCATCATGTTAACCATCCTTGCCACCTGTGTAGGATCACTGGTTAACTGCGAGAATAAATTGGCGGTCAACATAAAGAACGGTGCCCCTGGTGGGTGACCAATTTCAAGTTTGTAACCTGTTGTAATAAACTCCGGACAGTCCCAGAAACTGGCTGTCGGCTCAATCGTAGAACAATAGACGAAGGCAGCTATCAGGAAAGATAACCATCCTAACATATTGTCCACCAATTTGAATTGTTTCATTTAAGTATATTATCCGTTAAAATCCAAAGTCGGATGCAAAGGTACAATAAAAAAATAAGAAAGAAGAACGAAGAATTAAGAATTTATGATCGCTCTACATTAATTAACGTTACAAAAACAGTCCAACCCCATAGATAAGGATCAGGTAGCGAAATATTTTTCCCAATGTGATGGCGATGAAGGTGATGACGATATTGGAACGCATCAGACCTAACGCAATGGTGATGGCACTGCCCAAAACTGGCAGAAAGGCAAAGAATCCCATCCATGCACCGTGACCGGCTAAGAAGCGGTGGGCTTTGTCGAGGTCTTCTTTCTTCACATGCAGGTATTTCTCGATCCATTCCATCTTACCCATTCGGCCTATTCCATAGTTGATCACGCTGCCTATGACATTTCCGATCGTGCCGTAGGTCATGAGCTGCCAGGGGTCGAGTCCTGTCGCCATCAGGGCGATCATCACCGCCTCACTGGAAAACGGGAAGAAACTGCCAGCCAGCAAAGCTGCCAGCAGCATGCCCCAATAGCCATATTGGGTTAGAAAAGTAATGATGAAATCCATAGATGATAGCCTGTGAGAAGAATGATGATAATCAGCGTGATGATAAACAGGATATTCGTGAACCTGGAGTTGGTGAGCGCAAAGAAATGGGCTATCATCGGGCTGGTCGTCAAGATCAGTACGTGTATCACCATATCATAGCAATGCGGCTGAACGCTCAACAGGAATAGTGAGAAGGCTGCTAAGAGGATTAAACTGAAATAGATCTGTCGCACACGAATCGTCTCCTTGTAAGTATTGTTCAAGAAATGAATACTTCCGATAACCATCAGTATGACCAGAAAGCCCAGATATACGAGTTTCGTGATGTTGAGCACGGAGTAATCTGGAAGTGACATGATATCAGAGAACGTACTCAGGTCACTTGTCAGGAGCTCGATGCTGTCCTCGCCTTGTAACGCATAATACGGTAGGCAGAACCAGTATGGCGTGAGCAGACCTATCATCGAGGCGCAGAATGTACGCCACGAAAGGGAATAGGTGTACCATCCCATGATGATCCAGAAAACGGGCAGGTAGAAAAGTACCTGATGGTGCATGATGCTGCCGACACCCAAACAGATGAATGTGTAAAAGGTCCAGCCCACAGCCTTCTTGTCCTGATAGCAGTGCCAGAGCAAGAAGAGTGAGGCGGCAGCCCCCATCTGCATCACAGCGTTTGCGCGCGAGGCGAAAAGAAACGGTGCCGCACAGGTGAGCATGAGAAAGGAACTCGAAACCAAACGGCTGTAGATACGGATGAGGATGTTCTCTCTGTTGAACATCATCATCATCCACGCTGACACCACAAAACAAGCAAACTGTACCCACCACTGCTGTGACACCAGACCAGCAAGGAGCCAGATGATAATACTATAGAAGGCCGTTATAGGCAATGTATAACGGCTCTCTGCGATTTTATTTTGTAGGCGTTTGGTCATAGATCAGCACCGATGTCGCGACGGAAGTACTTATCGGTAAACTGTATCTTCTGTGCTTCTTCGAAAGATTTCTGCAGGGCCTCAGCCTTGTCCTTGCCATAAGAGGATACGGCAATCACACGTCCGCCAGCAGTCACGACCTCACTATCTTTCAGGGCTGTACCGCTGTGGAACACGATCGATCCCTCAACGTTTTCGATACCCTTGATAGGATAGCCCTTCTTGTACTCCTGTGGATAACCGCCAGAGACGAGCATCACGCAGACGGCAGCACGGGGGTCGAACTCAATGGCGCGCTTGTCGAGAT
>Ga0310696_10007995_pt1 | contig 12367 bp, 11 predicted proteins | sample AusTroGonzalo_MG_4_FD_203885 | JGI IMG/M metagenome (GOLD analysis project Ga0310696, IMG submission 203885) | Bovine rumen microbial communities from tropical cattle in Woodstock, Queensland, Australia - Gonzalo_02 (v2) (version 2) | ecosystem: Host-associated > Mammals > Digestive system >... | reverse complement strand
AACTTTAATTCAAGCAGCAATACGGTCTCCGCACTTAAAACGACCGTCGATTCCTTCCCCAAGATTAGCCGCGACGAAATCAGTCGTGCGCTTATCAAGCTTGGCATCAAGTCACATGACGATGAGTTCGAAATCGGTCCTGATATGGATTCCGACACAATCGGCGCCATAAGTACGGCAATCGCAGGTTATATTCAGTTCCTTAGCGAAAAGAATCTTTACAGGGACGCTATTGTCGTAGACTGCCCGGCTAACGAAAGTTCTGAAGATTATCTGGATTCAATCTACGCAGTAATCAAATCGTTCCAGGACATAGACCGTACCCAGAAAAGGCTGGAATGGCTCAGCTTTTATGGGGAAATCTCTTACGGCGCATACAACCTGCACAATCTGGCAAAAACACTTATTGACCATCTCCTAGTCGAAAAGGATCTCAGCAGCCAGTTCTACTTCGTTTTTGACCCGCAGGATGTGTTCTTCGTTGAGAACCTTTCTGATAAAGACATGGCTACAATTGCGTCAAAGGAAAAGCCCCGTATCCCCCTTTATTGCGGTAACACCAAGCATGACGGCATCTATTTGGCGAGGGTTTACAGGGTATCTATGCACGAATGCAAGCACATCTATTTTGGCTATGAGATTGAATCCAACGGTGTATTGAGCCACTCTTGTTTCGCGCCCAAGGACTTCGTTCAGGAAGATCAAAACATTCAGGCCGGCCTCAAGGCGTTCGGATTTGTAAAGGACGCACCCAAAGACGGCGACAAGTACACAGAAGAGGAAATCCGTAAGATTTTCGACGATGTGAAAAAGGCTCTCGGTAAGGTGAACAACCGAGTGTATGTCCTAGCGACCCCTAAAACACGCTACCGGAGCGAATTACGCTACATTCCCGACCTGGAACACTGCGAGGCGCTTTCCAATACGCCCATGAAGCACGGGATTTGTGTCAACGAATTTCAGAGCGACAACGAACGCGACGAAATCGCCCGGAAATTGTCCGATTTTATGCTCTATGCTAAAAACAACGCGAAAGAACTGTACTTCGATACAGCCCAAGAAACGTCCCTGACACCATCATACATGGAAAAAGTCAAGGATACTTTCTTCAGCTTGACGGACATCGACAAAGCAAAAGAAAGCCTTGCCTATATGGCAAAACACCGTCCAGGTTGCTACACGCTGTTCGATATTGTCAATATCTGTGGTTGCTACCGCTGCGCCTCTCCCAAAGGTGATTTCTGGGGCAGAACTAGCAATTGCAAGTTCAGGCACAATTTCACGGCAGAATACGAACACGCAAAACATTCCTAATTTGATTAAGATTTCTACTTAGTCCTAATTCCCACCGGGTTTTATAAGTAATTGGCCCCTCCCCGGTAATCTATTCCATCACATTTCTGACCCCCTAAAACGAGTCGTCACCGACCCGCGACAGTTAGATCTTTATTCCAAAACAAGCAAAACACCCAAAACATCGGATAGCTTGCCGCTATCCAAAGGTATAACCATGTCTAAAAAAACAATTATTAAATACGATTTCCTGCCCACGCAATATGCAGGGAAAATGCTCCATGATGTTCGGATTATCCGAGTCGCATACAAAGAAGGGTACAAGGAACACCCTTATTCCCTCAAGATTACCTTCCAAAAGCGTACCAGAGTCGGAGTGATTGAGTTTTACGATAAAATCTATAGCTCAGTAAAGTACGGCCTTAGCTACGCAAATCAGTGTTTTCTCGAAAAATACAAGCCATTATTGCAGAAACTTGATTGCGAAACCGATACTATCGGCTTGTATCGTGTCTATAACGCGATCCGCGACGCTATAGGCAATGATACCATAATCACCGTAACTCTAACCCCCTTCCTTGACAAAGGAGGTTTAATCCATACAAATCCATCTAATTTCAAGGTCTTTCCGTCAAAGACTTTCGAAACCTCCATAAACGAATCGGAACCAACCCATAATAAACAACCCCAAACCGATAAGAAATAACACCATGAATAATGAAGAATTGTTTGACCTCGCCGACAACCACTCCGCATACACCGAACCCTGGCAGTACACTACATGGAGAACTACCCACAAGGCTCCCGAAGAGGATGAAAGCGGCAAACCCATTCCAGAGGATCCCAACGACCTCTCCACACTGACTGTGGTTCGTAATAGCACGCATCGCAACAGATTCGCTGTGGGAGTCAAGAACTTCACATTCGACGAACTCGTAGAAGCAACCCGTCAAGGCCATAGCCTCAAAAGAATCGGTAGCAATATCCAAGGAAGTCGTTTTCTTGTCATTGACCTTGATAATGACGGCGACGAAAACATCACTTCCGAAGAACTGGATAGTTTCTGTACAGACACCATTAAATGGACTCCGGGCGGTTCCAACCGTCCTTACCGCTACCATCTTTTCGTATTCCTCACGGCGCCCTTAGTTACCAGGCAGGAGTTCAAGGAACAGTCGGAAAAAGTGCTGAAAAGGCTGGCAGAACACCTCGATCTTGAAAAGGCTATCAAGGTCGATGATCACCAGTTTAGTTACCTCCAGTGGTGCTACGGAGTTCCCCAAACACAGCTTGACCACATGGAAGAAAGCATTCTCCCCGGAACCCTTTACAGGAGTCTTCAAATCGAAAAAAAGAAGGGGTTCCAGGTTTTCAAGGTGGACCCTTCTGCCCCGGAAGAGAAGACCTCGAAAAAGGTTCCTCAACATCCCAACGAAACCTCGGATAGGGCACAGCTTATGCCATACACCTCGGCAATGCTTGCCAGCAAACTGAGCGAAGGGAGTTTATACGCCCAAAAAGACGCCGATGGAAGTTACATAAATCCGAAGGTGTGCCTCGAAGGCAAGCGTTTCGACATTTTTGAACCAAGGCTGTCAAAAAAACATATTGCCAAGGGGAATCGATTCAAGACAGCCCAGGCCTGGGTTTTCCGTCTTGTTCCTCAGTTTTATCGTTGCAAATCACTTGGGCTGGAATACAACGACGAAGACCTCGTTTTCACATTCTATATCCTCTGCAAGCGTAATTTCCAGTCGTTTGAGCCTTGGTGGACTGAAACGGGAAAGTCTTTAGTCGCTGGACTCTTGAGCGAGCTGCACACAAATGACAACCTCGGATATGACGAAATAGCGCAAAAATACAACGCCAGTCATTCCGGCGAACTGTACAGACGGATGGGCTATAACCTCGCCATGACTATGGATATTATCGATCAGTACGCGTTCGTATCAAAAAAGGATTCTACAGCTATGTTTCCCTGCAAAAACGAGCTAGAAAACATCCTCAAGGCCTCCCACATATCCTATTCGTCATTTATGCATTATATGACCCTGCTCGATCTCAAAGTCATCTATCGGACAGACAAACGCTCCGACAAGCATGAGTACCTTCGTGATAGGTTGATTTTTGGAACATGCTACTACACAAAGTTTAATGAAGCGCACAAGAACTACTGCAAGAGGCACGGCATTCACTACGTAAGCATGTACAAGCTCTATTCAGGGAGCAAGGCTGAATACAATCATATTCTGCAAGTAACTGATGACGCAATCAAGGCGATGTTCAAATTCTTCAATAGTCAAGAGCAAAAACCAAGCCCAATTAATCAGAACGAAGAAGAGAAACCGAATGAGGAAGAAGAATGTGAACTTCCAGAGGATTTACCCTTCTAGGCGCCTCATTAGGGTAATCAAATTCCTGACCAGAAATATCTATCATTCGTGATGAACTTTGCAAATTATCCATCAGGAATTTAGTTACCCCAAACAAGGCCTTGACACAGCCATATAGACAATCTATATTAGCGTCCAAGGCTTTAACCTCTCTATGTGACGCGGTAAAAACAAGTTCCGCATCAGCGAACGCAATTTCCGCCAACATAGCAGCGTTTTAAAGCCGTAAGGACAAGTTCCTAACGGCTTTTTTCGTTTGACAAGGGTTAAGCCGAGTTCCAGCCGGACTTCGGTATATTTGGCGTTTCTGAGTCATTTTCGAAGGTTCCGACTGGTTGTACAACCGTTGCGACTTGTCGAGAACTGGTTCAACTTCGTGAGCTAGTTCTCAGCGAGTCGCGACAAACTCGAAAATGTGTCCAGTTATTTGAGACGGAAAACACTATCGCATTTCGGGAACTTGGGGTTCTTGAGTGGGATAGATATCCCCGAAAAAAATCCGAAAAACGGATTTCGGAGATTTTTCGGAAAAATTTCGGCAATTTTTCGGAGGCCAGGCGAATCAAGGACTTACTATGTTAAAACAGGATCCAAAAATCAGATGCGAGAAACGGTCTTTGTCCAAGGCTATTGGGACATGCCGTTTTTACAGCAACATTCAATCAAGATATGCCGATGTTCTACAAGCCAATACGGACATCAAGGAAATCCGTTGTAATTACTCCCTAGAAGACTTCGAATTGGGTGCCTACACATCCGATTTTGTTTGTCTAAGGCAAAACGGCTCCTACATGGTCAGAGAATGTGTCGATAGGCGCTACCTTAGCAAGCCAATGACAATCCGATTGCTAGAAGCCTCTAGACGATTCTGGCTCCAAAAGGGAATATCCGATTGGGGTATAGTCATCAACAGAGAGGTCGCCAATGGTTAAAGCAACTTTATATCAAGCAGACAGCATCTACAGAGTGCTGGATGAGCAGAACGACCTTATTCTTGTCATTGACTGCATCAAGCTAGGTATGCCCCGCTGGATATCACAAAAACAGCTAAATGAAGTCTCAGAATGTACCGAAGAGATTCTTCGAGCAAAGGCAACCATAGACATCAGGGACAATTTAAACATCGAGGAAGAAGGCGTATGCAACAAACGATTCACAATCATAGCTGACATACTCCCTTTCATCGGAGACCAGTCGCAACGAAATACGGCCATAGCCAAATCAGCCAAAGAAAACAGATTAACGACCAAAACCATACGAAATATGCTCTGCAAATACCTCGCTTTTCAAGACAAACGCGTTTTTGTTCCGGCTGCACCCAAGATAAAGGAACTGACCCAAGATGAGCGAAACATGCGATGGGCGTTGAATCAGTTCTTCTATACCCGCAATGGGAAAACTCTCAACGACACCTATACACAACTAATCAATCACAAATACTGCGATGCCGAAGGCAATATTCTCCCAAACCATCCTTCGATGGCGCAATTCAGCTATTTCTACAGAAAGCATCGTAAGCTACAAACCTTTTACATATCCCGCGATGGAATCAGGCATTACCAAATGAATAACAGACCGCTATTAGGTGACAGCGTTCAAGAATATGCCCCTGCTATCGGCGTTGGGATGGCAGACAGCACTCAATGCGACATCTTCCTATGCGATGACAGCGGAACCCAGCTTGTAGGAAGACCGACATTGACTGCCATCGTGGACGCCTATTCAGGATTATGCTACGGCTATAACCTCGGATGGACTAATTCACTAGACAGTATCAGAGGACTCCTTTTGAATTGCATCACCAACAAGGTTGAATGGTGCCGAAAGTTCGGTATAGACATCAAACCGGAACACTGGAACTGCACAGCATTACCAGCCAAGCTGATAACAGACCGAGGCTCCGAATACGCCTCATTAGGCCTAGAACAAATCACAGAACTAGGGATTACCATAACCAATCTTCCGGCATACCGAGCAGAATTAAAAGGCCCCGTAGAACGCTTCTTTGCTCTGGTTCAAGGGTATTACAAGAGCCTATTACGCGGAAAAGGGGTTATCGAGAAAGACATCGGTGTTCGAGGCGCACACGATTACAGAAAAGACGCCTGTTTAACGCTTCAAGCATTCGAAGCAATCGTTCTAAGGTGCATCATTCACTACAATCGAGAACGAATCCTGACCAATTTTCCATACACACAACAAATGTTAGAAGCCCAAATTGCGCCTCATCCGTCAAACATTTGGAACTATGGACTGACGCAACCTGGAGCAAACCTGATTCCAGTCAATAAAGAAACCCTTTTCAAAGTCCTACTGCCAAGAACCAAAGGCACATTTACCCAACGCGGATTGATAGCCAACAAAATCCGCTACAAGAGCGAGGGTTATACCGAAGCCTTTTTGGCCGGAGGATCAGTTACGGTTGCCTATAACCCCGACGATGTATCACATATCTATCTGATCAAGGATAACTATCAGCAATTCGACATCATTGAAGCTCGCTACGAAGGATTAACCCTAGAAGCGGCCAAACACATGATGAAACAGCGCAAGGAATTGATTAGCAAGTTTACGGAGCAGAGCCTACAAGCCAAAGTGGACTTAGCTAGACATATACAGTCTATTGCAGAGTCCAACAGGCGTAATACCAACCATATTGACATAACCAATACTGGACGCGCCCACTTCCATGAAAGATACAGTAAACATCAAGACCTAATGAGCGAGGTGACAAATGAAAGAGATTGATTTCGCGGCAATGTTGCCTCAGCTTCTGTTAGGCGACGAACTTATTACGGCTATGACTACCCTACCCAACTACGATTCATCGGTAAGAGAGCGTTCTGCAAGTGAACGACTCATGCAGTTATCAGATATCTACAAGGTATTTATTCCGACCAGTATGGCAACTGAAATTTACCAGCGAATTTACCTAATGACCCGCATGAGCTTGCAAAACAAGGGTACGGTTTCCTCTATCCGTCGAATAAACGCCAACTATGCCTGGAGCCATGGAGGCGAATTTCACGGCATAGCAACCGGAGCCACATCAGCAACCGTTATAGGCATCAGCGGCATTGGGAAAACGAGCTGCATCCAGTCATCCATAAACCTACTTGGAGCAACCATCGAAATAGAAAATCCCTGTCACAAGGTAATTCCAATTGTGATGGTTTCGTGCCCATTTGATTGCAGCTACAAAGGTCTTCTATGTCAAATAGTCATATCAATAGACGAAATTTTAGGCACAAACTACTATCAAAAAACACAATCTGGCCGAATGAACTCTCAGCAAATTTTAGCCATGGTTTGCCAAATCTGCCACCTACATGTAGGACTCTTGATTATTGATGAGATTCAGTTACTTAGCGGAGCAACGCGAGCCGGTTCATTGCTATACAAGATGATTTTACAGCTGATTAACACATCCTGCATAAATGTGCTACTTGTCGGAACCTCGGAGTGCCTTCAATTCTTTGCGGAGAACCAGCAAATTGCACGGCGAAGCGTCGGTTTGCAATATGGCGCGATGGAGTTCAACAGCGACTTTCGAAAATTAGCCGAAATCCTGTTCAGCTACCAATATGTCAAGCAAGAAACCAAGATGACAGAAAACATCTTGTTTTGGCTCCATGAACATACCGGAGGAATCCCAGCCATTCTAACAGCAATAATCCATGATGCGCAAGAAATCGCCATTATGCGAGGTCGCGAGATGCTTGGGATTGAGACCTTGACAGAGGCATATACAGGCAGAATGCAAATGCTTCATGGCTACTTGAAGAACCGAATTATCCCCAGAGTTCCTGCCTATCACGAAATTCCAAAGCCTCTTGAAACAGATAAAATAGCCGAAAACTCGCAGCCTTTACCAGAAGGCTACAAATCCATCGTCGATATGGCAAGTGAAGCCAAAAACAAGCAAATCGATTTAATCGAACTTATGCGGGACCAATTCCCAATCGAGGAAATAAGCCTATGATAGCCTACTTTCCAAGTATATACCCAGACGAACTCGTTTACAGTTTGTGCAGCCGTTATTACGCCCATAGCGGACTCCCCTGCTATTCCATGGCATTAGAAGACCTATTCGATGATAAAAGCTATAGGGTAAACTATGAGTTCTCCGGTCATTTCAGCACCGAAGCCAAGGCTATAATCAACAAGATGACCTCCATTGAAAAACTCATTAAAAATCACACAATGTACCCCTACTATGCCAGATTCGTTTCAACCGAGCGTCGCGAGGCGGCATTTGGGACATTATGCGAAGGCAATCATCTAGGCAAGCAACTTCCAATTCCAAACGGCAACGATATTCGCTATCTAATGTATTGTCCTCAATGTTCCAAATACGATAGAGATACTTACGGTGAGACCTACTTTCATAGGATCCATCAAATTAGGCATATCAAGCTTTGCCCACATCATAGCTGTTTACTTCGCTCAACAGGCATTCAAATTACATCAAATACCTCACCTCGGTTATATGTAGCCGAAGAGGTCATTCCCCGCAATTCCATCAGTGAAGCAAATACAGACCCATCAGAACTGTCCCTAGCTAGATATATGGCTGAAGTATTCAGACAACCCATGCCTACTGATACTGCATCTATAGGCAATTACTTGACTTATAGATTAAACAATACACCATACATGTCTGCAACGGGTTTTATGCGGCAAACGGCAAAGCTCTACCATGATATGAGAGAACACTACGCAGATTGTCCATACAGGCAACACCATATCGAAAAGACTCTCATTGGGCATAATTTGGACCCACACTTAATCATCTTGATTGCATTCCATCTAGGGATAAGCCCACAAGATTTAGCAATCCGTTCCATACCAGCATCTTATACGATAACGACTCGAAAACGCGAGCCAACCAGCTATAGTACACGCAAAGGCGCTCTGATGCAAGACTGGAACAAGCTAGACCGAGAAAGTCTCCCCAGAATAAGGGAGATTATCAAAAGACTGCTAGTCGATTCCACAGGCAGACCGCGAAGAGTTACGGAAAGAGCCGTATGCGATATGATGGGATGGCCAAGTAAGCGCCTTAACCTATTACCCCAATGTCAAGCGGAAGTACACCGCTACCACGAAACGATGTCACAATATTGGGCACGGGAAATCGTCTGGGCATACAAAAAAATCCAAGATAACAGTCTAAGGCTAAATTGGAGGTCCATCAGAGATTTGACCAATATTCGTCGATGCGATTTCATCGTCGCTCATCCGTTGTTGTGTCACTATACAGATCCCGAGACTTGTTCCAAGATCATAAGCCTATAGAACTCCACTAATACCCCCAGGCATTTTTTTGAAAACAACATAGCCACCATGTCATTTTTAGAGCGTCCCCATAAAGAGCTCTGTTTTTTTCGCCAAATTTTGAAGGAGCATTCCCATATGGAGAGTCCTCTTTCATAAAAAACGTCGTACCCACGAAAACACTTTAATTTTTTGTAAACGCAAAAGAGTTATAACCTTTATATAGTCCTTTACGGCGATTTCCATCCATATAATATCGGCTTTCAGCGCGAACCGCCTATGGCACTGTCTATCTATAACCGGGCGTCCCTACATTCTCCATCCTCTCTATGACAAGAGAAAACGACAACAACGGAGACTAATATGCACTATGGTGTAAAAAGGGAATGGCACAATGTCTTGGTAAGACCAGGATATTTCACCGAGGACTTTAAAAGCTATTGGCAAAGCCAGCAAGCGTGCGAGCGAGACGGATGCGGTCGCGTGGTTGTCAACATCCATTCGAAGGATCGGCTCACGTCCGCACGTTGGAAGCGGTTCTGCAAGAAACCGAACCCCATCGTCGATGAATGGGCCGACAAGTACACCTGTAACGCGGTCTTGGTTGGGGTGCTTGGGTGGGTGGTATCACGTAAGGTGCGCCACATTGAGGATCACCACGTAGTCGAACGGACGGAACGCAAGAGCTACAAGAGCCGCCCCAAGCACATCGTCAAGGGTGGCACACTGTACGCCGAATGCCGATACGTCTGCACCTATGATGCCAGAGAATACGACCCCTTGGAACACTGTTAGACAAGTTATCCCGCGTATAACCGCGGGACATTTTTTGACTATACGCGATTCGTAACTGACTGCGGGCAGCCGGGTTTCCCACAACCAAACATAACATCTATGACACAAGAACACAACCCCATAAAGGAAGCAATATGAACTACAACGCGATGAAAAAAGCGGACCTGGTTGCCCGTATCCAAGAGCTTGAAACACAAGTAAACACAACAATGCAAGTGACTGACTGCAAGGTTTTTCCGTTTCGTGAAGGACCTTCAATGGGGCATATCAAGGCTCTTGCAAACATAACCCTAGGAGACCAAATCCTAATCCGAGGTCTCCGCGTTATGGACGGCGAAAACGGCTTGTTTGTCAGCTATCCAATTGACCCTTTCTTCAAAGGAGAGGAGTTCCGCTCACTTTGCAATCCTCTTACACGAACAATGCGCGAGCACATTGAATCAACTGTACTAGAAAAATACCAGCAATCCATCGCGACATCCACGGAGGCTGCCAATGGCTAAAAAGCCAATCTTTCTAAGACCGACAAAGAAACGCGTCACTGGTCGATAACCATTTTAAACACACTTTCAATCCCGCGTATAACCGCGGGACATTTTTTGACCATACGCAATCCGTAACTGACTACGAGCAACCGGGTTTCCCAAAACCAATCATTACGTCTATGACACGAGAAATCAACCCCATAAAGGAAGCAATATGAACTACAACGCAATGAAAAAGGCGGACTTGATCGCCCGTATTCAAGAACTTGAAGCGCAATCCCCCAAAACGGTTGCTAATCTGCAAGTCACGGCTTGCCACATATATCCATTTGACGAAAGTCCCACTGGCTCGCTTAAAGCGTTAGCCACAGTCATCCTTAGTGACGCCTTTCAAGTCCGTAACCTTGGCGTTAAAAGTGGACCTAACGGTTTGTTCGTTGACTATCCGTACGACCCACTCAACAAAGGAATCGTCGGACGCAGCATCTGTAACCCCATCACAAGAGAACTTCGCGACCACATTGAAACCACTGTTCTTGCAAAGTATCAAGAGTCCATTGCCACAACTACGGAGGCCAATAATGGCTAAGAAGCCCACCTTCTTCCGACCGACAAAGAAACGAGTCACTGGCCGATAACATTTTTACAACCACATCCAATCCCGCGTGGAGGCGCGGGATTTTTTTGCATTCTACCAAATTCATCACTGTCTATAGATAACCGGGTCTCTCCTAGCAGGGTATTAACTCTATGAAACGAAACGGAGGCCAAAATGAATCAGGTATATCAAGAAATCACCGATAAAATCGTCGCACAGCTAACCAAAGGCATCATTCCTTGGGAACAGCCTTGGTTTGGTACTAGTGGAGCCATTTCTTACTCGACTGGGAAAGCCTACTCTCTGCTTAACCAAATGATTTTGGGCGGTGAATCAGCGGAATTTGTCACTTGGCATCAAATCCAGATGCTCAAGGGTCGCATCATCAAAGGCAGCAAGGGTCGCAAGGTGTATTTTTGGAATACATTCGACAAGGCCGAAGAGAACGAAAAAGGCGAACGCATCATCAAAAAGATACCCTACTTGCGAACTTACACCGTTTTTCGCGTCGATGATTGTGAAGGTATTGAAAATCGTTGGCAATCAAAGCAAGGGAACACAGCAACGGTATCACCCATAGCACAAGCCGAACAGACTGCAAATCAGTATTTAAATCGAGAAAGCATCAAGCTGGAACATAAAAATTCAGGCGAAGCCTACTATTCCCCAAGACAAGACTATATCAATGTTCCGTCAATCAATAACCATCGTTCGTCCGAAGCCTACTATTCCACGCTATTTCACGAAATAATTCATTCCACTGGCCATAAAAAAAGGCTTGGCCGATTCAAACCAGACGAACACTTATCGCCTTTTGGTTCACCAGACTACTCACGCGAGGAACTTGTAGCGGAAATGGGCGCATCGTTTATCTTAAAACGGTTAAACATAGACAACGACAAGACCCTACAACAAAACAGTGCTTACATTCAAAGTTGGATTCGAACCTTAAACAATGATGTCAGCCTTATAGCCATAGCGGCAAGCCGAGCGGAAAAAGCGGTTCAGTTCGTAATGGGTGAAAATAAATAATAAAAACGAGCGGATGGCTGAGAAACTTGGCAGTTTATGAACGAGGAAGCCATCCGCTCGTTCCTTGGTTACCTATAACCGTAGTTTATATCTTCGTCGATTTTTTTATCCGAACCCAAATCGAAATACAACCGCTAAGGCATCCTATAGTTTATATAGTTCTCACTCGAAATAAATATTTTACTATGGGATAAGCCTTAAACATCTAATAAAATTATTGGTTATTCACAACCACCCACTAACTAGACCTCTGTTCAACGCTTAAAAAAGTTTGTCATAATGTACACCTTTAGCCATACAAACATTATCATAAAAAACTAGCTCAATACCTATTGCATAAAGTCCTTAGACCTCTTATGCAATATTGCAAAACCAAACCCACTATTTGAAATAATTCTACAAGGAGAACACCATGATTTACGCTTATGCGAGAGTTAGCAGCGACTCACAAAACCTTGACCGCCAAATTACAGCTCTAACACCCTATGTTTCTG
>Ga0310696_10007994_pt1 | contig 12367 bp, 8 predicted proteins | sample AusTroGonzalo_MG_4_FD_203885 | JGI IMG/M metagenome (GOLD analysis project Ga0310696, IMG submission 203885) | Bovine rumen microbial communities from tropical cattle in Woodstock, Queensland, Australia - Gonzalo_02 (v2) (version 2) | ecosystem: Host-associated > Mammals > Digestive system >... | reverse complement strand
CTCATACTTGATCTGCCGTCGATCTCTCATGAAGTCCATTGGCGGGCCTGAAGGGATTCGAACCCTTGACAGCCTGATTAAAAGTCAGGTACTCTACCTAGCTGAGCTACAGGCCCTTATGGATAGCGTTCAAGCTTGTAATTCGGGTGCAACATCTACTATTATATAAAGATGTCTCGACCCTTTTTGCACGCGTACCCATATAATAGGGGAAGAATCGGGAGGACCGATATAAAATCGGCGGTTTTCGGACCGTCAGTCCATATCGGTCTCCTCGAATTGGCTCTCGTAGAGCTCCCGATAGAATCCGCCTCTGGCGAGGAGCTCGTCATGGGTCCCCTGCTCGACTATGCTGCCGTCCCTCATGACCAAGATCAGGTCGGAGTTCCTTATGGTGGACAGCCTGTGGGCTATAACGAAGGCGGTCCTGTCCTTGGCCAGCCTGTCCATGGCATTCTGGATCTTGACCTCGGTCCTGGTGTCCACGGAGCTGGTGGCCTCGTCGAGGATCAGCATCGGCGAGGTATCGATCATCGCACGAGCTATGGTGAGCTGCTGCCTCTGACCTGCGGACAGGGTGTCGTTGTCCTCGAGCACGGTGTCGTATCCCTCCGGGAGCGACTTGATGAAGTGGTGGATCCCCACGGCCATGCAGACCTCGCGGACCTTCTCGTCGGTTACGTCGTCCCTGCAGTAGACTATGTTCTCCTTGATGGTACCGCCAAAGAGCCAGGTGTCCTGAAGCACCATGCAGAACTGCTCGTGGACGTTCTCCCTGGTCAGGTCCCTGACGGACACCCCGTCGATCAGGATGTCCCCGCTGTCCACGTCATAGAACCTCATCAGGAGGTTCACCATCGTGGTCTTTCCGGCACCGGTCGGACCGACTATGGCAACCTTCTGCCCGGGCTTGACATCGGCAGAGAATCCGTGGATTACCTCCTTCCCCGGAACGTAGGAGAAGTGGACGTCCCTGAACTCCACATGGCCCTTGGATTTTATGGTCTGGCTCTTATGAGATTCGTCCTCGTATTCGTCCTCGTCGAGGAAGCCGAATATCCTCTCCGCCGCGGCGGCCACGGACTGCATTATGGGCAGTCCCTGCGATATCTGCTGGAGGGGCTGGGTGAACAGTCTGATATAGATCATGAACGCGACGATGGTACCTATGGAGATGGATCCGTCGAGAACCAGCATGGCCCCTACGACGCATACCATCACATAGCCGAAGTTGCCGACGAATCCCATCAGCGGGAGCATCAGGCCGGCCATGAACTGCGACATGAATCCGCTGCGCTGCAGATCGTGGTTGATGCGTTCGAAATCGGCCCTGGCCCTCTTGTTGCCGTTATACGACGTCACGATGCTATGGTTGGAGTAAGTCTCGGTGATGTGGCCGTACATGGCACCCAGATTGTTCTGCTGGGCGACGAAGAACTTCTGGGATCTTGACATGATCAGTCCCATGAGGATGATCCCGACCAAGGTGGACAGCACCGCCACGCCCATCATGGTGAAGTTGGTGATGGCCATCATGATGAGCGATCCCACGAACTGGGTGATCGCGATGACCATGGTTCCAATGCTGCGGTTCATCTCCTGGCCCAAGGTATCCGCATCGTTGGTCACACGGCTCATCAGGTCCCCGGACTTGGCCCCGTCGAAATACCTCAGCGGGACACGGTTGATCTTCCTTTGGATGTCGTCACGGAGGTTCCCTGCGGTCTTCTGCGTAACGGTCGCGAGTATGTATCCCTGCACCAGGGAAATGACCGCGCTTGCCGAATAGATCACAATGAGCCAGATAGCCAAATTCCATACTGCATCCATATCGATGGAGGAACCCGTCAGACCCTCCTTGATCAGGTCGGTCATGTCTCTGAGCATGTTGGGGCCCAGAAGGGTCAGGAACGTCCCGATGACCGCCATGACTATGGCGATCTCCAGCGGTATCTTGTAACGGCCCATGTATTGGATCAGCCTGCTCCAGGCCTGCTTGAAGTTCTTGGGCTTCTCGACCGGGGTGCCCGGTCCGAATCCTCTTCTGCGGGGACGCGGCTGCTCGGTCATCTTACCAACTCCTCATCGGTGAGCTGGGATGCAGCGATCTGCCTGTACACCTCGCAGTCCCTCAGCAGTTCTTCGTGGGTTCCCATTCCTACGACCGCACCCTCGTCCAGGACGAGGATCTTGTCGGCATCCATTATGGTGCCTATCCTCTGCGCCACGATGATGGTGGTGACCCCAGCGGTCTCCTTCTTCAGCTCTGATCTGAGCTTGCGGTCGGTCTTGTAATCCAGAGCTGAGAACGAATCGTCGAAGATGTAGAACTCCGGCCTCTTGCAAACGGCGCGGGCGATGGATATCCTCTGCTTCTGGCCTCCGGAGAGGTTGGTCCCTCCCTCGGCGATGATGCTCTGGTACTGCTTGTCCATCTTCTCGATGAATTCCTTTCCCTGAGCTATGGAAACGGCGTTCTTCACGTCATCCGAGGTACGGTCGTCCTCTGTGTCGCCGTAGTTGACGTTGGATTCTATGGTGCCGTTGAACATCATAGCCTTCTGCGGCACATAGCCTACCTTCCTGCGGAGGACATCCAGATCGTAATCCCTGATGTCCACCCCGTCCAGAAGGATCTGGCCTTCGGTAACGTCGAAGAAACGGGGGATCATCCTCACCAGGGTGCTCTTACCGCTTCCGGTGGAACCGATAATGGCCAGGGTCTCCCCTTTTTCGATGTCGAAAGAAACCCCTACCAGGGCATCCTCCGGGGAACCCGGGTATCTGAAGTATACATCACGGAAGGAGAGCTTGCCTTCCATCCCCTCCGGGGATTCCCTGACGCCGCCGTCGTTGATCTCGGGCACTACGTCGATGACCTCCCTGATACGCTTCGCGGCTACTAGGGCACGGGGCAGGATGAAGAACAGTACCAGCAGCATCATGAACGACATGATGACCTGCACCGCGTATGACGAGAACACTATCATGTCCGAGAACGCTGCGAACTTGTCCTGCACCGTTGGGATCCCGTTGATTATGATCGCTCCCAGCAAGTATATCGCCATCGTGAGCATGCTCATGACGGCCCCCATTGCGGGCTGCATGAACGCCAGCGCCCTGGTGATGGACAGGTGGGTGTCCGTCAGGGTCTTGTTGGCCTCCTCGAACCTCTTCTCCTGGAATCCCTCCGCATTGTAGGCGTGGACCACCCTGATTCCATTGAGCCCTTCCTTGGTTATGCGGTTGACATCGTCGTTGAGCCACTGTATGCGTTTGAAGCGCGGGAAGACGAACTTCATGACCGAAAGGATGAATATCATCATCGCCACGACGGCCACGACGGTGGCCCAGCTCCATTCAATGTTCTTGGTGGAAATCTTCATCAGCGCCCAGGCCGCCATCATGGGCGCCCTGATCACCACCATCATACCGATGATGAATGCCAGCTGCACCTGGTTGACATCGTTGGTCGAACGGGTGATGAGGCTGTAGATGGAAAACCTGTTAAGCTCGGATGCCGAGAATCTCTCGACGTTCTCGAACTGCTGCCTGCGCATGGCCATACCGATGTTGGTCCCGACGTACGCCCCGATGGCGACGACGATGACGGCGGTGACCAGGCTGCCGAAGGCGCAGCCTATCATCCAGACTCCTTCCTGCATGACCTCTTCGCTGGTCCCGCCGGTGGTCATGATGGTGGTGATCCTGTTCATGTAACCGGGGATCTCGATCTCCAGGTACACCTGTATGAAGATCAGCACAACGGTGACGGCCAATAGGAGCCAGTCGATCTTTCTGAAGTATCTGAAGATCATGCCAAGTCCTCCCTAATGACCCTGGACATCTTCCTGAGGATGGATATCAGTGCCTCATTCTCTTCGGGCGTGAGGTCCCTCAGAAGACTGTTCCAAGCCTCGTTGATTATCGCTCTGGCCTGAAGGGCGGTCTCTGTCCCCTTCTCGGTGAGGCTGAGCCTGTACATATGTCCCTGTCCCTGGTTGGCCACGAGACCTTTGTCCATCAGGACCTGGACGGTTCGGGTGGTGTGCGCCTTGTCCACGGCCACCTTCTCCGATAACTCTCTCATCGATAATCCGTCGTTCACACGGATCATGCCAAGGAACTGCGCCTCGGCCACGCTGATACCTATCTCCTGAAACCTTCCCACGGTATGCCTGTCAAGATACGTCTTGATCATGCGGGGCCCATAAACACAATCCTTGTCGACTTCCATGATTAAAGTTGAGTCCTCAACTTCTATTTAAAACAACGTTAGAATTGTTTAATTGACCTTTAAGAACGACAGTGAAGACTCACTGTTCCTTCCTTATGACCTTCTGCATCTTGAAAAGCACGTTGCGAATGACCTCCATCTCCTCCGGAGTGACATCCTTGTAGAGCTCCCTGGAAGCCGCATCGTTGATTTCCTTCGCTTTGATGGCCACCTCGTTCCCCTTCTCTGTCAGTTCGAGACTGTACTGGTGACCCTCGGCGGTATTGACCACCAGACCGAGATCCATGAGCTTGCCAACCATACGGGTGGTGTGCGCCTTGTCCACCAGAAGGATCTCCGACAGCTCCTTGAGGGAGATGCCGTGGAAGTGGCGGATCACTCCCAGAAAAGATGCGCTGGATGGCGTGATCCCGATCTTCTCCAGCTCTGGCGAGGTGACCTTGTCCAGATATGCCTTGATTAATCTGGGGGTTACCGTGTGCTCCGGAGTGTGGACCATGGTATGCAACCGTATTGGTAGTATAAAAAAACGAGACGGCCTGTTCAGGAAATAGTTTTCCTGGCGAATATCAGGTATCCGGTATGGCCCAGCATCTCGAATGAGGGCCTGACTCCGCCGGGGTGGACCTCCATCGCACGCTGGATGTTCTCCAGTGCATGCACGTCGGAATAACCGTGCTCACGCAGCGCGAGGACTATCTGCTCCATCTGATTGGTGTTGGGGACATAGGCGCAGAGCCTTCCTCCGGAGCGGAGATGGCCCTCGAGATTCGACAGTGCCAGCCATGGATCCGGCATATCCATCGTAAGGGCGTCGGCCTGCCAATCCACATCGACCTTCATATCCCTCGCATCGCCGATCTGATAATCCCAGTACTGGTCCAATCCGACCCTGGAGACGTTCTTCTTCGCGCGGAGGGCGTTCTCCTCCTTGAATTCCAATGTGAGGACATGGCCCAGCGGGGCGACTGCATGGAGCAGCGCGGTGGTCAGTCCTCCCGATCCAGCGCCTACCTCGATGACCTTGTCGCCGGCCTTGATGTCGCAGTGCATGAGGATCGTGGCCGCATCCTTCGGGGAGATTATCTGCGCTCCCCTGTCCAGGGATTCCATCAGCTCCAGGACCCCGGGCCTGAATACCCTGTACTCGCGACCGACTATGGTGAGCTTGCCGCCGTCGTCCAGATCCTTCAGTTTGGATCCGTCCACGGCCCCTAGGCCCTGGACCTTCATCATTCCGAACGAGACCTTGACCCAGCTCCTCTTCCCGCTCTGGTCCTCCAGATAGACGAGCTCGTTCTCACGGAATGCCATCGGATCACATCGTGTGGGCCGCGTATGCGGGCGTGTCGGTGTCCTTGCCGCAGATTATGCACTTGCCGGAGAACTCCTCCTTGAAGTACGGCCTGCCGAGGATCTTGAATCCGGTGGTGTCCTCGAACTTGTGTCCGCACTCGTCGCAGCCGCACCATCCGAACCTGAGGATCTTGTCCTCGGGGATGTTCTCCATGGAATCGATGTCCTGGGTACGCTGCTTCTGGATCTCGTTGGCCTTGTTGAACATGCATTCGGAGATGTCATCGAGGAGCATCTGGACTCCGGGGATGAGATTCTCCAGCGCTATGGTTCCCTTCTCGGCGCTGTCCCTCCTGAAGAAGGAGACGACGTTGTTCTCGATGTCGCGTCCTCCGAGCTCCAGCCTGAGGGGCACTCCCTTCATCTCCCACTCGTAGTACTTGGCGCCGGGACGGTCGTCGCGGTCGTCGAACTTGACCCTGAATCCGGCCTTGGACAGGACGGCCTCCATCTCCTTGGCCGCGTTCATGACCAGCTCCTGGTTGTCCTTCTTGAAGATGGGGATCAGGACGACCTGGTAGGGTGCGATTCCCGGAGGCATGATGAGGCCCTGGTCGTCGCCGTGCACTCCGATGAGCGCTCCCACGAGCCTCTCGGACATTCCGTATGTGGTCTGGTGGACGAACTTGTGCTCTCCGTCCTTGTCCTCGTAGGTGATCTCGTAGGGTTCGGAGAAATTGGTCTTGTAATGGTGGATGGAACCCATCTGGAGGGTCCTTCCGTTGGGCATCGATGTATCGATACCTACCGTGTAATACGCTCCGGGGAACTTGTCCCAGTCGGTACGCACCAACAGGGTATACGGCAGGCAGATCTTCTTCGCGATCCTGCCGAGGATCTCGATATCCTCGTCGATCTGTTTCTGCGCATCGTCGTAATCGGTATGGCAGGTATGGGATTCGAAGAAGTGGATCTCGCGGACTCTTATGAACGGACGGGTCTGCTTGGTCTCATAACGGAACGTGTTGACGATCTGGTAGGTCTTCAGGGGAAGGTCCTGATGGGACCTTATCCAAAGGGCGAACATGGGGTACATCGCGGTCTCAGAGGTAGGCCTGACGACCAGCCTCTCGTCCAATTCGTCCAGACCGGCGTGGGTCACCCAGTATACCTCGCTGTCAAATCCCTTGATGTGCTCCTTTTCCTTGGCGAACTGACTCTCGGGGATAAGCAGAGGGAAGCATACCTCGTCGTGATCCGTAGCGTCGAACTCCTCGCGGATGTAGGAGTCGATCTGCCTCATGATCCTCCAGCCGTAGGGGGTCCAGACGTTCATTCCCTTGATCGGGTATCTCTTGTCGGAAAGACCCGCTTTCTCGACGATGTCGAGATACCACTCCGCGAAGTTCTCCTCCTTGTTGGACATGTTCAACCCTTCCTGATGGCGTCGGCCACGAGGTGGGCGACGGAGATCTCTGACTGTGTGTTCTCGAGCGTGTTGCAGCACAGGACCTTGTCCAGTGCGCTGTGCGTCAGCTTCTCGATGGCGTTGTTGACGAAGACGCCGTGCGTGCATGCGACGGAGACACTCTTGGCGCCTGCATCCCTAAGGGCCTGCGCGGCGGTCATGATGGTTCCTCCGGTGGAGATCATGTCATCGACGATGAGGATGTTCTTCCCGGCGCAATCCATGTGGGCGGGCGCGATCTTCACCTCAGTGCCAGACAGGCGGGTCTTATTGAGATGGTCGTAGGGTTTGCCCATCCTCTCGCCGACGTCCTTGGCGCGGTTAGCCGCTCCGATATCGGGAGATAACACGAGGTCGATGCCCTTGTCCTTGAAGTAATCGGCAATGACAGAGGCCGCCTTGAGGTCTGTGTGCTTGCACTTGAACGCGTCGAGCACGGCCTCCTTGTGGATGTCTATGGTGATGACGTGGTCGCATGCCAGGGAATCCAGCAGTTTGCACATGAGGATTGCCGATGCCGGTTCGCCGGGGTTGAACAGCCTGTCCTGCCTGGCGTATCCGAAATAGGGGATCACCAGGGTGACCTTCTTCGCTTTCAATCCGGCCACGATGTCCTGGAGCAGGAACATCTCCACCAGCTTGTCGTCGGGGAACGTGTTCTGTACGATCACTACATCGTCGTTGAAATCCTCGCTCTCCACTCTGGTGTAGACCTCCCCGTCAGGGAACTTCTTCGTGCCTGCCTGGATGTATCTGCAGCCGAGATCGTCGGCGATCTGCTTCGCCAGGACCTCGGATGTCGACCCGCCAATTACTATCATGAACCGACCGTAATCCGTTCCACTTTATAGTATGCGCGGGAACTAGAAGGAAAGAGTTGTTGACCATCGGATTATGGAAGGTATCAGTTTTAATTATGCTGGCACTTTGCCACATAGCGGGTGGAACGGCCCGACCCCATCATCTAGATAGTGCCGGATTCGCACATCCCCCTAAACGTCCTCTCTGCGGTAATCTTGGAGATACCGGGGAACAACCTCAACAGATCCGCCTTGGATATTACAAATAAAATGAGATTGACCGGACAGTGCCCTGTCCGGTCCGTTGATTCAATCGTTTATGTCAGCCTTGGGTGCCTTCAGCCCCTCAATGACCCTGCCGGACTTCTGGCAATAATCCAGAGTGCCGCATGGATGGCTTCCTTCGAGCATTCGCGGAATTCCTCCTGCAGAGTCGTGAAATCGCCTTGGAACGGATAGTACAACGATACGCTGCCGTGGGAATCCCCTATCTTCAGATGCATCTCCTGCACCGTGGAGACCACCCTGCGGTAGAGCTCGGTACCGTTCATGGATGCGATTAGTGAATTTGGCGTATTTGATTTTTCGATAGGGGAGATTGCACCGAACATAAATCGATCATCTCACTGTCCTTCTAACAGGCTTTCGAACTCTCGTTTATTATCATGACAATCTTATTTCCTTGTCGGTTGTAAGGAGGATATTGGAAACATTTTTTCCAATTGACTTTCTGAACGGTTGCCCCTTCGATCAGAATGGTTGTATCATATTTCTGTAGTCATTGCTCAATAGTTGTTTTGATCAATGCGGTATAGAAAAAGAGAATCGAAAAGGAAAGGGGGACTCCCCCTGAGGGGAGTCCGGTTTGGTTTTCAGGTTGTTGGTTGTTCATTTCACTCGATCAGTGTTTCGCCGTTCAGGACCTGTTGAGCCTGAGTGCGATGACGACTGCCATGAATGCGATCAGGATGACCAGCACGAGCAGGAGGATGGTGGTGATTCCCCACTCCGACTCGGGTGTTACGGTCTTCTCCTGGACACCGGTTACGGTGATGGTGACGTCCTGGGTGATCTTCATGGAGTGCTGTCCGTTGACCAAGGGAGTTCCGGTGTAGTTGTTGGTGTCGGTGATCTTCGCGTTGATGATCGATCCCTCTGCTACTTCCTGGGGCACTCCTGCGGCGAACTCGATTCCGTCGAGGTAGTAGGTGACTCCCTCTGCGTAGTTGGCCGTCACGGTGTAGGTGATCGCTGCAGGGGTGAGCTCGACTCCGGTGACGATGAGGACATCGTCGCCGGTCACGACGTAGGAGAGCTCTCCGTTGATCAAGGGGGTTCCCTGATAGTGGATGAGATCGTTGATCTTCGCGGTGAAGACCTTACCGTACTCGATCTTCTGGTCGACACCGATGTAAGCGTACTCTACTCCGTTGAGGTAGTAGGTGACTCCCTCGGCGGGGAAGGCGTAGATGGTGTACAGCTTGGCCTTGGATCCGGCGTAGGCGTTGGTCTGTCCAACGGTTGAGGCGGGGTTCTCGTTGAGGTTGTTCCACTTGGTGAAGTTGTAACCCTCGATCTCGGGAACAATTGTCTCATCGGCATCTGCTAAGATGACTTCTCCAGCGTTGGCGAAGATCGTTGCGTAGAGCTCGTCCTCGATGGTGAGGGTGGAGTACTTTGCTGCAACGGTCTCATCTGCCGCGCTGACGATATCTGCAAGAAGGAGATCGACGTCAGAGTATGCGACGATAGAACTGCCTACTCCGAGAGTGATCTTACCGACGATGATGGTCTCTCCTGAGAGCGACGTAATCGGGGTTCCGACAATCAGGGAGAAACCGTCAGCGATGATGATCTTCTTGCCCTCTGCGATGTAGATGGTAACATCGTTTCCAGAGAGGTCCATATCATCAGCAACGACGTAGTTGTTGGCGATAGTGATCTCGCTTACCTCTTCAAAGTTGATGCTGTCGAACTGGGTGTAGACTGTGTAGTCTCCATACTCGTAGGTAGTGTCGTAGACGAGCTCTCCGTATCCGGTCTCGGGGGCCATGTTGATGGTCTTCGTGATCAGCTTACCGGTAGCGACTGAGACTCCTCCGGTCATGATGTCGGTGGCTTCGGTTATAAGAGTGACATCCTCCAAGAGGGTGAATATCTTCAACTTGGCGACTTTGAGGGACTCGATGTCTCCCTTGAGGGCTACTCCGGAGATGGTAACGTAGTAGTCGGAACCGTTCTTCTCGGCCTTGAAGACTACGTTGTTTCCGACGGCAGAACCTGCCATCAGGTAGTCGACGGCGTATCCGTTGACATCATCTGTGGAATCGACGACGAATCCGGAAAGGCTTGCTCCGTAGACGAATTCCTCGTCGTCGTTAGTAGCTACTGTGGACTTGGCGACCGTCAGGGAGATGTTCTCCTTGAGGACGATGTATCCGGGTCCGACGTAGGATCCGAGGATGTTGGTGTTGTTGTTCAGTACGATCGTACCGTCGTTGCATACGAATGATGCGAAGTCGGTGTACTTGTCGTTGACATCGTCGTATATGTCTGCGCAATCGGTGATTCCGATAGCGTCGAAAACGGTTCCGAGGCTGACAGCGAAAGTACCGCTGACCAGGGTGTAGACCTTGGGCACGGCTGCGTCATCCGCCTTTGTGAGGCAGTAGTGGTCGTGGCCGATGACCACAGTTCCGGCAACGTAACCGGAATCGATCGTGATGAATCCTTCATCGAACAGCATTGTTGCGCTGATCTTGGAAGGCGCGGATTCCGTTGCTTCGATACCGGTGAACTGGGATTCGGCAGTGAACCTGACCGCATTGAGAACGACGACGTTGGCATCGTCGTAGACAATTGTACCGCTGACGGTATAGTACTCATACTCGGTCTCTTCGTCGACAGGCTTGTTGTCTCCGGTCTCCTTGAAGACGACCTTTCCGGTTCCCATCAGGGTGATCTTTGCACCCTCGGCCATGGTAAGGGCGTACTTGTCGAAGTCCAGCGTGACGCTGTCTACGATGATGTTGACTCCCTTCTTGACATCGATGTTGCTGGTTGCGACATCGCTCTTTCCGACTATGAGCTCGGAATCCTCGTCACAGTTGGACAGTGCGTATGCTACATTGGAGTAGATGGTGTATGCTCCGCCCTCGATGGTGAAGCACATCACGAATGATACCTTACCGTAGGTGACGGCGATTCCTCCTCCGATCTCGAAGTTTGCGGTTGCATCCTTGGAGACCTTCAGTGCGGACTTCTCCACGTTGAGGGTTGCGGTCTTCGAGACCTCGATGGTTGTGTCGGCCTCGATGATGACGGAGTATCCAACGGGGACGGTGAAGTCTGCGGGAACTGCGAGCTTTCCATCGATCAGGGTGATCTCAGTGGACTTGCCCTCGACGACTGCCATGGACTGGAATGTGAAGAATCCAGGTATGACGGGTGTGGATGCGGTTGCATCTGCACCGGCCGCGAGGTTGATGACGAAGTTGCCCTGTCCCTTGATGGCCATTGCAGCACTGTAGACTGTGCTCTCGGTGTCGTCCTTGTTCGCCTTGTAGGCGGAGTTGTATGTAAGGATACCGTCTACCTCTCCGTCGACGGTGAGCTTCTTGTCGTTGGCGGCGATGGTGATGTCTCCGATCTGCTTCTTCGTGATGGCCACATCGTCTCCGGCCAAGATGTCTCCGGTCATGGTTCCGTTGATGAACACCTTTCCACCGGCCAAGATGTCTCCGGTGAGAGTTCCTGTTGCTGCTACTGTGACGTCTCCGGCAGCGTAGATGTCTCCCTTGGTGGCCTTGGAAACAGTTACCATGGCATCGCCTAATGAGGAGATGTCTCCGGTGAACTTACCGGTGATGTTCAGTGCGGTGGCGACATAGGACTCGATGTTTCCGACGAACTCGGTTCCGATTGCGGCCGTTGCGGGCGAGTAGATGGTGAACGATCCGGTGCTGGTAATCTTTCCTGCGGTCGCTGTGAATTCAGCGTTGGATGCGGTCATCAGACCATCGATGGTGTGTGCTGTGATGGTTGCGGCTCCGGTTCCGGTCTTGTTGGACTCAAGGTACCTGAGGTTATCTCCAGCATCCTTGATGGCTCCCTGGACACTGATGGTGTATGACTCTCCGACAACATATCCGGCCTCGCTAGCGTCATACATGACGTTAACGGTGGCAGAACCGTTGCTGAGAGTGAGCAGGAATCCTGCATCGGTCTGACTGGGTGTGAGAGTTCCCTCGAACTTATCAAGATCTACACCGACGAATGCATCTCCAGCCTTGAATTGGAAGGCGAGAGTTGCCTTTACTGTGGCAGTTCCATCAACGTTGATGGATTTGATCTCGGTGATCTCGATATCTCCGAGCCTTGCCTTTGTGGCATCGGCAGGAAGGTCCTCAGATACGGTGATGTGGTTCGCTACCAAAGCGATAGCGTCAGCGAATACAGTGAAGGTTCCGCTGTTGGTGAACTGTCCCTTGTTAGCGAGCTTTCCGAAGAGAGCGATGTCTCCTGTGTTCTCGAATGTGGAGTTGGCATCGTTTCCTGCTGCAGCAG
>Ga0310696_10007993_pt1 | contig 12370 bp, 12 predicted proteins | sample AusTroGonzalo_MG_4_FD_203885 | JGI IMG/M metagenome (GOLD analysis project Ga0310696, IMG submission 203885) | Bovine rumen microbial communities from tropical cattle in Woodstock, Queensland, Australia - Gonzalo_02 (v2) (version 2) | ecosystem: Host-associated > Mammals > Digestive system >... | reverse complement strand
TAAAACTACCGACGATGGTTGGCAGAAAGATTTCAAATCGCCGCAAAGCAGATATACAGAAGGAACTCTATATCATAGTAAGGCTGGATATCTGAGGGTAGGGCCTGGTAGATTTAATGTTGAGTTAGGCTTGGAAATGGCCTGCCAGTTTGGAGGAAAGACATTTAAGAAAGAAAATGGTGAAGATGTTGTTATAGAAAATGAAACAGGCATAAAGTCGTTTTGGCATGCATTTGTTCCAGGAGGAGCTGGTAGCGATGAGGCAACAAGTGACTATAAAAATGCTGAGGGAAATCAACTAGGAAGCTGGGTGATGCGCATGAATTATGATGCAAATGATTGGAGTTTGAGTGTTTATGCAGACCATTTCTTTGAGGATCATTCGGCGCTGTTCATGATTGGATATAATGGTTATGGTGAAGGTTCTGAGTGGAAAACAAAGAAGGACTCTCGTTTTTTCTTATACGATCTTAAAGACTTGATGCTTGGAGCTGAGTTGAATCTGAAACATAATAATTGGCTTCAGACCATCGTCCTTGAGTATCTTTATACAAAATACCAAAGTGGTCCGTTGTATCATGATCATTCACAGTATATCAGTTCTAATATTTTTGGTTTAGATCATTACTATAACCATCACCTTTTTACAGGATGGCAACATTGGGGACAGGTTATTGGAAACCCATTGTATCGTTCGCCATTATACAATACAGATGGCGATATAAGTGTTGAAAATAATAGATTTGTGGCATGGCATTTGGGTGTGAGCGGCCGTCCACTTGCACAATTGTCGTATCGTGTGTTAGCCACTTATCAGACAGGTTATGGTAGTTATAGTAATCCAATAATCCCCAAACAACATCAGGGAAATGTTCTTGTTGAAGCATCATATCAGTTTGATAAAGGATGGTTTGTTAAGGGGGCAATAGGATTTGACTTTGGTAAAATTCATGGCGACAACCAAGGTCTTCAGTTTACTGTTATAAAGAAAGGCGTGTTATGAGAAAAACATTAATCATATCAAGTATTTTGAGTTTGCTGTTTTTTGTTAGCTGTGATATAGAATCATCAAATAATGGAAAACTTGATGGCTTTTGGTATCTTAATCAGGTTGACTCGTTGTCTAATGGTAAAGCTACAAACCTAGACAAACAGAGGATATTTTGGAGTTTTCAATATGATTTGCTTCAGCTGTCAAACCTGAATGATAATACTATAATATATAGGTTTGAGAAGAATAACAATCGGTTAATACTGAAGAATCCCTGTATGTTTGATAGAACATTAGGTGATACATTGGTTACTGATGTGGAAGTATTAAGACCTTATGGCGTTAATTCACTAAATGAGACTTTTAACATAGTAAATCTAAGCAACTCGGATATGATATTAGAATCACCTGTATTGAGATTGCATTTCATTAAACATTAGAATGTTTTGCCTGATACTATACTGATAAAGGTTTGTATCAGAATCTTTGCATCCATACATAGTGACTGATGTTCCAGATAATACAAATCCATCTCTAAGCGAATTAGCATTTTCTCCATGCTGTCAGTATATCCGTTATGCAATGTGGCATAACTTGTAATTCCTGGACGCAAAGCATAAAGACGCTCATAACGTGGATCTTCTTTCATGATAAGGTCTATATAGTATTTCCTTTCAGGTCGAGGTCCTATGAAAGCCATATCGCCTTTAAGTACGTTCCATAATTGTGGAAGTTCGTCTAAATGGTGATCTCTGAGAAATCTACCTGAACGAGTCAGGTTCTCGTTGCGTTCATGTTTGAATAGAGCATATTCATCACGGTCTCTATCAATTTTCATGCTTCTGAATTTATATATATTGAAAGGCTTTCCATGTTTACCGATACGTTCCTGTTTAAAAATGGTTGAGCCTCCATCTTCAAGCTTTATTGCAATATAGCATACAATGAAGAGTGGTGAGAAGATGATTATGCATAATGTTGATAAGCAAATGTCTATAAGTCTTTTTATCATATATTCTATTATAGGAAGTGTTTCTTGAATGCATAGATACAAAAGAAGATAGTGTTACATATTGCTTCTATTTTAGATATGTGTTCATCTTCTGTCTGTATCTCATATACTTGGCGGATGCTACTGAACTTGTTTGAAGAAAGAGAGTTGCTACTTACACGATAAGAAGTAAGACTCTCGTCAAGACCATATGCATAATCTACCTTTTTAAGCAGTTGTAACCATGTGGCATAATCCTGACCACCACGTCTTAATGGCATCATAAAGTATGGCAGGGTGCTCCTGTTAATAATAACAGTAGATGTAGCTATTACTGTTCGTTTAAGTAGATAGTTATAGTCTACTTTTGATGGGATAGGAACTGTCTGCTTGATGGTATTGTTGGCTGAATCAATTATTCTGATGCGAGTATATGAAAACTTGCAGTCATGTTCTTTCATAAATGCCAGTTGCTTCTCCAGTTTTGATGGATTCCACAAGTCATCACTATCAAGAAAGGCAAGAAATTCACCTTGTGCAAGTTCTATTGCCTTATTGCGAGTGACTGCTGCACCACTGTTGGTATCAAGACAATGATATTTTATGCGTTTGTCTTTCTCAATAAAGTATCGGATAATGTCTGTAGATTTATCACGAGAACAATCGTCAACAAGTATCATCTCCCAGTTCTGATAGCTCTGTGCCAGAACTGAAAGAATGGTTTGCTCTATAAATCGCTCTGCTTGATATACAGGAGTGATAATGGAAACAAGGCCTTGTTGAAAACTCTTTTCCTCCATATTTTAATAAATAGGTGTAAGCCAACTCTGATATTGGATGTTCTGCCCAGTAATAATCAGGTAATAGAACCCTGACAGTTTGTGGGTTATCTCTCCAAGTTTGCCATCACCAACCATATAACCATCAATGTTTGTGATGTGGGTTATCTCCATTGCTGAACCGCAAAGGAATGCCTCATCGCAGATATACAATTCTGTGCGGTCAATATCACGTTCTATAACCTCTAGGCCGAACTGTTCTTTGGCAATCTTGATGATAGTATCGCGAGTGATACTTTCAAGGATAGAAGCTGTTATAGGTGGAGTTATCAACTGATTGTTTCGTATCATGAAGAAACAAGAACCGGGGCCCTCTGACACCTTACCGTGATTGTTAAGCAACAGCGCTGTGTCGTATCCATTCTGCGTAGCTTCAATATAGGCCATTCTGCTGTTAATATAGTTCGCTCCCACTTTTGCTCGGGGCGATAAGTTTCTGTCGCTAATGCGCTCCCAAGAACTAATCTGGCATTTAAGTCCCTTCTTCTGTTCAATAGGAGTAAAGTGCTTGCTGATAGGAGCAACGAACATATTTACAGGTTCTGTAGAATTCCATGTTCCTCCAACACCATCAACAAAAACTGTTTGGCGCACAGCAATGTCTTCTTTATAATTGTTTGCCTTGATAGTATCAATTAATGCATTTTTTAAGTTCTCAGCCGAGTACTTACTGTTGATACGCATCAGTTTGATTGACTGTTGTAGTCTCTTAATGTGGTCATCAAGTCTAAATGCATAGAGTTGTTTGTCGTTATCAGACCAATAACAACGTATGCCCTCGAAAACGTTGAGACCAAACTGTGATGTTGGAGACAAAACGTTTATTTTAGCCTCGTTTACAGGTAAAATTTTATCACCCAGCCATATCATGCGTTCATTATTATCCATATCTATTCTTCTTGTTGGTGTGCCATTTTAATGACTCTTGCTTGAGCCATCTCAGCTGACAATTGATTGCTTATATTCTCTTCTATTTTGTTCTCGTAAATATCTGAATGACGAGTTATTCCTATAAAGGTTTTAAGGATGATGTAAACATCAAACAATACCCCCCATTTCTTGTATATGTCAATATACTTGTTGTCAAAGTCAACTTTGACATCCCATTCTAATTCGTTTCTACCCTGTATTTGGGCATATCCAGTAAGTCCTGCAGTTACTTCAAATCGTTTTTTGAATCGTGAGTTAAGTGTATCGTAATCTCCTAATTCGTAGTCAACACAAGGACGTGGTCCAACAATAGACATATCACCTTTAAGTATATTCCACAACTGAGGTAGCTCGTCAAGGCTGTGATCTCTAAGGAATTTTCCACTTTTTGTTACTCTTGGGTCGTCTTCGTAATTAAACAGTCCTGTGCCTTGCTTTTCAGCATCTTGAATCATAGAGCGAAATTTCAGCATCTTGAATACGCGACCTCTTTTGGTAAGTCTATTCTGGCGGAAAATGATAGGACCTTGGGAATCCAACCTTACCCATATGGCACATATAATCATAACCGGCGATAGCACCATCAAAGACATTAGCGATATAAGTATATCGCTTAAGCGCTTTAGTAAATTATTGAATACTATCCACATAATTGTTTAGAATTTGAATTCGTAGGTTTGAAACAAATCGTCGAACATTTCCTTTCGTTTTACTACTTTTCTGCTACCATCCTTAAGTTCTATAACAGGGAAGTTTGGTAGAATAAACGGTGGTTTCAGAACGATAGAGTAGGAACCTACGTTGTCGAAGACTACCATATCTTTAATTCCCAATTTGCCGTTGTACCCCTTATATAAATAGTCTCCTTCAATACAAGTGTATCCAGCAAAATCAAGGTCTGTGTATTCTTCACGTTTCTCGCAAGAATCGCTGTAAACTGTAATCGGTGGATTCTTCTTATTAAGAGTCGGGTTAATATTGTAAACGCTCCCTTGAAGTGTTGCAATAGCCTTGCCTCTTATATTCTTTATGCTAACTACTGGGGCTACAAATTTCATTGCATCGCCTACCAACGCGCTACCAGGTTCTATGAATAGAGCAGGCTTGTCAGGTAACTCTGCAAAATGCTCGGCTATAAATGCCGCGACCTCTTTTGCATATTCGCTATAATTAGGGATAGGGGTGCTGAATTGGACTTTAAGAGAATCTTTCATCTTTCCGAAAAGTCCTCCGCCTAAGTCGATGTGCTCCAGAGAGTTACATGAAATGCAGTCATATTGCTTACAAATGCCTTCGACTCTTGGCTTCCATGTTTCTAAAGTTCTGCATGCATAGTGGCATTGTATGCCAATGATCTGAATGTTTTTTTTTGCTGATAGTTCCTTTACTAGTTCGTTAAACGATGGATTTGTTACGTCGAAACCGAAACGCGATGTTACTCCATCGTTAATCTTAAAATTACATCGAATACCAATACGTATGGTCTTGTCAGGATGTTCTTTAGCTAATTTTATAATGGTGGGCACTTCAATATAATCATCCAGATTAACGCACCCCCCACCAAGTATTATTTCTTTTACTGCATCGATATCTTTGAAAGGACCGTTAAAGTGTACTTTGCTTGTTGGAATATTCAGTCGTTTTGTGATTTCGTATTCCATAGCTGACACAACCTCGGCATATCCGCCAAGTTCGTCGACTATTTTGCATAGTCTTGGGGTATAGTTGGTTTTGTAAGAGTAGGCTATATAAGTGTTGGGATAGTAATGACGGAAGGCATCTAACAATTCCCTGTAGTTCTGAGTAAACTGATCAGTATCAAGAAGATAATAAGCACCTTCTTGTTCCTGTTTTATTTCTCTCAGTAGGGCATAGTTTAATTCCATTACTTATCTGTTAATAATCTCGTTGGTCTTTCTTATTACCTCTTGGTGGTTAGTCTCGAAATATGCGTAAGATTGATGGGTTAGGAACTCTTCGAAGTCTCTTATTTCCTTAATACCATGATGGAAAATCTTCTGGATTTCGTCCACATCAGTTATTCTCGTTGTATCGCAGAAGCTACGTGAGAGTATTGCCATACTTGATTTCAGACGATAATGTTCTGCCAGTATGTTTCTACCAGAAATCATGCCTTTGTCAAGACTTGCAATACCTCCGAATCCACATGGTTTACCTTTGTTAACCATCTTATTCATCAGTTCGTCAATCTTTCCATTGGCCAGCAATTGAAACAGAAACTTCATCTTGTACTGAAGATGCAGATCGTTGAGACCTATCAGAATCTCGTCGATACCATCAAGATCCAGGACCTCATCAAGTATTTTTTCTGCAGGAATAGTTTCCAGAAGTAGCATTACCTTTGCTCTTCCGTTAATATAGTCACGAAATCTTTTTGCGTCATCAACTGATGTCCACATTGGGAGCATTACTATATCAGCTCCACGACTAACAATCTCTTCTATCTCCTCTTTTGATTCTGAATTCATTGCATTAGAACGCACCAACAAATCCGAATTTGTTAGCGTATCCTTAATTCTCGATATGTCGTTTAAGCTATGATGAGACTTTACGGAATCAATATGTCCTTGTCTTTCAGCTTTGCCACGTACTTCTAAATCTACAAATATACGGTCGACACCGTTGCTTTCTGCAATTTTGGCAATACGAGGTTCATTCGCTATATACATTAATTTGATGGCCATCCTACTTGTTTTTTTTGTTAAACGTATATAATACGTTTTTATTATGCCTTGAGGCATTAATTATACTAATATATTTTTAATCGCGTGCAAAGGTACTACTTTTTTGTCGAATATCGTATATTTATTGCAAGAAAGTTTGTTATAAGCGTTTTTTATACGTAACTTGTTATGTGATTATAGACTATTTGTAGAACTTATTAATGATATAGCTCACAGCGTTATAGTTTTGATAGCTGTATTCCTTAACAGGCATATGGCTTGTTGATACATGTTCCCTGTCATATACTTTTAAATTAGGAACATATTTTACAAAAAGATTTGATTTTCTGCATGATTCCGCCAAATACAATTCTTCACAGAATAGGAATATTGGATAATCAATAATGCCACATTCCTCTACGTATTCCTTTGTTAATATGATAAATGATCCATGTCCGGCATATATGTTCCTCTCTTCGGATGAATGTACTCTTTTTCTTTTGTATAATGTTTTACTATATATGTTGTGCAGGTATGGGTGTTTATGGAGAAATTGAAGTGCTCTTATTTTATAATAAGGATATCTGCTCTGTATCTTCGGATTCAAATCTCGTGATTCCTGTGCAGACCATATTTGTGGCGCTATCCAACCAATATTCTCTGTGCAGTTATAATCAGCAAGCTTTATGAAGAAATTTTCCTCAACGGTCAGGTCTACATTGCTGATTATGAAATAATGGTATGATTTGATGTCAACATTCTGCATAAGTTTCTTTATGGCACCAAAATATCCAGGATTGTTCTCTTTGGTGTTTTTGGCCACAAAAATATCAAGGTCAATCTTTTCGCCAGCTTTATTGGAAGCTTTTTCTAACGATTGACGATATGTTTCCAACTCATTGTCAGATTCGTAACTTACACAGAATAGTGCTACTCGTTTCATATTTTTCTTCTTTGAAGTATAACCCATGTTAGCCACGACAGGCCTCCTTGCAGAATTGATATTCCCAAATATGCCCATGCAAATTGTGTAAGTGTAGTAGAAAGACAGAAGGATATTATCATCAAAACAAGACAGACTCCAATTATCAATGTGTTATATGGCACCACAGAGATTGCATCGATTGGGTTGCGATATAACAGATAAAATGCCTGTGGTAATATGGATAGTATAATAATGTGCGAAATATCTATCGTGTTGAGATAGCTATCAGAGAAAAACAGTGAGGTAAGGAATCCGGTAAAGGCATATATTATAACAGTAATTACTATTGTTGTAATAATATATAAGTATGCAAGATTGTTGATAACACGGTTGGCTTTCTTCATCTCATTCTTTGCGATACATTCAGCCACGTAGGGTAATAATATGATGCCAATAAATGAGAATAGAGGCGACACCATAGCTACAAATGTTAGTCCAACTGAAAAGTAAGCAGTAGGCTTGAGTCCGTAAGTGTTACTTATATAAATAAGAGGGAAGGCCGATAGAGAAAACAGAAAGAAATCTGCAACTAGGCGCCCTGATGAATATTTAACTATTGTCTTCAACTCTGTTCCGATATTCTTTATATCGTCGATTTTTATGCGTATCTTTCTGCCAATAATATAACAAACAAGAACTACTGTTACTACAAGCCATGACACAAAGACGTTTGTAGTGTTAAGGGCGGGTAATATAATAAGTGGAAGTATCAGTGCCAGTTGTATGCCCAATTGTACTCCATTGTACCAGACGTAATTTCCTGTTCCTCGATAGTAGGCGTATGCAAATTGAGACATTGCCATTGCAAAAGCGTAGGCTAATACAATAAGTAAGAGTAGGATATTTCCCGAGTCTCCTAATAATATCAGTTCTACTTTATTGCTAAATAAGAGACATATAAGGCATACAATAGCAGTTACACCTACAATATATATAAGCGAAGATGCTAACAGCGTGCCTATAGGTCTTGGCTGTTCATTCTTCTGATAAAGAGGTATATATCTTGGTAAAGCTATGCCTACACCAGCCAACATGACGAATGATAGAACCTGGACCGATCGCTTGATTACATTATACTGCCCAAAGTCTTCTATATTAAGACGATTACTTAGCAATTTAGTAATAGCAAACGAGCATAGCATGATTGCTATCTGGATGGAGAAGGTCCAGATAACATCTTTGCCCATTTTTGATGAAAGCTTCTGCTTAATTGTTGCTTGAGACATATCTATTCGTATCTTCTATTTGTTGAACAAAATGTAATAGTATGTAAACCACAACAAACATGGCTAAATAACTGGTGTATGCAAAGAAGGATGTTACAAAAGACCATAGAATATAAGCGTATATGGCTGATAATACAATCTGACTAATAAAAATATTGTAGTGTGCCCTTATGTTTTGGGTGGTTATGCTTGATAAACCTCCTAATCCCATTAAGACAAGACAGCTTGGTGCAGGTCCGAAATCTTCTACTAAAACCCGAAATACTGTATATACATTGCTTTCTCCTTTAAAACCGTCTTTTCCAAAAGGTATCCATTCTTGATAAATACCGGCTGCTCGCTCTAATATGCCAAGGGCATTTGATATTCCAAAGAAAGTTTTTGCTCCGTAAGTATATTCTGAAATATTGTTATTATCAAACCATATATCGAAACATGGAACATATCCAAAAGCGTATGTGTAAAATTTATTTGTGATATCTTCAACTATACGCTCACTTAATTCACCGGTTCGGAGTATCATTGATAAAAACAGTAATCCGAAAAACAGAAAACCGCTACTAGTAAGAATAATAATATATTTGGTTTTGATTTTTAAAGATAGATTATAACTGTATGAGCATACAAGAAATCCACAAATCCATAAGAATACACTTGTTATCATTCCCATTTTCATTGCCTGGGTAAAGGCAACGAACACGCATGGTATAACAGATAGCAGGCTGACCGTTTTCCCATATCGGCCTACCATCCTATAGCAAAAACCACCAAACAGTGGGGCTGTATATGAAAAAACCAGTAAAATCTGATTAACAGGATTTGTATATTCTGCTCCAGAATATCTGTCGACAGATATAGTATTGTTCATTTTTAAAAGTGTTCCTATGTTAAAAATATCCACAGGATTAAAACCATGAAGTATGATGGTGTATATAGGATTCAAGAATGCTACAAAGAACAGAATTGTCATCAATATGCATGCTTGCTTTCCTTTGAATACCATTTTCTTGTTAGGTTTGCTGCATGGAGTATAATATGTTTGAATAAATGCGGTTCCGATGAGAAATGAAAAAACGCATGCTATGATGAATAATAAGCCGGTGTATTTTACAATAACAAAACCTTGACAGCATAGTATTATTGATATTAGCACTATCCACATTGTTGCAAAAACACCAGCTGGCTCCAACTTCAGGATATATTTCCATGACAGTAGGAGTAGTGCTATGAGTAATATAACAATGAGGAAATTCATAAGTCGCAATTATCTTGCGTTACGTTCGCGAATAAAAACACGGCATGCAGGGATAAAGAGACCTAATAGTAATGCTCCAAAGATAATGTTTTTTGTAATTGGTGCACTTTGCTTCTTTACACCAAGTGGGGGAGTGAGTACTCTGATATCTGTTTTCAGAGCTTTTGACATCTGTGCTTCCTCGCGCTTCTGGAGCAAGAAAACATATATCTCGTTTAATACCTTCCAGTCGCGCTCGTCAGTCAGTCCGCCGATAGCCTTAACTGGAGCTGAAGCAAGCAGTTGTTTGCCCTCGTTTTCTTTGGCAGTTACGCTTTTAAGTTGAACTTTAAGTTGTTTTATTGCGTTATCTGCCGAGGCTAGAACTGCATCATGCATGGCAGAAAGCTGCTTGTCGATGTCCTTAACCAGTGGGCTTTCTTTGCTTGAGCTGGCAATAATCTTGTTACGTTGCAGCTGCAGGGCGTTGTATTCGCTAACTTGATCAGCTAGTCCCTTGTTATCGGTAACCAGTAATGCTGGTAGTAGCTCGTCTTTATTCGACTCATTGCGCAGATAGTCTCTGATAGCTTGGGCTACGTAGAGTTGATTGCTCAATTCCATGTGGGCAGTAGATATATCTTTAGCACTTTCTGCATATACTTTAGCCATGACTTCAAGATCTGGTATCATGGTTTTGCTCTTGTAGTTGGCCACACGCTGATCTAGAGTTTTAAGTTCTGTCTCGAGCGAAGCAAGTCGCTCAACTACATATCTTTCTGATACAGCCATCTGTGCATCTCTGTCTTCGTTGCTTTCTTTGCGGTATTCTTCGATTATGGCGTTTATTACATCCTTTGCTCTTTGTTTAGACACGTCTTTATATTTTATGTCGATAATCGATGCATCGCGACTGCCAACAACCACATTTAGTCTCTTTTTCTTTATGAAATCCACCATTGCCATCGGTTCCGTGCGTTTAACTGTAATGGTTACTTCGTTGTCTTCCATCTTGGCAAGGGCAGGGGTAGACTTTACTTCAATGTTGCCAATAGAACTTTTAAGTATCTGGCCAACGTGTCCTGTTAGCTCGTCGCTGTATTTGTCGTCGTTCTTCTTTATTTTATATATCTTGAAATCGCCATTCTTCTTCAGGTCAAGTTTCATTCTTACATCGTCTTCTTCCGTAAGATTCTTGAAATCAACTGTTATGGGCAGAGTCTCTGCATAAAGATCCTGGTTACGTATTCCCTTTATAGTGTATGTTATGTCCAAATGAAGTTGGTTTACGACATTCAATAGCAGCCAAGGTGACTGCATTGCATAAAGTTCATTATATACATTTGATGAACCAAAACCCACAATGCCACCAAGCTCCGCCAGACCACCTAACTGTCCCATAATGCTACCCATTCCACTATCTTCCTTAACCAATACTTGTGCTTCTTTGGTGTATTTCGGAGGTGTGATGATAAGATATGTTATTGCCAAAAGCATTATTATGGTTACTGATGTGGCAAACCATTTCCATTCATCTATGCATGCCTTAAAAAAACTTCTTATTGTAATAGTCTGGTCCATGATTGTTACATTTATTTGAAGATAAGTACCGATAATGTAGCAATTGCAGATATAGCTGATAGCCAGAATGATGCTCTGGTTATCTCACTGGCATTTGCTGTAGATTGACGTTTGCGATAGTTGTTGGGTTCTACGTATACTACGTCGTTTTGTTGCAGTATGTAGGCTGGTGATTTCATAAGTGCATCAGTATCTTGCATATTTACAACGTATATTTCTTGCTTATCACCATTCATTCTTACTACTTTCACATTGTTCCTGTTTCCATATATGTTCATATCTCCAGCGCGGCTTAATGCTTGCAGTAGTGTAGTCTTGTCATTTTCAAAAGTAAAAAAGCCTGGTGCGTTTACTTCACCAATAATAGAATATCCAATATTCAGGAAGTTAACTGTAACAACAGCATCTTTTGCTACGCTTTTATCTGCAAGCAGTTTTTTGAGGTGGCTGGCAAGTTCGGTTCTTGACAATCCCTCAGCTTTTACTTCGCCAATTAGTGGGAAATCTATATCTCCATCAGAATCAATGATATATCCAGAAACGCCCTGGCTTTGGCTTAATGATTGCATCTCGGTGCTACCAATAATCCTGGCATTAACAGGCATGTTAAGTATGTTGTTTAATTCTACCGATTTTGTGTTTACAACTATCGATAGTCTATCGTTTTTCTTAAATGTTATACCTTTGCTAGCTGCAATTGATATTGTTGTACCATTTGTTACTTCTGGAAAGTAGGTTATGTTCTTTGGTGTAGAACATGCTGATAACAATATGATTGCACATACGGGTACAATCATCTTACTTATTGTTGGTTTCATATTATTCTTCATTTAATATATAAACGCTATTTACATCTTATTATTATAGAATTCGGGGACAAAAATACTAATTTTTTATGTAATAATGTTG
>Ga0310696_10007992_pt1 | contig 12370 bp, 16 predicted proteins | sample AusTroGonzalo_MG_4_FD_203885 | JGI IMG/M metagenome (GOLD analysis project Ga0310696, IMG submission 203885) | Bovine rumen microbial communities from tropical cattle in Woodstock, Queensland, Australia - Gonzalo_02 (v2) (version 2) | ecosystem: Host-associated > Mammals > Digestive system >... | reverse complement strand
CCGGTATAGAACAAAAACTGCTGCCCGTCTGAAAGCGTGGGCATGATAGCGGGGAGAATTTCAGCCCCGCCCTCGGAATAGTGCTTTACTACAATATACATAACTCATAGATTTTAGTGTTTGGCGAAGGGTGGGAGCGCCAGCCCCCTCCCCTCATTTCAGCATCCTACGGACACAATCGCAGATTTGCCCCCAGGCAATAGCGTTTGAATACCAGAACGAAGGCCCGGGATAGTCAAGCTCCAGCACATCGCCCATACCATAGTTTGCAAGGGCTATTTTGCTGACTGAATATGCCTGATACGCGCCGTTTTCATCCTCGGAGAAAATAATCACGCTACCGGGGTTTAACGAAACCTCCCTCACGCCTTTCTTTTGCATTAGGTTCATGATTTCGGCCTTTGCTTTCTGCATCATATCGCAGATTCGGCTTTCATAGGTTCTTTTCTTGCTCATAACTCAAATATTTTGGATTTGGTAAGGAAAACGGGTATCACCCCGTTCCCCTCATTTCGTTTCATAGCAATAGCCGTCAATAGCATTGGCGCAGCAGTCAAACACCAGCCAGGCAAGGCGCGTTTTGCGGTCTGCATTGCGGTGTTCTTCCTCCGTGTCATCCACAAACATATCACCCCACCAATCGGCCAGGGCCTTATCGCTGATTTCGGCAAGCTGGGATTTGATTTCGGGAACTTCCATAAGGGCCGCAACATCGGCATCGCAAGGGCCGGAGTGGTAGCCCGTCTGAATTTGCGCCCCCGTCATCTTGATTTCCAGCACATAGGAACTGCCGGATTCGGTGAGATATTTCTTTTCGGGTTCAATTTCAGCGCCCGTGTCGCATAGATAATCCCGCGAAGGGATCAAAACGATTTTTTCACTCATAACTCATTGATTTTTGGATTTGGAAGGGACGGAAGCGGCCAAGCCCCCGCCCCCTTTTTCCTTTTCTCATGTACGGTACACCTCGGCTGTCCTTGACGGGTTGGCCCCCGCTGTAACACTACGGGTAACTCACTAACGGAAAAGGTTTGGAGAAGGCGGGAATTTGTCAGATACCCCGCCCCCTTTCTTTTTACGCCTCAACATTCCAGCGGTCAAAATTTCGGGTTTTCAGCGCCTCGTTATAAAGCGCCTCCATTCTCTCAACTTCGCGCCGGAAGGGCATTGGCATTGTGGAAATATCCACTTTCTTGCCCAGGTTGGCATCGGAAAAGATATCAACTTCTCCCCAATTGCAACGGATCATTGTGCCGTCACTCGCAACGGAACAACCCAGATAGCACCCCGCCGCCCCTCTCTGCTCTTTTCGTAGCCAATTAGGATAGCGGAAATAGAGGGAATATTCATCCACATAACCAGCGCAATTGCGCCCTTTGTAAAGTCTTGCTAACATAACTCAAAGATTTAAAGATTTGGCGCGGGCGTTATCGGTCAGGATAGCGCCCCCGTGCTTATTCCTCAATATCCCACCAGGCGGCACAGGCTTTCACTTCGGCCTCCAGGGCCTCGCAAATTTGCTGGATCACGGAATCTGAAAGTGCATCCACAGGGAAGCGGAATCGGTGCTGGAAATAGGCATCGCGCCAAATATCCGTGTTGGGAGTGATAATTATTTCCCGTTCCGAATAGCACCCCGCCCCGCTTATATCTACCCCGCAGATTTCCATTTCTCCGTCTAACTTGATGCGTTCCGGCAGCTCATACCAGCCCAGGCGTTCATCGTTTGTGTGGAAGTTGTTAATATCTTCCACGGCGCTATCAAAGCGTTTCAGGCAGTCATCGTGTGTCATAACTCAAAGGTTTTAAGGTTTGGCAAGCTGCACCCCGTCACCAGGGTGCGACCCGTTTTTAATCCGTGGCCCAAGAATTTACAACCAGCACCACGGCGCAAATGATAAGAAAATACATAACTCAAAGATTTTGGATTTCGTGAGGGCGGGCCGTTTCAATGATCCGCCCCCGTGGCGCTTGTTTTTAGTTCTTCGGGGTTTGGCCTATCTTGTAATAAAAGCCCTCCATTTGCGCGGTGTCTTTGTTCCATTCCGCAACCGTCAAAATAGCGTGTTTTTCGGCTTCTTCGTAGGTGTCGAATTTGAACCCCGAAAGAAAACTATCTAACACATTCCCGTTAAAACAATTTCGCAACTCATAAACGATATAAAACATAACTCTAAAATTTTGGTTTCTGGTGCGCTTGGATTCGGTCAGGAATCCAGGCGCAAAGGGTCAAAGGCCGTAAATCGTGAAAGCCTTTGCGGGTCTGGTTGTTGAGGTGTAACGGGACGGCGGGAAATAGGGTTTATTATAAGACCAATTCACGGCCTTATAACTTGAATCGTTGCCGAACCCGTCAAGCATTTTATTTGCTTCGTGCCAATTCTCACAAACGGCGATTTGTTTGTGTATTTTGCCCTCTGCGTGACCCCAACCCGATAAAAATTTATCGGTTGCCCATACATAGATAACTTTTTCCATAACTCAAAAATTTTAAAGGTTTGGCGGGCTTGTAATCGGTCAGGATTCACAAGCCCAAAGGCGGGCGGGACTATTTCACAAGATAAGACCCGCAAGCGGTTTCAACTCTCAACCCGTCAGGGACTAACCAGCCACAAGTAAAACCGAAGGTATTAAAAGAAAGGATTTTAAAACCCTTTCCGCCTTCGTTTTCGGCCTTTTGTCTGCAATCCCTTTCTGCGCGGGCTTTTTCGGTAGAATAACGCCCGTAACAATCCATAAGACAATAATTTGCGCTACGATTGTAAGCATTTACGAAGTTTTCGCCGCGTTTGGTGGTAGATTTGATAGTTTCCATAACTCAAAGATTTAGAAGATTTAACAAAGATTTGCGCCCGTGGAATGGTTCAGGATTCACACGGGCAAAGGACTAAAGACCAAGATTTGAAATGTAGTTGTTAATTTGGCGCTTTGTGGGTTTGTTCAAAAGATCCGATTTTATAACCTCCCCAAGCGTTGCGCCGTTTCGGAGGTATTCAACGCGCCAAAGCCCAACATTTGAAAACTTTTCAAATACTTGCGAAATGTATAAAACGCCGTTTTCGGTCTTTACTTCGGTGGTGTTTGTGTAAAAGGTCATAACTCTAAAATTTTGGTTTGGAACATTGGCGGAACGCAAGCCCCGCCAATATTAAAAGCCCATAAGGGCAAAACCAAAAAAATCTTTGTTTTGAGTTATCCGGCTTTTCTCATTATATCCGCGTTGCAAGTCCTCCCGTTTTGCGGGGCTTGGCGCTTCGTTACCGCTTCGCGCGGTTCATCTTTCAAAGCCTATATTTTCAAAGAACTTTTTAAAGGTTCGGTTTGCTTCGTGGGTTTGTCCTATGGTGCAAATATTCGCGGTTACGATTGCAAAGGTTTTAACGCCCATTTGCGGGGCTTCCTTTGCGGTGCTGTTATCCGCTGGGACAACCAAAAACAAAACAAATCAAAGAACTTTCTACTGCAAAGGTACGAATAATTTTATATAAAACAATACCTTTATACAAAAAAGTTCAAAAAAATTTACATTTAATTCGTAAGTGCTTGAAAATTAATGATAAAAAAATTGATATTTCTTTGCGTGAATATAAAACCAAAAACAAAACAATTTAAGGCCGTTTTTACGCACTTTCTCGCATTGATCCATACAAGACTACCAAAGCCCAGGAGAAAAGCCCGTAAAAGTCAAATAAACGGCCAAAGCGGGCAAATCTGGCGCGGATCATCGGGGAGCTTTTGCAGAGGCCGGGAAATTTCCCTATCTTTGTGCCGTTATGAAAATACAACGGGACAAAATAACCAACGCGGAACGGGCCGCAATTTGGGGAATTATTACGGGACTTTTTCAAGATTGGAAAACGGCCTATTTGACCGCCCGCGGAATGGAAGAAACCGAAGCCCCAAAAAGCCTCCCGCAGTTAGTAAGCCAATGGAAAAACGCGCCTAAAGTGGTAGCGCTTTTTCAGGACTTGCAAAGTATCTACAAAGCAAGAACCGCGGAACAATTCAACGCGGGCAAATTGGCGGGAATCCAGGAAGCCCAAAACGAGAAGAAACCCAAAAAGGAAACCAGCGCCGAAGCCGTCACCGATTACACAAGCCCCACGGAACAAAAGAAACTATTAAACGCGATTATCGCAAAAGACCCCACAAACGCGGAAGCGCTTGACGCGCTCAAAGTGATTTTATCAATGCAAAAAGGGGACAAAGACAACGCAAAAGATAAGCAAATACAGCGTTTTTATACGCCCGTGCGGTGTTCTGGTTGCCCAATTCGTGCAGCATTTGCAAAAATCCAGGAAAACGGGCAAGAATAGGCAAATTTATAGTAATAAATTATACATTTAACGCGCTATAAATCAAATCTTTAGCGTTTCGGCCCGTCTTATGGGTGGGGGTGGTGGTAATCGGAGGCCCGGAGGGTGGCTGGGTGACTCCGCCCAAATATTTTTTTAATTTTTTTTCAGTCAAAGACTGAACCCTCTCCGCCCGGACAAGCCGTGATTTCTCCGCAAAGGCCGTTTTTAAGCCATTTGAGCCACTTTCTCGTCAGAAATGATAAATTACTCGTCTTTCCAATTTGAGTGGCTAAAATTAACCTTTAACGCGATTTTCGGGATTTTTCCCGATTTTGGGCTGGAGTGAAGGATTTGGGCTTTCCGTTGAGCGTTGCGTCACGCCTATACGCGAGGGCGTAAGGCTGGGGAGGATTTTCGTCCCCAGGCGGAAGCCCGGGATGTTATACTTGCGCCATGCGTATGCTTGAGAGCTGCGGCGGGCCGAAAGACTTTCTTTTACAACGATAGTTGTTTTCTTTTTTCTTTTATTCTTTTATTTATTCTCTTGTGTGCAAGCCGCGTACAATTTCTGAACAAAAATCAAACAAAGTTGCGTACAAAAATTTTTCGTTCATCGTTGTATCTTGCTGATATGTTGTGCGTTACAAAGATGTTCTGCGTACAATTTGGCGTACACTCGGCGTACAATTGGCGTACAAAATTTTGATGTGCTTATATCTGCGGAAAAGAAAAACGCCCACGGAGTGCCGTGAGCGAGTGATTTTGCCGTTTCTTTCGTTACACGGCATCTTCATAGCATTTGAGGGCTATTCCTCTGCCGTGATTTTGAGTTCCTGACCGCAATGGGGGCAGACCAGCGTTGTGCGGGTTGCTTCGTTCTTCTGGGTGAAGGTATGCCGCCTGGAGAGGGGCGGATCGGAGAGCAAGTCCGCGATGTTCGTGCCGAGGGCCTGGGCCACTTTCTCCAGCCTCTTGACGGTGACGGTATCTCTGGTGTAGGAGTTGAGCAGTTGGGCGGATATTCCCATTTTCTGCGAGAGGGCGAGCTTCGTCATGCCCTTCTCTTTGAGGATGTACTCAATGTTTTCTTTCAGGTAGATCATAACTCTTGGATTTTCCGCAAAGGTAAAAGAATAATTTTATAACTGCAAGTTTCGGCGTGAAATTTTGCTCAACGCTTGTTGATTTTCGTTGATATTGCTATATTTGCGCCAGAATGAGTAAAGGAAACCCGAAATACGGGAGTTTGACGCTCCCGACCAAGTTCATCCCGATTGGCGGCGTTCTTGACCGCTGCGGGGAGAAGTTCGTGGCGGTTCCCCGTCCCCACATATCCTCACTTGCCGTGGCCGATGCCTGTAAGGGGTGCTATTTCGCCAAGTGTCCTTCCTCTCTTTCCAACTGCAACACGCTTCAATGCTCGGTATGGGACAGGGCCGATAAGCGCGATGTGTGGTTCGTCCCTATGGTGGAGGTTGAGTAATGGATTTGCATAGCGAAAGGAAGGAAGTGCTGGAGGCCCGGCTCTCCGTTGTCATAGCGAGGGTTCGTGATCCGCATACCGACCCCAAGATGCTCCACATCCTCACCGGAGAGGCTTACCGCATCCGACAGGAACTCTCCCGGCGCGAGGGCGATGTGCCGAAGGCCGTTGATGTGAATTTTGAGAAATTTGTAACCGATTAAATATCTTTGAGTTATGGACATTAAATTGAACTTTAGGAAAGAGTACAATCTTCCTCTTGCCTGCGATTGCTCGGGCAAGGCTCTTGACAATGTGTTCTTCAAGGACGGATATGCCTATGCGTCCGATGCGCATATCCTCGCCAGAGTACCGCTTTCGCTCTGCCTGGGCCTCCCTTCGGAGGAAGCGGAAAAGCTCAACGGCTTCTGCATCCCGGGCGAGGTGTTGAAGGCCCTCTACAAGTACGATGTAATCACCATTGAGCGCGGCGAGGACTTGGATAAGGAGTCCGGCGAGGTTGTTCCCACTTGCGAAATCAAGGTCTGCTACGAAGATTGCCAGATCACCGTGTCGCTGGCCCGCAATGTCAAGGTGGGTATGCCGAAGTTTGAGGACATCTTCAAGAACGATGTAGTCCGCGTTCCCGTGAAGAATATCGGACTTTCAGTAGAACTTCTGCATGACCTATCCAAAGCGCTGAACATCAAGTCGGTCAATATGCGCTTTACTACGGCTGACAAGAAGATTTACATTTCCGCCGCAACGAACATTGCTGACGAGTGGAATCAGCCCCTCGGCATCATTATGCCCGTCCTCTGCACGGCGCATCTTCCCGGCTTTGTAGACGAGTAGCCTATGGACTTGCAGAAGGCAGCATCGGCGGCGGCCCTTATCTCCGCCCGTACCACCTATCAGACCGCTATCAATGACTTCCAGGCGGTCTACAACCAGAGCGCAGTCGGCGTGACCGAGGTGCAGATTCCGCGCAAGTGGCTCCCTACCCTGGTTGAACTCGCCAAGCGTGACATTGAAACCATTGACGCAGAAATAGCAAAATTATGAAGTACAACCCCAAAACCAAGAGTATCAAGTTGGAGCAGGGAGAAATCCGTGTAGGCAATTTCTTCATCAAGCGCGAACTCCGCACGGGCCACATCAAGATTCAAGACCTCAACTCGGTCTTTTCTTTCCGTGTGTTAGTCCGTATGCCTATCGGCGTATGGCTTGACAACATCCTGACAACCTATGAGAAGAACGAAACCCCGGAAAGCCGTGAGAGTGCAGAGAAAACGCTCCGCACCTACATCGCCGTCCTGTGGTCTTTGTTCTCCGTTGTCCCGGATGACGAGCTTGTGAATGTGCTGGTGGATCAAACCCACGCGGCTATCAACCGCCACCCCGATTGGTACGGCTACAACAAGACCGACGACGAGGCCGCAAATGCCGAGGCCGCCCAGGAGGTCAAGGAAATGGCCGAGTTTGAGAAGGCCGCCGCTGAAATGCCGGAGAATCCCGAAAACGAGCAGAAAGATGCCCAGCCTTCCCCCGCTTCCGAATAGCCGTGCGGCAGACTCCATAATGCGGCTTTTGGAGGACAATCCCGACCTCACGATAGCCGATGTGGAGTTCTGCCCGGAAACGGGAGAATACCGCCTTAAAACGCAAGATTATGCCGCCAAAGATTGACACGCAAGCGCTCCTTCGCCCCGAAATGCGGGTTTTCATCAAGCCCCACGGCGCACCAGACTCCGAGTTTGTGGAGTGTGGTTTTTGCGAGGACACTTCGCTGGCATCGCGCATCGCCGATAGGGTGTCCGAGAAGAAGGAGGAATGGGGACACGCCACCCGTTTTACGATGCAGTTCCGTGTGAACATCAAGCGCAAAACGCTTCGCAGCATAATGCAGAGGCTCGGCTTCTGGAAAGCCCCGAAGTGTACCTACCGAACCATAAAGCGCGACTGCGCAAAGAGGAATAGAATATGAAAGAACATCCCTGGGTGACGGTGCAGGGGCAAGCCCCCAGCAAGAGTAATACCTACAAGGTCATCACTCTCAACGGCCACGGCTCCCTCGCCAAGCAGCAAGCCCTCAAAAACTACGAAAACTCATTCTATTGGCAACTGCCAGCCGGGTATCGCGGTCTTGGCATTGAAGGCCCGTTTGAACTCTACATTCGCGTGTACTTCACCACTATGGCCCACGACCTCGACAACTCGTTGAAGGTGGTGCTGGACTGCCTGCAATACACCAAGACGATCAAGAACGATAACAGGTGCGCGAAAATCGTTGCGGAGAAGTTCATCGACAAGGATGCGCCGAGGATTGAGTTTTGTATTGTGGAAATCTAAAATCTTTCCTACCTTTGCAGAGCCGAGCGAAAGTAAGGCATAACTCAAAGATTTTGGGCCGCCCGAGAGGGTGGCCCTTTTCTCATATATACCGCCCAAAGCGGAAATTCTTTCACGGATTCTGGAAATTTTACTCGCCACTTCGGAAATATTCGGGCCAGCACATACAATTCGGGTGGAATTTTGAGAAAGGAATGGTGATTGGAATCTCCACCTCGCACCCCTCGTCGCAGACGGGGCAGTCAAAGTTGCTCCCGCGGTGAACGATGTAGTAATCGTAGCCCTGGGCCTGGGCATCCACCCACTCTGCGTACCTCACGGAATCCAGAATGAGGTTCTGACCGATGACACCAAGACGGCGGATCAAGTTCTTGTCATAGCCCTGCCCCCACTTCCAGATGTCCTTCCCCCAAGCTCCGAAAAGCCCGGACGCGAGGGGGTTGGATAGGTAGCGGACAATGGAGATTTTCGTGTAGGACTTGGAGAACCCGCGGACAAAAGCCTCGGCCAGCCACACCTGTGCGAGAGCGAGAAGGTGCGTCCCGGCCATATCCATACTCTCCCGGGCAGCATCGGCATACCTTTCGTAAGCCGCGTCCTCGTCCGCGTAGTCCAGGCTCTCAATAAGGGCGTAGATGCGTTTTTTCGCGTCACCCATAAGCCCGTCAGACATTTCCCTGCAAATCCTCAACGCATCGCTATAAAGGTCTGCGTCAACCTCAAAGGTGAAGTCCTTTCCGTACTCTTGAAAAGCCCACGCGATAGTGAGTAGCGCCTCCAGCGCAGACTCAAAGCGCCGCCGTGCATTGCCCTTGAACTCGGCGGCCTCCTTCACTATATCCTCTCCCCTAATCATCGTCAAACTTGTTTATTCGGACTTTGTGGCAACAATCAACGCACCACCCGACCAGATAGGCAAACGGCTCCTGGTTATCGTGGGAAATGCAGCATTGGGCGTAGTCGAATATCTCAATCGCCGCATGAGTGCTTTCGTGAGCCATAATGCTCGGGGTCATTTCCTTCATGGAACGGAAGCGGATAAGGATGCCGCCCTTCTTGGTCTTTTCATTATAGACATTGGCGCAGTCAGCGGCGGCATCATCATCCATATCTGCCGTGTCCTTTCCGAACATATCCCGGATGACATCAATCGGCACACCTACCGCGATCCAGAGAAGGCGCGGATATATTTGCGGGTTGAACTGATGAATTTTGTGCGTCTTTTCCTTACTGCTCATTTCCCGTCCTTGAAGCGTTTACAACATTCTTCTGGCCCGTGGGCTGCTGGCCTCCGGCAGATGCCACAAGTTCATCGTGTTCCTGCTGGAGAACCCTCTCATACTCGGCGGCAGTTCCGTAGCCGGAGTTGTAGGCAATCTCCGTTGCGGTGCGCCGGGAGAGTACGCCGGCGGCGGTAAGCTGAACAAGGGCGTTCACCACCTCGGTTTCGCTCATGAACACAAACGGATCAAGGTAGGGCTTGATTTTGACATTCCGCAGGTCTTTCGTCATATCCGTGCAGATGCCGTAGGCGAACATAAAGAGCGCCAGCACCCGGTCAAGGAACAACTGATACTCCTGGGAGTCCTCAATGGCCTTGATGTAGGAATCGGCAAAGAGCATCTTCACCGTGAGGGAGGACATATCCGCGCCGGACTTGACCTCGGGGGTTTCCACGGCGAAGGAGCATCGCATGATGTTCTTATGGCCGATTTCAAGCTGCTTGGCGAAAGCGCCGTCCGCGCCCTCTGCGTTCTCCAGGTAGCCCACTTTCGCGTTGGGGTCGGGAGAGTCGATGTGGGTAGGCGTTCCGTCAACCTCGGTTTCAAGCTCAAACTCCGCACCCAGGGTGTAGAGGATTCGGAGGCCGTAGGAGAGGTTGTTCTCGGCGAACTGCGAAAGGCTCATTTCCTGGGAGTCAATGAGGCTCTGGGAAGGATACCATACAGGGCCGGTGGAACGGTGGTAGGCAACGGGGCAGAAGTTGAACCCGTGGGGAATAGGATCGCCGACCTTTTCCCACTTTTCATCGGCGTTGTCACCGCCGAGCTTGAAGGTGGCGAAATACTTGTCGTCAATCACATCCAGATACCTCACGGGATTGCCCTCGTCATCATCCTCGGTGTACTCGCGCCCGAGCAGGCAAATCTCGCCCGTGTACGGGTGGAAATGAGGGTAAAGGGTATCTCCTTCAAGGTAGGAGAAAGTGCGCCAGCCAACCCGTTTTCCGCCTTCGGTGAGGTACACATACACGGCGCAGTCACCCGTAATGAAGTCGGAATTAAGGCACTTGTCGATTGCAATCTCCATATTGCTTTCCTCCCAGCCTTCGCGGACGCGGGCGAGGAAATCTTCGTGCTTTTGGTTGTTCTTGTTGGCGATAAGGCGCATACCAACATTGTTTCCGGCCAGCGCCGTCTTGCGCTTGGTCTTAATCATCTGCTGGTAGGCAATGGCGATACGGGTGTGAACCTTCGCCTTCAACTTCCCGTCCTGCCCCTGGCCGATGCGGTTGGGGTAGTAGAGAATGGAGTTGATCGCGTGAGAGGAAGGGAACCACTCACGGATGAAGTCTGATTGCGTCCGATTGATGAATTGGATTCCTTCGGGAATCTGCACATCCAGCCCCTGACCCATGAAAATGGGCGTTCCCTTGTAGTTGTTGGGGACGGGGACGCAGAACGGCTTTTTGCGGAGTATCTGCTCCGGGGTCATTGTGGTAATGCTTGGTACGGCTCTCATATTGCAATAGATTATCGTTTGTCGCTGGAAAACCACCCCCAATTTCCCCTACGAACCTTCTCGGTGTGCTTCTCAAAGAGGTGCATCACCATGAATAGCCCCTCTATGAAGTCCGGGGAGTGGTGGATAATGCGCTTCATATCGGTCTTGGTTATTATTTCGTAGCGGTTGATGTTGTCTTTCTTTCGGATAGCCCGGCGTTCCTCACGGAGTCTTTCTGCCACGGTGTAGAAGTGACCCCTGCTGTCAACGAGCTTCTGCCGTAGGATGTCCTCGGAAATGGAGAACTCGCCCTTTTTTAGCGCCCTTACGAACTTCTCTGCACACTCGGATTTGAGGCAGTCCCAAAGGCGGGTGTCGGAGGGTGCTGAACGGTTGTTGAACTCCACGGATATGTTCTTGAAGGCGGAGTTTTCGCGTAGCCAGAGGCCCAGGCCGTTGCTATCGTAAGTGAAATTCTCCTTTCGCACCCCGTTCTTCCGTAGGAAATCCTCAATGAACGGCACTACATCGTCCGAGAGTCCTCCCCGGCGGATGCCCATATCGCAGACATGGTGGCCGTCAAAAGCCCAGATGACAAGGAAGTCCCCCGTGAGGGCCACATCGCAGGAGGCCCGCATCACGCCGTCACGCCTTTCGGAGTTGGTGAAGAACACATCCATATCCTTGTGCGAGAGTTGGCAATCTCCGTCCTCAATGCGAGTCCAAAGGCCCTCGGTATCGCGCACAAGCGCGGATGCGCCACCGAGCGCAAGTTTAGAGAGGTAGCTCTTGTCCGTTGCCTGGAGAATCTTGTTCTCGGAGTAGGAGCCGCCGATGAAGGTGAACGAGGTAATGAGGCTCTTGTAGTCCACTCCCGTGTTCTCCATAGTCTTGACAATTGCTTCGTGGCATCGCGGATCATTGAACACATCCTCCGGCGTATCACCCATGACAAACTCGTCCGAGTTCTGGCCGTAGAAGAAAAGAAACCGCACAACACCGCTTCGCTCCGGGATGATCTTATGGGTGTCGGGGTTGATGTACCAGGAAAGGAGGGCGTAAAGCGGATGCCCTTCGTCCACGGGGTTGAGCGTTCCAATCAGCACGGGTTTAAGGCCGGAGGTGGAACGGCAAGCGCCGGCAAGTTCTCGGAGGACATTGAGGTTTTCGGAGGTGTGTTCGGGCAATTCCTCAATGTCTATACACACGGACTCAACACCACGGAATCGGTTTTTGATTTCCTTTGCATCGGCTATGTGGGTCATCGCCACCGTTGCCCCGCTATTGAAAGTCCAGGTGAAGTTGGAACGAGTAGGAGTGCCGAACCCGGGGAACACGCGGGTGGATGCGTCCCAAATGGTGTTCTCCACATCGTCCTTGTACTTACGGAAGGCGTACATACGGACATCGGGGGTCTGGGAGTATTCCAACATACGGTATAGCGCAACCCAGCTCTTTCCGCCACCCTTCTTACCGCCGATAAGTATTACATCGGCCTCGCAGGTGCAGACATTTTCCTGGAATCCGGCCTGGG
>Ga0310696_10007991_pt1 | contig 12370 bp, 14 predicted proteins | sample AusTroGonzalo_MG_4_FD_203885 | JGI IMG/M metagenome (GOLD analysis project Ga0310696, IMG submission 203885) | Bovine rumen microbial communities from tropical cattle in Woodstock, Queensland, Australia - Gonzalo_02 (v2) (version 2) | ecosystem: Host-associated > Mammals > Digestive system >... | reverse complement strand
CGATGCCCATCGCCTGGTACGCTTCCTGCATCCCGATACTTTTCACCGTGCACGGGACCGTGCGCTTATTCTCTGCCGGTTCGGTTCCGACGCCTGCCGCTGCCGGGTTGACCTGGATCAGGTCCACCACGTTAGCTTTCATCATGGCTGTCGTCCTCCCCGTAGTCCGTATACTCTGCAGCGTGCATCAGCTGCACCTTCTGCATGTCGTAGGCGTCAGCCAATTGCTGATAGTTCGGCGGGTTCCCGAAACGCATCTGGGCGTAAGTGATCACCGCCCGCATCGCCAGGGGATCCGTCAGCGTGCTCAGGTCCGTCACCGTGTCAGATGTCGATACGGTGAAGGTCACCGTGCCGGGCAGCTCCACCCCCGCGATCCGCAGGTCATTGGCCCCGGCCATCAGCAGGCTGGCGATTTCGCTGTCGTAATAGGTCGATGTCACCCGCAGCGCCTTTTTTGCTTCACTCAGCATTTGGTTTTCACCTCATTCATCTCAGATCCGCGTCCCCGATCTTCTGGCGAAACGCCTGGAATACGCGGTCATCCACGATCATCGTGCCCTTGTGCCCAACCTGGACCTTCGGGTCTACCCAGATCCGGTAGCCGCAGCCCCTCGCCCTGATGCAGAAGCTCAGGTCCTCGCCGTATCCCGGCAGGGGCGCAAACAGTTCACTGTACTTGTCCTGGACAGCCTGAATCACTTCGGTCTTCATCAGGATGCAGCCGAAGCCGCAGCCCTCCACCTCGAAAAGCCCGTCCCGGGGATAATCCACCAGGCACTCGCTCTCATTCTCGAAGGCCGTCAGCCCCTGGCGGAGCTTTGACCACAGCACCGGCTTATACGGTTCCCGCCGCATGTGGCACACGCCGGCGACGATGTCTTTCTTTTCGTCCTCCATGTCCCGCATCAGGTCGATCAGGAGGTTGGACGGGAAGATCATGTCGCTGTCGATCCACAGCACATAGTCCGCTTTTTCCTCCAGCGCGTGCAGCGCCAGGTCGTTCCTGGCCTTGTACACCAGGCTCCCAGGCAGGTATGCCACATACATCTGTCCGACCCGGCCGTTCAGGCACAGGTTGTTCAGGCTTTTGGAAAATTCAGTTTGTACAGTTTCCCCGCAGGGTATCGCGATCATCGTTTTCATTTTTTCCCCTTTTCTCCCCCTTAACACAGAAAGCGCCCGGGCGGGGAAAGGGGGTACCCCGCCCAGGCATATCCTCAGGCCGTCGCCCTCAGACCGTTATCAGACCGTGGTGCTGACCAGGCGCACGATGGCGTCGGTCTTCGCGGGTTTGGAGTCAAACACGGCGATACCGCGGTACAGGATGGAGTTGCTGGTGAAGCCGGCGCTCTCGTCGCGGTCCACATGGATATCCTCGGGCAGGTTGCCGACCACATCGGTCCATTTGCCCAGGTAAACTTCATCCTTGTCCTTGCCGACATAGTCGTCCACGATGACGGGATAGCCCATCAGGCGGCCGCCGACGCCGGTGATCGTGTCAGGCACGAAGATCGGATTGCCGGTGCTGTCCACGATCTGGGCAACCTTGCCGTACAGGGTCTTCTTGTTGATCAAGAACTTCGCCTCAGCGTCATAGGCGGCGGGCAGCAGGGCGATCAGGTCGCACACATCGCCATAGCCGTAATCGGCCTTGACGACCTGGTTGGTGTTAGTCCAGGTGATGGCGGTGATGCCGTTGGTGCCGTCGTTCAGGATATAGTTGTCGATGGCGCGGGCGATGTCGCCGGCGAGCATCTCAACCAGCCAGCCCTCGAAAGCGTCCACGCTCATCAGCTTCGCGGTCCGGGAGATCTGGATGATCTTCATGAACTCGAAGCCGCCCAGGGTGACGTTCACGATGGTGTCTTCAGCGGCCGCAATGGCGCTGTTCTCAGTGTGCTTGCTGTTGGCAGTGTTACGGACACCTTCAGCCACGAACTTCAGGTTGCCGGCCACGCGGAGCAGGGTGATCTCGCTCAGCATCGGGGCCAGTTTCTTCATTTTCTCGAAGAACTTTTCGGAAGTAATTTCCGGGACGGCGTTGTTGTCATCCACAGACGCATAAGCGCGGGCTTCGGTCTCGTCCAGGGTGCCCTGCAGGTTCTTCAGCCACAGGTTACGATACTCAACAGAATTTCTTTCCATGCGTTTTTCCTCGACTTTCTCTTCAATAATTTTTTCGCCGGTCATTTCGGCGGCTTCTTCGGCCTTCCGGGCTTCCTCCGCCGCGGCGGCCTTCCGGGCTTCCAGCTTCGCGTCAATCGCCTGGATCTCCGTCATCCGGCCCTCCAGATCTTCGGTGCTCAGCGCGTCCCGGGTTTCAGGGGTGTCCAGCTCGCCCAGCAGTTCGGCCTTCCTGGCTTCCAGCTGTTCGGCGTTCATTTCGGTCAGATTCATGCTTCACTGACCTCCTTCTTGTAGTTTTCCAGCCACTCAAGTACCGCCGTCCGGCGGGCCTCGTCGGCTTCCCTGGCACGTTCCTCTTCCAGCTGCTTCCTTGCGCTCTCCAGCGAGGATTTCACGCTCTCCAGCGCGTCACCTTCGGAAGCGGCCTGTACGGATGTGCCTGGATACGCCGGGAAGGCTACCAGAGAACACTCGAAGATCCGCCCGAAGCCGGTGATCCGGCGGAGCGGTTTCTCACTGTCCAGCTCTTCCCAGTGCTCACTATTCACAGTGAAGGCGAACGACATTCCGGAAAGGTCGCCACGTTTCACCGCTGAATATGCTTCTTTTGCCTTCGGATTGTTCGCAACGTCCAGCGCGGCCCGCATGAAGACGCCGTCATCGGCCGCCGTCAGCTGCATCGTGCCGTTCCCGTTGTTCCGCCGGCTGTGGGCCAGCGGGATACTCCCGAAGTCATGCCCGACCATCAGGGCGACATCCCGGAGCATCTTTTCATCGCTCACGGTGGACGGGTCAATGACCTCGCGCCACTCGCCCATATCGGTCTCCTGGTTGAACACGATCGGGTAGCCCTCGATGTAGGCCACCTGTTCGTCTTCCTGTTCCGTCCGAAGCTCAATCGGAGCAAAACGGACTTCCCTCTTATTCATCCTTTTCGTCCTCCTCGTTTTCGTCGGCGTTGCTGTCCTGCACGTCCTTGTACTCGCCGCGGATCGGCGTGTACTGGCCCTTGCCGTCAGGCAGCGGCGCGTAGTTGAACAGCTCGCGGATCTCGTCGATTGTCAGCACACCGCGGTCGCCCAGCTGCTGGGCCATCTGGATCTTCGTGTTGGCGCTCATGTACTGCAGCCGGTTGGCGGTGAACAGGATCCGGTTCCCGCCGTTCCGCTCCCGCTCCGTGAAGGTCATCCGGGTCAGGCCGTCCGACAGTTTGATGGCGAATATCTCCGTGGCGCCATTGAAAAAGGCGTCGAGCTCGTCGCCCGTCGCCTCGTTGCGGATCACCTTTTCACTGATGCCGAAGTAATCGCAGACATTTTCCTTGATCTGCTTCATCTGGTCGGCGTCTACCTTATAGCCTTCCTGTTTCAGCTGCTGGACGTTCGTGAACTGGTTGCCGAACAGGAGAAGCCCGCCGCCTCCGGTCTGGAAATTGTTCTTGTCGAACCGCTCCCGTTCTTTCCGCAAGTCCTCATCAAAGGCCTTGCCCGTCAGCTGAGCCATGAACCGGTAGGTGGCGCCGTTCTTCACGCCTTCCATGATGCCCTGGTTGACCATGTTTACCAGTTCCATCGTCGGGACCAGGGGCGTGTTGACGTCGCCGAAAAAGTCCTTCTTCAGCTGGTGCCTGGAGATGATCGCGCACCGGCGAAGCGCCACGCTCCGGTTCTGCCCGTTCAGAAACAGGTATTTCAGGTACGGCTCCCCGCCACGGTCCACCACTTCACAGCTGGACGGCAGCGCCGGGAAGAATCCGGCAACCTCGCCCATCTCGTCCAGGATCGGCACGATGAACAGGTTGTTCTGAACCATGTAAATGTTTGAACACCGCTCCAGGAACTGTGGCCAGGTGTACCACGGATTCGGGGCTGTCTTCGTCACCGTCCACAGCTTCATCCGGGCCGTACCTTCCATCCGGTACTGTAGTTTCGCCGCGTGCCGGGCGTGGGCGTCCACCGCAGCCCTCACCAGTTCGCTTTCATAGATCTGACCGTCCCAGCTCCGGAAAACCGGCTGGTACGCCGTCAAGGTTTGGTAAACCGTCTCGCTCGCCGGCGCCTGCTTCGGCCTCCCGAAGATCCGGTCAATCAGTCCCATGTCTGTCACCTCTCATTGCTCAGCTGAGCACTGTAGTCCTCATAATAGTTATGTCTCATGCAGATCGCGTCCGACAGCGCGGCCATGCCGTCAATATGCTGTTTCGCGCTCATCTTGATCAGCCGGCGCCGGTTCGTTCCCTCTTCAAACTTGAGGGCCGCATCCAGCATGTGCACCTTCATCAGATCGTTATCATTGATGCACCGCAGCCTGCCGTCCTTGATCATGCCCTCCATGTCGATCAACACGCCGGTCAGGTTGCTTCCCTGGCTGACGCTCTCCATGTCGAAGCCGTCTGCTTCCATGTCCTGCACCAAGTACGCCGCGCTGTATCGGTCATACCCGACCTTCAGCGGCAGGATCTCATAGTCGTGTTCCAGCATCCGAAACCAGTTGTGGACGTCGTGATAGTCCACCGTGTTCTCCCCGCTGATCGTCAGGAGCCCCCGCTGGGCGTAGATGCGATACGGAAGCCCGTCCCGCTGCGTCGCTTCCTCGACCTTGTTCGCCGGCATGAAGAACTGCGTCGCAAACCAGCTGACCCCGTCCTTTTCGACCACGATCACCGCAGCCGTCAGGTCGACCGCTAATGAAAGGTCGATCCCGCCAAGCGCGTACGTGTGCCGGAAGTCTTCTAAGGTCAGATCGTTCCCGAAGCACTTCTTCACGTCCTGAGCCGTCAACCACGCCTGGCTGCTGTTCTGCTTGATGTTGCAGTACTTAGTAAGGAACTCGACTTTCTTGCTCAGGCTCTCCCTGGCTGTATCGATTTCCTTTAGGATGAACTTGACGCTGACACTCTCGCCCAGGCCCGGCAGGCTCTTCCGGAGCTCGTTGATGTCATCCCACTTGTCCACGTCTTCGATGGTGTACAGGATCGGAAGGAAATGCTCTTCCTTGCTGTTTCCCATCAAAAAAGCCGTCCCTCTTCGGAACAGCTCATCGTAGATGCCGTCGTTTTCGTAGCCGGCGGAACTGATCATGATCCCGAACGGTTCCACACGGGCGCCGGTACCGGAAACCATGACCTCCCATTGTTTGAGGCCCCTGTCACCGACCCAGCTGCTGCCTTCATCGCCGACCCAGCTCATCGGTCCGTAACCGTCACTTTTTTTGTCAGCGAACGGCAGCTTCTGGACTGTTGTGTTTGATTCTTTAATGTACAGTCCGCGGGTCCTGGTGCTCTTCGTCTTTTTCTGCAACGACGGCTCATGGTTCACATTGAACTCAAGCGCTGAGAAGGCCAAATCCGCCTGCGCCAATTTGGGGGCAAGAAAATAGATTTCGGATCCATACTCGCCGCCAACATAGGCAAAATATGTCTCAATACCGGCAGCCATAAGCGTTTTGCCGCACTTCCTGCCGACAACGAACATACATTCAGTAAACTGCCTGATCCCATCAGCATCCACGATGCCGAACATCAAACTGAGTGCCGCCTTTTGCCACAGGCTCAACTTAATCAGCCCGGGAGCAAGTTCCCCTTTGTAGTGGTGGCACCTTTTCTCAATAAAGTTGATTACCGAACTTGCCCGTTTTTGTTCAAACTTCCACCGGCCGCTCTCCAGCCCATCTATAATCATTTCGTACAGCATCCGAATCCACTTTCCGACTGTGATGCTGCCGTCCTGGATCTTCTGGTAGTACGCGTAGATCGCGTTCTCGTCGTTCATATTCTGAACTCACTCAGATCGTCTTCTTCGTCCGTGTCCTCTGCCGGGATCATGTCGTTCAGCTGCTTAATGATGCTCTGATAGCTTTTGTCCGTCGCGGTGAACGTTCTGGACGCCGGTCGCTCCCGTTCATACGGATCCGTTTTGTCGGACTGGGTGAACCATTCCGTCTCGCCCTTCTCTTCGATCTCCGCCCACAGTTTGTCAAGCCGTACCCGCAGCCGGGCCGCCTGGATGATCAAGCCCTGAGCCAGGGCGAACTGTTTCGGGGGCAGACCTTTGTAAATTCCCGTCAGTCTTTCCACTTCAAGTTGTTCCGGACTCTTTTTCATGGTAAATCTGCCTCCTTTCTTCCAAGTTCGCTCAGATCCGAATAAGGTAGGGGGTCACGCGAAAAATGGGAGCTTTTTTTGAAACTTCACCCCGGCCCTGCCGCCGCGGCGATTTTTGCGCGGACCCAGGGGGAGGTCATAAGGAAACGTGCCCGAGCGCGTCGCAGCGCCAGCGTTTCCTCTTGTGTTGCTCCTGATGGCAAGCCTCACACAGCGCCATCAGGTTCGACCTGTCCAGCGTGATGTGAGGATCATCGACCGTCTCCGGCGTGATTGGTTTCACATGGTGGACATTGGTCGCAGGCTCGATCAGCCCTTTGCTTAGGCATACCTGGCACAATCCATTATGTTCCTTCAGCACGGCGTCCCGTGCCTTTCTCCAGGCCCGTGTTGTGTAGAATCGTTCGATTGCTTCATCATGATGCACTCCTGGACCCACCTCGCCATCAATGGAGCGCTACCCACAGCCGGGAAGGAGTCGGCCCTGCTGTCCCCTCTAATTGTGAGCAAATGAAAACGGCCAGCTGTCCACACTGGCCGTCATATCAGGAAGGAATCGGAAACGAAGATGGCTATATGCTATCCTTTTCCGCTTACAGCATAGCACATAAGTTTACTGAAATTCACTGAAAAAGTTTACTTTGCTACCTTATCAGGGTACCGTCTGGCCAGCTGATCCTCCGCCCTGGACAGGTAATAGTACACAGATCTGTCCGTCCGGTGGATGGCTTCGGCGATATCCTCCGGGCTGTAGCATTCAATGTAGCGTAAACGCATCACGGCCCGGTCGTCAGGATTGTCCAGTGTGTCGATCAGTGGATCCAGTTCGTGCTGCATGTCTTCGAGCTCGCCCAGCGTTTCCTTGTACGCCTGTTTGATCTCGTCAATTTTAATCACACCGTCAGCCACCTGATCATGACCGCCTCCACCGTGCGGCATCCCCGTCAGCACGGACGTGATCTTCGTCGCCTTTGCCATTTCCTTTTCAACTCTCCACCGCGCCTTGATCGTGTACCGCATCAGCTGGCGCATCCGGTACAGGTTTATCATGTTCTCACCTCCAGTTGACAGGTTTCCCGCAGTACCAACAGAACCGGCACTTGTACCTATGAGAAAAATCAATCAATGGCATTTTGCAGTTCCCGCAAATAGCCTCACCTTTTTTGATCACTCTCCGGACCAGCTGCTGGTCAGCGGTTTCCACCTGGGTCACCTTTGCTTTCTTCTCTGCCATGTTATCCCTCCATTCATATTGCTAAGGTTGCGCCGGGCCGGAGTTGAACCGGCCGACAGTGTGCACGCGGACCGGGATTTATGGGGAGCGAACCCATCCTTTCTTTCTCCCGGCTTCCGACCTGTCCCGCCCGGCGGCGCTTAAGCTACCTTTCACGCTCATATACCTCCGTCTGGCTGCCGGGCCTCAGATAGTTGTAGTAGTAAAATGGACCTTCCTCGATGATGTAGATCTTCGGGTTCTTCCACATCAGTTCATTAACAAATGGTACGTCGCTGGTACGTTCCTCATCTGAAAACCGTGTATTCCCGATAAAGCTCCGCCGGTATGCTTTTGACCAGGGTGCAATATTGATCTTGTACTTCTTATGGTCCCAGATGTACCGGCCCAGCTTGTCGAACGGCCAGATGAAGGAAAACGGCATGATGTCCGCGTCGGTGTTGATTGCGTAATGATGGACTTTTTCCAGGACGTCGTTCCTGATCCACCAGTCGTCGTCATCCAGGAACATCACCCACTCGCCTTCCGCTGCATCGAGTCCCGCGTTCCTGGCTAATCCGTCCCGGCCGTAATGTGTAACGATCTCCACATCAGCGTAGCCCATCGCAACCTTAGCAGTGTTGTCGGTGCAGTTATCCAATACCACAATCAGCTCGTAATCCGTGAACGTCTGCAGTTTGACAGAGTGCAGGCAGTTTCGGATATGGTTCTCCGCATTGTGAGCTGGCACTATTATCGAGAAAAACGGATTACTCATATAACAAGATCCTCCTGTAGTATTCAGTTAAATCTCCGGAGTCCTCGCTCATTAGAATCGGCACGGCTTCTGCAATTTTATCAAGAGGCCAATCCCACCAATGAGTCCCGAACACATGTGACGCGTTCCACCTGGTTCCTATCGGCCGCGCTGGCACTCCGGCAACAACTGAATACGGCATTATGTCCTTGGGTACCACCGCGCCGTTCCCGATCACGGCCCCGTCGCCGATCGTTACCCCGCTCAGGATCGTCACGTTGTCAGCGATCCAGACATCGTTCCCGATGATCACATCGCCCTTCGTCGCCGAGCATTCCCCATCAATGCCAGGGTACTGATCCTTCAGGAGCACGTTAAACGGGTAAGTCGTCAACCAGTCCGTGTGATGATTCCCGCCCATGTAGATATGCACGTTGGCCCCAATACTGCAGAACTTGCCGATCTTCAGCTTCGTGTCCTCGCCCCAGGTGTGGATCAGCGGCATCCCATAAGTGAAGTCCCCGATCTCGACCCGCGCCGGATCAAATCTTGCGTACTGGGCGCGGAGGCGTGTACGTAGTTGTTCAAGGGCTTGTACTTTGTCCAATGTTTTCACCTCTCTTTTAAATCCCGGATGCCGATCTCTGTCGGTGCTTAATCCGGGCTGTCATCTGTTCAATAGCAATAACATATGGTTTTCAGCTTCCTCCAGCGTTTTATATGGTGTTTCCTTTTTTCCCTGAATAACAACAAACTTCCGTCCACGCTTTTCGATCTCTGCACTTACGCCCCACAAACCATATCTTATTATCCTGGTTTCTCCATCTGGGCCTGCTTCGATCCTGTCCGATAGTCTTGTAAGCATAAAATCACCTCTTTTCAGTCGTGCGGGTGCTAACCGGGTGCTTACAGGGTGCTAACGTTTCCCGGGTTAGCACCCGGCGCTATCCATTGATCCGTAACGGTTCCGACCTGGTCGGGTGCTAAGGTGCTAAGAGGTTGCCGTTGTCCTTATGTAAAAAATAATTTTTACTCTCTTTAAAAAAATCACTAAAAAGCAAGCATGTATGTTAGCACCTTAGCACCCGGTGGTCTGTTAGCCTTGAATTATTAGGCTTCGAGGCGGGTGCTAACGTTCGATTTGTTAGCACCCTCTTAGCACCCTGTTAGCACCCGAAGTCATAAAAATTGCTTCCGTGGGATCGCCTGACCGTCGCTCCGGACTCTTTACAGCATCGTTCCGTGAACTGTTTCCTCACCAGCGGACTCTGATATCCTTCAGCGCTCGCCCATGACCGGAACTCTTCGTATACGTCCGACGTCTTTTTCCCGTCCAGGAAGGCTTTCCAGTCATAATCATCCGAAATCGTATCGGCCATGAAGCTGATGAACTGGTCGCTTTCCTCCATAATCTGGGTGATCACGCGCTTCGATTCTTCCGATACCGTGAACGTCAGGTTCCTGCTGAGGACTTTCCGCATCCCGTCGATAGCCAGCTTCAGGAAGGCTTCCTTGTTTTCTTCCGTTGTCAGCTTCTCGATCAAGGCAGTATCTTTTTCCTCGTCGCTGTATACCCTGTTAAATCCGATCATCAGCATCTTCTTGGCCGTTGCGTCGTTATCGTCCCGGAAGCGCGGGATCTTATTGAAAACGAATACCATCCTGGACTCGATCTTCACGGTAAACCGATTCTGGTAAAGCAGTTTCACCTGCATCTCATCGCCCTGGATGATCCGGCGGAGGTTTGACAGATCCGTTGTAAACTTGCTGGATCCATCGTCAACAATATTCACCGGCTTGTCGATCAGTTCGGCAATAGCGTTTGAATCTTTCAGGTTCTGTATAGGTGTACTGCCGACATTGTCTTCCCCTACAACTTCCCGGAGCATCCGGAGGAAAGTAGACTTTCCTGTATCTGCTTTTCCTTCGATAGCCCACCATTTTTTGATCGGCTTATCGGAGTAGAAGCAGCAGCCGGCAAGCTCGTACAGCATCTGTTTCTTCACTTCATCGCCCTGGCACCAGTCCGTGATGATTCCATCGACAAAAGTCGTGTCCGCTTCCGGGTTATAATTCACGTCGAAATACCGGAAGATCGGAACATCATGCTGGCTGTAAGGAAAGAACTCTTCTGTCCGCCAGTTCATGATCCCGTTTTTAAATCCTACGTAGTACGAATCAAACTTCAGATTTTCATCACGTTGTAAGGACCTGATCATCGTCTGGGCCGCCTTCTGCTTCTCCGGTTCCATTCCCCGGACCGCGATCAGTTCAAAGTTAATGAACACATCGCTGAGCAGTTTGTAATACTTCCCGTCCACGATTCGATACAGCGCTTTCCCGAATTGCTGGACTTTCGCCGTATCTCTCAGATCCATGACAAGCTCCCGGTATTCGCCTCCTTTTTTCGCCTTCTTTTCGTTCTCTTTCGCAAAACCGGTCTTTTCCTCGAAGGTTTTCTGGCTCAGAAACTTCTGAAACTCATCTTCCGGCAGCGGTTCGTCGAAAATGAACTGGTTAATGATCGTAAACAACCGGTCATACTCTTTTTTTGAAATGTTCGCCAGTACATTGAATGGCGTCTTGCTGGCAGAGTTTTTTGACCGCCTGCAGTTGGAAGTGTTCCATTTAAATAAGGTTTCGTCCCGGCTCCCCTGGGAAAGTCCGACAATGCTCACATAATCCTGGTCGTTCGGTTTGATCACCTTGTCGCTTTTCGGGTAAAGCCACCGCGGGATGGATTGAACTCTTTCAGGGTCCAGTATCACTTCCCGCTCTTTCCCGTTGCTTTTCAGCACCTCATACGAGCAATTGATTCCGTACTTGTAATCGGCGATCAGTCCTATGGCTGTTTCCACATGGTTATGATTCATCAGCGGATCATTACAGTAAAACGTGAAGTGCATACCGCGCCGTGTTTTCGTGATCCTGCATTTAATATCAAATGCTTCGATAATCCTTTTCAGGCGTTCGGCGTGTCCGCTGTCGTCCAGATCTACCAGGACCACGTTCTCATTCAGCACGCCGGCATAGGCATCGTACTTCCTGGCTTCTTCCAGGCTCAGGAGAGGCTCCCCTTCCTTGAACGGTTGAGCGGCGGTTTTGTCGTTGTTGCACCTTATGTATCCGCGATACAGTCCGTCATCCATCTAACCACCTCTGCAATCCGAAATCCATCAGCCGGTTCCTGGCCACTTCAACGTAATAATCCTTGTCGATTGATTCGATACTGAACCTATGCAGCATATAATCCTGCAGGTTTTCGTCGTTCAGGTCACCGAAGACAATTGCCGCGCTTTCCGGCGTGTTCGCGTACTTCTCGTGGGTGCCTTCCCGGCTCTTGGCCTTTGAAATGATCTCACCGTCCACAACTGCAAACACCCGGAAACACTTATGGTTCTTGATCTCATGCGCTCCCAGATATACATGGCTGTATCTGTTTGACAGTTTCACAATCTTCTGGAACTTGATCAGGTCATTATTGTTTCGGATATAATCTTCCATCGCCCGGAAACTCATTTTCCGGAGGCCTTCACGGACCGCTTCGTTCACGATGCTCAGATCGTTGTCCAGTTCGCTGTTAAATTTCACATAGGCCCCTTTGGCCTCTTCCTTCCCGTTGTCGAACCGGATCAGATAGTTGTTCACGTCCTTCTGCCAGATCTCTGAAACTTCGTCAAAAGACAAGCCCATCTTCGTTTCCTTTTCCCACTGATGACAGATCGCTTCCACTTTGGACCGATCCCGGCCCGTGCAGTCGACAATGATACCGTCTGTGTTGGACTGAATCAGGTCGCAGGTCCCTTCCAGCATTTCCAGGAGCATCAGCAGCATGAGCTGACCGTTGATGCAGACGTCATGGTTCCTCTGAGGGTCATAGGCTTTTGAAAACTCCTGGTTCGTGATCCCAAACGTACTGTTCAGGATGATCTTGTACGGGGCCTGTTCGTCCTTCTTCCCTGCCTTCTTCAGCTCCACCCGCTTGTTGTAGATCTCCGTGAAAAGCTCCGGCTCTTTGCTCTGCCGTGTCAGCAGGTTGTGCTGGATCATGATCGACGGATAGTAGGATGTCACGTCAATATGCAGCAGCTGTCCCTTCCTGTGGCACCGTTTGATGGCGCCGTGTATACCCCCAAGAGCAAATGTATGTGGAACACCTGAGATAATG
>Ga0310696_10007990_pt1 | contig 12371 bp, 10 predicted proteins | sample AusTroGonzalo_MG_4_FD_203885 | JGI IMG/M metagenome (GOLD analysis project Ga0310696, IMG submission 203885) | Bovine rumen microbial communities from tropical cattle in Woodstock, Queensland, Australia - Gonzalo_02 (v2) (version 2) | ecosystem: Host-associated > Mammals > Digestive system >... | reverse complement strand
TCCATACGTTTTGATAAAAAAAAACAGAAAAAGTTTGTAATGAGCCCAAAACCGTCGTAACTTTGCATCGTCAATCAGAACAAACGACATCTGAACGACAACAAAAAAAGAGATTTGAGATTAAACATTTAAATAGTAACAATTAAAAAAAGAAAGGAAACAAATTATGGCAAAGACTCCAGTTTCAATGACCATCGATGGTTACAAAGAGAGAGAAGTACTGATGGTGACTTACGAGTTCAATCAGGCAACAGACGTAGAAGGACAGATGGTCGGTATCCCCCGCGGTGGTAAGATCAAGGTCCGCGTGAAAGCTCTGAATGATGGTACCCCCGACCTGCTCGCCTGGATGACAGAGCGCAGCCTGCCGAAGAACGGTGAGATCAAGTTCCTGGAGACGAAGACGAACAAGGAGATGAAGTCCATCAAGTTCACCAACGGCTACTGCATCAACTTCGAGGAGAAGTGGGAAGACAAGCTGGGTCACTTCGAGGAGATCGAGATCACCTGTAAGCAAATCGAGTTCGGCAACGTGAAGTATGAAAACGACTGGGCATAAGACATAAGCACAGGTCTTTAGACATAAGAACAAAAGAACAAAATAATATATGTACTTATGTTCTTCTGTCAAAAAAAAGAAAAATAAAAACAAGTTTAACAATTAAAGAATAGAAAGGAAACAAGATATGGCAGAGAATGTAACACCAGTAGTCCTCGCAATTGATGGATTCGCAGAGAGAGAAGTAATGATGGTTGACTACAAGTTCGATCAGGCTACAGACCGTGAAGGACAGATCGCAGGTATCCCCCGTGGTGGTAGGGTAACCATCCGAGTAAAGGCCATGAACGACGGCAACAACGAGCTGATCGCCTGGATGCTCGACCCCACGAGCCCGAAGAATGTCTCAGTGAAGTTCGTGAACACCGTCGACGGCGCAGCCATGAAGGAGCTGAAGGGCACCAACTGCTACTGCATCGACTACATTGAGAAGTGGGAAGACGGTCAGCAGCACTACGAGCAGATCGAGATCGTGTGCCAAAAGCTCGAGAACGGTCCTGTCGCTTACGACAATCCCTGGAAATAGCAGCTTCTTCGATGCGCAGCATCAGGTAATTCCACAAAATTTTCCGCATATTACCACAATATGCGGATTTTTTGTGCTTCCTCTCTTGACGAAGCACTGAAAGAAAACGCCCTATCATCGCAAAGGTCATTACATCGTGAAAGGGAAGAAAGCGATGAAGTAGAAATAAAAACTAAAAAAACAAAAAATTATTTGGCGGTTTAAGAAATAATTCCTACCTTTGCCCCATGTAAGTGCTTTTTGGCATAAATTTAGTTAAGAATGACTACATCGTTAAATAATTAAAAACAAAAGATTATGAAGACTATTAAGTTTTTCGCAGCAGCACTGCTGTTGTTCGCCTTTACGGCAAATGTGAATGCTCAGCGTACGCTTGACAAGAAGCAAATTAAGATTGCCGAAAAGACGGCCAAAGAGCATGAGAAAGAAGGATGGAAAGTGAAGCCGGGCACCCCGCCCCTGGTTGAACAGGAGAAGATGGCGTTGAGCTATCAGCTTGACATCGCTAACTGGCAGATTGGATCGGCCAGCAGCATAGGCACCGTCTACGATGCTGCATTGGTGTCCGCACTTGCTATCGCCAAGGCTAATCTGGCATCCAACATTCAGACTCAGTTGTCTGCAAAGATGGTTGTAGATGTAGGTAACTCTCAGACAGGTGTAGACGAAGCTAATTCGAAGGCTGAGGCTGCCATGAAGTCACAGGCTATCACCGTCAATCAAACGCTCTCCAACCCTGACATCATCTACCAGGCCTATCTGACACGCCCCAACGGCAGCATTGAGGTGACTGTGCAGATTGCCGTTTCAAAACGTAAGTTAGACAAGCTGGTTGACGACATCTTCCAGAACGCGAAGTAAGATGACAGCTCGTTTATTGGTACTACTTGCCGCCTTCTTGGCACTGCCAGCCAGTGCCAAGAAGGAAGGGCGAGTGGCTAATGTTTCGGGGACGTATATGATAGAGATTCCATCATACATGTCACTCGACCAGGCAAAACATGAAGCGCTGGTAAAAGCACAGAACCAAGCTATTGAAAATGAGTTTGGCTCAACAAATACTAATTATACCATCTCCTGGATTGATAATAATAGTAATCGTTCTGATGTCAACATTCATTCCTTCAATCAAGGCGTGGTAAGGGGCGTCTGGCTGGGCGACGAAGCCGAACCCATATTTAAACAGATCATCCAAGACGGGAAGAACTGGCTGGAAGTGAAGGTGAAGGGGAAGGTGAGAGAGCTCATCACTGCCGGAATAGAGTTTGAGGTCCAACCACTATGCATCGAGCCGAGAAAGGACCGCGCGACGACGGAATTCAAGAATGGTCAGGACTTGTTCCTATACTTCCGTTCACCAGCAGACGGATATCTCACCGTGTTTCTTTTTGACAACACATCCAATGAGGTCTTTACGATGCTACCTTATCAGAGCAGCAGTTTAGGACATTACCGCATCAACCACGACGAAGATTACTTCCTGTTTGCGCCTTCCAAGGCCAAACCGGACGACGGTACAGTAGACGAACTTGTCATTACTTCTACAGAGGGGAAAACAGAGGAATTCAATTACATCTATGTCATTTTCTCCCCCAATGCTTTCTACAAAGTCAATTCGACCAAGGATCAGCAGAAAATCTCAGATGAACTGGTCCTGCCGAGTTCGCTCCCATACAAGGACTTCAACAAATGGCTGATTAAATATCAGCAGAAGGACGAGGATATGCAAGTCATGCGCATACCCATACATATTACTAACAAATAAAGAACAATCAACATGAAAAAATTTCTGTTCTCTCTGTTCATATTACAATTATTCGCAGGTAAAATTTCTGCGCAGGTCAATATGAATCTCAGTCTCGATGACTTCAACAACTCCATTCAAAGTGAGCAAAAAAAATTCACAGACGAGCAGATCAAAGAGTATACAGAATTCCGTGACAAGATCAATGCGGAATACGCTGATTTCATGGAGAAGCTCTGGAAGACCTACCCTATCGAGGAAGGTGAGAAGAAACCTATCGAGAAACAGATAGAGCCTATCGAGTACGACGAGAAAAAAGATGAGCGGTATCTGCAAGAACAAAAGCGATTGGAGGAGGAAAAGCGTCTTGCCGAAGAGAAAAAGCAGCAGGAGGAACAGCAGAAGCAGTTAGCTGAGGAAAAGCAGAAGCAGGAAGAACAGCAGAAGCAGCTTGCTGAGGAGAAACAGAAGCAGGAAGAACAGCAGAAGCAACTGGCTGAGGAAAAGCAGAAACAGGAAGAACAGCAGAAGCAACTGGCTGAAGAAAAGCAGAAGCAGGAAGATCAGCAGAAGCAGTTAGCAGAGGAAAAGCAGAAGCAAGAGCAGCAGCAGAAGCAGCTGGCTGAGGAGAAGCAGAAGCAGGAAGATCAGCAGAAGCAGCTGGCTGAGGAAAAGCAGAAGCAGGAAGAACAGCAAAAGCAACTGGCAGAAGAAAAGCAGAAGCAGGAAGAACAGCAGAAGCAGTTAGCAGAAGAGAAGCAGAAACAGGAACAGCAGCAGAAACAGCTGGCTGAGGAAAAGCAGAAGCAGGAGCAGCAGCAGAAAGAGCTGGCTGAGGAAAAGCAGAAGCAGGAACAGCAGCAGAAAGAGCTTGCTGAGGAAAAGCAGAAGCAGGAACAACAGCAGAAGCAGCTGGCTGAGGAAAAGCAGAAGCAGGATGAACAGCAGAAGCAGTTAGCTGAGGAAAAGCAGAAGCAGGAAGAACAGCAGAAGCAACTGGCAGAGGAAAAGCAGAAGCAGGAACAGCAGCAGAAACAGTTGGCTGAGGAAAAGCAGAAGCAGGAACAGCAGCAGAAGCAGTTAGCTGAGGAAAAGCAGAAGCAGGAACAGCAGCAGAAGCAGTTGGCTGAGGAAAAGCAGAAGCAGGAACAGCAGCAGAAGCAGTTGGCTGAGGAAAAGCAGAAGCAGGAACAGCAGCAGAAGCAGTTGGCTGAGGAAAAGCAGAAGCAGGAGCAGCAGCAGAAGCAGTTAGCTGAGGAGAAGCAGAAGCAGGATGAACAGCAGAAACAGTTAGCTGAGGAGAAGCAGAAGCAGGAACAGCAGCAGAAGCAGTTAGCTGAGGAGAAGCAGAAGCAGGAGCAGCAGCAGAAACAGCTAGCTGAGGAAAAGCAGAAACAGGATGAGCAGCAGAAGCAGCTGGCTGAATTGAAACAGCAGCAGGAGCAGGAGAAACAGCGTCTGGCTGAAGAAAGGAAGAAACTGGAGGAACAACAGCAACAACTGGCCGCACAGATACGTCAACAGGAAGAGCAACAGAAACTTCTGGAAGATCAGCAGAAACAAGACGAACTGAAGAAACTCCTCGAGGAGAAGAAGAAGAAGGAGGAGGAACAGCAGCAGTTAGCTGAGAAAGCAAAGCTGCAGCAAGAGCAGGAGAATCGCCTCGCTGAGAAGCAAAAGCAGCAACAAGAACAGGAACGTGCCCTGGCCGACAAGCAGAAGCAGCAACAGGAACAAGAGCGCGCCCTGGCCGACAAGCAGAAGCAGCAACAGGAACAGGAACGTGCCCTGGCCGACAGGCAGAAACAGCAACAGGAACAGGAACGTGCCCTCGCTGATAAGCAGAAGCAGCAACAGGAGCAGGAGCGTATCCTTGCCGAGAATCAGAAGCAGCAGCAGGAGCAGGAACGTGCCCTCGCTGAACAGCAGAAGAAACAACAGGAACAGGAACAGCTCTTAGCTGAACAACAGAAGAAACAACAAGAACAGGAGCGTATCCTTGCCGAGAATCAGAAGAAACAGCAGGATCAGGAACGTGCCCTTGCCGAGAGTCAGAAGAAACAGCAGGATCAGGAACGTGCCCTTGCTGAAAATCAGAAGAAACAGCAAGAACAGGAGCGTGCCCTTGCTGAGCAGCAGAAGCAGCAACAGGAGAAAGAACGTGCTTTCGCCGAGCAGCAGAAGCAGCAGCAAGAGAAAGAACGTGCTTTCGCCGAGCAGCAGAAGCAGCAGCAAGAGAAGGAGCGTGCTTTCGCCGAGCTCCAGAAGCAGCAGCAAGAGAAGGAGCGTGCTTTCGCTGAGCAGCAGAAGCAGCAGCAGGAGAAAGAGCGCGCCCTCGCAGAACAGCTGAAGAAACAACAGGAACAGGAACAGCTCCTGGCTGATAAGCAGAAACAGCAGCAGGAGAAAGAACGCTCTCTCGCTGAACAGCAGAAGAAGCAACAGGAACAAGAGCGTCTCTTCGCCGAGAACCAGAAACAACAGCAGGAGCAGCAGCGCCAGTTGGCTGAGCAAAAGCAGAAACAACAGGAGCAGGAACAGCTCCTAGCCGAGAAACAGAAGCAGCAGGAAGAACTGCAGCGCAAGTTGGAAGAGCAGCAAAAGCAGCAGCAGGAACTGCAACAGAAGCTGGAACAGCTTCAGAAGCAGCAGAAAGAACAGGAGAACCAACTCGCTGAGAAGAAAAAGCAACAAGAAGAACAAGAGCGTCTCTTAGCTGAACAGAAGAAGAAGCAGGAAGAGAAAGAACGTCAGCTGGCCGAGCAGAAGAAGAAACTTGAGGAGGAGCGTTCGAAACCCCTCGAGGCTGTGGTCGTACCTATCAAGGAAGACAAGAAAGAGCAGCCCAAGCCCCCCGTGCCCATTCCTGAGAACGACAAAGTCCTCGCCACCAACAGCTTTGAGTACTACGGCACACCGATGGGTGTGAGATGGGGTAACATCAAGCAGTTCAAACTCAAAGGTACCACGCCAAAGGACTTTGCCAACGGCTACCGCGAACTCTCGAAGAGCGAATATAGCAACTTGGTTCACGACTGTCTGAAGTTGCGCGATGACTATGAGCTCTGTGACTGGGCCTATTACAAGATGCTTCAGGCTCTCTCCGAGGATGCCTGCGGCAAAGGCACCAACGAAGCAGTATTCCTGCAGGGATACATCTTCAACCAGTCCGGCTACCAGATGCGTTTTGCCAAGGAGGCTGGCACCAACAAGTTGCATCTGCTGACCCGAATCAATGGTACGCCCTATAACTGTGGCCGCACATCCGTCGACGGCAAGATCTTCTGTGTCATGGACGGCTCAAAGCTAAATAACCTCGAGATCTGCGAGGCTTCGGCACAGAAGGAACAGGAGATGAGCCTCGCTGTGAACAAGCTGCCCAAGCTGAAGAATGACCCGTCAGACAACCGTAAAGTTATCTCACGTTTCGTCTCGGTAGAAGCCCAGACGAGTGTCAATAAGAACATGCTCAAGTTCTTCAGCGACTATCCCTCATCCTATGACGGCAACGACATGATGTCACGCTGGGCATACTACGCCAACACGCCCATTACGCCAGAAGTCAAGGAAAAGGTCTATCCGCAATTGGAACAATACGTCAAGGGCGTGTCGAAGCTCGCTGGTGCCAACAAGTTGCTCAACTGGGTTCAGATGGGACTGACATACGAATACGACGAGAAGGTATGGGGACAAGACCGGGCCTTCTTCGCTGAGGAGAGTCTCTACTACCCCTACTGCGACTGCGAGGACCGCAGCATCCTGTTCTCACACCTGATGCGAGACCTGCTCGACCTTGATGTCGTTTTGGTCTATTACCCCGGACACCTTGCCACCGCCGTATGCTTCAACGAGCCGGTGGAGGGTGACTACATCATGGTAAACGGCAGGAAGTTCACCGTGGCTGACCCCACATACTATAATGCCAATGTAGGTAAGACCATGAGCCGCATGGACAATTCACAAGCGAAAGTTATACTCTTAAAACGATAAATATCTCAAATTATGTTATTACGTACCTTATTATTAATATTAGGAACAGTCAGCAGTCTTGGTATTGCCAAAGCCCAGAGCGATATCGACACAAAGATTGCAGTAAACGATGTGAAGGATCCCAACCTCGTTGTGCTGATTATTGCCAACGAGCATTATAAAGAACAGGGATTCGAGGTGGAAGACGTACCCTTTGCCGTCCGTGATGGAGCAGTCTTCGAGGCCTATTGCAAAAAGACACTGGGTGTGAAAGATGACAACATCAACTTCATCTACGACGCCACAGGAGGCAAGATCAGGGCTGCGCTCAACAAGCTGAGCAGCCGTCTGAATGCCTATGCCGGCAATGCCAGGGCCATCGTGTACTACAGCGGTCACGGCATGCCCGACGAGGCGACCAAGGATGCCTACCTGCTGCCTGTCGACGGACTGCCTGCCGATCCGGAATCAGCCATTAAGACAAGCTGGATCTACAAGCGTTTTGAGAGCATGAACACCAAGAGCATCACCGTATTCCTCGATGCCTGCTTCAGCGGTGCCAGTCGTGAGGGAAACACCCTTTCGAAGGGTGCCCGCGGCGTAGCCATCAAGACGAAGGAGAGCCCTGTGGGCAACAATACCGTCGTCTTCTCCGCTGCCCAAGGCACTGAAACGGCCTATCCATATCAGGAGAAGCAGCACGGTCTGTTCACCTACTACATTCTTGAGAAGCTGCAGCAGTCAAAGGGAAACGTGACACTTGGCGAACTCTCCGACTATGTGACACAGCAAGTGAGACTGAAATCATCGGCCAACGGCATGAAAGACCAGACTCCTATCGTGGCTGCCGCAGAGAGCAACAAAGACTGGCGTAACTGGAAGATGGCTTCCACTCCCGCTACGAAATATGTGAACACGACGGTGGCCATTCCATCGGGCGGCGGCAGTGCTCCTGCATCAGATAAGCCCAGTCGTCCTGCCGCCACAGCTACGGCCAGCACAGCGACATCAAAGGCGTTGCCCTCAAAGGCTGGTGTCTATGAGCTGCTGCCAGGCATCTATTATGAAATGATCCGTATCGACAAAGGCACATTCCTCATGGGGTCGAAAATTACCAATGGCCATAGTACCTTCTACATGAACCAACCGATCCATGAGGTGGCTCTCGGCGCCTACACCATCGGCAAGACCGAAGTATCGCAGGAGCTATGGCAGGCCGTGATGGGCAGCAACCCGTCAGAGAACAAGAACCCCAAGAACCCTGTGGAGAATGTGTCGTGGGAAGACTGCCAGGAGTTTATCTCCAAACTCAACGAGAAGTGCGGCACCCGCTTCCGTCTTCCAACTGAAGCAGAGTGGGAATATGCCGCCGATGCCCGTGTCAGCAGCAACTGCGACACCTACTCAGGTAAGACCCACTTGAGGAATATTGCCCACAGAGGTTCGTCCACAGCCCCCTGCGGAACCTATGAGGCCAATGTCCTCGGACTGCAGGACATGACGGGTAATGTCGCCGAGTGGTGCGAAGACTATCTCGGTCTCTACTCCCCTGCCCGTCAGGTGGATCCCCGCGGCCCATCGAAGGGTTACCAGCGTGTGGTCAAGGGCGGTTCGTACAAGGACGATCCGGAAATGATGCGCAACAGCTTCCGTGGTCACATGAGGGCCTACGACAAAGCCCCCACCGTGGGTCTGAGACTGGTGCATGATGCGAAATAAGAATAATAAACATAATTAACAATTAAACATCAATAACAAAATGAAAAAGCTACTTACATTAGTCGCCGTCTTCATGATGGCAGTATGTGCTTCGGCACAGGATGAACAATTGACAATCTTCGTCGAGAAGTTCGTTAACAACAGTTCCCAGAAAGACATTCTCGTGCGTAACCTCCACGAGGCCATTATCTCCGGTCTCTCCGGCACCGGCCGACTCATCGTGATTGATGCCGGCAACTATGTCGGCAAACCCCTCCCTAAGGAGCGTCGCGATCGTGTCAAGGCCCTGGGTGAGAAATTCGACTACTTCCTGGAAGGTACGCTGAACTCCGTCACATCAAAGCATGTCTCCAACAAAAACGGCTCCTACTATTCAGCCACCTCTAACTTCACGCTGATCCTCACCGACCCGCACACAGGTATCGAGAAAGTGAGAAAGGTCTATTCAAGCGAGTCTACCGGCGGTACCGACGAGGAGGCCATCCTGGAGTCAGTCACCAGCGCAAGCGGCTACATGAAGAGGTTTGTTGAGGACAACTTCAAGGTGGAAGCCGTCGTTAAGGGTCTGGATGATGTTGACCTGAAGAAGAACGTCGTAAAGACCTGCTATGTCTCCATTGGTGAGGATATGGGTATAGCCAAGGGCCAGATCTTCGAGGTGTTTGCCAACATCGAGGTGCTGGGCGAGCCGGTACGCAAGAAGGTGGCTGAGCTGAAGTGCGACGAGGTGCTTAGCGGCACTATGTCACACTGCTCCGTGAAGAGCGGCGGCGACCTGATCAAGAAATATTTCGACGAAGGCATTACCCTGACGGTTATCAGCCGCGCCAGAAAGCAGAGCATTCTTTCAGGAATAGGACTGTAAGCATATGATGAAGTACATGAGACTGTTCTCCCTTTGCATCCTGATGCTGACGGCGATGGCACTCCACGCCCAGGACAGCAGGGTGAAAGTAGAACTGCTGACCATCGACGGGCCGAAGGCTATCTTCAGTTCCGAAGGCTACGGCAGCGACAAGAAAGATGCCATTGCTAACGCTCAGATAGAGGTTCTGAAGAAGGTGCTCTATGAAGGCGTGATGGATTTCAATGGCAGCTATCCCATCGTGAAGAGCGGGCGTGACACCAACGCGTGGCTGCGCCGCTTCTTCAACGAGGATGGCAGGAACACGGTCTACAAGGCATTCCTCGGTGAGGTCGAACTGGTAGGCGACTTCGATACGTCGCCCTCTGGTGAGACTCACTGCCATTCCAACGTCGTCGTCTTCCACCAGCGGCTTCTGAAAGACGCCGAGAATCAGGGCGTCACCAAGTCTGAGGGTGCACAGGTACCTGTCAAACCCACTGCCGGAAACCGCAAGGACCCCAAGAGAACTTCGAAAACCTTTACAGACTAAGGCATGCTTTTGGAAAGCCTCCGAGGATGGATTAAGAGCAATCGGAAGACGCTGAGAGTCTCGCTATTGGTGAGCTTGGCCATCACATTGTTCAGCTATGTGGTGGCCAACTCAGCCTATCCGATGGCGGGCGAATATGCTGCGCAGAAGGAAATTAGCGACTTTAAGAAGTTCTTCGGACAGCAGATGGACAACGTCCCCGACAGCCTGCTGTTCATCAACGTCTGCTACGACAAGCAGCTCACGCCCTTTGAGGAACAGGGCATGCCTGTAGGCGACCTGGTCATCACCGACCGTGAGAAACTGTTGCAGCTGCTGACCATCGCCAAGGAGACCGACAACTACCGGTACATCTTCATGGATGTGCTCTTTGAACAAGGCATCGAGACCCCTACAGACTCTGCCCTCTTCCAGACCATCGCCTCCATGGACAGGCTGGTCATTCCCGTCCATCATGGGGTGACGCTGGCCGACAGCCGGCTCACCGCCAAGGCTGCCAACGCCGATTACCTCACCACGTGGAAGCAGCTGACCTGCGCCCACATCCAGTTCCTTCACGGTGACACCATTCCCTCCGTGGCACTTAAGATGTATGCCGACAGAAACCATCTCGACGGCTTCGGCATCACGCCACACTTAGGAGGACTATGGTACACCGACAACGGCCGGCTCTGCCAGAATGGGGCGACACTGTTTGTCGATGTCACGATTACAGGCAGTCTGTTCAACGAAGAGAGCCAGATGCGTGAGCGCAACTACATCTACCTCGGTGCCGACCTGCTCGACCTCGACTCCATCATCCCCGTCAAAGAGCAGATCGAGGACAAGATCCTTGTCATCGGAGACTTCAAGAGCGACGTCCACAGCACATACGTCGGTGCCCAGCCTGGCTCCGCCATCTGCATCAACGCCTTTCTCATGCTAATGAAAGGTAAGCACCTTGTCAACTGGCTGGCTGTCCTACTGCTGTTCATCGTCTATACCACCGTGGGCACATTCTATCTCCGAGGCACCTCCTTCCAGGCCCTCTTTGCCCATCCTTGGCTGGGTGTGCTGATGTCATTCCTCAGCACGGCAACGCTGTTCTTAGTCATTGCCATTATCGCCTATTGGAACGGCATCGCCTTCAACATGTGGGTACCAACCACCATCTACTCGTTCATCGATACTTATGTGCAAAAACGTAACTTATATAAGAAGAAGAAAAATGAAAAGAATCTTGTCCATCATGCTCCTAAGCCTAGGGCTTAACATGACCTACGCCGACGATTTCAAAGTGCTTCTGGTCAACGATGCCAGCCTGAAATACAAGAGCGGTAAAACCGTGAAGGTCGGCGACGTGTTCAAGAGTGCTGAGGAGATTAACTGGCTGAAAGACAAACAGGCCATCAAGGCATACAACATGACGACCAAGAAGCAGGTTATGTTTCTTGGCAAGAAGTATGTCCGTAAGTCAGGCAGCGATGCCGTGACCGCCCAAAAGTTCCTGTCTACCCATAATCCTGGGGATACGATCCAAGCCAAATTAGCCAGTGTCTTTGCAAATGAGTATAATCTGCTCGACTCCATTATGGTAGACACAGAAGTAGACCTCAACGAGAAGAGCTTCTTCCAGGCTACGTACAACTACGGTGACGCAAAAATCACCAAACGGTTGCCCCGCGAAAAGAGCGTCGTGATTATCGACAAGTCCATCTTCACCCTTGGCAACCAGAAACTGGAGCCCTGCGACATCTACCTTTCTATCGATTATGTCAACGAACTGATGGTAAGCACCCCTGTCAAATACGGTATTGACTTATATGTCATTCCTGAGAAACTCGAGTAAGCAGGACGAGCAGATTACTTCCCCGTTACATAGGCCTATTACCGTTAGTTGGCATTCACATCCCATTAGCACAAATCCCCGCAGGGCATTTTCAGCCTTGCGGGGATTTGCAATTATTGGTTATATACTCGCTGATAGTGTCGGCGCTCCAGATAGCACATGAAGGCCTGCTCTAAATACCAGTAGATGGCGAGGGCAGCCTGACAAGCGGCGATGTAGAAGGCGATCAGCTTCTTGTCGGGAATCATTTCCACCAAGTTCAACGTCAGATAGGTGTAGATAATGAGCAGGACTACCGTGTAATTCTCCTGCATCATCCGCTGGACGTTGTGGACATGATAGTCGATAATCTCATTGACGAGCTGTCGTGTCTCAGGATGGTCTTTCCCCAAGCAGGTACAGAACATATCGTAAGCCTTCTCATAGTAATAATCAGCAGGTCCACGCTTGCAGATTTCAAGACTGGCATCGAGGTTCATAAACTCCAAGAGATCGTAATCATCTTCATTATAGCCGTCAACCTGTTTGTATCTGGCATAGCCCCTTGCCTTCTTGATGAAATCACGGGCCAAAGCGAGAGTGTTATCTTTGTCTTTCATCATATACTTATCTAGGATTGATGAAAGAGG